>Ga0210404_10000102_pt1 | contig 60319 bp, 52 predicted proteins | sample IncBWH28MmetaG_FD_155455 | JGI IMG/M metagenome (GOLD analysis project Ga0210404, IMG submission 155455) | Forest soil microbial communities from Barre Woods Harvard Forest LTER site, Petersham, Massachusetts, United States - Inc-BW-H-28-M | ecosystem: Environmental > Terrestrial > Soil >... | reverse complement strand
ATCGGGGTTCGGATCGCACACCGGCAGGATTCCAGGGTTTCCTGGGTTCCCGGTGTCCGCCAGTGCCAGGTTGCCGGCGTAGCCCGGTCGAACATAACTCACCAGACGCAGATAGTAAGTGCCGTTCGTCAACGTGTTCAGGGAATTCAGCACGACCAGCAGGTCGTGCGTAATCGCATCCCACGTTTGCACTCCGTTGTTCGCCTCGTAGTGGGCAATGGTCTCGATTACGTTGTGGTTGGTTACGCCGTCACTGATCGTGTTGACCGGGAATCCAACCGGGACCCACTTAAAGATGGGGCCGGGCAGAACCACCAGCACTTGACGGTTAAATGAGCCAACGGCTGCCAGCGGGAGCGGACTGTACGGGCCAGCCTGCGAGGTGGCGTACTGGAACTCGTAGTAGTCCACATTGACGGCGTCTCCAAATATGCCGAAGATGTCGGCGGCGCCCGCAAATGGACGGTCTTGAACTCCGGGACTCACCAATCCTACCTGAGCCGGAGTGCATGGCGGTGCGCCAACATTGCCGCCGATGAAGCCGACATTGATGTCGCAAATGTCGCTCGGCACAATGCAGTTGCCCGCGGGGCACTGCGCCGGCTCATTGCAACCGTACGCGCAGCAGGCCTGATCGTTGGCCGTCAAGGTCAGGTTGAGCGTTGTGGGAATATCCCACCGGACGTCGCTGACCGTTTCATTGACGATGGTATTAGTTTGGCCGCCGCAAAGCTGCGTCACCTTGAAGATGATGTTCGCCCCACAATCCCACCACGGAAACCACGGAAACCATGGCCAGATGGGGATCGGGAACTCCTTCGGCAGAACTTCCACCAGCCGGCCGCGCAGGCTGTCGAGCGCTGCGGGGTCGACGGTCGTGCCGACGATGGCCTGATTGGCTCTCGCGAGATTTGTCGAGAGGCTGCCACGAGTCGTTTTCGTCGAAGCGGCCAGCAACGACTGGAAGACGTCGAGGCTTGGCGTGGGAGTGGCTGCCGGCAGCCGTCCCAGCTTTGGATTCTGCTTCACCACGGCTGTGATTTGATCCACCAGGAAGGGGTCGATCAGCCATTCGCGGGTGAGCCACCACCACCACGGCCACCAGCCGCAGCAACGGGTGAAGTCGATCTCGAACGATCCCGTCGCATCGGTCGTGACGCAGCCGACTTGTTCCTGCGACGTCCACCACCACCAGTAGTCGACGTCGATGGCACAGACGGTTGCGCCCACCACTGGGCTGCCGTCAGCACACAATACCCTGCCGGTGATCCTGAAGTTCTGACACCAGCGCCACCACCACCACCAGTAGTAAGAAGAAATGGGGATGGCGGGAAGCTTGACGTGCTTCGCCGTTCGCCATGAGGATGCAGGCACACTCACCGAAATCGTCTGCAGGTGTTGGAGATCGGCTGCGGAAGCCTTCTCCGGCCCGAGCCACACTTGCAATGATCCCGGCGCTTTGTGAAAACCAAAGGTAACGGTTCCTTTGCCCTCTGCGTTCAACTTTACTGATCGCTCTTGCGCGTCACCTTGCTTGTTATGAGCAACTACCTTGACCGCCCGGTCGGGTTTGAAATCCGACACTTGTGATGCATCCAGGGGTACTTCGAGCAGGAACTCGTGCCCTTCCGACATATTGCCTCCATGCGACGGCTAACGACGCCGATCAAGGAGATAGTGCCGTGACTTCGAGATTCGTTTCAGCGGCCCTGTGCGCCTGCGTGGAAGAGCGGCGCGCCAGCGCCGCGTCGAGATGTCAGAATCAATTCGAGCGTCAGCCCACATGGTCGGGCTTTGGGCTCACTGCGAGTTTTTCCGCCGCCTGCTAAAGATCATCAATAAAAAAAGATCAATAAATGAAATGAAACGATCCGCGCGTTCCCGACACTATCCGAGTAAGTGGGAAATATCGCGCTGTAAGGCGGTTGCACCACAGTTTAGGACCCCAACCGGGCAACCACTTGGATGGGATCCCGTTAAAGTGCCGGAGCCGACCGGGGGAGGCGACTCCGGCACTTTCTGACGCCTTCTCCTCAAACGTGTGTTCCGCCTGACCAGTTCATAAGGAGGTCCGGTATCCCCCGTGCAAACTTCTCGCTCCATCCCGTCCGCCGGCCACACGCATAGCCGATGTAGTGCTCTGAAACGCGCATTCCTGCCTGCACTCAACCCGGAAAATGGCCGCGGTTCGCCTTCCCAGGTGCTACACTGTTTGCCAATTCAGGGTCTGCGGGGCAGGTCCTTGCAATTTCAAGCCTTTGACCAGTCTTACCTCGAGCGTCTGCGAGCCGGAGACTACCGTGCTCAAGAGCATTTCGGCGCGTATTTCGGCGCTCTGATCCAGATCAAGCTGCGTTCGCGCTTGAAGTCACCGGAAGCCATCGAGGACGTCCGTCAGGAAACTTTTGCTCGATTTTTTGTGGCTCTGCGCGACGGAAGAATCCTGCAACCGGAGCGCCTGGGCCCGTTCGTGAATTCCATTTGCAACAACGTCCTGCTGGAGCATTACCGGGCGGGATCCCGCCAGATCTCGCTCGAAGATGAGAAAACGCAGGACTTTCCTGACAAAGGAATCGATTTGCTCGGCGTCCTCGCCGCCAAAGAACGCGAAAAGAAGGTTCGCGAGATTCTGGAACAACTTTCCGAACGCGACCGGCGGTTGCTGCGCGAGGTTTTCCTCGAGGAGCGGGACAAGGACGACGTATGCCGTGACTTTAATGTCGACCGGGATTATCTGCGGGTGCTGTTGCATCGCGCGAAACAATCGTTTAAGTCGTTTTATATAAAGGACATGGGAGATGATGGGCCGGAGTTTACTTCGGCCTGACGGCGATGAAACGCCTGGGCGTCCCGGATCACTATTCTAACGAGGGGGCATTAAACAATGGACCACGATGTAGTGGTTCGGCTGAAAATGACGGAAAGATATCTGCTCGGCGAACTCGATCCGCAAGCGCGGGACGAATTTGAAGAGCATTATTTCGATTGCCCGGATTGCGCTCTCGACGTCCGCGCCGGAGCTTTATTCGTGGAGCAGAGCAAAGTTGTGTTAGCAGAAAAATCGGAACCAGTTCCCGCTGGCTTGCCTGTGACTGTCCCGGCGCCGGCAAAACCGGGATGGTTCGCGTGGTTGCGTCCGGCGTATGCCGCCCCTGTGATGGCTTTGTTGCTGGCGGTGATCGGGTACCAGAACCTGGTGATGTATCCGCAGTTGCAGCAGGCATTGAACAGCCCGCGAGTCTTGCCTTTTGCGGCGGTGAATGTCGGAACCTGGGGATCTGGCGGGCCGGTGATCGCGACGCGTCCGGGGGAAGGCTTCCTGCTTTTTGTGAGGATTCCGCCGGATGGCAGCTACTCCCGCTACGTGGCGGAGTTGTATAATGCCGCGGGAAAGCTGGAATGGTCGCTCACCATTCCGGCATCCTCCGCGCAAGATCAGTGGCCGGTCCAGGTGCCTGGAACGAATCGGGAAGCCGGCAGTTACACTTTGGCCGTGCGCGGCGTGACTGCCGCCGGGGAAAGTAAGGAAGTCGGTCGGGCCTCATTCGAATTGCAGGTTCAGAGATGAGCTCAACGAGAGGAGCTAACCACATGGCGACAATGTCGAAACCAATTGCAGGGCCAGCGCCCGTCTTGGAGCGCTATCATGTGTTTCACGCCGAAGCCCACGTACTCAGTGGCCAGTTGGAACACCCCATCAAGCAGCCCATCGAACACCATGGGCGCGTACTGTTAGAAAAGACCCGCCGGGAGGAGCATATCGCCACGGAAGTCGCAGGGGCCAATCTGGAAGGGCTGATCTCTTTCCAGGGAGGCCACACTCGTGTGTCCGGCAGCCAGCTCAAGGACAAAAAGGATATCTGGGGAAACGATCACTCTGGCTGGGTAACGCTGTCGACCTCGGTAATTGAAGGGTTAAATGTTTCCGAGATCATCACTGCGGATCGCCTGGTGGCGCAGATTGCCACCGAGCACTCGCTGATCTACGGCCATGTTCCCAAGGTCACGTTCCTGGGTACACGCTTTGAAAACCTGCAGGTTGCCGGATACCCGGTCCAACTGGAACTCGATCTCGGCATTTGCGGCAACAAACCGGAAGGGGACTTGCCGTATCTGGAGGACCGCGGCTTCCTCGATCGCGTTCAGGGTCAACTCAATAGAATCGCCGATGCCAAAGGCCTTCCTGAAGGTCTGGAAAAACAGTACGATGCCAAGATCGCCTACATTGACGACCTCAAGAAGCGTGCCAAGGGAGGCGCAAACAGCGGGCGGAACGGCAACTCCAAGCTGCAATGCTCACTGATCAAAAGCATCGGACCGATTCCGATTCCCGGGGTCAGAGTGTTCGGGAATATGATCTTCATCCCGGATTTTGGGACGGTAGCTTTGGCCGAAGTCGAGGTCGGCATCGGAGGCGGCGACGATGGCTTCTCCAGCGAGTCACGGCCGGAGCCGAACGACGGCAGCTACTTCACTCTGCACATGCTGAACATGCGCCTGGGCTGCCCTCTGGTCGGGACTTCACAAGCCGCCACCGCCACGGTCAACGGCCAAACAAGGCCTTAGGTTCTTTTGTTCTTTCCATCATCATCGCCTGCGGGCTGGGTTGTAGTCGTCGCGAAAGCCCGCAGGCAGCCTTTGACCGGTCCTACAAGACCTTCCTGCAAGGCGATCTAGAACGAAGTCAGGAAGACGCCGGTCGAGAATACGAGCAGCTGCGCAATTCAAATCCGGGATGGGCCTGGAAGTTCAAAGTCCTGGAAGCCGAGTCCCTCTTGTGGCGCGGGATGTATGCGCAAGTGCTGACACTCCTTGATTCTGCCCCGGCTCGACCCGACGATAAAGATCTGCAAATCGAGATCCTTGCGATCGAGGGCGTTGCCCGTGCCCGTCTGCACCAGTTCCCCGAGGCGGAGGAAAGGCTCGGACTCGCAAAACAAATGTGCCAAGTGTCCTCGGAAATGGCATGCGGTGATGTTATTCGGGCCCGCGGTGTTCTGGCGGTCCAACATGGCCAGATCGACTCCGCCAAGCACTTCTTCGAGCAATCGTTGGAATTCGCTCGTTCTCACAATGATCAATTCCTCGAGGCGACTGCTCTCCTCAACCTGGGCTTGACTTCGCTGCGAGAAGAACATTTTGACGAAGCTATCGATTGGACGGAGGCCGCTTATCAAAGATCAACGAAGTTGGGGGCCGCTGACATTGCTCGAACGGCTCTCGGTAACCTTGGCTGGGCTTACTACAACCTTGGCGACTCTGAAAAATCATTGGAGCTCTCTCTCGAATCCGAGAAGCGTGCCAGTGAGGTCCGGAATGTAATCCTACAATTGTCCTGGATCACGAATGCCGGATATGTCTATGCGGGCCTTGGCGATCTTCCTCGCGCCAAGTCTTCCTATCTGAAAGCGCTCGACCTCGCCAGCAAGATCAACGCCAGAGAGGATATATACAACGCTCTGCGGGCGCTGGCGCTCGTATCGGTCGAGAGCGGCGAACTAGAGGAAGCTCGCAAGTATTCCGATGACGCTATTGCGAGAGCCCGGGCTGACAATAACCGGCTGGATGAACTCTACCCGCTGCTGGTCAAGGGGATGATTGCCGCGCGGTCGCACGCTGGGGCAGAAGCCGAGCGCATATTTCGCGAGGTCGAGCGAGATCCAAAGGCAAACGCGTCGCTGATCTGGAAGGCGGAGCACGGGTTGGCGCACGTTTATGAAGACGAGAAGCGCACCGATGATGCCAACCTTGAGTATCGCAAAGCGCTGGCCACATTTGAAGGAACTCGATCAGCACTGCAGCGCAACGACTCGAGACTGCCTTTCGGCAACAACGCCTCCCGCATCTACGACGACTACGTTCATTTTCTCGTTGCACGGGGACGGATCGACGAAGCTTTGCGCTGGGCCGATTACAGCCGCGCCCGAACTCTGGCCGAAGGATTACTGCCCAAGGGCGACCCGGCGGGGGCTCCGGCACTGAACGCGCCGGAAATCGCCCGGCGGGCAAAAGGTACGCTTCTTTTTTACTGGCTGGGCGAGAAGCAGTCGTATTTGTGGGCGATCACGCCGCAGAAGGCCAGTTTGTTTACACTGCCTACCGGCACGGAAATCGATGCCGCCGTGCAACGCTATCGCAAGGCTCTCGCCGGACTGCCAGATGTTCTCGACTCGGCCGACCGGGACGGCCAATCGCTTTATCGCATGCTGATCGCACCGGCCCAGACATTGTTGAAGAAGGACGCGAAGGTTTTCGTCATCCCCGACGGCAGCCTGAACAACCTGAATTTCGAAACTCTTCTCGTTCCTGGGTCAAAGATGTCCGAGCCAAAGCTGTCCGCGTCAAACCCGTCTCAACCGAAGTTGCACTATTGGATTGAAGACGTAACGATTGCGAACGCCAGCTCGTTGCGGGTGCTTGGCGCGGCGCGTGCTGGCAAAGGAAGGAACAGAGAGAGACGCAACCGCGACCTGTTCCTCGTCGGTAACAGCGTCACGCCGAACGATAAGTATCCCGAGCTCGCGAAGGCCGGAGCCCAGATGGAAAGTGTTGCCAGACATTTTCCGGTGGCGACGCAGAGGATACTTACGCGGGCGGAGGCGACTCCGTCAGCGTACCTGGGCAGCAGTCCAGAGCGGTTTTCCTATATCCATTTTGTCGCGCACGGAACGGCCAGCCGGCTGAGTCCGCTCGACTCCGCGATTGTGCTGTCGAAGGGCAGTGCCGAAGACGACTCCTTCAAGCTCTACGCTCGCGACATCATTCGCCATCCCTTGCGGGCCGAGCTGGTCACGATCTCGGCTTGCTACAGCGCCGGCGAGCGCTCGTACTCCGGCGAGGGCCTGGTCGGACTCTCGTGGGCTTTCCTGAGAGCCGGCGCCCATAACGTGATCGCCGCTCTGTGGGAAGCGACCGACGCTTCCACCGAGCAGCTCATGGAAAAGTTTTACGACGAGTTGGATAAGGGAGCGACCCCGGATGCCGCTCTTCGTGCCGCCAAACTGTCGTTGCTCCGCAGCGGCGGGTTCCGCAATCCCTATTACTGGGCGCCCTTTCAGCTCTACGCACGTTTGGGCTGAGGAAATTTTTGACTTGAAAAAGCTATTTTTCGGTTTACTCTATGCACCACTAGGGGTGGTCCAATGTCGGCTGGTTCAACATCGGCAAGTTCAACCACGGGGGGATCGCGCCATCTCGGCGGCACCATGCGCCGGGATGCGTGGTGGCTGGAGTTGTTGCCCGTAATTTTTCTGCTCGGTGCATTCGGAGCTTATGCAACTCTACGAGCCTTCGAAGGGACATATTACGAATGGGGGCCGTATCTTTCTCCTTTTTACTCGCCTCTCATTGATCCCCATCATCGCTGGTGGCCATTCTCTCCGGCGCTGTTGATCCTGATTTGGCCTTTGGGATTCCGGGTCACTTGCTACTACTACCGGAAGGCTTACTACCGGGCTTTTTTTCTGGACCCACCGGCGTGCGCCGTCGGTGAGCTCAGGAAGCACCGCTATCGGGGCGAGACTGCGTTTCCGTTTATCCTGCAGAATCTCCACCGCTACTTTCTGTATGTAGGGTTCATCTTCCTGCTCTTTCTATGGCGTGACGCCTTCCGTGCCTTCTTTTTTGATGGACGAATCGGAGTGGGAGTGGGCACTCTGGTCCTATTGTTCAACGTAATCCTGCTGACGACTTATGCCTTGTCCTGCCATTCGCTTCGCCACATCGTAGGTGGAAAGCTCGACTGCTTTTCCTGCTCGGCTTTTGGAGGCCCGCGTTATAGCGCGTGGCGCTGGTTGAGCTTTTTGAATGAGCGCCACATGCTGTATGCCTGGATCAGCCTGATCACGGTGGGCCTTACGGACTTCTATGTCCGGCTGGTGGCGAGCGGCGCAATCACCGACTTGAGACTCTTGTGACCACAGAATACGAAACTCACGACCACGATGTGTTGATCATCGGCGCCGGCGGCGCGGGCCTGAGCGCGGCGCTGGGAGCCCTGGCGCAAGGCGCGAAAGTGGGCGTCGTGTGCAAATCGCTTCTCGGCAAAGCGCACACCGTTATGGCGGAAGGCGGAATCGCCGCGGCGATGGCGAATGTGGATAGCGCGGACGACTGGCGCACTCATTTTCGCGACACCATGCGCGGCGGCAAGATGCTCAATAACTGGCGCATGGCGCAGATTCATGCCCAGGAGGCTCCCGAGCGCGTGCGAGAGCTGGAGCAATGGGGCGCGCTTTTTGATCGCACCGAAGACGGGCAGATCCTGCAGCGCGCTTTCGGCGGTCACACGTTTCGCCGGCTGTGTCACGTGGGCGACCGCACGGGCCTCGAAATGATCCGCACGCTGCAAGACCGCGGCGTGCAATTGGGCATCGACGTCTACATGGAATGCACGATCAGCCGTCTGCTGAAAGATGGCGACCGCGTCGCCGGAGCATTCGGCTACTGGCGCGAGCAGGGCCGATTCGTGGTGTTTCGGGCCAAGTCGGTTGTCATGGCCACCGGCGGCATTGGCAAAGCTTGGAAAATTACTTCGAATTCGTGGGAGTACACCGGCGACGGGATGGCGCTCGCTTACGGCGCCGGGGCTGAGTTGATGGATATGGAATTTGTGCAGTTCCATCCCACCGGCATGGTGTGGCCTCCGGGCGTGCAGGGGATTCTGGTCACCGAGGCGGTGCGAGGCGAGGGAGGCGTCCTCCGCAACAAATTGGGCGAGCGCTTCATGGAGAAGTACGATGCGAAAAAGATGGAGCTTTCCACGCGCGACGTGGTGGCGCGCGCGATCTATACCGAAGTGCGCGAGGGCCGGGGCACGGAACACGGCGGCGCTTATCTCGACATTTCGCAAAAGCCCCCCGACTATGTGAAGAAGAAGCTGCCCAGTATGTATCACCAATTCAAGGAACTCGCGGATGTGGACATCACCAAGGGGCCGATGGAAGTGGGACCGACCTGCCATTACATGATGGGAGGCGTTCGTGTGGATGCGGAAAGCGCGAAGTCATCTGTGGCGGGGTTGTTTGCCGCTGGGGAGGCGGCAGCGGGGCTGCATGGCTCTAACCGACTGGGCGGCAATTCTCTTTCTGACCTGCTCGTCTTCGGCCGCCGGGCGGGACTGGCTGCCGCCGAGCACGCGACAAAAATCTCAGCCACGGCCATCGACTCCGGCCAGATTGAAGATGCTGCGCGCGAGATGCTGGCTCCCTTCGAGCGCAAAGAGGGTGAGAGTCCGTATACGATTCATCGCGATCTGCAGGAAACCATGCAGAACCTAGTCGGCATCTTTCGTAATAAAGAAGACCTGACTCGCGCATTGGAAGAGCTTGAGAAATTGAAAGAGCGCACCGGACGTTTGAGTGTTGAAGGCTCGCGTTTGTTCAATCCGGGATGGCATCTGGCGCAGGATCTGAAGGCGATGCTGACGGTATCGGAGGCGGTTACGCGCAGCGCACTGGCGCGCGAAGAGAGCCGGGGAGCGCACAGCAGGATTGATCATCCTGGGCTGGACGCGACTTGGGGAACGAAGAATAATGTAATCGTCCGCGAGGGCAGCGCGATGACGCTGCGCCAATCAGCGGTGCCGGAATTGCCCGCGGACTTGAAGCAACTTGTAACAGAAGAGAAGTAGCGGAGGCGCGATGGCGGAAGCAATCTTCGAGGTGTTTCGGGGAGATCGCGAAGGTGGGAAGCCCGCCACCTACCGCGTCCCAATTGCGCCGGGGATGGTGGTGCTGGATGCGCTCCATCACATCCAGGCGCACCAGGCGCCCGATCTGGCGGTGCGCTGGAATTGCAAGGCCGGCAAGTGCGGCTCCTGCTCGGCAGAGGTCAATGGAAGGCCGCGGCTTACCTGCAAAACTCGTATGGACGCGCTTCCCCTGGACAAGCCCATCACGGTTCAGCCCATGAAAGCGTTTCCCGTGATCAAAGACCTGGTCACCGACGTTTCCTGGAATTACCGTGTGAACAAGAAAATTCCGCCCTTCGAGCCCCTGCCAGGCACCGAGTGGAAAATGTACCAGGAAGGTGTGGATCGGGTGCAGGAGTTTCGCAAGTGCATTGAATGTTTCTTGTGCCAGAATGTGTGCCACGTGCTCCGCGAGCACGAAGAGATGGAGCATTTCGGAGGGCCGAGGTTCTTCGTCCGGGTTGCCGCGCTCGAGATGCATCCTCTGGATTCGAAATCACGCACGCGCATGCTCAAGGAAGATCTCGGCATCGGACTGTGCAACATCACCAAGTGCTGCACGGAAGTGTGTCCCGAGGAGATCCACATCACAGACAACGCGATCATTCCGTTGAAGGAGCGTGTGGTCGACGAGTTTTATGATCCCGTGCTCATGCTGGTGCGGAAGATTCGAGGGGCAGGATAGGCACGGCAGCAAAAGGAGAATCGGGCTGACGGTAAGGAGGTCCCATGGAGTTCAAACTGAAGACCATCTCAAAGGCGGGTATTCCGGAAGCGATTTCGAAAGCCGAGCTCTACCGCTCGCTCAATGAACCGGAAGAGGCGGAATCGATCTGCCGCGACATTCTGGCAGTCGAGCCTGAACATCAATTGGCGCTGCGCCTGCTTGGCTTGGCAATTACCGACCAGTTTTGTGGAGATGCGTCGGATCGCTATGGGGAAGCGGAAGAACTTTTCCAGAGGCTGGTTGAGCGCTACGAACGCCTGTATTACACGGGGCTCCTGCATGAACGGCGAGCGAAGGCACAAATGCGCGTGGGCCGCGCTCCGCACACGCTGGCGCCGCTCTTCGGGGAGGCGATGCGCTGCTTCGCGGAGGCTGAGATGGTTCGTCCCCCGGACAACGACGACGCAATTCTTCGCTGGAACCGCTGCGCGCGGCTGCTGCAAAGTCACCCCGGTTTTCTTGAGGAGCAAGAAGCCGAAGCGCTCGATGCCTTTGACAGCTCGCCAATCTGAACCACTGATAAGCGACGGAACGCGCTATAATTTTTCTCTGGATATGCAGAGCCTGCGGTATGCGTTAGTTGCGTACGTCAAGAGTCCGGTGGGAGAGTTCGTGGAGAACCTCCGGCGCGAGCTGCATCCCGACTTGCCTCATCTGGCGGCCCATCTCACCCTTCTGCCGCCGCGGCCTTTGCAGGGAACGGAAAGCACAGCGTTGCAGATGCTGGCGGCGATCTGCGGCCGCGCCGAGCCCTTCGAAGTAACCCTGGGCGACATGCAGACGTTTATTCCCACCACGCCGACGGTTTACGTCCGCGTCGCCTATGGCGCGGCGCGTCTGCAGGAGTTGCACGACCAGTTGAACAAGCAGACGCTCGCTTTCGCCGAGGAGTGGCCTTACATCCCTCACCTCACGATTGTAAAAATGGCAAACCAGGAAGCCGCCGAACAAGCCCTGCGAATCGCCCGCGAACGCTGGCGGCAGTATCCGGGAAGCCGCCGCATCCTGCTCGACCAGCTCACCTTTGTGCGGGAAGACGCGCAAAACTGCTGGGTGGACCTGGCCCCGGTCCCGCTGGGTGGTAGCCTGGTCTCGCCCTAAAATCATCCCGGTTCCAGCGTAACCACCGCCTTATTACCTGTCTGTTACGTTACTCCCGCTCAGCCGTGGATGGCCTCTGGTACATTTCCCTCCCGTGCATTGCGCGGGGGCTGGCCGCACTGTAAATAAAAGAGAGGGAATGGCTTGAATCCCGCGCCGGGAGCCGCTTGGGGCGTGGGTTTCAGCAAAAGCCGGAGGGCAAGCATGCAGATCGGAGTCTACGGTTCGGGTTATCTGGGAACAGTGATTTCGGCCTGTCTGGCGGATTTTGGCACTCCCGTTTCCTGCTGTCATCCTGACCGGTCGCGCATGGTTGAGATGGCCCAGGGCAACATCCCATTCTTTGAGAAGAATCTGAAAGAGATCATCCGGCGTAACGTGCGGGCGGGGCGCCTGGCTTATTCCACAGACATCGAATCCTTTGCGCGCAAGACACAAGTAATTTTTCTGGCCGAAGACACGGCGGACAACCTGGCCGACGTAGTGATGCGGATCGCTCGGCTGGCCACCAAGCCTCCGATTCTGACTATCGTCACTCCGGTAGCTGTGGGAACTGCCACAGCACTCGAAAAATCCCTGAAGAATGCGGGTGTGCATGGAACGATCGTTTCCCAGCCCATGTTCTTCACCGACGGTTGTGCCGTGGAAGACTTCAACTGGCCCGACCGGCTGATTCTGGGATCGACCTCGAACGAAGCGGTGCAGGTTCTCAAACAGATTTTTCACCCGCTGGTGATGCGCGGGGTGCCGGTGATCGTGACCAACCAGGCGACGGCCGAACTGGTGCGCGAATCGGCGACCGCGTTTGTGGCGACGAAGATTTCCTTTATCAACGAGGTTGCGACGCTGTGCGAGCGCGTAGGCGCAGACGCAGTCAGTCTGGCTCTGGCGCTCGGGCTCGACAAGAAAATCGCTCCGCGCTGCCTGCAGCCGGGGGCGGGTATGGGCGGCGTGTTTGCCGAGTCTGACATGGATTCGCTGGCGGAGTTGGCTAAGGCCAACGGTGTTCCGCTGAAGGTGCTGAGCGCAGCACGAGACGTGAACCATACCCTCGCGGATCGCCTGGTCGAGAAGATTGCCCTCGCTTTGAATTCGGTGGAGAACAAGGACGTGGGAATTCTTGGTCTGGCCTTCAAGCCGAATACGAATTCGGTGGCGGGTTCGTCCGCGATTCGGTTGGCCGAGACGCTGGTTGCCAAAGGCGCCCGCGTGCGGGCCTACGATCCCGTCGCTCTCACCGAGGCCAAGACCCGGCTGAATGGTTCGGTGCGCTATTGCGAATCAGCTTATGCGGCAGCGGAGGGCATGGACGCACTGGTGGTGGGCACGGGCTGGCCGGAGTTCCGCGCGCTCGATTTTGACCGGATCAAGCACCTGCTCAAGAAGCCCATCATCGTGGATACGAAGAACCTGCTGGATTCCGTGCGGCTGCGCGCCATGGGGTTTGAATACGTCGGCGTCGGGCGGGGATAGAAACCAGGATCACTTACCGCCGAGGACCCTTCGGCTTCGCTCAGGGCAGGCGCAGAGTACGCAGAGGTTTCTTGAAATTGTTCTTCTCGGCGCTTTCGGCGTGCTCAGCGGTGAAAGCTCTTGTTGATTACAGACAGAACTCCCCCCAGGACTTGTGAACGAAGAATTCGACACTCCCGCATCGCAGCCTGAGCGCCCGGCGCTACTTTCCCGATTTTCTGATCTGCTCTCTGGATTTCTCGATAGTTTCTCTGCTTTCTTCTTCTACTTATCCTTTTCCAGCCTGACTCACTTGCTAGGTTCCTGGTGGAACCGCTTTTTAGCTGAGGAGTGATCACCCCTACAACGGGCGCCAGCCCTGGGCTCTCCAGGGAAGCCATGTGAAACGCCCGCCTTCAGATGTCCTGCCCACAGTCTCGCGTGGGATTAGGGCAGGGCCGCGAGGTGTCCGGAACTGCGCGGCACAACATCCTGGCCAACGCTTCCCAGATTAAGCGAGGAAAAAATCGGAGTCCAGGTCATCCGTCACATGAAAATCGAAAGTTTTGCACAGGGCGAGAGCCTTGGCTTTTCTGTTGACATACCCTCTGAAGTGGGACACAATCGCCCGCAAGCCTAGGCTTTCAACCGGTGACCTATCCCCAGGCAGCCGGGGCATCTGCACTGATCCTTTTTAGCGTGTCTTCACGCTAGTCTATTTTCTAGGTCGAACCCATGGGAGTAAAGAGCATGAAACGGTTATTGATTGCAGCCTGTTTGGTACTCATGATGGTCGCTACCGCGAATTTGATTCCGGGATGGGCGCAGGCGGCAGCCTCGAAGCAAATGCCAACCGTCAGTAGTAGCCCACCGCCGGGGAATCCGCTGCAAATCGCATTGCTCAAGTGGTACGTCAACGACACCGCACAGTTCACTGTGGGAAGCCAGCCCTATGGTGTGGCCTTTGACGGGGCCAGCATTTGGACCGCGAACTATGGTGCGAACACCGTCACCAAACTGCGGGCCAGCGATGGCGAGGTGTTGGGCACCTTCAACGTTGGGCACGGGCCTGTAGGTGTGACCTTCGATGGGGCCAACATCTGGGTCTCGAACAGCTTCGATAACACCGTAAGCAAGCTGCAGGCGAGCGACGGTACAGTCCTGGGTACGTTCAGCGTGGGCTCGCAGCCTTGGTGGATGACCTTTGATGGAGCCAATATTTGGGTGCCAAGCGGCAGTACGGTTACAAAGCTCCGGGCGAGTGATGGCAAAACCTTGGGGACCTTCCTCTTGGGCGGGCTACCCATCGCGGCCGCGTTTGAGGGAGGAAGTGTCTGGGTAACGAGCTACAGCGGCGGTACGGTGACCAAAGTGCGGGCCAGCGATGGGAAGGTCTTGGCCACTTTCACCCTGGGCTCCGGTCAGCCCAATCTACTCGGCATAGCATTCGACGGCGCAAACATGTGGGTGGCCGACCGGGCCAGCGGCACGGTAACCAAGTTGCGCGCGAGCGACGGTACGATCTTGGGAACCTTCTCCGTACCTGGGTTACCATATGGAGTCGCGTTTGACGGGACCAACATCTGGGTAACCGGCAGCCCGTATTATGTGGAACTGCGGGCCAGCGACGGCAAGATGATAGGTCCGTTGTACGTCGCCGACACCGCTGGTGTTGCCTTTGACGGGGCGAATGTTTGGGTGGCGAATACTTTTTTGAACAGGGTCGACAAGAAGTGAAGTGCCGGGCAACGGGGGGCCGAATAGAACTTGTTAGCGCGTGAAATGAAGCTGAGCGGACGCGGGTTTCCCACCATCCGAGGCAGGTTGGGAAAACAAAACAGTCGTGCAACAACGACCTTTGATGTATTCGAAGGACAATAGCGGGCCGACTGTATGCGACTACCGGCCTCGCCCTGCAAAAAGGATTAGATTACCGTCGGGATCACGAACGATGAATGTGCGAGCGCCCCATGGTTCCGTCTTGAGTGCCTGATGAAATACTACCCCTGCCGTCTGAAACTCGAGGAAGAGCGGCTTCGCATCATCGAGTGTGATGGATGCTGAGAGCAGATGCTCTCTGTCCCGAAGCTCCGGATTGATTGCGGGTTCGGGTAGACATCGGAGATTCAGCCTGGCTCCATCCCGGAACACTTGTCCGTAGAATGGCGGCTTACCGTAAATGAAGGCAACAGCGAATCCCAGCTTTTTTGTATAGAACTCACATGAGGTGCCAATGTCGGCGACAAAGAGCTGGGGTTCAGCGGCAAGAAGTGTCGGTTTGGACAGAGTTTCAGCGTGAATGTCATTCATAGTGTGGACTCCTTTAAGGAGCGCCTCCCAATTCTCGAATCCTGCCTTTTTCGCAATCAGTTCTTGAGCGTCAGACAACTTGAAGTTGTGCGCGAGCACAGCCTGGTCGGTCAAATGACGGAAACGTGGCAGCACCGCCCGAATTTGCGCCGCGACCGGGTAGTAACGATCACGATGCCAACGCAGATAGAGCTTCGCTTGCTTTTTAAGGTTTTCGAGATTGGGCATAGAGGCGCATTGTGATTGGTATGTAGGCGGGCATCGCCCATCCGGCCCGAAGGTCCGTTGCGCCCTACAGCACTGGATAAATCGTAAATATACCTTGAATGGATGTCAAAATATGCCGCTTGACTTCCGAGGGTCCCCGCACTATAGTCCTTCTCCTCCCCTAGTCACCCTCACGTTTGCACTGTTGCGTGACACTCGTCGCGTTCTGTAAGAAACCTGAACGTTCGATCGGAGCCAACCAGTCGCCGCCAAGATTCAAGGAGGATTTCTCATGCGAAGCAATAACCTTTCTGTCGGATTGACCGTGGTGTTAACGGCCTTAACCGCGGCCCTGCTCGTGATAGGCACGCGCGCAGCTGCTCAGGAAACGGTGCTGCATAGCTTCAGCTCCAGCAATCCGAAGTTTGGGGACCTGCCCTTAGCCGGCCTGATCTTCGATGGTGCCGGCAATCTCTACGGCACGACAAACGCCGGCGGCGCTTACAGCTGGGGTGCGGTGTTCGAGTTGACGCCCAAAGTTGGCGGAGGCTGGACCGAGAAGGTGCTGCATAGCTTCAACTACAACAACAAGGATGGAGCTAATCCCTCAGCGGGCCTGATCTTCGACGCCGCCGGCAACCTCTACGGCACGACGGCCTATGGCGGTACCGGAGCATGCACCAACGGCGTCAACATGGTGGGCTGCGGGACCGTCTTCGAGTTGACACCCCAAGCGGGCGGGGGCTGGAAGGAGAAGGTGCTGCATAACTTCCGAGGCAAAGAGGGTGCTTATTCTGACGCCGCCCTGATCTTCGATGCCGCCGGAAATCTCTATGGCACGACGTTTAGCGGCGGAGCCGGAACTTGCACGAGCAAAAGCCGCACCTTGTACGGCTGCGGCACGGTTTTCGAGTTGACCCCCGCAACGGGCGGGAGTTGGACCGCGACGGTGCTCTATAGCTTCAAAAACGACGGCATCGATGGCATCTATCCCTACGCCAATGTGATCTTCGACGCCGCCGGCAATCTCTACGGTACGACCTACTTGGGTGGCGCTTCCGCCGGTGGGACGGTGTTCGAGTTGATGCCCGTGGCGGGCGGGGGCTGGACGGAGAACGTGCTGCGCAACTTCAGTGTGACCGGCGCGGATGGTTACGAGCTGTGGGCTGGCTTGATCCTCGACGCCGCCGGTAACCTCTACGGCGTAACCAGCCAGGCAGGGGCCTACGGCGGCGGCGCGGCGTTCGAGTTGACTCCCTCAACGGGCGGGAGTTGGACGGAGACGCGGCTCTATAGCTTCGGCAACGGCACGGATGGGCGCAATCCATTCGGCGGCCTAGTCTTCGATGCCGCGGGCAATCTCTACGGCACGACCGCCAGCAGCGGAGCCAATCTCGGTGGGACTGCGTTCGAGTTGACTCCGGTCACGGGCGGGGGCTGGACTGAGAGAGTGCTGTACAACTTCGAGAACGGGGCCAATTCCGCCGCCGGCCTGGTCTTCGATACCGCGGGCAATCTTTACGGCACGACGTCCCGTGGCGGCGCCACCAAAGGTGGCACGGTGTTCGAGATCACACCTTAGCCTCGGAGACTCTGGCGAGATACAGCCCGCTCTATAGGTGTCTGAGAAGGAAGGGATACTCATGCATAGCAAGAAACGTCCCGCCGGATTGGCGATGGCGCTGGCGCTCTTTACCGTGGCCGCGCTTATGACAGGCACGCGCGCGGCAGCCCAGGAAGAAAAGGTTCTGCATAGCTTCGCCGTCGATGGAGCCGGCGGGTCTGATCCCAATGGCGGCCTGATCGCCGACGCTGCCGGGAATCTTTACGGGACGACCGTCTACGGCGGCACTGGGGTGTGCGGCTCCGCGACGCCTACTGGCTGCGGCGTGGTGTTTGAGTTGAAGCGCAATGCGAGCGGGGGCTGGACCGAGAAAGTTCTGCACAACTTCAACAACGACGGCAAAGACGGATTTTATCCCTATGCCGGTTTGGCCTTTGACGCTGCCGGTAATCTCTACGGCACGACAGGTTATGGCGGCGCGGGTGTGTGCAGCTCCGTGGCGCCGACCGGTTGCGGCACGGTGTTCGAGTTGATGCCGCAAACGGGCGGGCGCTGGGCAGAGAAGGTGTTGCACAGTTTTGGCGGAGGCAGCGACGGAGAGCTACCGGAAGGCGGGCTGATTTTGGATAAGGGCGGCAATCTTTACGGCACGACCGCCGGCATTTCCTACAATTGCATCTACTCCCCTTATGTGGACTGCGGCACGGTTTTCAAGCTAACGCCTCACGCGGGCGGGAGTTGGACCGAGAAAGTGCTGCATAGTTTCAATAACAACGGCGCGGACGGGTATGGCCCGGCGGGCGCCGTGGTGAGGGACGCCTCTGGCAATCTTTATGGCGGAGCCTATTTCGGCGGTGCATTCGGCGACGGTGCAGTTTTCGAGTTAACGCCCGGTGGAAGTGGGAGTTGGACGGAGCAAGTGTTGTACAGCTTTTTCTACAAAGGAAATTTCGGCGGCGGACCTGGCACTCTGATCCTCGATGCTGCCGGGAACCTCTACGGCACTACACCCACAGGCGGCACCACGTATTCGGGGGCAGTGTTCCAGCTGACCCCCGCCGGCGGTGGAAGCTGGACCGAGACAGTTCTGTACAACTTCGATCTCTACACCACGGGTGCCACAACCTCCAGCCTGATTTTTGATAGCGCAGGCAATCTCTACGGCACAAACCGGTTCGGCGGCGCCGGCACCACCATATGTTACGTGTTCGGCGGCGGAAACGAGTCCGCTAGCTGCGGCACGGCGTTCAAGCTTTCACCCGTAGGTGGCGGAACATGGAGTGCGACGACGCTGCACAGCTTTGGCAATGGCACGGACGGCCAAGTGCCCTACGCTGGCGTGATCCGCGATGCGGCGGGCAATCTCTACGGCACGACGTCGTCGGGCGGCACTTATGGCGGCGGGACGGTGTTCGAGGTCAAGCCTTAGTCTGGCGACCCGATTTGGATTTCGGGCGCGACGCGGATGTGAGTGTCGGACAGCGGCGAAGCGCAGTTGCTATCATCGAAGTTGCTATAATGAAGGCGGCGGTGGGAATAGCTCAACTGGCAGAGCACCGGACTGTGGCTCCGACGGTTGCGGGTTCGATTCCCGTTTCCCACCCCAGATTTTCTTTCTTCCCCACACTGTCTGCCTAAGCGCCTCGCTGCGCTTGGCTGGACAGCCGAGAGCCTGGCCTGAGCGAAGTCGAAGGGCGGCTGTCCCTGCGAGAGTGCCCTCCGGCCCAATTCGGGAAACCCTTGCTGCCTGCGACGTTTTTCTCCGCCGGATTCGTTGACCCTGCAAACCACGCCGGTCTAGAATGCGCTCGAATCCTCCTGCAGGCGCGGTTGTGCCTCGCAGGGCCGGTCAGGACGGCAGAATGCCAGCAGATTTAGGGACCACCCTCAGCTCCTTTGAAATCTTCAGTGCAGGAGGAGCTCGATGAAGAGTTCTCCGCGCAAGCAAGTCAAATCAATTCGCAAAGCCATTGCAGCGAAAACCGTCGCAGAGAAGGACACCAAGGCATCGCCGGGATTGTTCCCCATTGTGGGGATCGGGGCTTCCGCTGGCGGCCTGGAAGCATTCTCCGAACTGTTGCGGTACCTGCCGGAAAAGACTGGCATGGCCTTCGTGCTGGTGCAACACCTCGATCCCAAACATGACAGCGTGCTGCAGGAAATCCTGGCCAGGACAACCAAGATTCCGGTCACCGAAGTCATCCAGGGTGTGGTGGTGCAGCCGGACCACGCCTACGTGATTCCGGCCAACAAGAACTTGACCATCAGGAACGGGATCCTGCAACTGGGTGCGCGGATGCTGGTGCGCGGCCAACACATGCCCATCGATGATTTTTTTCGGTCCCTGGCGGAGAATGCCGGGCAACAGGCGATCGGCATCATCTTGTCGGGCACGGCTTCGGATGGCACCGAGGGATGCCGCGCCATCAAGGCGGCGGGAGGGATCACGTTTGCTCAGGACGAGGAGTCCGCGAAATACGATGGCATGCCGCGCAACGCGGTGAACGCGGGGTGCATTGACTTCATCTTGTCGCCCAAGGACATTGCCCGGGAGCTGGGCGGAATCAGCCAGCATCCCTATGTGGCGCGGGTCGTGTTGCCGGCAACCGAAGGGACTCATGGAATGGTGGGCAGCGACTTGAACGCGTTGTTCGGGCTTCTGCGGGAATCGAGCGGGGTGGATTTCACCAACTACAAGCACACCACGCTGCACCGGCGCATCCGGCGGCGCATGGTAGTGCACAAGGTGGAAACGCTTAAGGACTACCTGCGTTTCATTGGGAAGAAGCCGGAAGAGCTGGACGAGCTTTACCGCGACTTGCTGATCCACGTCACGGGATTTTTCCGGGAGCCGGAGGCGTTTACGGCATTGCGCAAGCACGTCTATCCCAAACTGTTTGAGGGTCGCAAGCCGGATAATCCCATCCGGGTTTGGGTGGCCGGCTGCTCCACCGGCGAGGAGGCATACTCCATCGCTATCACGCTGCTGGAATACATGTGGGTGCACAGCCGGAACATTTCCCAGGCCGCTACTGCAATCCAGATCTTCGCCACCGACATCAGCGACACCGCGCTCGACCGCGCCCGCACCGGCCTGTATACGGAAGCGGCGGTGTCAGAGATTTCAGCGGAGCGATTGAAGAGATTCTTCGTCCGGCTGGATGGGGGATTTCAGATCAACAAGTCCATCCGGGACATGTGCATCTTCGCCAAGCAGAACCTGGTCAAAGATCCACCGTTCTCAAACCTGGATCTGGTGAGCTGCCGCAACCTGCTGATCTATCTGGGGCCGGTTTTGCAGCGGCGGGTCATCCCCTCATTGCATTACGCGCTGAAACCCGGCGGCTACCTGATGCTGGGATCGTCGGAAAACCTGGGAGGATTTGCCGACCACTTCGGACTGGTCGACAAGAAGGACAAGATATACCAGAAGAGGAAGACCACTGCGCGGCTGACTACCTACTTCGCGAGCGCGGATTATCTGCCGATCCGGGCGGGAGATGCGAAGCTCGCCCGGGAGTTGCCGGCTCCGTTTACCGTGGAGCGAGAGGTGGAGCATCTGCTGGTGAACCGGTTTGTTCCAGCCAGCATCGTGGTGAACGATCAAATGGAAATTGTGCAGTTCCATGGCAAGACCGGAGCCTACCTGGAGCCGCCGGCTGGGCAACCCAGCTTCAGCGTGGCAAAAATGGCGCGGGAAGGCCTGCTGGTCGACTTGCGCGCGGCCCTGGACACCGCCAAGAAAACCAATGCCACGGTGCGCAAGGATGGAGTGCAGATTCAATCCGAAGCGGGGACGCGAGAGGTGAGCCTCGAGGTGGTGCCTTTACGCGGACCCACAGCGCAGGAGCGTTTTTACGTGGTTGTATTTCAGGATGCGGTTCGCAAGCCTGAGGTTTTGGAGGACAAGGGCAAGGCTGGCAAGACGGTGAAAGTGGCCGGCTCCGGGGCGCGGGAGAGCGAAGTTCTGAAACGCGAGACCCACCAGCTACGGGAGCAGTTGCGCTCACTCATTGAAGAGCATGAAACCACCGCGGAAGAATTCAAGGCGGCCCATGAGGAGGTCTTGTCGGCTAACGAAGAGTTGCAGAGCACGAACGAGGAACTGGAGACGGCCAAGGAGGAGTTGCAATCCACCAATGAGGAACTCACTACTCTTAACGAAGAAATGCAGAACCGCAACGCGGAATTGGGCTCGGCCAACAACGATCTGCTGAACCTGTTGGGCCATGTCGATATTCCGGTGGTCATGGTGAGTAACGATCTGCGCATTCGCCGCTTCACCCCGCCCGCGCAAAAACTTCTCAACCTGTTGCCCGGGGATATTGGCCGGCGACTGGGCGAGATCCGGCCGAACCTTGAGGTGGAAGATTTGGAAGCCCTGGCGCGCGAAGCCATCCGCCACGCCGTTCCACAGGAGCGTGAGGTGCGCACCAGCGAAGGCGGTTGGCAGATGTTGTACGTGCGGCCCTACAAGACCTGGGACAATAGGATCGAGGGTGCGGTGATCAGCCTGCAGGACGTCGACGCCCTCAAACGCACATTGGATCAGACGCGCGAATACGCGGACACAATTGTGGAGAGCGCCCGGGAACCGATCCTGGTATTGGACGCGGGGCTGCAGGTTACGGCCGCGAATCCGGCATTCTATAGAAATTTCGAGGTCACCCCCGAGGAGACGGAAGGGCGGCTGATTTATGAACTGGGCAACGGGCAGTGGAATATCCCCAGGCTGCGCGAATTGCTGGAAGAAATTGTCCCGCGAAACTCCCGTGTGGATGATTTCGAAATGAGCCATGACTTTCCCCACCTCGGAGCGCGCGACATGCAACTCAACGCCCGCCGGGTGGAATTGCAGACTGGGCGTCCTTTCATCCTGCTGGCGATCGAAGATGTGACCGCAAAGAGCCGGGAGGGAGCCGCCTGAGGGCGCTCCTCCTCCACACACTGACAACGCTCGCTGTGCTCGGCTGGACAGCCGAGGCGGCCGTCCCCACACGGACCTCCAACACTGCCTGCCAAAAAGCCCTGGAAGAAAGTCTTCTGGTGCGGGTGGGCGGCTCAATGTAGAATTCGGAGTTCAGTGGTAAGCGAATGAAGGGAATTTTCCATCCATTTCGAAGCTCTTCGCGGCAGCTGGGGCCGCTGGAACAGCGCATGCTCGATGGGCTATGGGCGAGGGGCAGCGCGACCGTCCGCGAACGGCTTGAAGACGGCTGCCAGGACCTGGCGTACACCACGGTGATGACGACGCTGGACCGGCTGTTCAAGAAGGGCCTTCTGACGCGATCGGAGGATGGTAGGGCGTTCCGCTACGCTCCGCGTTATAGCCGCGAAGAGTTGCATCGCGAGGAGGCGGGCCATGCTTTTCGCCAACTGCTGGATGCGAGTCCGGCTTCGTCTTTGCCGCTCTCTTTCCTGGTGGAACTTCTGGGCGAACGGGACGCGCGGTTACTCGATGATTTGCGCAAACTGGTGGAACGCAAGCGCCGTGAGCTGGGCTCCAAGGAGACCAAGTGATGTTCGCCGTGCGCGGGATCGCGGTTTCTTTCTCGATCTTCGTCATACTCTATGCTGCCCTGTCGGTTGCCGTTTGCGGCGTGTGGCGGAGGATATGGCTTAGCGGCCAGCAGTATTCGCCGAGACGCTGCGCCGACCTGCTTTTCGCCTTGCGCATGGTTCCATTCGTAGTGGCCGCTGCAGTGACCCTCGCCCTTGCTGTGCCTTCGTTCCTGCTGCTCGAACCCCGCGCCGTGGAGGAGTCCATGGGCGTTGTGCCCGTGGTATTGAGCACGTGCGGGATGGCGGTGCTGCTGGTGGGAACTTGGAAGGCGGCGTCGGCACTGGTGCAGGCTTCGCGAACCGTGGCGCGATGGGCGAACGGGGCGCGCGTGAGCGGTTCGAGCCCCTTAGCCAGGGATTCAGTTTCAGTGTGGATTTCTGCGACTGCTCCGCCGCTTACCGCAGCAGGCATTGTGCGCCCCAGCGTGTGGTTATCGCGGACGGCGGAGTTTGTGCTGACGGAGCGGGAACTGGAGAGCGCGCTGCGGCATGAGGTCGCGCACGTGCGCCGCCGGGACAACCTGAGAAAGCTGATTCTGCGTCTGGTGGCTTTTCCGGGAATGGCGGAACTGGAAAGTGCGTGGCGCGAAGCGACCGAGATGGCCGCCGACGATGCAGCAGTCTCGAGCGCTTCCGAAGCTCTGGATCTGGCTGCGGCCGTGATCAAGCTGTCGCGGCTGGTGCCACTCGATCCGCCTGCGGAACTGACGACGGCATTGGTCCACAGCCCGGCGGAGTCCGTGAATGCGCGCGTCGAGCGTTTGATTGCGTGGACCGAACGGCGGCAAAGTCCGCAGGGATATTCGCTCGCATATGCGTTGTGCGCTGCTGCGGCAGTGATGGCTACGCTCGTCGTGAGTTACAGCGGGCTGCTAGTCCGGGTGCACGCGGCGACCGAGTGGCTGGTGCGGTAAGGCGGCTTGCGAACGATCAACCTCTGAGTCATTTGCGCCCCGGTCCTCCACGCTTTTTCCCCGAAAGAATAGTCGCTGGGTACGCGCTCCAAATCCGTGGTGTAGCCACCCGTTATAACAGCTATCCGGGGAAGCCGTGGGTCCCATTCGTTTAAAGCAGGGCTCCCCCGATGTAACGCTTGGGGGCCGAAACGCACTACCAAGTACGCGAGGGTGCGGATTGGTCCATCAAGAAAAGCCCAACACAGGGAGGTTTAAATGTTTGCCCGCAAGGTAGCTGCCCGGTTGAAACCGAACTCGCTCAGAGAATTTACGAATCTCATCGAGTGCGAAATCCTTCCCTGGCTGCGAAAGCAAAAAGGCTTCCTGGATTTAATCACCCTGGCTGCTCCCGATGGCACGGAAATCGCAACCGTCAGCTTCTGGGATCACAAAGAAAATGAGGAGGCTTACAACTCAAGCGGTTATCCACAGGTGTTGACGGCTCTGGGAGCGCTCATGGATGGGACTCCTTACGTCAAGACGTTTTATGTGGTCAGCTCGACCTTTCAAAGGGTCACCCTTTCGTGGCCACCTAAAGCAGACGATCCCGTCCCGGAGACAGGTGCGGCGCAACCTGGATATCTCTCCTATGAGATCCGTCCTGAGATTTGTGATTGACTCTAGAAACTCACCCGCAGGCCTATTTGTGCGGCGAACGGGATTCCCACCGTTGTTCCCGGTCCGAAGAAATCCCCCAGGCCGCCTCCGGGCACACGTAACTGGTTCAGGCTGGTGACGGGTTTCGTCGCCGAGCAATCCGCGTTGGTGCAGATGTCGGTGACGTTTCCCGCCTGGGCCTCGGCGGCGGGAATAATCGAAAGCGCTCCGACGTTCGCCACATAGTTGGCGCCGGGATTGTTGCGGTTGAAGAGATTGAAGAATTCCGCGAACGGCAGAATTTCCCAGCGCTCGCCAACCTTGATGGGGCGGCTTAGGCGCACATCCGCCTGGATGTAAGGAGTGCCGCGGAAGGCGTCGAGCGGGGTCTTTACTCCGTTCACTGAAATCCGGTTACTGTTATCGGTGGTGCTGATTGTGAAAGGGCGGGCGCTCTCCGCCTGGGTGAGCGTGGTAACTTCGATGCCGCCGGGGAGGTGAACCGTCCCAGCCAGCACAAAGCGGTGACGAACGTCTTCGCCGGAGGGTCCGTAGTCGCCCGCCGCAAACGCATTCTGCGGATCGCACACGCCGTTCACGTAGTCAAAGAGTTCGCCCAGCACGCAGCCCCAGGTCTGCGCCTTGGCCAGGGTGTAGTTGGCGACCAGATTGAAGCGGCGCGAAACGTTTCCCTGCACGCGCAGCATGAGAGCGTTGTAGCTGGAGCGATTGTCGGATCTGAAAACCGTGGCGCTCGCGAAGGGATAGGCACGATAGGCGTGATTGCCTTCTTCGTGCGTGTAATCAGCACTAACCGTCCAAATGCCACTGAGTGCGTGCTGCAGGCCGCCCGTGGCGTGAAGCGCGTAGGGAGTCCTGTAATTGGGATCGATCAGAGCGGCAGGAGGGTTGGGCCCTTCGTTTACGGCTTGAAATGAGGTAGCCCAGCCGTTTTGTGCAAGATCGTTGTAGAAAAGGCCGAAGCCGGCCCGCAGGACTGTCTTGCCGTCGTCGCCCGGAGAGTATGCGATGCCCAGACGCGGTCCGAATTGTTTGCGGTCGTCGTGAGGCAGGCTCAACGGGAACCCCAGTGAGGGTAGCAGCGAATAGGAAGGGTTCTCTATTTGGCTGCGGCCCGAGGCGGTGAAGAGGCCGAACGTGGTTTGGTAGCGCAGCCCGTAGTTGAGCGTGAGGTGCCGGGTTACGCGCCAGGAATCTTCCGCATAGAGCGCTAGCCGCTGCACGTTTTGTGAGAAGTTGCCATCGGTGACGGGCCTGGAAGAAGCGCCCGCCGCCATGTCGACAGGGAACTGAGCGGGATTTGCGACGTAGTAGGTCGGGTCCTGTGGAAACGAATAGAGCGTTTCCGCATTTCCCGGAAACGCGCCGCCAAGCACGGGTTCGTGAATGAAGTTGATGCCGAACTTGAACGCATGGTCGCCAGTGGCGTGGCTGACGTCGTAGCGGAGCTGATACTTCTCCTGATTGCGCAGGTCCGGGAACAGAGTGATGGGTGTGGCGAATTGATTGTCGCCGAAGGTTTCAAATCCAGAAATCGTTTGTGACGTGGAACTGAAGGGGAACGCCAGAGCAAAGCCCAGAGTCGAGTTGCGCGCCTGGGTGAGGTGCAATTCGCTGGCGTCGAATACGAACGTGCCGAGCCATCTCGGATTGAACCCGTAGGTGTTGCTGATGACCGTGTTCCAGTAGTTGTTATGCGTGGTCAGGCCGGTCGAGGGGAGCGTGGCCTGCTGCACCAGAGCGTTGTGCGTGAGGTAGTTGTCTTCCGACGTCCGCAGAAACCATTGCGACTTTGCAGATTGCGCCCAGTCGAATCGCAGCGAACCAATGTAATCGCGGAACGGGATGGGAACATTAGTCGGCACGGCAATTGAATTTATGCCGGGAATCAAGCCCTCCGACGCGAGGGTTGCCAGCGCATCGAACTGCGCGGTGCTTGCGAGACTATAGGCGATGCTTGCATTCTCGTGGACATACTCGATCGAAGAGAAGAGCCAGACCGCGTCCTTCTTCACGGGGCCGCCCAGCGTGGCGACATAGTTCTGACGCGAGAAGGGCTGCTTGGGATTGGGCGCTGGATTCTCGATGGGAAAACGCGCGTTCAGCGCTGCCGCGCGCTCGTAGAAGGCTCCACTGCCGTGCCACTCGTTGGTCCCGCGCCTGGTGTTGATCACGACGGAGCCGGCGGTGGTGCCTCCCGTGTCGGCATCTTCATTTGCGGTGCGTACGGCGAATTCCTGGATCGCGTCGGGAGAAAAGTTCTGCAGGAAACCGCCAATCCAGTCGTCGGAATTATCGCCGCCATCGACTGAGAGTTCGTTGTTCAGGCCGGAACTCCCGCCCGTAGAGACCGCGGTGATGCGCGCCTTGGTGGGGTCGGAGGGCTCGACCGGCTCAGTGCCCGGCACCAGGTAAGCGATATTGGCAAAGCTGCGGGCGGCGAGCGGAAGAGTTTCGAGATCCTGGCTGGAAACCACGCCCTGGTGAACAGCGCTGGCTAGATCAATCGACTGGGTGGTGATGGACGACGCTTCCGCTTGGACTTTCACCGCTTCCTGCACAAACGATGGTTTCAGTGTGACCGTGATATCGCGGACTGTGGCGACGGCGATTACAACCTCCGCCTGCGCCGGGGCGAAGGCCGCGGCATTTACGGTGATGCGGTAGTTGCCGGGCGGAAGGTCGTCCAGACGAAATTCGCCCCGGTCTTCGCTGGTGGACTCTCGTTGCACGGAAGAGCCTGACAATTGTGCAACGATTCTGGCGGAGGGGATGCGTGCGCCGGTGGCATCCTGCACCGTGCCGCGCAACGATCCGCGCGGGTTCTGTGCATGGAGGGTTGCGGTGAGCAGAATGGCGAACAGGGTTGTCGCGAATGCAGTGTGGCGCGGGTTGCGGGTCATATTTCGGGCAGAAGCGAGGTTAGACTGCGGAGCGAACTACTACCAGAGGTCGTAGGGAAGCGGCAACCGGCTTGGATTCCTGGTCAAGGGTCAGCTTCCGGTTTGCCCGTCGTTCGGCAGGACGCGCTATCGTCATTTCTTGCTGTACAGTATTTCCGGCAGCACGTGTGGTCTCGAAGCAGCTCGGACTCCGCAAATAGGAGGATTGAATGGCGCAAGTATGGTTAGTCACAGGTAGTTCTCGCGGTCTGGGTCGCGCAATTGTCGAAGCGGGCCTTTTGGCGGGCAATAAGGTGTTGGCGACAGCTCGCGACATTGAGTCACTGCGTGAGCTATCGGAGCGCTACGGTAACCAGGTGAAGCTCTTCGAGCTGGACGTGACCGACGAGTCGTCGGCTGCCGGTGCGGTGAAGACGGCAATCGATGCGTTTGGCTCGCTGGACGTTGTTATCAACAATGCAGGATATGGCAATCTCTCATCCGTCGAAGATACGCCGATGTCGGATTTCCGCGCACAGATAGAAACCAATCTCTTCGGGACAATCATCGTGACGAAGGCAGCTCTCCCGTACTTTCGCGAAAGGAAGGCGGGCCATTTCGTTCAGTTTTCCTCGATGGGCGGAAGGATCGGACCCCCAGGGCGCGGGCCTTATTCGGCGGCGAAATGGGGCGTAGAAGGTTTCTCCGAAGTTTTGTCGCGCGAAGTGGCACCGCTAGGCATCAAGGTCACGATCATCGAGCCGGGTGGCTTCCGCACGGACTTCGCCGGCAGTTCCACCAAGCTGAGCGAAGGGCATCCCGAATACGACTCGACTGTTGGAGCAACGGCCAGGTTTCAGCGCGCTTATAACGGTAAGCAGCCCGGAGACCCGAAGAAGGCGGCTCAAGCGATCGTTCGGCTGACGCAGGAACAGAAACCTCCGTTGCGACTGTTGCTCGGCAGCGATGCGTATAACGGGGCACAGAAGAACGACCTTGCACGATTAGAAGAAGCGAGAGCCTGGAAAGAACTCAGCCGGTCCACCGATTTCTAGTCGGAGCCTGGCATGAACGTCTACCGGAGTTTGACTACGATGCAAATGGATGCGAAGTACAAAGCAGTGAAGCAGAGTCGCTGCATGACGAGGGTCATAACTGCTCTCAGGTCCGCGATTAACAAGACTGTTTCGAGCCGATGTGATCCGAAGCCCGGATGCTTAACGGCGGACGCGGTTCAGTTCTCGGTTGGTCGGCAACTCGGAAACTGACCCGCAGCATAAGTTCGACAACGTGGATAAGAAAGTCTGACAACCACCTCAATCCGACCACCTCTGCGGCTTGCGGTCCCAGCGATGCTTTTTCAATTCGCCGAGCAAGCCGGAGTCGAGCGGACCGGCGTCACTGGCGTCGACGTTCTGGCGAACGTGCTCCGGGCTGCGCATGCCCACGATGGTTGTGCTCACTGCAGGATGCGACAGGATGAAGCGCAGAGACATTTCTGGAAGCGTCATGCCTGCGGGCAGGATTTTCTTGAGCTTGTCGACGCGCTGGATGGTATTTGCGAGATTTTCTGGACCGAAATATCCCGAGCGCCAGTCGCTCTTCGGGAAGCGCGTCTCAAGTGTCATCTTGCCGCCCAGGCTGCCTTCGTCGAGCGGCACGCGCGCGATCACGCCCACGTTGAGTTCCTGGCAGAGGGGCAACAGCTTGTCCTCGGGCGCCTGATCGAAGATGTTGTAAATCACCTGCACGACGTCGACTAATCCAGTGTGCAAAGCCTTGATCCCATTCTCCGGCTCCCAGCGGTTCAGGCTGAGTCCGAAGTAGCGAATCCACCCACCATCTTTCAACTTCTCTACCGTCGAACGAAACTCCGGATCGCCGGTCCAACTGTCATCCCAGACGTGAAATTGCAGCAGGTCAATCGAGTCGACGCGCAGCTTTTTGCTGATCAGGTCGGCATACCTGATGACATGATCGGCAGAAAACACGTCGCGGTATTTGTATTTCGGCAGCGCGGGCCACTGTCCGTTGGCTGGAGGAATTTTTGAGGCTGCGTACAATCGCTTCTTGTTGCGGGCCATAGTTTCGCCGAGCAGGCCGTCGCTCTTGCCCTCGCCGTAGGCCCAGGCGGTGTCGAAGAAGTTGCAGCCGGAGTCGATGGAGAGTTGCAGGGAATCGAGCGACTGCTGGTCGTCGGAGCCGCTCCAGCCGCTCATGCCCCACAGTCCGTAGGCGATGTCGCTGACTTCGAAACCGGTCCGGCCCAGCTTGCGGTATTTCATGACTGCCTTCCTCGAATGAATTTGATGTCTTTAAATGACGTTACTCGCGGTGACATCCTACCAGTTTTGCCGGAGGTCCGAAACGCAGCCCTGTCGGCGAATTGTCCAGACTGCGGATTTTTCGATGCGAGCTATCGAGATTTTGCGGCCTCCGGATCGCCCTCGGAGTGTTTCAATAGGGCTAGATCATATGGTTGCGGAGGTTCTCCCATGAAATCAGAATATCCTTCTCCTACGATGCCATCGTACTGCCAGGAAGATCCTAAGGTACCTTCGTCTCGTTTGCTGGATGAGAAAATCTCAGACGATTCGGGCGCGGAAGCCAAAACCAACAGCGCTCTCGCACCGGCCGGGTTGAAGAATCCTTTCTGGAATAAAGCCAGCTAGCGCCTAACGCAGGATCGGCAGGCAGAGGCATGGGCGCAGCGCAAAAGGCAGCGCGGACATTTCCTGCAGTGCCGGGTGCAATTGGGCGTCGCGGCAAGGCTCAAGCGTGATAACGAAGGGCAGAGCGTTCTTGTCGAAGCCGGGCTTTTGCAGGACGGCATCAATGTTCAGTTGGTGAGCCGAGAGGATCGCCGCGAGGCCTGCAATGATGCCAGGCTGATCCTTCACCACCAGGCGCAGATACCAGGGCGTCTCAAAGTCGCAGCTCACCTTCGGCGAAGCGAACTGTAGCGCGCGTCGCGGGCGCGGTCCCGCGGCAAAACTTTCCGCCACAGCCATCAAGTCTGAGACTACTGCTACGGCCGTGGGATCTCCTCCTGCGCCCGCGCCCAGGAAGGCCATGTCGCCGCCGTATTCTCCCGAAGTTAAAACCAGATTCAGATTCCTCTGCACGCGTCCGAAGGGCGAGGACGTGGGAACCAGGCTGGGGCCAACGTCGGCAAATAACGTCGCCTCTTTCAAATCGGCGCGCGAGATCTGGCGGATGGTGCAGCCCAACTCGGCGGCGTAGTCGAAGTCGACCGCATCGATCGGACGAATGGTGCGGGCGCGAATGTCTCCCGGAGAAACGCGAACGTGCAGACCAGCCAGTGCGAGGATGGAAAGTTTGGCGCGCGCGTCGCCTCCGTCGAGGTCTTCGCTGGCGTCAGCTTCAGCATAGCCGCGGGCCTGCGCCTCTTCGAGAGCCTCGCTGAAAGGAATGCGATCGCTCTCAAGCCGGCTGAGAATGTAGTTGCAGGTACCGTTCAGAATGCCGGAAATGCCGTGCAGGCGGTCGCCGCAGAGTCCGGTGCGCAGCGCGGGAAGAACGGGAACGCCTCCGGCGACGGACGCTCCAAACTCAAGCTGGCAGCCATTCGCGCTCGCAAGCTGCAGCAGGTCCGGGCCATGACGGGCGATGAGTTGCTTGTTGGCCGTCACCACCGACATGCCTGCGTTCAACGCTCCTCGTACCAATTCTTCTGCCGGCGTCAACCCACCAATCAGCTCGATGACGATGTCAGCGTCGGAGTTGAGAATCGTGTGGAAGTCTTCGGTCCAGACTACGTCGCTCGGTACCCAGGGCTGCTTCTTGCGCTCGACATTGCGATTGCAGATGTGCGTGAGGCGGAGGAAGCCATCGCTGCGCTCGCTGAGAATCTTGGCCACGGCGCGGCCCACGGTGCCGAAGCCCACCAGGGCGACGCGGCGCGCGGAAGGGCGATCCCGTGGAAGGGGAGTGGGATTGGCGTCCAGCGCTTGCTCTGGCGGAGTCTTGTGCAAAGCTTGCTCTCGAGATGATCCTCTTTTTTATCATACGTGGGGCTTGCGTCTCCGCGAACTAGAAAGCGAACCCGTAGCGCGGGCGGCTTGGCAGGCAGAGTGAGCATCAAAGTTGGTAATATGATGCGATCCCGCCGCAACCAAGGCCAACGCCTTCCTGCGAGGAATCACAAGCGGAACCTTGATCAACGGCGCCTCTCGCCTCTTCATGCCGAGCGCTACGGTCCGCCACCACGCCCGGTTATGGGAGGAGAATGGATGATGGCAAAGTTCGCGAGTGTGACCGCGACTGCGAGTCTGCTGACGCTGCTGGTTCTGACACTTCTGCTGGGAGCGCAAGGACTCGCGCAGACCACGCCCACCGGACAGGCGCCAGCAGCAACGGCTCCCGCCGCACAAACTCCCACGGCGCAGCAACCCCCCGCGCAACAACCCGCCAGCGGTCAGGAACCCGCCGATGAGGAATCCACGTCGCGGCGGAAGCCGAAGCCTCGCGACTACAAGAACTGGACCTTCAACGTAGGCGCCGGCGCCAACGTGGACAGTGGCACGACTAAGACGTGGGTGAGGGGTGGAGGTGTTGTGGGCGCGGCCGGCGTGGCTCGCAATGCGAACAAATATTTGGGACTGCGCGCGGACTTTTTTTATGCGAACCTGCCGCTGCGCGACTCCACATTGCGGCTGGCGCAGGCCACGGGAGCCACAAGCTACGCCTTGGCCGTTACGCTTGACCCGATCATCAACATTCCCGTGACCAAGCTATACAGCGGATATGTCCTCATCGGGCCGGGCTTTTACCATCGCTCCGGGAGCCTGAACGGCGACACTGCAGTTCCGGGTTCGGCGTGCAACCCGTTCTGGACATGGTGGGGTGCATGCCCGAATGTCAGCATTCCTCTCAGTGGCAGCTTTGTCAATTCGAGCCAGAACCAGTTCGGCTACAACTTCGGCGCAGGAGTGGCGCGGAAGTTTCCGAGTGGTGTCGAAATTTATGCGGAGTACCGTTTCATGCACGGAACGCACAACGGCATCACGACCGACTTTCGTCCCATCACGCTCGGCCTGCGCTGGTAGGATCAACACATTGTCCGGCTACTCAGGATCGATCATTCCGGCTGGTGATTCTGGATTGGTCCGATAACTCCAGAGATTTCCGGCGCGCTGCTGCAACTGCACGAAGGACGCGGCGGGAACGGGCTGCGAAACGGCGGCGCTGGAATTGGCTTCGGCCAACGCTGCTTCGACGATGTGGTGCGCGGGGGCCAGCGAGCAGGCAGGGTCGGTTGCGGCGGCGTTGCCGGTGAGCAGCAGAGCCTGGCAGCGGCATCCTCCAAAATCTTCTGTGCGCTGATCGCAACTGCGGCAGGGTTCCGGCATCCACTCTTCTCCGCGAAATCGCTGGAACGAAGACGACTGCCGCCAGATGAACTCCAGGGTTTGCTCACGAACATTTTCGAACGCGAGGCCGGGAATAACTTCCGCGGCGTGGCAGGGAAGAACTTTGCCCGCTGGATTGATGAGCATCAATCTGCGGCCCCATCCACCCATGCAGGCCTTGGGAAAGCGCGCGTAGTAGTCAGGCACAACTGAATCGATACGGATGCGTCCGGCAAGGCGCTTTTCGGCGGCGGCAACGGCCTCCACGGCTTTCTCAAGCTGCGCCCGCGTGGGCAGGAGCGCCGCGCGGTTCTTTAACGCCCATCCGTAATATTGGGTGTGGGCGATCTCCATGCGCTCGGGCGCGAGCTGCTCGATGAAAGCGATCATCTCATCGAGGTGGTCGATATTTTGCCTGTGCACAACAAGATTCACGGTGAACGCGATCTTGTGGCGGCGGATGATGCGGGACAATTCAAGCTTGTGGGCGTGCGCTTTGGCTCCGGCAATCCAGTTGGCTGCGTCCTCGCGCGAATCCTGGAAGCTGAGTTGAATGTGATCGAGTCCGGCATCGACCAGCGCCTGCAGCCGCGGCTCAGCTAGCCCGATGCCGGAGGTGATCAGATTTGTATAGAGGCCCGCAGCGCGCGCGCCCGCGATGAGTTCCGTGAGATCGGGACGCGCCAGCGGTTCGCCTCCGGTGAAGTGCGCGTGCAGCATCCCCAGCTTGCCCGCCTGCTGGAAAATGTCGATCCACTCCGCGGTGGAGAGCTCCGAACTTGCCGCGGCCAGCTCCAGGGGATTGGAGCAGTAAACGCAGTGCAGCGGGCAGCGGTGCGTGATCTCGGCGATGAGGGCGAGCGGGTTGGGGATCATTATCGGTGCAGGTGAAACGTCCCTGTGGATTTTGTCGTCGAAATAATTTTGTCTGCGAGGCGGTTCAGAGGTTTTCGAGAGGGTCGAATATGTTCTTGGAGGTATTGTCTCTTAGGTATCCCCCCTCCCCCCATACCTCTGGAAGCCTTGTCCAGCGCGGGTTTCGCAAGACAGGCATGTCAAAATCTTGATCTCAAAGGACTTAGATATCAAAATCTTGACAGCGAACGACTTACGGGTGTTCCCGCGCCATTTGAGCCTACTGGCTCCGCTTTGACCATGATGGCCTGATTTCGAGGGGAAGGCAAGGTCGGATGTCACAACGGGGTTGTGGATTCTTGGGAGGTGCGCAGGTTCGCGCTTTCGTCGGGTCGTCGTAAAGGGTTAAGATTTAGGAGGAGGTAAGAACATGGCTGCTCTTGATTGGTCGCAATGCCCTGCCGTTGAAAGCGTGCCGGGGAGATTGAGCGGCGCGTGGGTGTTTCGCGATACGCGCTTGCCCGTATCCACCGTGTTCGAGAATCTCGAAGCTGGCGCGACCGTAGATGAGATCACAGAATGGTTTGACATCTCGAAAGAGCAGGTTATCGAGGTCTTGCAGTTCGCCGCTCGCAGCCTTGCAGCACCGGTTCCCGCACAGACAGTAAGCGCGTCCCCCCGAGATGCTCGTTCTTTTTGACCACGGCGTGCCAGCCCCACTGGTTCCGTATCTGATCGACCACACTGTTGTCAAAGCAAGGGACCAAGGATGGGACAGGCTCTCCAACGGCGACCTGCTGGCCGAAGCGGAGCGGGCCGGATTCGATGTTCTTCTTACCGCTGACAAAAATATCCGATACCAGCAGAACCTTGCGGGTCGCAAAATAGCTGTTGTCGTGCTGAGCACTCCGCAATGGCCGCTGGTTCGATTGCACGTCGCAAGAATTGCGGGGCGGTGAACGCCGCTACCCCCGGCAGCTATGTTGAGGTTGAGATTCCGCACAAGTCCTGATGCTTGTGGTGAGGCAGGCGTGGCGGCAGCAGCCGAATCCTCGCGAATTGTGAGGTAGGAGGGGTTTTGGACGAGGCTCTAGCTTGGTTGCCAGAGTCGCCGCAGGCGGAGATTGCCGGAAAGTGGTAAAGCAGACGTACCAGAGATCAATAGGCTGGCCGCGTCGTCTCTGTTCCGGAACCGCGCTACTGATATCCGTCTCTTTTACGAGGGTGGAGGCGTCTTGTAGTCTTGGGTTCTAATAGTCAACAATCCGCTTGTGCCGCAGTTGCTCTAGGAACTGGCTGATGTCGGTGCGAATCTTGACGGGATCTGCTTCGCCGAACTGGGCTTGCAATTCTGCGATGATCTGGCCGAAGGTGCGCTTACCGTCGCAGCGCTCTAGAACCTGTCGCCCTGTGCCTTGCAGTTTGATTGCGCCTTCGGGAAACAGGATCACGCGGTCTTCTTCGGTGCCGCCCCAGCGGCAACCAGCGGCCAGGCGCGGCTGACTGGTGTCTTCGGGTGGAGGCATTTTAGTGTCGTCTCCCGGAAACGCGCTGCGTGATTGGCAGTACGAACTCTCGCTTTCTCACTGACTGCCTCGGGGGCTAAAGCCCGCGTTCATTTTGCACGGCGTACGCGGCGCTGAAGCGCCGCTCTTCCACGGCACTCCATGTAGCTGAAGCGTCTGCGGCGCGGGGCTCACAGCCCTTCTCTTTCTTGCGCCAGTTGCGGCGCGGCTGAAAGCCGTACCCTTTCAAAGCACATCCGTTTGGACCTCAGGACGCTAGCCGGCCTCGATGCGGAGGGCACCGGGTGGCGGCCATCCTGGCTGCACGTAAGCGAAGTAGAGGGCGTCGAGCTGTGCCCATAGAATGTCGCACTTGTCGCGCAGGGCCTGGATTGCCAATTCCTGCTCGGCGCGCGTCTTCGCGTTGTCGTAGACATAGTTCACGGCAAACTGCGAATCCTCGGGCGCCTGATAAAGTCTGGCCTCGAAATAATCCAGTCCTCCTGCAAGCCAAGGATAGTGCTGGCGCAACTTTTCCACGCGCAAGGTGATCAGCTTGGTGGAAAACAATTCTGTCAGAGATGACGCGACCGCCTCCAGCAGGGACCGGCTGCGAACGATGTTCAGGTATTCGTTGACCGCGAAGCGGGTTGCGGGAAGAATGCCCTGGCCGGCGCGAACCTGTGCGGGATCGAGACCTGTCGCTTCCGCCAATTTTATCCAGCGCTTAATGCCGCCTTCGCTGGTGGCGTCGCCGTCGTGGTCGACCACGCGCTTGCGCCAGGCGCGGCGGAAGACCGGGTCGGGGCCGCGGGAAAGGATGATGGAATCTTTGATCGGGATGATGCTCTGATAGTAGTAGCGGTTCAGCGCCCAGGCCTGCAGTTGCCCACGGCTGAGTTTGCCTTCGTGCATCAAGAGATGGAAAGGATGCTTGTGATGGTAGCGCTCCTCGCCCGTAGCCTGGAATTGGGCGCGCAACTGTTCGAGCGAAAGCAGGGGGGCGGCTTGCGATGCGCTCTTGGTTTCTACAGGTCGAACTGCCATCCATCCTCCGCAATTTCCCAGCCCGCGTCCCGAACCTGGCAATGTACGGCGCTTGCCTCGTCCAGCATGGGATTGGTGTTGTTGATGTGTAGGAAGATTTTACGCGGGCGGCGCAGTCCCGCCAACTTGACCAGGGTGCTTTCGACCGGGATGTGTCCCATCTGGCGCGCGGTTTGACCGCCGCCCTGCACACGAATGAGTTCGTCGTCGCTCCAGAACGTACCGTCGAAAAGCAGGACGTTGCAGGTTTCTAGTTGTTGGAGCAGTGCCTCTTCCAATTGAGGAACGGCCGGCATGAAGGCCAACCGCGAGCCCGAAGGGGATTCGAGGACGAATCCAGTCGAGGCCTCGCCGAGAGCGAGTTGCGACTGCCGGTCTGCAGTGACGTAGGCGGGAAAATGCGTGCTCAACGACCAAGCCTGGCAACGCAGTCCGGATTCTTCGCCTTGAACGTTGCAAAGGTGAAATTCCTTGCCGCATACAAAGTCGGTCCAGAGCGTTTGATTCGGAATACGCTGCAACATGCCGAACATTGAGTTGTCGTCGCGGAGAATGCGGCGAACCGAAGCGGTGGCATAGATGCGCAACGGCTGGAGTTCGCGCAGTAGAAGGAGTCCGAGGACGTGATCAAGATCGGCGTTGGCCAGCACCACGCCGGCGATGGGCGACTGGCGGACGCCATCGCGCGGATGCAACGCAGGCGTGGCTTCGATTTGAGCGCGCAAATCCGGAGACGCGCCCAGCAGAAACCATGAGCGGCCATCTTGCGTGATCGCAACTTGCGTCTGGGTGCGCGGCTTTCCGTTGAATGTGCCGGCTCTGACCGCGCGACAATTTGTGCAGGCGCAGTTCCACTGCGGAAACGCGCCTCCGGCCGCCGAACCAAGAATCTTTACTTGCATCTCTGGTGAGTTTACAGCCTGGGATTGCTGCTGGAGGTAATTTCGCGAGAACCCCTCATGAGGGAGTCAGGATGACAGAACTTGCAACGTTTTCACGATTTGAGTGCGGCAAGTGTGAAAGTTCCTGCAACTGGGACAAGAATTAGGGCTCTATCGTCCGCTTTCTGCTTGCGTTTCGCAGCGCCGCCGCTGCATACTGCAAATGGCCCGCGCCACGCGGGTTTCGGCCTTCCCCCCGCCCTCCCCCAATTTTTAAAGCCTTCGACAAACCGACGCCGGATTGTCCCACAGGGTGTGGATTCAAAAATCGCTCGGATCGCCTGAGAGGCGCGAGGTCTCAAGCCACCGCAGAGATCAACGGATCGGTGAGGTCGAACTTCCAGTGCTGGCTGACGGGACTTCGGCTGGGCACACGCATTTGTTGTGGGCATGATGCCAGCCCACGATTCCAAAAATCATCAAAATCAGAAGGCCGAGACAGGCGAAAAGTGTAACCATCGCTACCCGTCGGGGCCGACTGGAGATTTCGCGCAGTTGACCTTTTGCGTCAGATCCGACCTCGCTCAGTGAGGCAGTCACGCCCGGAACCGTTTTCTTGTATAAGACCCAAAGTAGTGCTGCCAACGCGCCAAGGATCAGCCAGAAAAACAATGGGATCCCAAGGGCCACCGCCATTCTGTGTCCCCGGGGAGCTAAACCAGCGAAGTCATCGAGGATCACAGCAGGAATGAACACGCTTGGAAAAGCCAGCCAGGAAATCAGGGTAACAGAGCTTCTAAACAATTTCACAAACGCCCTAATTTTTTCCTCATCAGATTTCGAATCAACGAAGTAACACTTCCCCTTGAGGGTAAGCGGAATAAAAACTAGCCGTCCGCTCTGATCTTTCTTGAAATGAGCATCGACGGCGCTGTCCATTATTCTGGAGAACATAGAGATCGTTTGCTCCTCTATCTACGTTTCAGAAGCCAAGAGTTGACGGCGAAGGGTGGGCGCGGTTTCCCTAGCCCTGGCCCACCGCGGCTGCACAGCGCAGCGGGTCGAAATCCCAAATCCTCGTCTCGACGGAAAGGTTCTCGACTCCGACTTCACCGGCCATTTCGGTTCCCGGCTGGCCGCACCACACGATGCGGAATTGCGCTTTGGTGCCCAGGTACAGAACGTCGACCACGTCTCCTGGCTTCAGGTGCGCGTCCACGCATTGCAGCGTGGCCCCGCGGCCGCTGATGGTGCGCAGGCTGGCGGGCTGAGTAAAGGGGCGGGAATGAGCGTCCATACCCCAGATCTGGACGGGAAGGTCGACGAAAACGCGCGACTGGCGGCGCCGGTCCATGCGATGCTCCTTGGTTTCGGAGGGTCAAGGCATGGTAGGCGGGCCGGGTGGAGAAACATAGGTAACCACAGTCATAGACAAGACTGTGCCGAAGGTTTGGTTACTCGTGGTGAGGGCGGCGCTGGGGCCGCTAGTCGAGGTCTCCGAGCGAGCAGGCGCCCGGACCGCGAGGGTCGCCGCAGGAGCCGCAGCCGCCAGTGGGCCCGGTCGCGGTCGACGAACCTTTAGCGGACATGTCTTTAGTAGACATGGCAAACACACTAAGCTGTGGGCTTAGTTTCTTGCTTTGACACTTGGGACACTTGGCCTTGTCGCGGCCGAAGACCAGGGTCTCAAATTCGTGCTGACATTCCTGGCAGATGTATTCAAAAATCGGCATGAGGATTACTCCCGTGGGGCAGACAGCTCCTATTAGAATCACTTTGCGGGAACTTCGCAAACTGGGGCGGTGCCGCCTGACACCTTCAAGTTCAAGAGCTGAGTTCGAGGACGGCTTGACGGAGAAGCCGTCGGCGTTCGTGCCTTGCGCTTTCCGGGCAAATCCCTGGTTGCGGGGCGGGCACGCGCAAACTCTCGCTGCCTTCTTTCTCCCACGCCGCATCGACCTGCCGGCGGCCGAGCAGCGCTTGATCGAAGTGGAACCCGGCGTTCCGGTGCTGTGTCACTGTCACTGGCAGAACGATCGGAGGGCTCTGACGCTGATCGTGGTACATGGGCTTGAGGGATCGAGCGAATCGCAATACATGCTGGGAATCGCGCGGAACGGTTTGGCCGCGGGCATGAATGTGGTGCGAATGAACCAGCGTAACTGCGGTGGCATGGACCATCGCGCGCCCACGCTTTACAACTCAAGCCGCTCTGGTGATGTGGCCGCGGTGGCGCGCAACATCGTCGAGCGCGATGGAGTTCCCGGCTTCGTGCTGGTTGGGTTTTCCATGGGCGGCAATCTGGTTTTGAAGCTGGCGGGAGAATGGGGAAGCGATGGTCCGGTCGAGTTCCGTGGGGCGGTGGCGGTTTGCCCAGCGGTAAATCTCGCGGCTGGGGCCGACGCTTTGCACGAGCCTGCCAACCGGATTTACGAATACTATTTTCTGCTGCAATTGTTCCGGCGATTCCGCCGCAAGGTAAAGCTGTTTCCCGGGAGCTTCGACGCCTCGCGGCTACGCGGAGTTAGAACCCTGCGTGATTTCGACGATCGTGTAACCGCTTACTATTGCGGGTTCACCGGCGCAGACGACTATTACGACCGAGCCGCTGCTGCCCACGTAGTTGACCGCATCGCGCGGCCCACGCTGGTCATCCATGCGGTCAACGATCCCTTTATCCGCATTTTGCCGGAAACACGGGAGAAGCTCGTCTCCAATCGCAACATCACCTACGTCGAAGCCGAGGATGGCGGCCACTGCGCATTCGTCGGTGAGCGCGACGGCGACCCCACCTACGATGGACGGTGGGCGGAGCGCGAAGTCGTGGAGTTCGCGAAGCAGTTTCGGTAGCGCGTGCTTCAACTTCAATGCTGTATCCCATTACCAACTGTCATCCCTCGCTTTGCTCGGGAAGACAAGTGCAGATGGATTTCAGTTGGCGCTGGCTGGATTGCGAAACCAGGCGAGCATTCAGCGCCGCGGCCTTTCAGCCGCGTCCGCAGGTACGCAAGGAATAGCATCGCAAGAGAGATCGCCAGCAATCCCAACGATGCGGTTCGGATGCTCACGCTGTGTTTGGGCAGGATGGAGACGCGTCCGTACACGAATTCGATGTGCACCCAGTAGACCAGCAGGGAAGCCTGGCCCAGTTGAATGAGCGGATTGAATCCCCATCGGCCCGGGCGCCGTTGTCTGGTACCCCAGCGGCACCAGGTGTAGCTCGCCGTCAGAATCACGAGCAGCATGCCCACACGGATCAAAAAGAAGCTCGGGCTGGTGTGCCAGTAGTCGTAGACCGCGTAAAGTTGATGCGGTTGGGCGTCGAGCCAGCGGGCGATGGCCACGAATACTAAGCCGGCCGCGCCTGCTGAAAAGAAAGTCAGGGTTTCGCGCTGGCGCGCCCACTGGCTTTGCAGAATAAATCCCGCGGCGAGCCCGGCGAAGGCGAAGGCGGTCCAGGGAAAAATTGGGAAGAGCCCAGCCTGCGGCGTGCCCAGATTGTGGACGCCGTTGATGTAGGACTCCAGCGGCCAGGGCAGCCAAGTTGGCCGCCAGGTTGTCCACAACGGCGGGGTGAGCAGGGAAATCAGCAAAGCCGTTCCGGCAGAGGTAAGAATAAGTGCGAGCTTCGCGTGCGCTCCGCGTTGAATCGACAGCACCAGCCAGCACACAACGCCCATGAGCATCATGGAGAGGCCGATGGTGTTGAGAACATCGACGCGCAGCAGGTCGCTGAGCGGCGCCCAGCCCCAGGCGATGAGATATTCCTGCAAGCGAAAGAGCAGGCCATAGGCAAAGATCTCGGCACCGCGGCGGATGGTGACGCGGGCAATCTGCGTGGGCGGCAGGCTCTTGCGCCACAGTTTTTCTGTTACCAGCGCAAACGAAATGCCGGCCAGAAACAGAAACAGAGGAGCAGGGAAGGTTCCCCCCAGTTGCGAGTACATGAAGAATTTACTCTGGCGGGCACTGGGGCTGAGCCAGGAGTCGTAGCAATGGGTCTGGAACATCAGGACGCAGGCTAAGCCCCGCATCCAGTCGACGTAAGCGAGGCGGGATGGTGCGGCTGATGGCAATGGGACACCGCATGATACTCCACCCGGAGCTTGTGATAAATTTTGCTAGGCGGGCGCGTAGCTCAAATGGATAGAGCACCGGATTTCTAATCGGTTTTCTTGCTCGCACTCTAGTTTGGGCAGCAACGAGCACTGAGATGCAAGGAGATGAAAAGACCCCATGGAATTGGGGCCCTCTTGTATTGTCACTGAGCGCAGTTCTCCGCACAGAAATGCATCATCGTGCACCTGAGAGAATCATCAACAACCACCAGAACAGCCACCGATCCTAAGCCAAGGTCCCCCACAACATCTTTCAATCGCCTGCTCACGTCTTGACACAACTCACTAATACGCCTATGGTATAGGCGATGAGTAGAGGCTACTCGACGGTCCAGGTCGCGCGAATTGTTGGGGTGGACAAGCAGACGCTACTTCGCTGGCTCTGGTCTGGAAAGATTCACGAACCCAAATATTTCGCAAATGGCGGGCAGAAGATCCGGCTCTGGACAGACAGCGATGTGAAAAAGGTCCGTGCGTACAAGGAAGCAAACTACCGAAAAGGAAGAGGACGTAAGAAAAACTCTTAATGAACAACGCGCCGCGCCGGTGCTATCAACACCGACGCGGCGCTAACCAAGAGTTGCCTAACAAGGAGGCAATCATGGCTGGACAGCACCGTAGCACCACTTTCACTCAAGAATCCACTCGCCCCATCACTCAGGTAGCCCTCTACGCCAGAGTTAGCACCCTCAACAATCAGGATCCAGAAATGCAGCTCGCCGAACTCCGGGAATATGCAGGGCGCCGCGGCTGGCAGGTCGTGGAAGAATTCACAGACCAGGGAGTGTCGGGTTGCAAGGAATCGCGACCGGCACTCAATCGGCTGATGTCAGACGCCTGCCGTAGGCGGTTTGGCGCCATTCTGGTCTGGAAGATCGATCGCTTTGGAAGGTCCTTAAAGCATCTCGTAAACGCCCTGGCTGAACTCGCCGCACTGGGAGTCGCCTTCATCAGCTTGAGGGACAACCTAGACCTCAGCACCCCTTCGGGCCGGCTAATGTTTCAGATCATCGGTGCTATGGCCGAGTTCGAACGGGCGTTGATTCAAGAGCGGGTCCGTGCGGGTCTACGGAACGCCCGCGCCAAAGGGAGACGATTGGGCAGACCGCGCGTGATTGTGGACGCTTCGAGGATTGTCTGTCTTCGCTCGCAGGGACGCTCCTGGAGCCAGATCACTGCGGAGATGAAGATCGGCAAGGGAACGGCACAAAGGGCCGTTGCAGGCTTGCCCAAAATTGGGTAGGGATAATTCTGGGCTTCGGAGGTTGGAGTTGCCTCGTGGCCTCAACGTGGGTAGATGCCTTTGTCGAGACCCTGTAGCAGACGAGCCGCAGGAACCCGAAAGGCTTCGCAGATCCTCAGCAGGGTCGTGAGAGTGATGGGCCTTCCGGCTTCGATCTGCTGCCAGTGTCTCGCGGAGAAGCCGAACGAGATCATGTCCTCTTGGCTGAAACCTTGGCCTTCCGAAGCGTGCGGACACGCTCGCCCAGCAGTGCAAAGAATTTCGCTTGATCTGGCACCTCCGAGTTTGTAAAGTTCCACGAGCAGAAACACCACGAGCAGATTAGCTGGATGTTCGGTGATGCCAATGACTGATGGACATCGATGTCGGAGGTTGCTGTGCCCGAGTCAACAAACCACGGATGACTTCTCGAACCGGCCAGGCAGGTATGCTCCCTCGATTGGGAGGAAGTGAAGGGTGCCGCTCAGGCAGCCCTCAGTGTTTTGGAATCCGGCGGCGAACTACAGGGGGCGAGAGAGGCGGGCTGCTCGACGCGCTTGGTGAAGAATGCCGCTTTGTAATCAGCTTGCGCCAGAACGTCGCGACTGGAGCTACATGGTCTTCAATGGGCTGCCGCTCAGATCAGGCGTCCTTTTCGAAGAGGTCACGCTCGACGAGCGTATCGGAACTGAGGCCGTCGCTTTACTGATTGACCCGGAGCCTCATGATCTGCTCACGAACGGCAGTCTGAATCTAAATCTCAAGGCGGGCATTGCGGCGACGGCATACGGACCGGTGCTGTTCCTGATCTGGTGGATGCCGCCTATTGTCGATGGCCGCCCGTTGGCCTTCTACGAACAAGTAATGAACCCTTTGTATGCCAAAACATCCGAGACCCTGCTCCGCTTGGCCAATCAAACCCACCTCCATGTGCTCCTCATTGATGTGATCGGCCAGGTTCTCACAGTTTTCGAATGCAGGAACACTTTCGGCTTCGACAGACTACAAGCAGGCGTGAATGGGGCGCGCGTCGCTTGGCCGGGGCTTGACAACTTCGGACGTGCCAGCAAGCCTACGAACAAGAGTATGGCATCGATAAACTGCTAGCCGATGAGTGCTTGTAACGGTCGCTTCTCGCTCGCGAAGAAGGGACCACATGGCAGCTACTATCCCACTGCAGTGTCTGATTTCTGGTCTCTGATACCTCCATCGCGCACTCTGGCGTTGTCGTTCTGGGGTCTGTTGGCATAAGGGAGCTCGCCGCGGCCGCTTCACGAGACTTGCGTCAAACGGGACAAGCAGCTCAGACGCTCTCTTTAGCTTCCGAAGAAGGCCGCCCTCAGCCAAGCCTCGTAAATGTTGGGGAGTCTACCATTGCCCACGGACTAGCGATGTAGATCTCGGACTCATCCCTGAATCACCTCGCCTCTTGGCGTGACCTTGACATCCGTACCGTCGAACCGCTTGAAAGCGAACCCCTGAAAACTCTCGGTATATGTAAAAACCAGATCTTGGAGAATCGATATACCAACCTCTTCCCCCAGCAACAGGCCAGCCTCATTGTCCGAGCGGTAGTGAATGCCAGCCCAACTTCTTCCGATGGTGATGTTGGAAGCGAGCTTATCAATCTCGTCCCCCACAGTGGGCGAGTAATGGGAACAGGGAACGAGTGACGTACCATCCGCACTCGGTTCCACACAGGCCGGCAGAAGCATGGAGCCGTCAAAGCACGCTTTGAGCACCACTGAACAAGCACCCGCGATTGCCGCATGACCTGATGGGTAGGAAGGATGCAAGGGACATCCTTCAGGATATGCCTGCGGCAGTAGATAAGACCCCGTGCGCGAGAAAACTGCATCGACGGCATGAGATTTCATAAGCGATGGGTGAACCGGATACTGTCGCGTACCAACACGAGACAGGTGTATGAGACCACCCAGGGCTTCGGGACGAATACGTCGGTGCACCATCCATTTCTGGCAGAAGGCAGCTTTCAAAGCGGCGGTTGTCACCCGTCCCAGCCAGTCGGTCACTTCCGCCTGACCGAAAGTGACAAAACCCTCCTCCACTGTCGAATACCTGTACGGATTGTTGGCGCTCTTGAACTGATTGCAGTTGAGAATGGATTTGGGTCCGCTATTAATTAAGATCAAAGCGGCGTTTAGGTAGGCCTGGTAGGGAAAATCGTAGTGAACGTACTCCGCGAGGTCGCGGCCGGTTCTGATCCAACGCGGTGTTTGATCGTAAGTTGCTTGCCGCCAGGGCGGAATGCCGGCCTGGATCTGCAACCATTCGCCAAGTGTGGTGAGGAAATCGCTTCCGGGAACCGGCGCTCTGTAACGCTGCTCGAGTTTGGTGCCGCCATAAGGAACTGGCTTGAGCAGAAACTGGGAAACATACGGTCCGTGCAAACACGTCTTGTTTGCGCCGCGAAACAGACCCGCCCGATTGGTCCCTAAGTCTCGGGCGGCCCGGTCGACAGCGTTGGAACTCTGATAGTTCGAAAACGGTATGTCTCTGCAGACCGACTGCCAATAGAGCTCAGAGGTTTCCCAGGCCCCAGTCTCGGATTTGATCGAAGGCGCCGGCTGTACATCGAAAGTGTGTGGATCTCCTCCCTCCAAGTGGTAAGTGAACGCAGCCTGGGGGTTACTCAGCTTGCGTCCGCCGCCTCTGGGTATCCGTTCGAAATCCGCATGCGCCTGGGACTTGATTGCGGTGAGCAAAGCCTTATAAGCAGCTGGTTCGACCTCGCCGAATTGGTTTCGCGGCAAGCCTTTGCTGAAGCAGGCCACCAGGTTCGGAATGGAATCCTCGTCCCCGTTCGCAACCATCGAGGAGATAGAGCGTCGGCTCTGATTGAAAGCTACCCGGTTCCGCAAATCCTGAGCAGCTTGAACCCGAGAGTTCGGTGTGGTTTCCGTCGCGATCGCTTCCAACCAGCGCGCAAGGGGAGCGGCAGATAGCGCTCCGGCGATGAGGCTTCTTCGAGTGAATGGATACTGCATGGACCTGCCTCTCCTTTCGTTCACTTAAAACATGCGATAGCGCTGCCGCATCATTGCGTCCACGTCACTCTTGTCAAGCCACGTGAGGCGCCGAACGGGAACATAACCTGGGCTGTGGTCGTACACACGTTGGACGAGTTACAGCTTCCGAGAGGCGGAGCCTGTACAACTGTATCCGCGACGCCGTTCTCATCGAGAATGGTTAGAGTCAGCACCGCCGTGGTTGGAATGTTCTGTGTCTGGATCACCACGTCCACCAATGAAGTCGTATTGATCGTGATGTCGGGAAACGTGCTGGGATTCGGTGTGATGGGAGTGCCGTTGATGCTGATGACCTTCGCGGAGGCTGGTCCGGCCGTAGGAAGTAACAGTGGGAACGGAGTTGATTCCGCCAACGTCGCTGACACGCCACCAGCAAACGAAATGGTCGTAGCTTCTAAGCGCACGACTCCTTGTAGGCCGGGGCTGTTTGTAGCGGTTCCGCCAATTGCCTCTAGGACGCCACTCCCACTCCCGGTAATTGTGTTGGAGACCAAACGTATAGCGCCGCCGCTGCCCCCGCCAGCGGCGTGGTTGACTGTACCAGAGGCACCGCCATTGGCATTGATGGTGCCATTGACGATTATTTGGGTAGAGCCAGCAATCAGAAGAGCGCCGCCACCCGCACCGCCGCCATCAGGGAAACCACCGATTGTGCCTTGGTTCGTCCAAGCACCCCCTCCTCCCGAGCCTCCAACGAGCGGAATTAGGAACTGATTCCCGCTGAAAGTGCCAGGCCCCCCGTTGCCGTTGGCCGCATTGTTGCCTGAGATTCCTCCGCCCGGACCGTTCCCAGGCTGGGGCAACTGGACGTTGTTTCCACCAACTCCCCCTGCATATCCTCCGGACCCAGGCACAGATGTAACGCGCAAGAAAGGGTTGGAGGTAGCGCCGTAACCCTGCCCGCCGCTTAGATCGACGGTTCCTTCAATGTTGACGTCCCCCGAAGCCAGCCAGAAGATTGGCCCGGTCAACGTGTTTCCCGAGAGTTTCACGGTGACGCCGGTTGGGATGGTGATCGTCGTGAAGTTGAAGATGTTGGCCGCTACCTGGCTCCCGTGGAACGGGGTGGGATCAAAGATAATGACGGTGCCGGAAGGTCCAGACGGGGCGTATGGACCGTCGCTTCCATCCGAGCCGCTGCTGAAGATCTGGGCGTGCATGGGCATCACAACCAGCACAAGGATGACTGCCAACAGGGGGATCACTCGCGCTCGGCGGTGCAATAACGATCGCAATAGATTGGTCAGCATGTTTGAGGTCATGGCTAGCTCCTTTAATGTTCTCGCTTTCGATGTGGCAAATTGTCTTGCTCGGCGGACGAGTTCGTATTCGCGCCGCCGGATTCCTGAGAGTTACTGCCGGATTGCGGAGAAGTGGCAGGGACGGTCTTCCTGTGGGGTTTTGAATGCTTTCCGGAAGCCGGCGGGTTCAACCTCGGTTGCATCGGTGCAGTGCCGTTTTGCACGCTGAATGGAACTCCATCAGCTTCCATTTGCACTGGCTGGTTCCCGCTTACCCCCGCGAGATTCAAAACCGAGAAAGGCAGCCCGTCAGCTTCGAAAGGAACTGATCCTCCGCCGCCTCCGCCCCCACCCCCGCCTCCTCCTGAACCTGCCGTGTTGAGCACAGAGAAGGTCACTGCATCAGCCTCCATCAGAATCGGTTGTCCGCCAGTCACGCCAGCCAGGTTCAATACAGAGAAGGGGAGAGCGTCGCCTTCAAACGGAGCCGGCTGATTGCCATTGCTTCCGGCTCGGTTAAGCACGGAGAAGGGCACAACAGCGGCCTCCATGGAAACCGGCTGGCTTCCGCTCCCACCCGCCGTGTTCAGGACAGAGAATGCGGCGTCCGCCTCGCCCGACGGATAGAGATTGGGATTCGGAACACTGTTGGGGTCGAGTGGATCAGTCCCGTAAATCGCCTCGATGACATCAGGGATGCCGTCGCCGTCGCTGTCAGCGGTCGACGACGGGTCAACTACGGTAAAGCGGTTGTTGGGTCCGGGCGTCGAGCTGGAACTACCGGCAAAGTTCGTGGCCACTAAGGCGTAAGTTCCGGCCTTCGTTCCCACGCTGATTTTTAGAGTCGCCGAGGTCGCGGTAGGCACGGGCAGGTTTGTGATCGTGATTCCGAAAGGCTGGAACGCGAATGTGGCGCCAGTCAAATTACTCCCAGTGACCTGGATGTCCGAGAAAGCGGTGCCGAACAGCGCCGACTTTCTGCTTATCGATAAGACGACCGGAACGGGCAGCACAGTGAAGGCGAGGCTCGAGGTTGCAGTTGAGGTTGCTACGCTGACGGTGATGGGGCCGGTAGTAGCGGCGCTGGGCACGGTCACGGTGAGGGAGGTCGCGCTCGCGGCGGTCACGGTCGTCTGCGTACCGTTGAACTTGACGATGTTTGCGCCGGGAGTAGGGCTGAAGTTCTGTCCCTGGATGGTGACGGTTTCTCCTACGCCTCCTTGCTGCGGCGTGAAATCGAGGATTGCGAGAACGCCTGAACCTGGCGCGGTCGTCCGCGTAATCTGGAGGATATTGCCGACCGCGTCGTACTGGTAATCAATCTCGTTGCCGGCGGAGTCGATGACTTTGGTGAGCTGGCCGAGGTCGTCGTAGAAGTACTGGAAAGATACCGCGCTCTGGCCAAGCGCGCATACTGAGAACGCAACGAGCGCTACCGCCGTCGCGGCAACCCCGAGTATCTCTTCGTTAACCAGAACAGCTATTCTGCTCGCCCAGCGTGACGGACGTTTTGTGAGCTTGGGATGCACTCTAGCCTCGCACCCCTAAAACGAAAATCAGTTGATTCGTCGAGGGCATAGGGAACCGAAGCGGCCGAACCGGAGCAACCGAACCCGGATACTGTGGTGACATCGGGATCGGTCCCTGTAAGCCTGGGAAGGGGAAAGGTCCTGGTCCGAATTGCTGCATAAGATAGGGTGCGGACGTCGGGGAAGGGCCGATTGGCAAGCATTGACCTGAATTTCCACCTCCGTTTGACGGGGTCGTTCCGTTTGACGGGCCCGTCCCCGGTCCAAGCATTGTCGGAACTCCTGTTGAAATCTGTGGTGGCGTGTAAGAATCCGGCGGCGGTCCCTGTGAATAGTCTGGGTGCAAATCCTTCGTGATGGCCCACGGTTGAAGTGGTAGCTCTGGCGGTTTATAAAGCCCCCCTGAAATCCCGCCTGGAATCACGGTCATCAGACCCAGTGGATCGATCAGTTGCACTGGGTTGTTCTGCGCATAGACGTACTCCGCAGTGCCAATGGGATCCTCGCTGATGAATCGGGTCATTGCTGGCAGGTAGAATCTAGCTCGGTCGTTATATATCCCGCCGGTCGCGACTGTTCGTCCAGCATATTCGAATGGATAGGTGCTGCTGCCAGATGTGGTTTGTCCGAACGGTTCGTAGAAGAACTGCGCATCCACAGCACCGGTCTGATCGACCGTTGCAACAGGGCTGCCGATCGCGTCGGGTAGCCCGTATTCAATCTGTCCACTTGTGTGAACTGCTCCGAGGTGATGATCGATCGCGCGCCCGGCCAGCACTGAAAGCGCGTCACCGTTGCTCCTGTCGATATACGCAGTATTCGTGAGGTCATCGAGTACAAAAGCCTGCGTCAGGTTCAACGCGGTACCAGAATCCACTTCCTGAATCAGATTGTCCGCAAAGTCGTAAAGAAACGCCGTCGTTTGTCCCGCCGAGATTGCGATCGACTGCAAGCGTCTTCTCGAATCCCAGTTGTAGGTCGTATTACCCGAGGAACTCGACGCCGACGTCAAGTTGCCGTTCGCATCGTACTGATAGTTCGTAGGCCCACTCTGAGTGAGGCGGTTCGCATTGTCGTACTGGTTGCTGACGGGCTGGGTAATCAGGGCCTGAGCGATGTTGTTCGCCGCTGAGGAACGGTTCCCGACCGGGTCGTAGGTGTAGCTCTGCGTGTTCAACACACCGCCGGGCCCCGTGTGGGTCAGTGTTTGCAACCGTCCAAGCTGGTCGTACGCGTACTGTGAGGTCACGTTGTTAGCGCGGCTGATCGTCTGAATCTGATTCCTCTGGTCGTAAACAAAACTTGCCGAGGCTTGGGGCAGAGTTGCACTCAACAGGTTCCCGGCCGGGTCATAGCCGTATTGCAAAACTCCCTGGCCCACCACCTGACGCGACTGAACCCGACTGTCGGCATCGTAGGTGTACTGCACCTGTCCAAACGGCGTTGTGGAACTGGTGATGCGGCCTGCCTGGTCGTAGGCATAGGCGAAACTTCCGCTCATCGAATCCACCGCTTGAGACAGACGGCTGTTGGCGTCATAGCTGCGGGCAACGGTTGAGTCGAGATAGGTCTCTGCGGTCAGGCGGTTCAGCACGTCGTATTGGAATTGGCTGAGCTGCCCGCGCCGGTCTGTAAACTTGACGAGGTTCCCGTTGAAGTCGTACACCCTCGTGTCACTCTTTTGCACGGGATCAGTCCGGCTCTGCAACCGGTTCATCACGTCGTATGAGAACAGCGTTGCGTTCTGCTTGGCATCTGTCACAGACAACAGGTTTCCGTTCGGGTCATATGCAAACTGAGTCGGATTCCGCTGCGCGTTTACCTGAGTGATCACCCGGTCCAGGTTGTCGTACACGATGCTGCTGGTTCTCTGTAGAGCGTCAATGACCCCGGTCAGCCGGGAGACAAAATCGTACTGATACTGCGTGGTGTTGCCGAGCGCGTCCTGAACGGAGATCAAGTTGCCTATGTTGTCGTAGTTGAGGATGGTTGACTGCTGCAGCGGATCGATCACCTTCGTGATCAGGCCGAAAGAGTTCGGCTGGAAGGTGGTCTTGTTGCCGTCGGCGTCAATGCGGTCAATAACGTTGCCAGCGGAGTCATAGTCGAACTTCGTGACGTTGTGAAGCGGGTCACTGATCGAAGTTACTTTGTTGAAGACCGAGTCGTAGGTAAAAGCCGTCGTGTTCCCAAAGGCATCGACCCGAGTTAGCAGATTGCCGTTGGCGTCGTACGTGAAACTTTGATTGCCGGCGCTGACATCGCCGCAGATGGCGCAGACACCGTTTCCGGTCACCCCGAGAGTCTCATTCGTACCTGGGGCGAGCGTCAAAATGCGCATCTGACCTGCGGGATCAGTGACGTCGAGCAGGTATCCTTGCGTATTGAAGTGGTATGCCCACACGTTTCCCAGCGGGTCAGTAACTGTTGTCAGCAAGACCGGACTGGTGGGAGCGTCGGGGTTCGTAATCACGTAGTTGATCTGGATTACTCCACCATCGGCCTGCGTCTGCTGGATCACGCGCCCATTTGCGTCGTAAAGATTCTGCGCGATCACGTTCCGGCGAGGATCGGTGACCTGGGTCAAACGATTCTGGGAGTCGTAGAAATATGAGGTGACTCCTCCGGCTAAATCGGTGACCTGGGCGAGCGTCCCTTGCGAGTTGTAGGCGTACTGCACGCTGCGTCCGATCGGATCGGTGATAGACGTAACTCTGTTAGTGACTGGGGAGTCGTAACTGAAAGTTAGCGCGCGACCCACGGGATCCGTGACCTGGCTAATCTGGAGCGGGTTGCCGGGGACGTAGCTGATAGCGGTGACGTTGTTGTTGGAATCGGTGATGGAAGTCAAATACTCGAGGCCAGGACGGGCAAGGGTCTTGAATGCAAAGACCGTTCCGTCCTTCCATCGCAAGTTGTATGTCCCCGACGAAGGGCTGCTCAAAACGGCACCCAAGAGCATCGGAATGGTGGAATTGCTCCACGTCCCATTCGGCTGAGTAGCCAGAGTGAGTTGGTTGCCATCCGGCATGACCAACATGATCTGGGAGCTGTTGCCGCTATTGAGCTGGTAGTTGTAGTTATGACCGGTGCCGATGCCAAATGGACCGGGATTGGTGGAGAGAGTCCGATAGGTCCGCGTCAGGGAAATCGACGCGCGTGAGCCATTCAGCGTAATGTCTGTCGAATTGATGACGTCAACTCCCGACGAAAGATCGACGGGCTTGCCAGCGGTTGGACAAGGGCACTGCGTGCTTGGATTCACGCTGGGCGGAGGATTCCCCAGTGGTCCATGCCAATCGAAGTGCACCAGTCCATAGGCGTGTCCAGGATTCGCGGGGTCAGCGTCTGGAACGAATACCGTGCCGTCACTCGATATGGTCGCGGTTCCATAAGGCACCATGTATCCGTGCGTGGGATCAAGAGTGACCAAGGTTGCCGTCGTCCCCGGAGCGTAGTTCAGAGGGTTCGGGAAAGTTACGGCGACCGGCTGGCTCGCAACCGCGTTTGCCGGCTGGAATGCCACGATGAACGTCGTGAGCATCCCGCTGGTTGGGACCTGATCGGGAAGCCGGTCTACCGGGATGTCAACCCCGACCAGCGGAAATGGATTGGGCTGACTGCCGTCATCCAGAGACATCGTCGTCCCCGCGTAGACCGTGACACTGAGTCCGGGAATGGTTTGGAAGTTAAAGACCTGATCGGTTGGAGAGTTTTGTTGGACTTGCACCGTCTCGGCGTTGTCGATACGTGGCAGGTGGATGAGAACCGGCGAGGTCGTAACTTGACCCGATGTCAGCGTGTACGAGAGGTTCACTCCGGCGTATTTGCCTGCCGGCGACGTGGCCGTTGAGCCGTTGTAGGAAATGAGTTGAGGCCCGATGCATGCTGTCGGGAGATTGGTCAGCGAGAAGTTTCCTCCCGCGTCGGATGTCGTCTGGCCGGAGCAGCCTGTGGGATTGCCCTTGTCGTCCACCCCGAGGAAACTCACTGTGACGCCAGAAATGGATTCCTGCTGAGCATCGTCGACTACCGTACGACCGAGAAACGAAGTGCTGATGGTGGTGACCTGAAGCGATGCTGTTGCCGACCGGGTGACATTTTGGCTGTCGATGGTGGCCGAAGCGCTTATGGAGAGAGAAGACGTGCTCGCTGCCTGGCTAGCTGGAGCTGAAAGCGTCAGGGTTGACGTCTGGCCAGCTGCGATGGCAGTCGGCTTAAACGCCGATGTTACCCCGGTGGGCACACCGCTTACGGCCAATGTCGCCAGCCCGTTGAAGCCATTTGCGCTGTTGAGAATGACTGCGTAGGTAACCTGTTGACCTTGGATGAGAGCGGCTGCGGAAGGACCAACGGCTACCGTAAAAGATGAGGATGTGGTAACCGAAAAGTTGGTGGAAGAGACGGCGATTTGACTACCCGAAGTGACGGTGATGTTGCTGGTAGCGGCGCCATCCGGGACAACAAACGAAAGTGCATTCGTCGAGAAAGATGACACGGGCGCGGAAACGCTTCCTCCTCCGCCGGCTGCGAGCGTCACTTGCGGCGTGGATCCCTGAGGGGGTGTGAAATTACTGAGCGTCACATTGACGAGAGTGCCGATGGGGCCTGAGGGTGGACTGAAGCCGGTGATCCCCAATGGCCCAGATTGTGCGATGGTCGCTGTTGTGCTCGCGGTATTGGTCCCGCCGGAGGTGTCTGTAACCGTCAACGAGACTTGGAATGTCCCCGCGGAGGAGTACGTGTGAGTCGGAGTCGCACCAGAACCCCCTGAAGTGTCTCCGAAATTCCAGGCATAAGAAGTTATCGCCTGGCCCGGCGGAGCGGAGGAACCCGTACCGTTAAAGTTCACTGCCTGGTTGACGGTACCCGTGTAAGGCCCACCAGCACTCGCGGTGGGCAAGGCCGCGACGGTCGCTGTGGTCGAGGCCGTGTTGGTTCCCCCTGACGTGTCGGTAACGGTTAACGAAACCTGGAAAGTTCCAGCAGTGGCGTAACTATGAGTCGGAGTCACACCCGTGCCGGTTGAGTTGTCGCCGAAATTCCAAGCATACGAAGTGATCGACTGTCCGCTTGGAGCGGTTGATTTGGAGCCGTCAAAGCTGATCGGCTGTCCCACCTTGCTGGAGTAGGGGCCACCGGGATTAGCGACTGGGGGTTGCTGCGCAACGACGGTCACCCTGGCAATGGCCTTCTTTAGCGGGCTTGGGTTGGTTGCGAGAACCGTAAATGTGCCGAGTGAATTGGGCGCAGTGTACAGCCCGGAACTAGTGACGGTGCCGCCCTTCGTACCCTGCTCAACTGTCCAGGCAACAACATCGGTTAGATCCTGCGTCGTGTGGTTGTTATAGGTGCCAGTTGCCGCGAATTGCTGAGTCTGTAACGTCCCAAGTGTTACCGGCGTCGGCGTCACTGTCAGCTTTGTCAACATTACGGCAAGTCCCGTACCGGACAGCGCTACGGTCTGGGGGCTATTACTGGCATCATCGGTGATCGTGACTGATCCAGTTCTAGCACCGACTGCCGAAGGTGTGAACGTCACACCGATTGTGCAATGCCCCTTCGCTAATAGAGTCGTTCCGCATGTGTTTCTCTGAGCGAAGTCACCGCTCGCAGCGATGCTGGAAATATTCAGCAAGACGGATTGGTTGTTGGTCAGCGTTACAGACTTTCCAGTACTCGTGCCCCCAACGATTACATTGCCGAAAGTTAAACTGGAGTGCGAAAGCGAGACCGGCGGGAGACCCTTTCCGGCTAAGCTGAGCGTCTGAGGACTGTCCGAGGCGTTGTCAGAGATTTTGATGGATCCTGTCCGTGCGCCGATTGCAGTGGGGGTGAATGTGATCTCGATGGTGCACTTCTTGTCCGGAAGAACGGGGCCGGTACAGGTGTTGGTTTGCGAGAAATCACCGCTCGCAACGATGCTTGTGAACGTCAGGTGAGTGGTGTCAGTATTGGCGAGCGTGGCAGTTTTCGGGTTGCTGCTCGCGGCAACAACTTGGTTCCCGAAGTTGAAGCTGTTTCGCGAGATCGCAACGCCCTGCGCGAAGCTGGGGAGGCTGAAAGGCCAACCCAGAAAGAAGGCAATCCACGCCGCCATCCGAGCGAACTCGAATAGTGCATTTCTCCGCATTGCCGCACGAAGTTCCATTCCGCCGTCACGTTCCAACTTGTGTTGAGGGACACGTTAGAGCAAGTTTACTTACTGAGACAACAGTCCCAAGAACTGTATCAGGGATCTCCGACACACTTCGACCTGTAACTTACCTCTCTGGTTCGATCCCCAATTCTGGTGCAATTCTGGTCCGATTCATAATGGAAACAACTATTGACTAGGGGCCCGATATCTCAATGCGGCGGACGGGCTGGCGATGTTCCGTCGCCCTACGCGAACTAGCCCTCCACCAAGAGGACCGATCGTCAGGCAGCAGTAGCCTGAGGCCGGAAGCGCGCCATGGCAATGGCACTATCCGGGAACAATTGGGCCCGAGCGTGCTAGATAGGGATTGAGCTATGTCTACTCAATGAGCTGAACCCGCCGGTGCCGGACTGCTGTAAGGGTTCAGCCCGTCAGTTCCGCCCTTAAATGAGTACAGGCCTTTATGCGCCAGAACCACCGAAATTTGTCGTCCAGTATAAACTGCTCGCCGTGTCACGAATCAGCGCGCCATATGGATTTGCACCGTCCGGCGCGCCTCAAAGGCTGTGGAGGATGGTTTCGTGGGCCGGTCGAATCCAGTTTGAGGAAGGTACCAGCATCAAGAGCGCCTCCGGCCAGTGTTGTGCCCTAGAGATTGCCTGAGGAATCGTCTATAACTGAGGCCCACTGATACTCGCCGTCAGAACCTCCCTCGAGCTGTGGAGCACTGTCTCGTTGCCCCTTGGCCCTACTTTAGAATACCGTTCCGCAGCCATGAACGATGCCGTTGTAACACGTCCCGGTGCCACCCATGATGGTTGTGCCATAGAGATTACCTGCGCTGTCTCGGGACAGTCCTGCGTAAGGCAATGCCCCGTCTGGGGCGACTGAAGGGTCTATAAGGACGCTGAATTCTTGAGCGTGTAGTGTCGATATGGAGACAAATTGAGCCGAATACTATAGCTGGAAGAAGACAGCGATTCATGTACATTCTCCTCAAGGCGGCGACCGGCGTAACCTACGAATCCCTCAACGACCCCGAGTTCATGCGTATCGCCAGAGAATTTCATCGCTGGACACACTTCACGATCAATTTGACGCTGCGAGAGCCGACGGACCCTTGTTACTCTCGATACCAGTAGGCAAAAATGCCCGTGTGTTGGCTTCGGTCCCGTACCGTTTATGTTTGTTGACAGCATGATGTTTACGAGCCGATAATAACGCTTCCCCTAGGTATGGCTTATCTTAAGTGGTGAACTTTTCCCAAAGGACACTGAGTGTATTCCGCTCTCTTATCAGGTAAGACTGATCCTGCTATGGCGACGCCCCGGACGGCAAGAACCGCATCGACTCGAAACCCTGCTCATCCGAAGAGCCTGACTATATCCTTGGGCGAGATCCTGCAGCCGGGAGAGCTCGATCGTAGTCTTGTTCGCTCGTACGGACGTCATGCTATCGAGCCGGATAACGTCATCCTGGATTTTGGTCGTTGTAGGTATGTCGATATAACTGAACTGTGCGCCACGATCGCTTTCTTTCGTTCTCGGTTTGATCGCCGGAAGCGTACGCAATTGAAGCTGCCACGAAATCGAGATACTCGTGTGTTCATGAATGTCTGGAAATTTGTGGATGCTCTTGTTGATTCAGTCGGTCAACCCAAGGAGCAGCTAGTAGTCTCTGAAGATCGTAAGTTTCTCTATGAGCCAATCACTACGTATCGAGGACTTTCACAAAGTCTCCATGCGTTGGAAACTCGTTGGACCCCCAATGAGAGCAAGCCCGCGGAGAGAAAGAACTTTTTTGGGTTCATGACCTATAAGCTCGGCCCAAAGCAGATGAATCTCTTTCTCGACGAAAACGCCCTAATCCCTCTCAATGAGGCAACGAGGTGGCAAGGGCCGTTAATCAAAGCTGTCCTAGGCAATCATCTGCGCTCCCAGTCGGGAGAGGAAGATGAAGTGTCGCGCGTCGTGATTTATGAATCTCTCGCAAACGCGGTGCAACATCCCTACGCAAGCACGATACAGGTGGCGTCGAGGTATTATCGACCTGAGCCCACGGGTTCGGAAGCGACTTCTGACGGGCAACAGGGAGCGATCACGATCTGCGTGTGGGACGACGGTGAAAGCATGGTTGATACCCTGGGACGGGTACTAAGAAAAGGCGGAAAAGTCCGCCAAACTCTTTTTCCAACCTCCATGTATGAGCGAGTGCTGCTAAAGGTCAAGGATGAGAGTGGAAAGAAGTTGCATGAGGACGTAACCATCGATCAAGCAGAAGACCCGCTGCCCAACGCCTCGGACGAGATGCTACTCCTTGCGTGCTTGTTCCCTGGAGTAACGCGGCGGGTTGTCGATCGTGTCACCGAAATCCGCAAGTTGTCGACCAGTTCGTTGGATTCCCCGGATCTGGCCAGCTCACTAGGGATGGGGCTCTATATCCTAACGAGAACAGTCGTTGATCGCTACGGAGGTGAGTTATCGATTAGGTCCGGCTCATACTTTCTAAACCTCAAGCTAGCTTACGATGCCGTGCGCGTTCTCAGTAATGTGCGCTATATTTGCTCGGTTACGAGGTATCCAGGACACTTCCCCCAGTTCAAGGGTAACTTGCTTCTAATTCGAATTCCAAGCAGGTAGGGAGTGGCAGAAGTGCACTATAGTTCGTTCGACGTCCGATTAGGCATGTCCGCCCAACGTCCCGTTTCAGCCAGAAGGAGTGATTTCCACAGCAGGGTTCTGGCCCTCTGTTTACCTGAGATCGGACCGGTCGAGCGCCTTGGACAACAATTTACCACTCCAATGAGTTTTGAGACGATTCTCTATCGCCCCGAGAGCATTCGAAACCAGATAGAGAGAGACGTCCAAGGACATGGTTTCCCAGATGTGGTACTCCTGGACTACTCAGCCAACCCTCCCGAACGCATTCGTGAACAGGTGCTAATGAACTCTATTGCTGCGATCGTTAGCCTGATTGACGGATCCGTCTCCCGCAGATTCATTGTCCTCCTGCCCAAGATCATTGAACTGTCAGACAACGTCCTTCCCCAATCAGCCCTTCAGTCTGCTTGACTCAAAGCAGGGGAAGGAACATTGCGTCATCTTTTTGGGCGGAAACGCCAAGAAGGTTGTGAAAGCGAGCCCCGCCTACGATCTAGGTCCAGTCGAGGAGACCTACCAGCAACTTGTAGCGGATCTGTACGGGAACCAATCGAGGGTTATTCGAACGAGTCTAGTGCGGAGGATAGGTCATTTTGAGGGAAGGCCCCAAAATAACACACCACAATGTCGCCGCTTCTCGTTCATGCTCGAAGGCTGCCATGAGGCGCTTCTCGAAAAGATCGATGATTGGTGGGATGACAATGTACAGAACGTGGTGGCAATTGTTTATGATACCGACAGCAATCCTTGGTATGAACCGACGATTTTGGCATTTGCGGAGAGGAGGAAGCTGCGGGCTTACTCGGCTGGCCCTCTACTTTCCAAAAAGAGGGATGGCGCCGATCAGTTGGTCGGAGCGAAATGCGCATTATTTGTCGACGTGGTTCACACGGGCGAGACGCTTCTCCGACGAATCAGGGAACTGAGGAAACGAGGAATAGCGGTTTGCAGTCAAGTACTCGCCGCAATTTCCGACGGGGAACTGAGAGAGATCGAACAGGACGGAGACCGGTTTTTAGTCACGTCTCTTGCGCAAGGGGTACAAGAGAGTATCGCAAAATCGCGTTGCGTCCAGTGTAAGCTAAACATTCCATACGCATCTGACGTCGAAGACAAGCCTGATCATCATCTTTCTTCTTACGATTTCTGGTGGATGACGGAGAGGGTCGGCTGGGAGGCCGAACCGCGCGAGGAGGTTCCGGAGCACGGTCATTCTTACGAGATCATTCCCAGATTTCCTGAAATGCTCGAAAGGTTCGGCGACTGGTTTGCCCAGAAGATGGAACTGCGACTGTCAATCGGGAAAAGGCCCGCCAGTTTCTTCTTGATTCATCCTGACGAAGCTGGTTCGAATGGTCTATCCGAAAAGCTTCGCTTACGTTACCAGAAGGAGATCGCCGTTGTCGCCATTCCTCGGGTTGCGATCTCCGACGCAGTGGCGAGGCACGATTGGTCCGAAGTTTTGAGAAGCTCTGATGGAAAGATGTGGGTCAAACATCTCGAGGCACTCAAGCGGTCACCTGATGTAACCGATGGAATCATTCTCGATATTTTTAATGGATCAGGCAGTACCTTCGCGGCTCTTTACAGTTTGCTCAAAACATACGAGCTTACGCCGTTCTGTTATTTTCCGTTCGTGGACCGTGATCTAGGGAGCAACCCTGAAAGGTACCCTATCCCAAAACATTGTCTCTACGAATGGTACGGACCGAGAGAATTGAAGGTACGGGCGGAGGGCGTATCGAGTAAATGAGCGACAGGACTAATTCGGCGAATTCGTGCAAGTCGATTCTTCACTTTATGAAAGAGATTGGTGAGGATCCGTCCGCTATGAAAACCCGTGCGCTTTTTCAAGATCTCGCATGGAAAGCGCAGTTCGTTGACCGTCCGCACAGGGCTCAGTTCGTCGACTTGGCACTTAGTAAACTGGTTCACCGAACTCTCCAATCCTTGGGATGTGCAGACCTGGTTCAAGGGGTTTCCCCTGCGCCCCCTCGTAAGGAGTTCGATGTGGGACTGATCACGATAGTTCCCGTCGAGCTCAAAGCAGTTTTGGTCGCTTTTGGGGGGCGGCCCGAGGAGTCCGAGAAGGAAGATCTGTCGAGAGGGGCAGAGCGGTATTGGTTTCGTTCTTTGCGCCGTAAGGGCAAACGCTCGCTTTTAGCTGTCATCACAGTTGTGGGACAGTCGCGGAACGTCCCCTGTGCGATAGCGACCGAGCGATTGGTCCAGACGTTCTCTGCCAAGACCCTCATTTTGGTTGGGATTGCCGCGGGGCTTAAAACCAAAGTGCGAATTGGAGACGTTGTAGCGGCGGAGCGGGTAATCGATTACGAACATGTTCGACAAGAACTGACTACGCTCTACGTTGCTAAGAAGCGCTCAGATGGCCGCATTTGGATACAGCGGAATAAGACGAGGGTGACGAAGAGGAGACCCTTGCACATAATGCCCGCATCTAAAATTGGCAATGATCTAAGCGTATTCACTCCGAATCCTCGGAACTTCGTGAAGTTTTATCGAAGAGAATTGCGGAAATTCGACGTGCAGGGAGCGGCCTCTTTGGGAAGCGACTGCGCCCCGAAATATTACAAAGGGACCATCGCATCTGGGGAGAAACTGATCGCAGATGGTAGCTTGGTCGATTTGAGATTGCATTTTGACGAACGGTTGAGAGCAGCAGATCAAGACTCCAGTGGTTTCGCGCAAGCGTGCCAACTTAGCGAGCCCCAGATACCATGGGCGGTTTTCAGAGGAGTCTCTGACTATGGAACTCCTGCTAAGAAAGATGGTTACCAGCAGGCGGCTGCCGTTGCCGCAGCTTGTGCTGCCGTTTTGTTCCTCAATAGCTCGTATCGGTGATCCGGCACGATTCTTGATACCTCGACCTGAATGACCTTTTTTGACAGCAGTGAAGCTTGTCAAATCTGCCCAAAACCCTCTCCACTTTCGACGTTGCAAGTCCTTGAATCAACAAGGTCAAGCGATCGTCTGCGTTGATGGTCAGAAACAGGTGTTTTTGAGCAAAGTGGCCGACACAACCACTTTCTCGGCTATCGTCATGCCGCCACCCAATGAATTGAAAGCACCTCGGCCTGTTCAAGAACTGTCGCTGTCGCTTTCTCCTGTTTGTCGGGTGGGTAGCCATATTTCCGCAGGATGCGCTTTACCAGCACCCGGAGGTGGGCGCGAACATTCTCACGCACCGTCCAGTCAATCGTTGTATTTCGGCGAACCGTGTCCACAAGCTCGCGGGCTATGGTCTTGAGCGTTTCGTCGCCTAGCACTTTGACCGCGCTGTCGTTAACCTCTAGCGCGTCGTAGAAAGCGACCTCGTCCTCGCTGAGACCCAGCGCTTCGCCCTTCGCGGTGTCCTCGCGCATCTGCTTCGCAAGGCCGATTAGTTCTTCGATCACTTGAGCTGCCTGGATAGCTCGATTCTGATACTTCCGTATGGAGCCTTCCAGCAACTCCGAGAAAAGCCGCGACTTGACCACGTTCCCCCTTGAGCGCGTTTTGATTTCGTTTGTCAGCAGCTTGCGGAGCATCTCGACCGCGAGATTCTTCTGCGGGAGCTGTCTCACTTCGGCCAGAAACTCATCCGACAGGATTGAGATGTCCGGTTTCTTC
>Ga0210404_10000101_pt1 | contig 60398 bp, 53 predicted proteins | sample IncBWH28MmetaG_FD_155455 | JGI IMG/M metagenome (GOLD analysis project Ga0210404, IMG submission 155455) | Forest soil microbial communities from Barre Woods Harvard Forest LTER site, Petersham, Massachusetts, United States - Inc-BW-H-28-M | ecosystem: Environmental > Terrestrial > Soil >... | reverse complement strand
CGGTCAGTCCGTACTCGCGAAAAACTTTCGCCACTTCCTCGGTCTCGATTTCCGGCAGCTCGACCGTCTCGCGATATTCGCGGTCAAGCTCCGACGCGTAGTGCTCCGAATCCGTCTTCGCCGCCAGATATCCGCCCAGCCCCATGGCAATCGATCCCGCCGCAATTTCCGCGAAGCCCGCCGTAACAATAATCGCCGTCCCCTTCGCCAGCGCCGCCGCAGCGCTCGTCAATCCCGCCGCCAGCGCGAACGGCACCGTCAACCCGTCCGACATCCCGATCACAATGTCGCGCACCGCCGCGGTCGCCGTGAAGTGATGCTCCACATGATCGTGGTCATGCGCGTGATCGTCACTGTGCTTGTGCGACGCCATCAACTCCTCCCCAGTTGGTCTATTCCCCGCTGTCAGCCCGAGGCAGACGCAGTCGGCCGAGGGATCTGCTGTTGCCTGTTCGCTCTGAGCCCCGGTTCGACGCTTCCCGCCCGGCGCGCTATAATTATCGCGCAGGATCTATCTAGGAGGTAGATTATGTCAGCCACTTCGGCACAAGGAGCCGCTCCTCACATGAGTTTCACACTTCCGCCTCTGCCGTATTCTTTCGACGCGCTCGAGCCCTACATCGACGCAAAAACCATGGAGATTCATCACGACAAGCATCACAACGCCTACGTCACCAACCTGAACAAAGCCCTCGAATCCGCGCCCGACTTCGCCAAGCTCTCCATCGAAGAACTCTGCGCGCAGATCGGCAAAGTTCCTGAAAACATCCGCACCGCCGTGCGCAACAACGGCGGCGGCCACCTCAATCACTCCATGTTCTGGAAGCTGATGAAAAAAGGCGGGGGCGGCGAACCTTCCGGCGATCTTGGCAGCGCCATCACCAGCGCCTTCGGCAGCTTCGCCGATTTCAAAACGAAATTCACCGCCGCCGGCACGGGCCGCTTCGGCTCTGGCTGGGCCTGGCTCCTCGTCCGCGACCGCAAACTCGCCATCGAATCCACGCCCAATCAGGACAACCCGGTGATGGACGGCGGCAAACCCGTCCTCGGCCTCGACGTTTGGGAACACGCCTACTACCTCAAGTATCAGAATCGCCGCCCCGACTACATCGAAGCCTGGTGGAACGTGGTCAACTGGTCGCAAGCCGCCGACAACTACTCGGCAGCCAAGAAGTGACGATCCACTAGGGATTGGCATCGCGACAGAGACCGCCGTGTGGGCGATAAGGGATCCCGCTTTTCGCTGTGCGGAGCCGCCGCTGAGTCCATCTCACCGGCGGCTTCTTTTTCCTGTAGGTACAAGCGCCCTAGGCGCGGCACTTTCTCGCTCGCTCCATCGCCTTTCCATCAATCCCACGTCCGGCGAAGGGTGCTCTATGACCAAAGCGTCTGGGAAGCAGCCGTCTAAAGCGTTGAAAACAAACCCAAGCGTCCCGTCAGGGCGACACACGATTTCGAGCGCTCTGGTGCGCGGCGAGATCGCCTTGGTAGCGGCCGCTTAGCGGGCGGGCGACTAGTGCGCCCAGATTTTGTCTGGGTCGGAGGCGTAGGGGTAGACGTGGACCATCCAGCCGAAGATCTGCTTGATCCAGCGGCCGTCGGCCTGGGCGCAGGCGTCCTGGGTGGCGATAGAGCCGGCGAGGCCGAATTTTTTCCAGTCGGCTTGCGCGGGGGCGGCACCTTTCGGCGGCATGCAGAAATTCACGTGCTCGTGCCAGCGCGCCACGGACAGCGGGACGCGGTCGTTGAGCTGCTGCTCGGTGGCGTTTTTCGGCGCGGTGAACATGGCGCCCACCAGCTCGTAGCCATCTCCGGTCTTTTTATAGAGTAGCGACGTGGGATGGGCGGGATTGAAAATGAACGCGGCGGCGATGGCGTTTTTGTAATTCGTGAAGTGATAGATCGGCTGCGGCACCTTGGGAAGAAAAATCTGGTAGCCGTCGACCAGCGCGTTTTTGTAGTCGCGGTAGCGGGCGATGGATTTGCTGAGGATTTCGACAATCTCTTCGGCGCGCTGGTCGTCGCCGGGCTGCTTGGGCTGCAGCTCGGTCATGAACATGTGCGGGTTGTTGGACATGTTCATGCCGCCCATGTCGGCGGACATGGCATCGTTGGCGGCTTTGGCGGCTTCGGGAAACTGGTCGGTTTCGCGCTGCATGTCGGACATGTCCATGCCCGGCATGGAGGAGGACGAAGGCGCGGGCTTGGGGGAATTTTGGGCGCGCGCGGCGGGCGCGAGTGCTGTCGCGCTGGCGCAGAACAGAACCGTCGCCGCGAGGGCGATGGCCGTGGATTTCTGGATGTGCATGAGGCTGCCTCTTCCAAGGTTAACGCGAAGAGTACGGAAAAGTTTCCGGAGCGAAAAGGGCGATGCGCGAAGAATCAACGGAGGGCCGGCCGTTCCGTGGCCTGCAGGCAAGGGGGAGGAGGCCCGGGTGGTGGACCGAGCCTCCTGTGGGGGTACGTATTACTTACCGCACCATCGGCGGGCGCCGCGTGTCCCGCGCAGCGTCGCCGGCTAATACTTGTACAACCCATCGGAAAACAAAAAGTTGCGGGCCCTCTAAGAGCAAATACGTTGCCAGGACGCCGGATTCGAATGATGGCACGAGAGTTGCTGGATGGGAAAACGCGTTTCACGAATCGCGCCGCGCAGGCTTGACGGCGAATGCCAAACGTGTAAACTGCGTTTTCGCCCATGGCGACTGCACCCAATCCGATCGAAGACACGCTGCAGGATTTCCAGTTCCCGCAGCGCGAAGCGGCCTTTTTTTACGGGCTTTTCCTGCGCGGTCATTCGGCAGAGGAGCTGCGGCGGGATATCGCCGTCCCCGCGCCCGTGCTGGCCAAGTGGGACAAGGAAACGGTGCGCCAGCCGGGGCTGAGGCCGCTGCTCGAGCGCGTGGTGGATTATCGGCGGCGCGTGCTGGCGATTTTCGAGAATTTGATCGTGCACGATTCCGCGACGCAGAAACTTCAGTAGCCGCTTCGTTTCTCTCGATTCCCTGCCCGTTCTTTTTTCCTGATTTCTTGCGCGCTGCCGGTGCGGGGCGCGTTGACTCCGCTGTGGGGAACGTCTACACTTTTTCAGGTTTGGTTGTCGCGAATTGTTCCGGCGCGATCACCCGCTACTCCCCGGTAGCTCAACGGTAGAGCGTTCGGCTGTTAACCGAAATGTTGCTAGTTCGAATCTAGCCCGGGGAGCCAAATCCTTCTATAGCGAAAGCTTACCAACAGGGCCGAATACTTATCCCTAAATACTCACGACGCGCAAACTGACGGCTTCCACCGCAATCGACGGCCTACAATATGCCTTCGTATCGCGCCAAGCAGCGCACGGCCGTGCGAATCCCCTGTCATACAGAATGCTTTTTGTGATACAATCAATGCATGCGATCCGCAATTCAAGCTAGGCTGGACGATCAATCGCGAAGGAGGCTCGCAATTCTGATGCGAGAACTAGGTTGGACTCCTTCGCAAGTTGTACGCGAGGGCTTGCGGGTTCTGGAAGCGAGTTACTTGAGGCGCAAGAAGGCAGGCGTTATCGGCCTGGGCAAATTCAAGTCCGGCGTATCGGACCTGGGGTCGAACAAGAAACATCTTCGGAACTTTGGGCGATGAAGCCGGTGCTGCTGGACACAGGTTTCATTGTTGCCCTGCTGGACCGCAGCGAGAATTTTCACAAGACATGTGCTCGGACGGTTCGAGAAGTGGAGGCGCCGCTCGTTACCTGCGAAGCTGTTGTCGCGGAGAGTTGCTATTTGCTGCGGAACTTGTCCGGCGCGTCGGAGGCGGTGATTGAGAACATTGCGGCTGGGATTTTCCAACTTCCCTTTCAGCTTTCTCGAGATACTGCTGGTGTGAAGCAAGTATTGCGAAAGTATAGGGACCGGAAAATCGATCTTGCGGATGCGTGCTTGATTCGTTTGGCGGATGAGTTAGGTACGGAGGACATTCTGACGCTAGACCGGGACTTCGCAATCTACCGTTGGGGCAAGAACAAACCCTTTCGAGTCCTGCCCGACGCGGATTGGTAGGGGCCGGGAACAAAGGTCTCAGATCGACCCCGGAAGGAGTTCGATTATGGCGCAACAGTGAGGAGGGGTCATGCTCAAGACCGGGCCTGCTAAGAAAGTCGTTATTTACGTTGGTGAAGACCATCAATACCACGGGCAGTCAGTCTACGCGGCAATCCTCGACTTTCTGTTCTATCGTGGGATCTCAGGAGCGAATGTCGTTCGCGGCGTGGCCGGATTTGGCGCTGACCACCATATGCACACGACGCATATCGAGCGACTGACGGAAAATCTACCCATCAAAATCGAATTCATCGAATCACCAGAGCGGGTCGAAGAACTGCTGCCAAAGCTGCACGACTTGGCGGGTACTGGACTGATTGAAGTCCAGGATACGACCGTTGTGAAGCCGTCCGAAGTATCCAAGAAAAGCGCGCCGCAGCGAATGACTCCGCCACTGAAGCGCGAAGGAAAAGCCAAGCTTATGCGGATCTTTATCGGCGAAAACGACAAATGGCATGACAAGCCCCTGCACCGAGCGCTCGTCGAAAGCATGCGGGCGAATGATATCGCGGGCGTCACCGTCTATCAGGGGATTCTCGGCTATGGCGCCAACCGGCGGATGCACAAGGATACAGCGCTTCATCTTTCGCACGACCGACCCATGATGCTATCGGTGGTGGACACCGAAGAGAAACTCCGCGCGTTTTCCCCAATTCTCGACAACATGGTGCAACAGGGGCTGGTGGTGCTCTCCGATGTTGACATCATTAAGTACACCCACAACTACCAGGAGGCGGAGAGAGGGAAGGGGGTTCAGAAATGAAGCTCGAAGGCAAGGCCAAGATGCTTCGCATCCATTTCGGCGAGGATGACAAGTGGAAGGACAAACCTCTTTACCGAGCCATTGTCGAGAAATGCCGGGAGCTGGATATTGCCGGTGCCACGGTATTTCGCGGCGTCGAAGGCTACGGCGCGAGCACGCTCATCCATCGGTCTCACCTGCTCTCCTTCTCGTCGGACTTGCCCATTATGGTCAGCGTGATCGACTCCCAGGACAAAGTGGAAAAGCTGATTCCGTATCTCGATGAGATGGTGGACCAAGGGCTGATTGCGATGTCCGAGGTCGAAGTCATCAAGTACGTACATCAAAATGGCGCGCGCGCGCAGTAGTCTTGGGGACCAATAACGAAGGGGAAACCACTCTTATCAAGGTCTTTTCGGAACTCCGCGAAGCGGAGGTCGGCTGCGCTATGGCGGGATCGTTCCGGCCTTTGCCTGGTCGGCGGACAACGAAACAGTGATGGCGAGCTGCGTGTCGTCGACGCTGCGGCCCACGGCAATGGTGAATTCGCCGGGGTCCACGCGCCAGAGGTGGGTTGTGGTATCGAACCAAGCGAAGGCGCGGCTGTTCAGGGTAATTGTGACGCGCTTGGTGGCTCCCGGCGCGAGATTCACGCGCGCGAAACCCTTCAATTCCTTTTGTGGGCGCGGGACGGGCGGATGCGATTCGCCGACGTAAAGTTCGGCGGCGTCGGCGCCTTCCCGATGGCCCGTGTTGGTCAGGTCGAAGGAAACTTCGTAGCGGAGTTGCGAGCCGGGCCCGGAAGTCGCGAGGGGATGCGCGGCAAGATTTTTGTAGGCGAATGTGGTGTAGGAGAGGCCGTAGCCGAACGGGAAAAGCGGCTTCCTGCTGCTGCTCTCATAACCGCGGTAGCCGGTGAAGATTCCTTCCTTGTACGGCACGCGATTTCTGCCGTCGACGGGATAGTAGCTGTCGTGCGCGGGATTGTCTTCCCAGCGGCGGTCCCAGCTGATCGGCAGGCGGCCGGAGGGATTTACGTCGCCGAAAAGAATGTTTGCGACGGCGGTTCCGCCCTCCTGTCCTGCGAACCACGATTCGAGAAGCGCGGGAACGCGATCGATCCAGCGCGTGGCGTCAACGGCGCCGCCGGAAGTGACCACGACGATGGTGCGCTTGTTGAGAGCAGCGATGCGCTCGATGAGCTGGTCCTGTCCGGGAGGAAGGCGGAAGGTGCGGTCGGCGCCTTCGCTTTCCGATTGCGGGTCGAAGCCAACGGCGAGGATGACGGCGTCGGCCTGCCGGGCGAGTTTTTCGGCGGCGGGATCAACGTAGCTATCCTGGCGAACGATGCCAAAGCGGAAGCGCATGTCGAGAAAACCGGTCATGCCGCGATGCTCGACGACGACTTTGTGGGGGCCGGCATCGAGCGTGAGCGTGGCGACACCGACCATCGCGCGCGCGTCTTTCCAGGAATCTAGAATCTGCTTGTCGTCGACCGAGACGCGATAGAAGCCACCGACTTCACCGGTGGATTCGACGAAGAAATCGTACGCGGCCGAGGAGGCTGCGGTGTAGTAGCCGGTCCAGCGGGCGGAGCCGACGCCGGCGGGATAGGACATGCCGGAAGCGTCGAGCCCGGCGTTGGGACTGGCGCCAAAGTTGATGTGCGCATCGTTGCGCTTGAACGCGGGGTCGCCTTCGAGGTTCGGGTTCGAAAAATATTCGGCTTCGAGGCCGGAAGTGCCGCCCGCGCCGGTGGTAGTGAGATTCGTGAACGCGGCCAGTTCGCTGAGATCAGGAACGCCGCGCTGCCAGGTGGTACGCACGGAGGGGCCAAGCTCGCCGGCGATGCCCTGGAGGATGCTGACAGCCGCGAAAGGACGAACGCCCGCGCTGCCTCCGCCAACCGGGTTGGCGGGATAGGCGTCCGGGCCGATGACGGCGATGGTTTTCACCGAGTGCTTGTCGAGCGGTAAAGTGGCGGAGTCATTCTTCAGCAGGACCGCGCCTTCGCGGGCGGCTTCGAGCGCGGTCTGGCGGCCCTCGAGGTTGTAGCGCGAGATCGATGGATCGGTCTGGTCGCGATCGAACCAGTGGAATCGCTCAGCGAGTCGAAGAATTCGGCGAACTTTGTCGTCGAGCTGCGCCTCAGGAAGCGTGCCGTCCTTCACGGCGGGCAGAAGATTGGCGCGATTCATGTTCAGGCCGGAGGGCATTTCCAGATCGAGGCTGCTTTGAGCGGCGGCGACGCCGTTGTAGGTGGAGAACCAGTCAGACATCAGCACGCCCTGAAATCCCCATTCCTTTTTGAGGATTTGCGTGTTCAGGATTTCGTTTTGCGTGGCGTGCTGGCCGTTGACCAGGTTGTAGGAATTCATGATCGCGCCGACGTGGGCGTCTTTTACAGCGGCTTCGAAGGCGGGAAGATAGATTTCGCGCATGGTGCGCTCGTCAATGATCGAATCGGTGTTGTGGCGGTCGTATTCGGAATTGTTGCCCATGTAGTGCTTGGCGGTGGCGCTGACGCCCTGGCTCTGCACGCCGGTCACGTAGCCGACGGCGATGCAGCCAGCGAGGTAGGGATCTTCGCCGAAATATTCGAAATTGCGGCCGTTCGTCGGCGCGCGATAAATGTTGAGGCCGGGGCCGAGGAGGAAGTTGACGCCTTTGGCGCGCGCATCGCGGCCGATCTGCAGGCCCACGCGCTGCGCGAGGTCGGTGTCCCAGGTGGCGGCGAGGTTGATGCCCGCGGCCATGGCGGTGGCGGGGCCGCCGTTGCGGACGCCCATGGGTCCGTCGGCCATGCGCAGAGCGGAAACGCCGAGCTCCGGGATGGCGCGGATGTAGAAGCCATCGAAGCCGCCGATGTAGTCGATCTTTTGCTCGAGCGACATTTTCGCCAGGATGGCGCCGGCGCGAGCATCGTCATCGGATTGGGACGCGGGCCGCGCGGGCACGGAAACGCCGACGACCAGGACCGCGAGCAGCGTGCCAGCGGCTCGCGCCAACCGCAAGTTCATTCCTGGCACCATTCGGCGATGGCGAATTCGCATCGAGATAGACTCCCAAGAATTCGTGCAACTAGGTTACGTTCCAAACCTTCCGCTCGGCGCTGTCCGGATTATTCATCATCACGCATTCCATGTCGAAGATCATCGTGGGGCACTGACCGGCGGTAAAGGAAGGCCAGTGAGGAAGTCCGCCGTGGTTCGGGTCGCCGTGCCGGGCGAAATTTATCTAGGCGTCGGCGCCGGGCGGCGGCGCGAAAGTTTCGCTCGCTGATTTGGCCCGAGCCACGGCGGATGCCGGAAAAATAGAACAGTCGGCCAACGTTGCGATACCTTGCACCATGAAGCGCCGAGCAACCGCTCTTCCCCAAGGCTCGGAACTGTTGTCGACTGCTTTTGCACCAACGACTTGTTTTGTGTTTCTCATTGGCTCGACGCCTCTCACCTTTCCTCTGCCGTTGGGCTGGCTTGCGGCCGAAGCATTATGTTCGTTACGAGTCAGAAAGTGAACCCTGGCATTGTTGCCGCGAGGCGTTCAAATCCCTCTGGGAGCATTTCGCAAGCTGCCTGCTCCATTGGCCTGACATTCATATAAAGTTGCGGGATGGCACCTAAGGTTGCCCAGGCCGCCGCGCCCGCGCCGGCCAGCGCGTGGTATCCGCTGCGCGTCCCGATATTCCGCAACCTGCTGATCGCCGATTTTGCATCGGACATCGGCACTTTCATGCAGACGGTCGGCGCCGCGTGGCTGATGACCACGCTGACCAGCAGCACGACCTACATCGCTTTGATTCAGACGGCGTCGGCCCTGCCGTTCTTTCTGCTCGCGTTGCCAGCCGGATCGATCGGGGACATTTTTGACCGCCGGAAGCTGATCCTGGGTACGGAAATCTGGATGTTCTTGGCTGCGGCAGTACTGGCCGAGGTGACGTATTCGGGCAGGATGACACCGTGGTTGCTGCTTCTGCTTACGCTGGCGCTTTCGCTGGGGGATGCGATCGAAGCTCCCACGTGGCGCGCGATATTTCCGGAGCTGGTGAACAGGGAGTATTTGCAACCGGCACTGACACTCAACGGCATCGAGTTCAATCTCGCGCGCGCAACGGGGCCCGGGCTGGCGGGCGCGATCGTGTCGGCGGCGGGGGCTGCGGCGGCGTTTCTGCTCGACGCGATTTCTTTCCTGGGCGTGATTTTCGTCATCTTCGCGTGGAAGCGGCCGACGCGAAAAAGCAAGTTGCCACCTGAAGGTTTCGTTGGCGCCAGCGTGGCGGCCGTCCGTTACGTGCGCTATTCACCGGGCATCCGGATACTACTGGCGCGAGCAGGCTGCGTCATATTTTTCGCCAGCTCGTTCTGGGCTCTGCTGCCAACGGTCGCCAAGGAACTCAGCAAGAGCGCGGTCGGGTATGGATCGTTGCTGGCATTCTTCGGAGTGGGCGCTGTGCTCGGGGCGGTGGTGCTACAGCGCATGCGCGGCAAAGTGTCGACCGAGGCGGTGATTTCCGTCGCGACCGGAACTTTCGGCGTAATTCTGGTGAGCACGGCTACGCTCCGCCATCTGGGACTGCTGTGCGGATTGATGCTTTTCGGTGGAGCGGCCTGGACCGTCCTCATGTCGATCTTCAACACGATGGTCCAGAATTTGGCGCCGGAATGGGTTCGCGCGCGCGTATTGGCGGCGTACCTGTTCGTGTTTCAGGGCGCCGTTGCGATCGGAAGCACGATTTGGGGCCTGCTGGCCGAGCATACCAGCGCGCGCTTGGCGCTGGGCGCTTCCGGCATTGGAATCGGCGGAACGATCCTCTTGCAGGTTGTACGGAAGCTGCCGAGCACCAAGGTCGATCTGAGCGCGTGGAATCACTGGGGCAAACCGGAAATGTTCGAGCAGTACGACGCGGATTTGGGGCCAGTGCTGGTGACCGTGAGGTACCTAATCGATCCGGCGAAGGCGCCTGAATTCCTGGAGGAGATTTACAGGTACCAGCGAGTGCGGCGGCGCGATGGCGCCACGAGATGGGGAATTTTCTACGACACGCAAGCGCCCGATGTTTTTCTGGAAACGTTTCTGGTCGATTCGTGGGCGGAGCATCAGAGACAGCACGATCGTTTCACGGTGGCGGACCAGGAGCTGGAGAAGCGCGTGCTCGGTTACACGCTCGAGCCAACGACGGTGAAGCATTACATTCACGCGTCGCGAGGGATTTCCAAGTGAGCAGCATGGGGGAAGGAGTTGGCGATGGCGCCCAATCCAGCCGGCCGAAAAACTTTTTTCTGGGACTGGAAAGCCGATCTCCGCTCGGGAGCGAACTTCTGTCACGCCCGATCCGAGTAAGCCAGGCGCGTTCATCCATGATCGGCTAGAGCTCCATCGAGTGCGGGAACACGTAATAGAACACGACGGCGATCAAGATCAGGTACGCCAGAACGACCAGAGTCCAGCCCATGTTGTGGCGAATCACCTGGCCTTCGCTTCGCACGAACTTGCTGGTGGATGCGCCGACGCTCGCCGTCTGAGGCGCGATCGGCTTGCCGACCTCCGCGCCGATGGAATTGAGCGTGGGCAGCAGCAGCACCGGGAAGTTCAGCAATTTCCCGGTCACGGCCTGCACCGGGCCGAACATCGCGTTGGTCGAAGTGTTGCTTCCGGAAAGCGCCACGCCGATCCAGCCCAGTATCGGCGCAAGGACAACGAAGAAAACTCCTATCTTCGACAGGCCGAATGCCAAGGAGTTCGCCATGCCCGTGAAAACGAAAATATAGGCCAGCGCGAACATGAAAAACCCGACCAGCAGCGCGCCCCACATCTGCTTGAACGTCTTCGCGAAAACCTGGCCAAGAATTTCGCCGCTCGGCCGCAGGATCGCCAGAATCACCAGCCACGATGCCAGAATTGAAGTGCCGCCATTGAGCGGCGTGAAATTAAAGACGGACGTGAGCGCTTTCTGGGTGACCGAGGATTTTGCGGCCACCGACCATTTCAAAAGGCTGTAGGCCGGGAGCGGCGACTTGGGGTTGGTCCACGCTACGACGACGAGTATGAGTACGATGTACGGAACCCAGGCGGAGAGCGCCGTGCCCACGGAAGTCAGTCTGGTGGAATCGGCAGACTCGCCGGGCGAGATTTCCAGCGGCACGCCGCCGAAACCTCGGATGGTTTTCGGCCGCCAAATCTTCACGAAAATAAATAGAATCCAAAACGAGGCCAGCGCGCCGCTGAGATCGGGGAGATAAGGTCCCAGAAAGCGCGCGACGGGCCACTGCCCGGCAATGTAGGAAAGCGATCCGACGATTGCCAGAGGCCAAGCTTCGGCCACGCCGGCCCATCCGCTCACCAGATAAATCAGTACCCACGGCGGCAGAAGCGCGAGTACGGCGACGACGTTACCAATCGAGCCGGAGAGCGCTAACTGCGGCAGGCCAGTCACCGCCGCAAGCCCGATAATCGGAGCGCCCAGCGCACCGTAGGAAACCGGCGCGTTGTTGGCCAACGCGGCGACCCGAATCGCATCCAGATCGGTGATTCCGAGGCCGACGAGAATCGGCACGACCACCGCCCACGGATAGCCGAATCCCACCAGGCCTTCGAGCAGCGCGCCGAACGCCCAGGCCATCATGATGGTTTGAATGCGAATGTCGGCCGTGGCGTGATGAACCATCCAGGTTTTGAAACGCCCGAAATTTCCCGTGAGGACAAGCGTGTTGAAGATGATCAGCCCCCAGAAAGTAATCCAGTCGATATTCCAAATGCCCGTCAGGCCGCCGTAAAGATATGACCTCATGGTGGTCGCGAGCGGCGCGTGCCAGACGAAATAGGCGACGGGAAGGGTGATGACGCCGGCGAGGATGCTCGCCAGCCACGCCGTGATCCGAAAAACCGCGAGCATCAAAATCAACGCGACCAGCGGAATCAGGGCCACCAGAATCGTAAGCCACAGATGGCCGGTAGGATTCAGCGTCTGCTCGAACATGGCAGCCTCGGTGAGTGAGATGGATTCTTAGCTCGAAGCGGTTTTAGGGCAAAACGTAACGACTATACCTCATGTTCGTGGCACGACTGTCAACGAGGATTTCAGGCGAGAAAAGTAAAAGCCCGGCCGAGAAGCCGACCGGGCCTTTTTTGACCACCCTTGCCGATGGAGTCGGTTGCCTAGACCGTCTGCGCTTGCAGAAATTCACCGGGAAGCCGGCCGATTCTCGAAGCGGCGTCCGCCTGCGCGCGATGCGTGCGTGCCCTGCGATCGGTTCGCTCCGGCAGCGCGCCGGCTTGCGCGCGCTCCATCTTGATGCCGAGCGTGCGCTCGATTGCGAGCAATTCCTGGCGCTGGTCCATCCCGAAAAGTGTGGACGCCAGCCCCTGCGCGCCCGCACGGCCGGACCGCCCCACGCGATGGATGAAATTCTCCGCAATCTCGGGCAGGTCGTAGTTGATCACCTGCGAGATGTCGTCGACGTGAATTCCGCGCGCGGCCAAATCGGTGGCCACCAGGATACGGTAGCGCCCTTGCTGGAATCCTGCGAGAGCGGCTGTTCGCTGCGATTGCGAGCGATCGCCGTGAATCATGGCTGCGGCGAAACCCTCACGATGCAGACTCAACGCGAGGCGCTCGGCTCCGCGCTTCGTGCGTGCGAACACCAGGCATCGGCCATTATCCTGTGCGAGCAGACGGCACAACAGGTCGAGTTTGCGGTCGGTTGAAACCTCGAAGGCACGCAATCGAACGTTGTCAGCCGTCTTGAGCACCGAGCCCAGCTCGACGCGAACGGGATGGCGCATGTAATCGTGCACCAAATGTGCAACCGACGCTTCCAGCGTCGCCGAAAAGCACAGCGTCTGGCGATCCTTCGGCAGCACGGAAGCGATCCTGCGAATGGCGGGGAGAAATCCCATGTCCAGCATGCGATCGGCTTCGTCGAGAATAAGCACGCGCAGAGCGCGGAAATTCACGAGCTTGCGATCGAGAAAATCTTCCAAGCGTCCGGGCGTCGCGACGACGAGCCGCGCTCCCTTCCGCAATGCATCGAGCTGATGGCCTTCCGAGAGGCCTCCGACGACCAGAGCCGCGGGACCAAGCTGCTTGCCGCGCAGATCATTGTATTGATCGACGACTTGCATGGCGAGCTCGCGCGTGGGCACCAGGGCCAGCGCAGCGATTCCCGGAGTCTTATCCTGGAGTAGCCGCTCGATCACCGGAATCAGGAACGCCAGCGTTTTGCCGGTTCCTGTCTGCGCCGTGGCGAGTACGTCTTTGCCTGCCAGAGCGGTCGGAATTGCCGCCGCCTGCACCGGAGTCGGAATCGAAAATCCGGTCGCTGCGATGCGGTCTTTTGTGTAAGTTGAAATTGGTAATTCTGAAAAATTCTGCATTTTCTAAGTGTTTTCTTATCTGGCAGATGCGGCGGGCGGCGCGCCGAACGGTTCTCGAGCGGGCACGGCTACCTGCATTGCCAGTCCTTGTTTTAAATTACGCTAAAGACTTTGGAAGGAACTGACGGCGGGGTATTCTCAGCAGTAACCGACGAGAGCAACCACACCACACAACCGCGGTATCAAGCGCAAAGCCACTATAACACGGAATCGGGCTGGTGGGTGAGTTGATAAGCGTTAGTTCTCAACATACAATACGCGCGATTAGGGCCGGGAATGCAGCCAGCAGCATATGTATGCGGTTTCCGCAGAGGTCGGGGGCTGCTGGATAGGGCGTCGCGATCGGAGGGGAATATGCCAGCCACCACGCAGAGGGTCTTCGTAGGCGCGCGCGAGAAGGTGCCCGAGGGAGGGCGTTTCGTCGTTGATGTCGGCGAGACCACGGTGGGCATTTTTCGCACCGGCGGAAAACTCTATGCATATCTGAACAAATGCGCGCACCAGGGCGGGCCGGTCTGCCAGGGGAAAATCATCCCGCGCGTGGACGAAGTGATCGATGAACGCGGCGAAAGCCATGGATTCGCGTTCGACGACGCGAACCTGCACATCGTTTGTCCGTGGCACGGCTTCGAATACAACATCAAGACAGGCGCGCATCCCGGCCGGCGCTCGGCGCGACTGATTCCGGTCCCGGTGGAAGAAGCTGCCGATGGAATTTATGTCAGCATCTGAGGAAGCGGCGAAGCTCACCAGACTGGTTGCCGAGGTGCGGGCGCAGATCGAGAGAACGACGCAGGCGGGGGAGCTGGCCTCGGTACAGAAGGAGGATGTGACCAATCTGGTGACCGGAGCGATCAAGCTGTACGCGGCGTACACCGAGGAACTGGAAACCGAAATCCCGCCGGTCGATTCGAAGGTATCGACGACCGAAGCGATGGTGGTCGCCTGCGCGTTGCTGCGCGCGCAGCATATGAACCCTTTCGATCTGGCGCTCTGGTTTCAACGCACGACTCCGAAGGCCGTTTAAGATTGTTGAGGCAGTTTGATTCGCGCCGGGACGTCAGCGAGGTATGGAAATGAGCAAAGTCGAAGTCGTCAACGGAGTGAGCAGCGCAAGCGAACACCAGGTGCAGCAGATCACCACGCGCACCGACTCACGCGAAATCCTCGCCAACGCGCATCGCGACATCGCCCGCCTGCACCTGGACGGCTATTTCATCGTGGACGTGGACGCGCACCACGTGGAATTCGACTCCTGGGCCGATATCCTGCAGCACCTGGAAAATCCAGTATTGCGCCACAACGCCATTTCCATGACCCAGAACTGGCCGAACGCGAAGCAGTTGGCGTTTAGCAACCATCCGGTGGGATTGACCTTTCAGGATGTTTTCGGCCGAATCCCGCACCAGGCCGAGCTTGGCGAGTACGTCGAAAAGACCGATGAGCACCGCGACTTGACACTTGTCCGTCGTGCGATGGACTCGATGGGAATCAAGATGCAGGTGGTCTTCCCGCAGCCCATGCTCGAGATGGGCTTGCATCCGGAGCCGGACATCGTCACCGGGATGACCTTCGCTTACAACCGCTGGTTCACGCGCACCATTCTGCCGCGCGAAAAGCGCGTGAAGACGCTGCTCTGCCTACCGTTCCACGATCCGGACGCTTCCCTGAAAACGATCCAGGAATTCGGCGAAACGCCCGGCGTGGTGGGATTCATGATCACCAGCCAGCGCCACGCCGGCGTGCACAAGAACATGTTCATGCGGATTTACAGAGAGCTCGAAGAGCGCGGCCTTCCGCTGGCATTCCATGCCGGTCCGACATGGGGCGATTCCATGACCACGACGATGAACCGCTTCCTCTCGGTTCATTCGATGTCCTTCGTCACCTGCAACATGACGCACATGACGAACTGGATCGTGAACGGATTACCTGAGCGCTTTCCGAAATTGAAGGTGATCTGGATTGAAAGCGGCTTGGCCTGGGTGCCGTTCATGATGCAGCGGCTCGATCACGAATACCTGATGCGGCAATCAGACGCGCCGCTGCTGAAGCGCCTGCCGAGCGAGTACATCGCGGAAATGTACTTCACGTCACAGCCGCTTGAGGTGACCATGCCGCACATGCTCGAAGCGACGTTCAAGGCCGTGCACGCCGACACGCAACTCATGTACTCCTCCGACTGGCCGCATTGGGATTTCGACGTGCCCGCGCGCATCGCGGAACTCCCCTTTCTCAACGAGCAGGCGAGACGCAACATTCTGGGCGAGACGGCGCGAAAAGTGTTCCGCCTCTAGCACGCATCCGCTTTACGGAAAGGACAAACCACCACCATGCATAAAGTGATCGCGCTCTATCCGCCTCCGAAAGATCCGACTCATTTCAAGAAATACTACGAAGGGACTCATCTTCCCCTCGCGCAACAGATGCCGGGGCTGATTTCGAGCCGGCACAGCTTTTCCATCGAAGGCGTGGGCGCACCTTCCCCCTACTTTTGCGTTTGGGAAGGCACGTTTGCCGACGAAGCCGCAATGGGCGCAGCGATGCAATCACCGATCGGCCAGAAAGTGGCCGCCGATGTGGCGAACTACGCGACCGGCGGAGTAACGATTCTCCACTTCGACGAGCAACTGCCGCCGCAGAGCACGAACGGATCGAACGCCGACACGTTTCGCACCGGACTGGCAATTCGCCGCGACATGTTCGGCGCGGCAAATTCCGACAAGGTCATCGATTCCGCCACGGACTTCAACCGTACGCTGCAGGAACTCGTAACCCGCTATTGTTTCGGCGAGGTCTGGGCCCGCGGGCAACTCGATCGCCGGACACGGAGCATGCTGACGATGGCGCTGCTGGTGGCGTTGAACAAACCGAACCAACTGAAGGGACACGTGCGCGGCGCTGTGAAAAACGGGGTGACCAAGGACGAGATTCGCGAAGTGCTTCTCCACAGCATGATCTATGCGGGAGTGCCGGCTGGCGTGGACAGTTTCAATCACGCGATCGAAGTGCTGAAGGAAATGGGACTCGAATAGAAGGGCGGAAATTCTCATGCGAGTCGGATTCATCGGGATCGGAAACATGGGCTGGCCCATGGCCAGCCACATCGCGCGAGCAGGCCACGATCTCACCGTGTTTGACCTCGACTCGCCGCGCACGGCGCGCTTCGCGCAGGAGTTCGGTTGCCAAGCGGCCGCGAATCCGGCTGAAGTCGCCGCGAACGAAGTCACGGTGACGATGCTGCCGACCGGCCGAATCGTTCGCCAGGCGCTGCTGGAGGACCAGGGCGGCGCGTTCGCCAAGGCGCTGAAGCCGGGCACGCTGATCATCGATATGAGCTCGTCCGAGCCGGTCGGCACGCGCGAACTCGGCGCGGAACTCGCGAAGCGCAGCGCCACGCTGATCGATGCGCCTGTTTCCGGCGCCGTCCCGCGCGCCAAGGCCGGCACGCTCGCCATCATGATCGGCGGCGACGACAAAACCGCCATCGAACGCGCGAAGCCCCTGCTTGTTTCGATGGGCCAGCAGCTTTTCGAAACCGGCCCGCTCGGCACGGGCCACGCTATGAAAGCGCTCAACAACTACATCGCGGCGGCCGGCTACACCGCCGTCGTCGAATCGCTGCTGATCGGCCAGCGTTTCGGTCTGAACCCGGAAACAATGGTCGATATCCTCAACGCGTCGACCGGCCGTAATTTCACCACCGAAGTGATGATCAAAGAGCAAGTTCTCGGCGGAAAATTCGCCACCGGCTTCGCACTCGGCTTGATGGCCAAGGACGTAAAAATCGCAGCCGACCTGGGCGAAGCCGTGAAACTCGATGCGCCTGTGTCGCGGCTGATCCGCGATCGCTGGGCGCTGGCGCGCGAGCGGTTGGGCGCCGCGCGCGATACGTCCGAAGCTCTGCTCGGCTGGAAAGACGATCTGCGCGATCCGATCAAGTAGTTTGTTTAGTGGAAATCGTGCGAAGTGACTTCCGCCCGCGAAATATCCAGCGGCAGCACGCGCTCCGCTTTCACCGACACCACGTTGTCCTGATTCTGCAGCCTACCCTCGATCAGCAAAAAAGGATTGTGAACGACTACCGTATGATCCCGCTCGAATAATTGCGGTGTGATGATGGCGTTCGCAATTCCCGTTTCATCCTCGAGGCTCAAAAACACAAACCCCTTCGCCGTGCCGGGCCGCTGGCGGGCAATCACCGCCCCAGCCACTTGCACGTGCGAACCGTCCACAAGTTTCGGCAGCTCGATCGCCGTCCGCACCCCGCGTCGCTTCAATTCCGACCGGCGATAGGTCATCGGGTGCGGCCCCAAGGTTAATCCCGTGCCGCGAAAATCAGCAACCAATCGCTCCTCATCCGTCATGGACGCAAGCGGCGAGGCCCTGGGACCGCCGATCTCCAGATCGGCGCTTTTTCCTGAGTTGTCAGCCTTCCAATCTTCGGAAACCTCTGCGACCTCGTCCCTCAGCGTCTCCGGCGTCTCAAGCAGCGACCCCGGTCGCCGTGCCGCCCGCTCCACCTGCCACAGCGCATCGCGCCGGTGAAAACCGCGCCGCCCGGAAATAAAATTCAGCGCCCCGACCTCAGCTAGCGCTGTCAGTTCGGACTTCTGTATCTCCGGCACGCGCTGCTTCAAGTCCTCGATCGACGCGAAGGCGCGCAGCCCGCGCTCGCGCACGATGGCCAGCGCGATTTCCTGCCGCAGCCCTTTCACATAGCGCATCCCCAGCCGCATGGCGAACCCGCCGGAAATTTTCTCGAGCGTGCAGTTCCAATCGGAGCGCGTCAAATCGATGGGCTTGCATTTCAACCCGTGGCGCTGCGCATCTTTCACCAGCGTGGCTGGCCGGTAGAAACCCATCGGCTGGTTATTCAGCATCGCAGCGGTGAATGCTGTCAGGTAACGGCATTTCAAATACGCGCTGGCATACGCGAGCAGCGCAAAACTGGCCGCATGCGATTCGGGAAATCCATAGAGCGCGAAAGACACAATCGACTGCACGACTTTTTCCTGCGTCTCGCCGACGATGCCGTTGGCTTCCATTCCCCGGCGCAGCTTGACCTCGATCTCCTTCATGCGCTTCTCGGATCGCTTGAATCCCATCGCCCGCCGCAACTCCTCCGCTTCCCCGCCCGTGAATCCCGCCGCGACCATGGCCATTCGCAGCAGCTGTTCCTGAAACAGCGGCACTCCCAGCGTGCGTTTGAGCGCCGGCTCGAGCGCGGGATGAAAATATTCGGGCGCCTCAAGTCCCTGCCGGCGCTTTAAATAAGGATGGACCATTTTTCCGACGATCGGTCCGGGCCGGATGATCGCCACCTGCACCACAATGTCGTAAAAACATTTCGGATGCAGCCGCGGCAGGCAGGACATTTGCGCGCGGCTCTCCACCTGAAACATCCCCACCGTGTCCGCTTTCTGCAGCGCCGCGTATACCGGCGGATCGTTCGCCGGCAGCTTCCCGAGATCGACTTCCTCGCCATAGTGATCGCGAATGATCTGCAGCGACTCTTCGATCACGGCCATCATGCCCAACCCAAGCAGGTCCACTTTCACGATTCCCATGTCCGCGCAATCTTCCTTGTCCCATTGCACGACGACGCGCCCCGGCATCGTGGCCGGCTCAAGCGGCACCACGGAATCGAGCTGCCCCTGGCACACCACCATTCCCCCCGAATGCTGACCCAGATGGCGCGGCAGATCCTGCACAGCCTGGCAAAGCTCGAAAAATTTACGGATTCGCCGGTGCTGCAAATCGAGCCCCGCATCGCGAAACTGGCGCGCGAGCGTGTCCTTGGGATCCTTGTATTCCCACGAGCCGACCAGCGCGGACAATCGCTCGAGCGTTTCCGGATCGAACGACAGCACCTTGCCGATTTCCCGCGCCGCCGATCGCCCGCGATAGGTGATGACGTTCGCGGTCATCGCCGCGCCCAGTTTCCCGTAGCGCTCGTAGACGTACTGAATGGCGCGTTCGCGCTGATCGCCGCTGGGAAGATCGAGATCGATATCCGGCCATTCGCCGCGCTCTTCGGACAAAAACCGCTCGAATAGCAGGTCCATGCCCACCGGATCGACCGCGGTGATGCCCAGCGCGTAGCAGACCGCGCTGTTCGCTGCCGACCCGCGCCCCTGCAGCAGAATATTTTTCTCGCGACAAAACCGCACGATGTCCCAGACGATTAGAAAATAGCCTGCCAGATTGAGCTTTTCGATCAGCGCGAGTTCGCGGTCGATCTGTTGCCGCGCGCGTTCATGATCCTCGCCGTAACGCGCGATTCTGCCCTCGTGCGTGCGCCGGCGGAGAAATTCCATCTGCGAATCGCCCTCCGCAACGGGGTACGCGGGGAATTCGTAACCCAGGTCATTCAGGGTGAATTGCAGCCGCGAGGAAAGGGCCTCCGTGTTGGCGATTGCCTCGGGAAGATCGGCAAACAGCGCCGCCATTTCCGCGTGCGCCTTGCAATGCCGCTCGGCATTGCGGCTCAGCAGGCGGCCGGCGTTCGCCAGCACGCGATGGTGGCGAATGCAGGTGAATACATCCAGCAGCTCGCGCTGTTCCGGATGCGCGTACGACACCCCGTTCGTCGCCAGCAGCGGCAGCTTGAGCTTCCGCGCGATGCCCACGGAGGCTTGATTGCGTGCTTCCTCATCACGCGAAAGATGCCGCTGCAATTCGACGTACACATTTCCCCGCCCAAACGTCCGGCAAAGCTGCTCGACGCACTCGGTCGCGCTGTCGATCCCTTCGTGCGTCAACGCATGCGCCAGCGGACCCTCCGCCCCACCCGTCAGGCAGGTCAAGCCGCCGCTCATCTCCGCCACTTCCTCGTGCCCGGCTCTTCCCTCCCCTTTTTTCGCGCGCAGCTTCATCCGCGTGATCAGCCGGCACAAATTCTGGTAACCCGCGCGCGATTCAACCAGCAGCGGATAGCGCCAGCCCGCCACGGACGTCACTTCCGCGCCGATATGCGCCCGCACCGAACACTTTTCTCCCGCCAGATGAAACCGCGGCGCGCCGTAAACGCCGTCGCGATCGAGCAACGCCATCGCGGACATGCCGCTGGCTCCGCACGCGCTCGCCAATTCCTCGGGCGAAGCGGCACCTTCCAGAAAACTGAATGCCGACCGCGCATGAAGCTCCACGTACATCAGTCGTAGGTCCCCCGCACGAACCATCTCCCGCGCAGGGCGTCGTAATAAAAACGATAGAGGCCGCAATCAGGGTACGGCGCGGTGGCAGAAGCAGCATCGCGATCGCGGCTGGCCGCAGAAAAGTGAAAATGAATCTCCAGGTCCCACTCATCCTGCAGCCAGCCGTCGTCACGCCACCAATCGCCGGACGTGCGCCATGGACCGGAAGCTGCCAGCACGTCTCCGCGCAAGCCCTGAAAAGCCACGCGTGCCGGACGCCCCGCCTGCAGTTCGAGCGTCGCAGGAACCGGCGGGCGAAACATTCGAAAGCTCGACGAAGCTTTGACATTCCGGCACGGCACCCGCGATTGCGCCGCATCGCGACTCTCCCCGGCGTTTTCCACAATTTCCGAAGGCGCCTGAAATCGCCGCAGCTGAAATTCTCCCGGACGCCACGTATCCACCAACGAAGGCGAGCCGACATTTCCTTCGCCCACCACGTTCGCAATGCGCGCGATTGTGACCTCCAGCTTTTCCGGGTCGAGAAAGCTCGGAAGAAACAAGCCGCCTTGCGTGGCGCGCGGCCGCGCGGATTCCGCTCCCAGCGTGATCTTGCGGATCGGAGCGCCCGGCGGATTCGCCTGCAGTCGCAGGCGCAGCAATTTCAGTAGCATTTTCGAATCGCGCGACGGTATCGGAAGCTGCAGCTGCTTTTCACATGCGCTGGGAGGATCGATCTTCCGGAAAATCTCTTTGCGGCGGTCCAGAGCCTTTTCGAAATCCGGCTGCAGCTCAAAACGCACGCGAATCGACGCCGCCGCCAGCGAGCGCGCCGACAGCCGCGCGCAAAGCTGGTCGAGCAGCCGCCCCAGCAGAAAAGAAAGCGGATCGAGCTCTTCGATCGCGTCGTCCAGCTCCATTTCTTCCTCGAAGAAATGGACCGGCTTCGCGATTGTGAGTGAGCGCGCCACCGCCCCGCGCGCCAGCGCATGCAGGCGAACTCCCTCCTGCCCCAATCGCTCGGAAAGCTGCAAAATAGGTAGCGCGGCGAAATCAGAGCACGTGCGTACGCCCCAGCGCCCCAATGTTTCTGCGGTTTCTTCCGATGGCGCAAGCACGCCGACCGGAAACTCGCCCAGCCGCGCCGCTTCTTCGCCTGTGGGAATGACAGTCGTGCCCGCAAAACCGTGCGCGGCAATCAGCGCCGTATCCACGTTCGACGCAATGGCGACATGCGCGAATAACCCGCATTCTCTGGAACGCTGTTCGAGATGCGCGCCGATTTCCGGCTCCGCGCCGAATAATTGCGAAAGGCCCGATAGATCCAGAACGATGGCGTCCTGCGCCGTGTCTTCGATTCGCGGGGAAACCGACCAGCCGATATCTAGCAATACGTCGTGCGCGATTTTTCCCTGCGCGGGTGAACGCGGTCGAATCTCCACCCCCGCGAATTGCGCCGCGTTCATTTTCGTCATCCCAATTTCGACTCCGGCTCGCGCGGCCTTTCCGTTGACCGCCACCACCTTGCACAGCGGCGGGTTCCCATCGATCAGCGCCAGCGCGCATTCTCTCAGCGAAGGCTCGGCGCGCACCACCGCCTGCACCATACAATTGGGAACGAAAATGGAAGCGAATGCCATGAAAGCCAATTGCAGCGGCAAAGGTGGTTGAACAATTCCTCACCTTCGTCCGGGCCCTCCTTCCAAACCGCGCACGCCGGGCACTGCGCGCGAATCATTTTCTGTCGCATGCGTTTCAAAATCGGCGCTGCTCACGCCCGCGCCCATGAACTTTTCATCGCGCGGAACCAGCCGGTCGCCTTCCCGTTTCGCCCGCGAACGAATCATCTCCGCGGAAATCTGCGAGCCTCCCAGCAGGCATCCCGGCGAATGCGGCCGCACAATTCTTTCCAACGCCGCCGATGCCGCTGCCTGCGACCAGCGCGTTTCCCGCATGCCCATATGCAAAACCAGCGAAGCGCATGTCTTCGCGTTCGATTCCTGCTCGAGCACAACCAGAATCGTCGGCGTCGATTCCACTGCCCGCCGGAAACGAAACCACACCTGTAGCGGAACGTAACGCACCACCTTCGCCGGCGTGTCGCCAAAATCCAGAGCGATCATGCCGAAGCCGCCGCCCTGTATCAGCAAATCGGTCGCGCGCAACGCCTGGTCCACATTCCGGCAGCGCACCCACAGCAGATTTTTCAATTTCACGCCGGCTGCTTCCGCAGAAGTAGGATCAAAAGCGTCGCGTGCATCCACCAGCGCGCACACCTCGGAAGCCGTCGTGCGCGACGCCAGCGCCGAAATCAACACGCTGGTCCGCCCCGAACACGGCGGCCCGTAAATTTCCGTCAAGCTACCTCGCGGAAACCCTCCCGTAAGAATGTCCACGGGCTGGATTCCCGCCGGAACCGTTTCCACCAGCGGCCGGTCGCGATATTCAAAGGGGCTCGCGACCCGCGACGCCAGCGCGGATTCCACATGCAAGCGCAACGCAGCAGCCTTAGAGCTCATCAGTGACCGCGAAGGGGAAAAGGGAAGAGTAGATTAGTTTCGCTTTTTCTTCGCCTATGGATTCTAGTTTCTCAGTGCCCGCCTGTCAAGCCGGTGGACAGGCCGGCGGAGCACCGGAAAAAAATTACAAATCGATGGCGCCCGAGAGTCGAATCCATATCCCTCGGGCAGAAAGAGGAAGCAACCTCTGAAAATAGTCCCGAGGTTGCGGGATTCGGGCTGGGTTTTAGATTGGGTTTGTGGGTCGTAGCTTTCGCTACGACCTGCACTTCGCCGGGACGAATCGGCTTTAACCGCTGACGTTCCTCTTGGTTTTTTAGGAGGAGGCAGCCGGAAACTTAATACGCCGATTTTTGCGAGGCCGCAACATCACCGTCACGCATCTCGCGCACAATCGCCACGCCGTTGCTGGTGCCCAGCCGTGTTGCGCCAGCCTCGATCATCTTGCGCGCATCGGCTGCCGTGCGGATTCCACCCGACGCTTTCACGCCGATCTTCACAGCGCGGCGCATCAGCGCCACATCTTCCATGGTGGCTCCTCCGCCGAGAAATCCCGTCGAAGTCTTCACAAAATCGGCGCCCGCCTTCTCGCTGATTTCGCACGCCGTGCGCTTTTCATCGTCCGTCAGCAGCCCGGTTTCTAGAATCACTTTCAGCAGCGCCGTCTGCGCGTGGACGGCCCCGGCTACGGCTGCAACATCATCATGAACCAGCTCACGATTGCGCGATTTCAGCGCCCCCATATTGATTACCATGTCGATTTCGCGCGCGCCCAGCCGCATGGCTTCCCCGGCTTCGAACACCTTGACGCTCGTCAGCATCACGCCAAACGGAAACCCGATTACAGAGCCCACTTTCACGTCACTGCCCCGCAATTTCGAAGCGGCCAGCTCGACGTACCCCGAATTCACCATCACCGCGCCGAATCCAAACTCGCGCGCCTCATCGCACAAGCGTACAACCTGATCCTTCGTTGACTCGGGCTTCAGCAGCGTGTGATCGATGATCTTGGCCACACTGCGCCAGTCTTTCAGCAGCGAGGCAGCTTCCAATTCCGAATTTCGGCTCGACATAGCCATTAGATGTTACTACGCTATTCCCTGCTTTTGGCGCCTTCGCGCAAGCCAGCGCGGCCGGGCGCCTGTCGCCGGAGAAAAATGGCAAAACGCGTCTCGGACAACAAATTTCGCGACCGTCTGATGGCCGCAGCCCGACGGGCGATGAAAAACGCTCATGCGCCTTACTCGAAATTCAAAGTCGGCGCCGCCCTGCTCACCACCAAAGGCAAAATGTTCGTGGGCTGCAACGTCGAAAACGCCTCCTACGGCATGACCAACTGCGCCGAACGCACCGCCATTTTCACCGCCGTGGCGCAATTAGGTCCAAAGATGGAAATCCGCGCCATCGCCGTGGCGAACACTCACAACGCCCCCTGCTCCCCCTGCGGTGCCTGCCGCCAGGTCATCTACGAATTCGGGCCAAAGGCCGTGGTCTTCTTTCGCGGCAAATCGGGCCACGAAAAAGAATTGCCGATCACCGATCTTTTACCCGAGGGATTTCGTCCCCAGTGAGCTATTCGGCCGATCTCGCCGGTGACGGCACTTTTCGCGCCATCGACGTGATCCGCAAGAAACGTGACGGACACGAGATTTCCCGCGCCGAAATCGAATTCCTCGTCAAAGGCTACACGCTCGGGCAGATTCCCGACTACCAGATTTCCGCATGGCTGATGGCCGCGCTGCTGAAAGGACTAACCCGCGCGGAAACCGCCGCGCTCACCGATGCGATGCTCCATTCCGGCGAAGTACTCGATCTTTCCGAATTCCCCGCCGCGAAAATCGACAAGCACTCGACCGGCGGCGTGGGCGACAAAACCTCGCTGATCCTCGCGCCGCTGGTAGCCGCCGCGGGAATCTACGTTCCCATGATCAGCGGGCGCGGCCTGGGCCACACCGGCGGCACGCTCGACAAGCTCGAAGCCATTCCTGGCTTCAACGTGACAATTTCGCTCAGCCGCTTCCGCGAAATCCTGCGCGCCTGCGGCTGCGCGATGATCGGCCAGACCGCCGAAATCGCGCCAGCCGACCGCCTGTTCTACTCGCTGCGCGACGTGACCGCCACGGTCGAAAGTCCGTTCCTGATTTGCGCCTCGATCATGAGCAAGAAACTCGCCGAGGGAATCGACGGTCTGGTCCTGGACGTGAAAACCGGTTCCGGCGCATTCATGAAGACCGAAGAAGACGCCGCGTCCCTCGCTGAATTGATGGTCGAAACCGGCCAGCGCATGGGTAAGAAAGTGATCGCGCTGCTCACGGACATGGACCAGCCGCTCGGCCTGCGTATCGGCAACGCGCTGGAAGTCGAAGAAGTGATTCACATACTGCACGGAGCCGGTCCGGACGATCTGCGCGAGCTCTCGCTCGAACTCGCCGCCTGGATGCTGTATCTTGGCGGCCGCAGCGCCAGCGTCCGTGACGCAAAGAAGCTGGCAGCCGAACTCATTCGCTCCCGCCAGGCACTCGAAAAGTTTCGCCAGCTGGTCGAACTGCAGGGCGGCGACGTCGCCTGCATCGACGAGCCATCGCGGCTGCCGCGTGCGAAATTTTCGCTCGAAGTAAAAAGCCCGCGAGATGGTTTCGTCTCCGCGATCCAGTCCGAAGATGTCGGCACGGCCTGCGTCGTTCTCGGCGGAGGCCGCGAGAAGAAAGAAGATTCGGTCGACCCCGCCGTGGGAATCATTCTGCACAAAAAGGTCGGCGACCGCGTCGATGGAGGCGAATCCCTCTGCACCGTAATGTACAACTCGACGGCTTCCGCGGCTCGCGCCAAAGCCCTGCTCGAATGTAGCTACCAGATCGCCGATTCGGCCCCGGCCCCGCGCAAACTGATTCAGCGAATTATTCCGGACACCCAGCAGAGCTGAAACAAAATGCAGGCTAATTCGCGGAGAGACTCGCGAGCGTTTCCGCCAGCACCAGCGTTCCGCACGCAATGTCATCGGGCGCAGCATATTCATCCGGGCGATGGCTGTAGCCGTTGCGGCAGGGAATAAAAAGCATCGCCATGGGCGCGATGCGGGAGATGAACAGTGAATCGTGATAGGCGCGGCTGATCATGCGCTGCGAGCGCAGGCCGTGCTTGTCCGCGGCACGCGCCAGCGCGTCGACGATGTTGGACGCGCAATCGGCCGGAGCATCCGCGTTCAATAGCTCGGTCGTGATCGACACGTTTCGTTTCGTCGCAATTTCTTTCCCCGCCCGGTCGATCGCCTGCATCACGCCATCGCGCCGTGCCAAATCCGTGTCGCGCACGTCGAGGCTCAGCCGCACGCGGCTCGGAATGCTGTTCACCGCGCCGGGAAAAACATCGCAGATTCCCACCGTCGCTACGCTGTCGATCGATCCAGTCGCCCGCGCGGCATTTTCGACCGCCAAAATCAGCTCCGAGGCGGCGCACAGCGCATCGCGCCGGTCAGGCATCACTACTCCGCCCGCGTGCCCGCCGGAACCTTCCAACGTGATCCGCGCGCTCGCAGGCGCAGCGATCTTGGTCACAATTCCCAGCGGCACCCGATCGCGCTCCAGCAGCGGCCCCTGCTCAATATGCAGTTCCACCCACGCTTTGTAATACCCGCGCGCCAGCGGCACTTCCTCCAGCTCGCCGGGCATGCCTGCCGCACGCCGCACTTCGTCAACCGACGCGCCCTCGCCATCCTTCAGCTGGCGCGCAGCCGCCGCCGACAAACCGCCCGAAAGCATCCGGCTGCCGATGCATCCGATTCCGAATCGAGTCGGCTCTTCCGACGTCAGCAGCAGCAATTCAATCGAACGACGCGGCCGAAATCCGTCGCGTTGCAGCGCGCGAATCGCTTCCAGCCCGCCCAGCACGCCGACGACGCCATCGTATTTCCCAGCATTCGGAATCGCGTCGATATGCGAGCCGGTGCCAACCACGGGCGCATCCGGTTCGGACCCCTTCCACCGCGCGAAAGTGTTGCCGATCGCGTCGACCCGCACCGCAAGCCCGGCCGCCTCGCAGCGCGACCGCAGCCACGCCCGCGCCTTCAGGTCCGCCGGCGTGAAAACGATTCGCGTGACCGCCGGAGGCTCGGCGTCGGAAATTGCAGCCAATTCGTCAATCTCGCGCGAAAGCTGGGCCGAATCAATCGTGAGCGCCATGGCTGTTACGTTCCGGCCAGCGGATGCCGGTTCCAGTCCTTGTAGATCAAATATTTCGCGGGCTTCTTGCCGATCGCACCAAACCACTGCGGGCACCACGGCCCCATCCAGATGAAATCGCCCGCCGTCACCGGATACCAGGCGTCGCCCAAGCGGTAAATTCCCCCGCCTTCGAGCATCAACAAGCCGTGTTCCATCACGTGCATTTCCACCATGCTCAGCGCGGCTCCGGGCCGATACACCATGGTATTCACCGCACAATCGAAACTCATCTCATCCGGCAACAGGCTCTTCACCTGCAAATCCGGATCGTCGCCCAGCGCGTGCGAACCGACCTCGTCTTCGCTCGACACAATCACGCTCGGCGGCTTCACGCCTGCGACGGATTGATATGCCTTCTCGATCACCGCCACGCGGCTCGCTTTCGACGAGGTCACGTGGTGCGCCGCGTCCTCAGGCAGAAACGCATAACCGCGCGGTCCCAGCTCACTATTCTTGCCCTTCACCTCAACTTTCACTCCGCCATCGATCACATACAGGAACCGCTGCGCCCCCGTCCCGCCCAGCTCGCCGCCCGATTCGAACTCGGCGGTGTACTGCGTGAACCCGGCGCCCAGTGCCGGGCCAACATGTACCACTGCCATGCATTTCTTCATCCCCGGCAGCGGCGCGCGCACGAACGTGTCCGGCGCAAGCAACAGATGATCGGCGCGCCGTGCGCTGCGTGTTTCGCCAAGATTATGCACGATGCGTTCTCCTTTGGACGGCGGGCGATCCCGCCAGCTGCGTAAGAAAATTCAAACCCGCCTCGATGGCCCTTGCGACATCTTCCAGGCGCACGGTCTCCGCCGGATCGTGACTGATCCCGCCCGGTGTACGCAGGAAAATCAGCACGGCCGGCACTTTCTCCGCCACGATCATCGCGTCGTGTCCCGCTCCGCTGACCATGCGGTGCGGCTCGCAGCCGGCGCGACGAATCGCCTCCTCGGCTTGCCTCCTGAGCTCCGCATCCATTGCCACCGACGGCTGGTTCAACATCACCGCGTGCAGCACCGAAAGCCCCCGCCTCGCCGCAATTTCATTCGCCGACCGAACCAAGCTGTCCACCGCGCCTATGCGAACTCCGTCCGAGCCATGCCGCACGTCGAGCGTGGCGCGCGCTTGCCCCGCAATCACGTTCACCGCGCCCGGCTTCGCTGCCACGCTGCCAACCGTCGCGACCAGGCCCGCCACGCGCAGCGCCTCACGCTCAACCGCGCCGATCCACTCAGCGGCTCCGGCCACAGCGTCGCGCCGCGAATTCATGGGCGTAGTGCCCGCGTGATTCGCGCTGCCGGCAAACGTGAACTCCAGCCGGCTCTGCCCCGCGATCGTTTCGACCACAGCGAGAGCGCGATTCATTTCGTCGAGCACCGGCCCCTGCTCGATGTGAAACTCAACGAAACCCAGCACGCCGCTTTTCACCGCCGCGCCGGGCATTTGCCGTGGGTCAAGCCCGAAATCCTCGATCGCCTGCCGCACCGAAATCCCCATCGCATCCTTGCGGCCCAGCATCTCTTCGTCAAGCCGTCCCACCAGCGCGCGGCTGCCGATAAACGGCGTCCCAAATCGTACCCCCTCCTCTTCGGAAAATCCCAGCAGCTCGATCGCAAACGGTAGCCGCTGGCCTTCCAGCGCCTCGATCAGCGCCACGCCCAGCACCACTCCCAGGACCCCGTCAAACGCGCCCGCCTTCGGCACGGTATCGAGATGCGATCCGATGAACAAGCGTGGCGCGTCCGCGTCCGCCCCCGAATACACGGCCCGCAAATTCCCGGCCGCGTCGAGTTTCGCCTCCACGCCCAGCGGCCCGAGCCAGCCCTGAATTTCCCGGTGGCACTCGCGCATGGGCCCCGAGAGAAACGTTCTGCGCGTGCCGTCGCGATCTTCACTGAATGTTGCGATCTTCCGGCAGCGTTCGATCGCCTTTTTCGCCGCGCTTTCGTAGCTCATGAGCGCGGCAACATCAAGCCTTCCGCCGGAGCGTCGCTTCGATCGTTCCGTGCGGCTCATCGGTCGGCACGAAAATTTCGTTCGGATTGTCCTGTCCGAAGCGCGACAAATCCACCAATAGGCAGTGTAGGTTCGGCATGGTCAATTCGATCTCGTCGGCTTCCGGAATTTCCTTCAGCACCTGTTCGCCCATGGCGTACAACGTGTGCTGCACCGACTTGCTGTCGTGCGCGGCGAACACTGCCAGCAGAATTTCCCGTATTTTCGTCCGCACAGCCGCAAACGCAACCACGTCCGAGCCGTACTTCCAGTTCGCCTTCAGCGCCGTGCCGAATAGCCGGTCCGCAGTCGGCGGCAAAGTCGTCAGCGAATCCCGAATGTAGCCTTCGAATCCCGATCCCGCGGTCTTCATGATCACCAGATTCTCGGTGCCCGAGGTAATCGAGAATTTTCCGCTCTGCGCCCGCTCAACTTTCGTCGTGGCCCGCTCGCCGGTCGACTGCACAAACGTCGTCGGGTGCAGCTTCCCTGCGGTAACCACGTGCTCCCACGGTTTCTCGGCGATTTTCACTTCCGCATGCGACACCTGCGGATTCCGCCGCAACAGAAAAGTGATCAACTCCTTGGCGAATTCCTCCATGCAGGTCGCAGACGAATCGCGCGCCAGCGAGTACACCGTATTCTTCATCGTGTCCGTCGCCAGAATGTTGCTGTTGTCGCCGCCCTTGAAGCAGCTCTCGAAATCACCCTGCAGCAAAATCTCGTGGCTCCATTCGCGGAAATCGTGACCCTCCGCATGGCGCTTCACGCGCACCAGCCGCACCCGCGATTTGCCGTATCGATTTTCGGCCAGCGCCATTTGCGTTAGCTCCCCCGGTACGTCGTGTAGCCGTTCGGGCTCAACAGCAACGGAATGTGAAAATGCTCTTCGCCCGCGCTCACGAAAAAAACAACCTGCACCAAGGGGTACAGGCCTTCGATTTTCTGCGCCGCAAAATACCTCTTCGTGTCAAAGCTCAGGCGGTAATTCCCCGCCGAGAGCTTTTCCCCCTCGCCTAACAATTGTGCGCAACGGCCGCTTTGATCCGTGCGCCCCGAACCGACCTGCTTCCAGCGCTCCGGCGTTTCCTCGCGCTCCAGCCGCACGGGCACGTCGCCCGCCGGCTTTCCTTGCGCCGTGTCCAGCACGTGTGTCGAGATTCCGCTCATCCGCGCAGCCACTTTCTCAGCCGCAGCTGTGTGATCTGCCGCTGCTGCTCGGCCGCCTCGCGCAGCTCCGTTACGTCGTCCGTCTGCAGGCGTTGCCGCAAAATCGCCAGAGTCTCCGCGCTCGTTTTGCCCGTCGCGCACACGATGAAGATTCGTCCGAACCGCCGCTCGTATTCGCGGTTCGCTTCCCTCAGCGCGGCCTTCACTTCGGCGTCCGCGGCCGCGGCGCTGCTCTGCTCCTCGGCCGACCACGCGGCCGATTGTTTCGAGGCGGGCTGCTCAGCCTTCTTTTCTCCAATGCGCGGATGCGCGCGAAACGCCTCGAGCCAATCCGCCTCGCTCACGCCGCGCCAGATCTCGTCCGACGCAGCCAACAGCGCCGCCTCGTCCCCCAGCGGCCGGCGCGTGGCCATCCCCCGCGCCCACGCCCGCGACCCGCAGCACGCTAGAATCTCGCCCTCCGCTTCGCCCGCGCTCAGCCGGTTCCACCGCGCGAGCGTTTCCCTCCCCGCTTCCTTCGCGCCGGGCGGCTCGCGCAACCTCTCGAGAAATTCCACCACCAGATTCCGCACCACTGCCGAGCGATACCGCGCCGTCGACCGAATATCGTCGATCGGCCGAACTTCGCCCGCCGCCGCGTTCCCGGCGAGTTCGATCAGCGACGGGTCGAGCGATTTGCCCGTCAGCGTCCGCTCCGTTTCCGTCAGCCGCACCGGCACGGGGGCGACGCTCCCGAGCGCGATCCTCACGTCCCTCACGACGTTCTGCTCCACACGCGCCAGCGCCGCAATAGCAATTTTCGAAACCGCCTGCGCCTGGCGCGTCCCGACTTTCCGCGTGTGCTGGACGTAGCCGGCAAACCGCCGCGGCACGCAGATCGCCCGGATCAGCTCATCGCTTGCCAGCTGCATCTTTTTGTATCCGGTGTGAAACGTCGCATAGGCCCTGCGCCGCTCGCCGCGCACCGAAACCAGAATCAGCTCCGCGCCGTACGCCAGCAGCGCGGGCAGCGAATCTCCCGCCGGCGACGCGTTCACGATGTTCCCGCCCAGCGTGCCGCGATTCTGGTTCGCGATGCTCCCGGTCCAGCTCGCCGCGCGCGTCAGCATCGGGAAGTCGCGCGCGATCACATCGTGCCGCCGCAGGTCCGTGTACGTGGCCCCCGCACCGATCTGAATCTCGCCGGGCAGCGCTTCGATCCGCCGCAGCTCCGGCAGCCGCGCGATGCTCACCAGTTTCCGCGCGCGCAGCGCACCCGCAGCATACTGCACCATCAAATCCGTGCCGCCCGCAATCGGCAGCCAGCGATCCGTTTCGTTCGTCAGCAACGAGAGCGCCGCCTGCAGATTCGCGGGCGCGACCAGCTCGTATTCGGCCGGGTCGGATCTCATTGCGCCGCTCCGCGTTTCGCCGCCGCGGCGACGGCCTCGAATATCTGCACGTAGCCCGTGCAGCGGCAAAGATTTCCGGCCAGCCCTTCGCGAATGTCGTCCATCGTCGGCGCGGGCCTCAGCTTCAGCAAATGCACCGCCGCCAAGATCATTCCCGGCGTGCAAATCCCGCACTGCGCGCCGCCGTATTCTAGAAACGCGTCCTGCACCGCGCGCGCCCGATCGTCCGCGCCGAGCCCTTCGATCGTCACCACGCTTGATCCCTGCACCTGCAGCACCGGGACGAGACAGCTATCGACCAGCGCGCCGTCCATCAGCACCGAACACGCACCGCATTCGCCCTCGCCGCAGCCCTCCTTCGCGCCCGTCAGTCCCAGCTGCACGCGCAGCACGTCCAGCAATCGTTCCATCGGGTGCGCACTGACGGTTCTCTGCTCGCCATTCACTGTGAAAGAAATTTCGCGCTGCGCGGCGCCTGGTCTCGTCATTGCACTCCGGCCGCCGTCAAAGACATCGCGTCGAAAATATCTTCAGGGAGCAACGGGACCTTGTCGAACGGCATTCCTAGCGCATCCTCGATCGCATTGACGATTGCCGGCGCCGGCCCGTCCATCGGCAGCTCGCCAATTCCCTTCGCGCCGTATGCGCCGTGCGCGTTGCCCCGCTCCTCGAAAAACACGCGGATCGCCGGCACGTCGGCCGACGTGGGCATGATGTAATTCGTCATCTGGCCATTCTGCATGCGCCCGTCGCGCCATTCCACTTTTTCGTACAGCGCGAATCCGATCCCCTGGGCCACCCCGCCGATGATTTGACCGCGCGCCAGCACCGGGTTCAGTACGCGGCCGATTTCCTGCAACGCCACGAAATCCTCCACCGAAACGCTGTACGACGTGAGGTCAACCGCCACCTGCGCCACGTAGATCGCCCAGCCATACGCCGCGTATGCCTCGCCGCGATATTCTTGATCGTCCCAAAAAATATTCGCCGGCGGTTCGTATTTCGCGAGCGATCGAAACGCGCCGTGCTCGGACGCGTATTTTCGGCAGGCCGCACGAAACTCGTCCGCCGTGTGCTTCTCGGCAAGCAAACCCGCGCCGATCAGCGTCTGCTCGATCCCGCGCGCGGCCGACGCCACCAGCTTCCCGACCACCATCGCGGTGCGCGATGCGACCGTTGGTCCGCTGTTCGGCACGTCCATCGTGTCCGGCTGCGCGACGTCGACCTCTTCATAAGGCAGCCCCAACGTTTCCGCGGCGATCTGGCTCAAAACGGTATTCGTTCCCTGGCCGAATTCCGTGCTCGACACGAGAACCCGCACGCGTCCTTCCTTCGTTCCCTCCACGCCAACCACCGATGCGAGATAACGCTCTCCCGATCCGGTAAACCCCGCGCCGTGAAAAAATGCGGCAACGCCGATGCCTCGTTTCATCGCGCTGTCGTTGTTTTCCCGCGCGAATCGCTCCTTCTTGGCAGCGTAGTCCGCATGCCTAAGCGCACGATCCAGCATTTCCCCGAGCTCGATTGGCTCGTAAATCGTCTGCTCGGTGATCGTCTGCTCACCCTGCTTCAGCAAATTGACGCGTCGCACTTCAATCGGCGAGAGACCCAGCGTTTTCGCGATGCGGTCCATGTGCCGCTCCATCGCGAACAAACTCTGCGGCGCGCCGAACCCGCGAAACGCGCCGTGCGGCGGCGCATTCGTCGCCAGGGCCTTGGCCCGCACGCGCACCGCCGGCCATTCGTACGGCCCGCCAGCATGAATCGTCGCGCGCGACAGAACCACCGGCGAAAGCGTCAAGTACGCGCCGCCGTCAATCACCAAATCGATTTCGCCGCCGAGAATCTTTCCGTCCTTGCGCACCGCCGTGCGATGCCGCGTCCGCGACGGATGCCGCTTCGTCGTCGCCACCATGTCTTCCGCGCGGTCGTACACTATTTTCGCCGGCCGCCCCGACTTCATCGCCAGTAGCGCCGCGTGCGCCGCGATCATCGACGGATATTCTTCTTTGCCGCCGAAGGCACCGCCCGTTTCCGTCTGCACCACGCGCACTTTATTTTCGGGCAGTCCGAACAGCGCCATCATCGCCTTGTGCACGTAATACGGACATTGCAGCGACCCCCAAATCGTGACGCCGTGTTCGGCGTCGTGGGTGGCGATGATTCCGTTGGTTTCGATGTAAAGCTGTTCCTGCGCTCCGGTCGTGTACTCGCCCTCGACGATGGAATCGGCTTTCGCCCACACGCTGTCGACGTCGCCTTTTTGAATCAGGTACGTCTTGAACGTATTGTCTTGGCCCCAGATGATTTCCTTCTGCTTCTCGCTTTCTTCGATCGTGAAAATCGGCGGCAGCGATTCGTATTCGATCTCGACGGCCGCAACCGCTTTCGGCAAGGCGTGCCGGTCCGGATGCGCCAGCAGCAGAATCGGCTCCTCGGGATGATTCACCACTCCATCGGCGAGACACGGCTGATCGTTTTCAATCAGCGCGATGTAGTTCTTCCCCGGAATGTCCTTCGCCGTGACGATGACAAACTCGTCCCAGCTGATTCCTGGCCCGAACTTGATTTTCTTGATTTTGCAGCGAGGAACGCTGCTGCGCACCGTCGCGCCGTACAACATGTTCGGCAGCGAAATGTCGTCGATGTACCGTGCTCGTCCGGTGACTTTGTCGCGCCCTTCTTTTCGCGGCGCCGACACCCCAATTGTCGCGGGCCCTGTCATGGTGCGTTCCCGCTATTGTGAACGAAAACCGCCCATATTTGAATTCCAGAATCAACCGGCAGGCCAACGTTTCCGGCGATCGGCGGAGCCGTTTCGCGCCGGGCACGTGCGGCTTGCTCAAATACGAGGCTCAAATTCGAGATGTGATGCAGGACCTAAGCAAAGGGCCCAGACTGCCTCGCCGCCCCAAGAGGGTTGCAGCGAGACTACCCAAATTCTTTTCACTAATGGCGCATTGGTTCGTGTGGTTCATTCCTGTTCGTCGGAAGTCGCGCAGGAATTCGAGAAATATCTGCGCGATTCGACCGCCGCATCGGCGAAAGCTCAGGCCGCCCATGGATTAGTCCCGGTAATACTCCTCGCCGGCTAGCTCGCCAGGAAATTTGCCATCCGCGTAAACGGCTTTGCCTCGCAGATACGTGGCCATCACGACTCCGTGCAACTTTTCTCCCAGGTAGGCAGAAACGGGATGGCGGTAACGAAGGCGCTCCGGAGTCACCACCGTTTCCGCCTCCGGGTCGAGCACGACGAAATCAGCGTCCATCCCTGCGGCGATTTTTCCTTTGTTCGCGTCGCATCCGGCCAATTTTGCTGGGCCTTCGGCCATCCATCGTGCGATATCGTGCAGCGTGAATCCGCGGGCGCTCGCCTCGGTCCACATCAGCGGCAGCGCGACGGCCAGGCTTGCGATGCCGCCCCAGGCCGCTTTGAAATTGCCGGATTCAAGGTGTTTCATTGCGGGAGGGCATGGCGAATGGTCCGTCGCTACCAAATCGATCACGCCTTTGCGCAGGCCCTGCCACAGCTTCTCGCGGTTTTCGCGGCTGCGGATTGGAGGCGCGCATTTGCGCAGCGTCGCGCCGTCCGGAATCTCTTCTGCGCAGAAATGCAGGTAGTGCGGACAGGTTTCGACCGTTACCAGCAAGCCGCTGGCGCGTGCCTCACCTAGCATGTCGAGCGCCTGATGCGTCGCCAGATGAACGATGTGCAGCCGGAACCGAAATTCGCGGCAGAGCAAAATGAGCAAGCGAATCGCGCTCAGCTCGGCTTCATCCGGCCGCGACTTCAAATATGTGGCGTACGAGCGCCAATCCGCATTCGCGAGCTGCGCCGTCGCGCGCTCGACGGGTCCGGGAAGCTCCGCATGCACCAGCAGCGGCAGGCCCGTGCGCGCGATGTGGGGCAGCGCAGCGCGCAGCTCCGGCTCGGTGACCATCGTAAATTCGGCGGTGCCCGGATGAATCAGGAAACATTTGAATCCCAGCACGCCGGCGCGCGCGAGCGGCTCGATGTGGTCCTGATTGTCGCTGACCACGCTGCCCCACGCGCCCCAGTCAACCCGGCATTTTCCACGCGCCGCCGCGCGCTTCAATTCGAGCGCCGCCACATCGCTCGTCGACGGAATGCAGTTTAGCGGCATGTCGACCAGCATCGTGTAGCCGCCCGCGGCGGCCGCCCGCGTGGCCGTCTCAAATCCTTCCCATTCCGTGCGCCCTGGCTCGTTGATGTGCACGTGCGAATCGACCAGCCCCGGCAAAATCGCCGCGTCGCCAAAGTCGTGAACCTCGGCGCCCGCCGGCAGACGATCGAGCGGCGCGATCTCTCGAATCCTTTCGCCCTCCACAACAATCGCCGCCGGACGCACGCCTTCCGGTGTGACCACGCGTCGTGAAAGACAAGCCTGAAGTGTCATGTTCGCGTTGGCAGCCGCTGGACCAATCTTAGCAGCTTGTCCATCGCGCCTGATGGAAACGAATCTTGTTACAATCCCGTCCATGAAATCGCTGCGCGATCCCGAAACTCAAAAGGAGATCCGCCAACGCCTGGAGGGCATCCAGCCGGATTCGCCGCGGCGATGGGGCCGCATGACCGCGCACCAAATGATCTGCCATCTCACCGATTCGTTTCTCGGAGCGCTGGGCGACCGGCCGGTCGGCCTGGCGTCGGCGCCGCTGCCGCGCAAAATCGTGAAATTCATCGCGCTCGACCTACCGCTGCACTGGCCGCACGGGCTGAAAACGAGGCCCGAAATCGATCAGGAAGCCGGCGGAACGCGGCCCGTCGAATTCGCCGCCGATCTCGAGGCGCTCAGATTCCAGCTCGATCGGTTCCTTGCGAATCCGCGAGCGATCGAGCTGGCGCATCCGATCTTCGGCCCCATGTCCCAAGCCGACTGGATGCGCTGGGCCTACCTGCACATGGATCATCACCTGCGCCAGTTCGGCAAATAGTCTCCAGTGGAAATTCCGACGCGACTTGCCGGCGCCGCGCCGCGAGCTTCGCTTTATACTGATTCTGCAGATTCGCACCCAAACGCAACGACGATGAAAAACCCTTTCATGGCGCGGGCCATCGAGCTGTCGATCGAAAATGTCCGCACCGGACGCGGCGGTCCTTTCGGCGCCGTGGTGGTTAAGGACAGCAAGATCATCGCCGAGGGCGCCAACAACGTGACCGCGACGAACGATCCGACCGCACACGCGGAAATCAACGCGATTCGCGAGGCCTGCAAAAAGCTCGGCGCGTTCGAGCTGACCGGCTGCGAAATCTACACGTCGTGCGAGCCGTGCCCCATGTGCCTGGGCGCGATTTATTGGGCGCGGCCCGATCGTGTCTACTACGGCAACACCGCCGACGATGCGGCGCGCGCCGGATTCGACGACTCGTTCATCTACGATGAAATTCCGCTCGCGCCCCAGAAAAGAAAAATTCCGACCGAGCAGATCATGCGCGAGGAAGCGATCGAAGCGTTTCGCGCGTGGGAGAAACAAGTCAATAAGGTCCCCTACTGACTGTTTTATTGCGCCCCGCTCAAGAAGATATAGCGCAGCAGGAACAGGACGCTGAGGACCCAGATCAGCGGGCTGATTTCCTTGTGTCTTCCGGTGAAAAGCTTCAGAAACGTGAAGGAGAGAAGTCCGAGGCTGAGGCCCGTGGCGATGCTGAACGTCAGCGGCGTGGCGATCAGGGTCAGAAACGCCGGGACGGAATCAGTGTAGTCGTTCCACTTCACTTGCGCGACCGCGCCGCACATCAGCGCGCCGACCAGAATCAGCGCCGGCGCAGTGGCATACGACGGAATCGCAGCGACCAGCGGTGCGCAAAACATTGCTGCGGCGAATAGCGCGGCGATCACCAGATTGCCTAAGCCGGTGCGGGCGCCGGCGGCCACGCCCGCCGCGCTTTCGATGTAGCTCGTCACCGTGGACGTGCCCGTCACTGCGCCGACAATCGTGCCGAACGCGTCCGCTAGCAGCGCGCGGCTGGCGCGCGGCAGCTTCCCCTCGCGCAGGAATCCGCCCTGTTCGCAAACGCCGACCAGGGTTCCCACGTTGTCGAACAGATCCACGAAGAAAAACACGAAAACGAGTTCGCCGAGGCCGAGCTTGGTCGCCGAGCGAAGGTCGAGCTTCAAAAACGTTCCGGACGGGTGCGGCAACGAAAAAATATGCGCCGGCCACTGGCTAACGCCGAAAGGAATGCCCAGCAGCGTGATGGCGACGATACCGATCAGGATGGCGCTGCCGACGCGTTTGACCATGAGAATCGCGATCAGCAGGATTCCGACCGCCGCCAAAAACACCTGCGGATTCGAAGCCTGCCCGAAGGCGACGAACGTCGACGGGTTGGCCACGATGATGTTCGCGTTGCGAAATCCGACGAAGGCGATGAACAGGCCGATGCCCGCGGCGGTACCGTGCTTCAGGCAATCGGGAATGCCGTTGACGATCTGCTCGCGAACATTTGTCAGCGTCAGAATCAGGAACAGCGTGCCGGAAAGAAAGACCACGCCGAGCGCGGTCTGCCAGGGCACGTGTCGCCCGATCACGATCGAATAGGTGAAATAGGCGTTGAGCGACATGCCGGGCGCGAGCGCGATGGGATAATTCGCCCACAATCCCATCACCAGCGTGGCCAGCGCCGCCGAAACGCAGGTGGCGAAGAGCACGCCTTCGACCGGCATGCCCGTTTCGGAAAGAATCCGCGGATTGACGACCACCACGTAGGCCATGGTCATGAACGTGGTAAGGCCGGCGAGCAGTTCGGTGCGCACCGTCGTATGGTTCTCGCGGAGATGAAACACGCGCTCGAGCAAGCCTGCGTCTCCTGAATAAAAGTGAGCCACTATAGGGTGCGCGCACCACCGCGTCAACCCTGCCGCGAACCGATGGCTCTCGATGGCGCCCGCGGCCAGAGTCCGCAGGCGTGAATCGCCCTTTTCACGCCCTTTTCTTTGCTGGTGATTCGCCTATTTCTTGCGCGGGACGAAAATTGGGACGGGGGGCGAGACTTTGTATTGCTTCGAGAAGTCGCGCTGGTTTACGGCTATGCCGACGCGGCCGCGGGAATCGATGTAGACCAGGGGCTGGCCGACGGGCACGTCGCCGAAGGTTTTGTGGAACGGGAAGGTATAGTTCTTCTGGTCGATTTTCAGGGTGACTGGGTCGCCGTAGACGTAGCCCAGTTTTTTGAAATCGTCGCCCAAGATATCGGTGATGAGGCTGCCGAAGGGATCGTCGAGGCCGATTACCTCACCGCTGATTCCGTTTGCGGCGACCGTCGCGGTTTTCGGCTGGAGGCGCACGAGGTTGTCGACGACCGGGCCGGCTTGGGTCCAGTCGTCGCCTTCGGCGAGGTGCGCGGCGGTGGGCGAGAAAATGTCGCGTCCGTGGAACGTGGAGGAAATCTTGTCGCCGATCATCCAGGAGGTGTTGGTGATCTCGCGGGCGCCCTCGACGCCGTCGCGATCGGCAACCGGCGTGATGAGTCCGTTGTCCGGCAGAACAAAATACTGGCCCTTCTTGGATTTGACGATGATGGCTTTGCGCGAAGTGCCCACGCCGGGATCGACGACGACTACGAAAACGGTGCCGGCGGGATAGTACGGCGTCACACCCTCGAGGAATCGCGCGCCCTCTTCGATGGAGAACGGCGTGACCTGGTGGGTGATGTCCGCGATGCGGACGTCGGGCGCGATCGAGTACATCACGGCCTTGCAGATGGCGACGGCGTCGTTGGCGGTGCCGAAATCGGTCATGAAGACGATGGTGGGCCGTTCGGTTTCCTCTTTGGCTTCTTCCTGAATCGAGCGCGAGTTGCATCCGGCCAGCGCGCAGGAGGCGAGAATCAGCGCTGCGAAAACGGCAGTCGCCCATTGATTGCGGAACAATCGCATTCCGATCTCCTCAGAGTTAGAATTCACGGGCTAAATCCCCGAAATTATAGAGCAAGCTTGTGTCGGAGCTGAAGCGCCGACCCCCTAAAAACCATCTACAAGACCAGTTTAGCCGGCATCGTCAGGTTCGCGCTGGGCGACGAGCAGCAGCACGATGCCGACTATCGTGAACATGCGAAAGGCGGCTTCCTGGCCGTTCCAGTTTTTCGATTGCCACATCAGGAACCATTCGTCGCCGACGGTGAGAAACGCGACGAGCCACATCAGCAGGCTCAGCGTCAGGCCGGCGAACGCGACGGATTTTGCGCGCTCGAATTCCGACGCCGCCGCGTTGAACGCGCGCAGCATGCGTGCGGCACCCCACCCGCACAACAGCATGGTGAGTGCTTCCCAGGCGATGATCGAGGCGTAAAACGCCTTGTGGGCCGCGGGCCAGTTGAAGGCGCGCCACAGGCCGTGGTTTCCGGGAAAAGTCGAGTCCATCATCAGGACGTGGCGCACGAATTCGTAATTGGAATCGTAGTCGGTCAAATTGTTGAAGACCACGACCGCATAGAAAAGGGCCACGGCGAAGACGAGCGCGATCCTTGAGGCGCGGAGCATCAGTGCCCCTCCGTTGGGGCAAAGCCACGGAAATAGGCGATCAGAGCGCGCAAGGTTCGGTCGTCGTATTCTGGGCTGGCGGCCATTTGCGTTTTCGGATTTTTCGCTTTTGGATCGCGGACGTAGCCGGCGAAGAACTCCGGTGAGTTCGCGGCGAGCGCCCCGAGCACCATCCAGGTCACTCCGGATTTTAAGCCGCCCTCCGAACCATTGTTGTGGCAGCGAAAGCAGTTCTGCCGGGCCATCTGATATCCGTCCTGCACCTCCGCGTCCCCGGCATGGGGCCCGCGCGGAGCGATTGCGCCGAAGACGGTTTTCTCGTCGCGAAATTCTAGGCGGACCACACCCCAGGGAATTTGGGGCTCGTCGCTGAATGCCAAAATCTTGAAAGCCGGAGTGAAATTCTCGTGCGCGATCAGGTAGGGGCCTGGATCGGGTCCTTCCGATTCCGTCGGCAAATCCGAGAGCGGTTTGCCGTTGAGTTCGATGACGAGCAGCGGATGATGAGCCGCGAGGTAGGCGCGAGGGTAGTATCCGCGGTACTTGTCCTTGCAGATCGCGACGATCATGTCGGTTTGGGGGGCGCCGAGAGCGCGCGCCAGATTTTCCAGCGGCACGGCTTTCACTTGCGATGGGGTTTTGAAATTGCCGTCGTCGGGTGCGATGGTGATGGTCTGAGAAACGGGCAGCAAATCGTGGAGGGAAAGGTAGCGGGTCGGGCCGGCATCGGCGCTCAATTCCAAATCGCCGGGCGAGGTTCGTGCCGCGCGCAATCTTGGCGCTAACAACGGAGCCTGTGCAGCGCTCGATGGGGTATCCACGCATACCGCCAGCGAAAGCATAAGACCTGCTGCGATCCATGTTCCTCGCATGGCGCACATGGTAGCGCACGACCGTTGTTTCGCGTAGTCATAAGGCCCGAGCAAGCAGCACCCCAAGAAGAAAGAGGCAAAAGAGCCGGCTGGACGCCGGCGCTACGCGGAACGAATTGGTGAGCTACCTGTGATATTGTGGCGTCGGTTGCGAATAAAAATGGAGGCGATGCTTTCATGGCGCCGGAAGCGCACGCGCGACTTACCAAACTTGGCTACAGTTTGCCCGCGCCGCCCAACGCTGGCGGCAACTACGTGCCGGCGAAAACCGTGGGGCGGATGGTGTATCTCGCTGGGGTCGTGTCGATCATCGACGGCGCTTTCGTGACGGGCACGATCGGGGCGGGCCGGACGATCGAGGAAGGTTATGCAGCGGCGCGGGCGTGCGCGCTGACCCAGCTGGCGGTGTTGAAGCGGCATCTGGGGTCGCTGGACGCGGTGAAACAGATCGTGAGCGTGAATGGGTACGTGAATGCCGTGCCGGGATTTGAGGATTCGCCGAAGGTGATCAACGGTGCTTCGGATTTGTTCATCGAGCTGTTTGGCGAGGCGGGGCGGCACGTGCGCGCGGCGATCGGAGTGTCGGCACTGCCCCATCATGCGCTGGTCGAATTGCAGATGACCGTCGAAATCGAGGGCTGACCCGCCCGTGTCTGAGCATTTTCTTTCTGCCGAACCGATTCACTCACGGTGGAACCGCGACCTGCCGCCGCGGCTGAGGATCGTGCCCGGCGACACTGTCCATATGGAATGCCAGGACGCGAGCGGGATGCAGGTGCGGCCGGGCATGACGGTGACGGAATACCAGACGATCAATCGCGACCGCATTCACGCGCTGACCGGACCGATTTTAGTGGAGGGCGCGGAGCCGGGAGACGTGCTGGAGGTCGACATTCTGGAAGTGGCGCACAAGGGCTGGGGATGGTCGAGCATCATTCCGGGGCTGGGCTTTCTGAAGGAGCGGTTTTCGACGCCGTATCTTTTTCACTGGCAACTGGAAGGCGACGTGAGCCGGTCGCTGGAGCCGGCGGTGGTGCCGCTGCGGCCGTTTTGCGGAGTGATGGGCGTGGCTCCCAGCGAGGCGGGCGAATTCCGGACGCGTCCGCCGGGCGTTTTCGGCGGGAACATGGATGTGCGCGATCTGTCGAGCGGCGCGCGGCTTTATTTGCCAGTGCTGAATCGCGGGGCGCTTTTTTCGGCCGGGGACGCGCACGCCGCGCAGGGCGACGGCGAGATCTGCATCAACGGGATCGAGTGCCCGTCCGACGTGACGCTGCGATTTCAGCGGCACCGGGGACGGAAGCTGGAGTCGCCGCTGGCCGATTCGCCAGCGGCGCGAGAACGGTTCGCAGGAAACGGCGCGTGGATCGTGATCGAATCATCGACCGACGCGGCGTCCGCCGCGCGCGCGGCCACCGGGCGGATGGTCGATCTGCTGGTGGCGCGCTGGGGGTTCGAAGATGTCCACGCCTACATCCTGTGCAGCGCGGTAATGGATCTGCATTTTGCACAGGTGGTTAATGAGCCGATGTTCACGGTGACGGCTTCGATCGCCAAAGGCGTGCTGCCGACGCGGGAGCTTTTCTAAGATCCCAGGTTTTGGGGTGTTCCGTCCCGAAGCACATAAGAAACTCGTAAATTTAAAATTGAAATTTCTGATCGACGTAACAAAAAATATCTATTGTTTTCCTCAGGAGATTTAGTCTAGCCTCCCTCCATAATTTTTTGCAGGCAGTACTCGGAAACAATTTGAGCACCACTGAGATGCATCGCGGGTCTTGGGACGTTCCTGGACCGCGGCACCTACGGAGGTGTTTTTTCATTTTTCATAGCAATCTTATAAACAGGAGACGCTACTCAATGACGAAGCGAAACGGTTTAGCTCTTTTGCTCCTCGCGTCGCTCCTCTACCTGCTCACCTTCGCGAATTCTGCCCAGGCCCAAACCACCCTGGGCGCAATTACGGGCACGATTACCGATACAAGTGGCGCGGTGGTGCCAAGCGCCACAGTCACTCTGGTCAGCGACCAGACCCAGCTCACGCGCACGACGACCAGCAGCGATAGCGGCAGCTATCTTTTCGCGGATTTGCCAATCGGCTCCTACACTTTGACCTTCAAGCATGAGTCCTTTGAGTCGCAAAAGATTCCTTCGATCACGGTGCAGGCGAACCGCACGGTGACCGTGAACGCGGCTCTAAAGCTCGGAGCGGTGAGCACGACTGTCACGGTCGAAGAGACGCCGCTCATCAACGCGGTGGATACGACCAATGGCTACGTTCTCGACAAGGTGCAACTTGATTCTGTTCCACTCCCGACCGGCAGCTTCACGGGCCTGGCGATTCTTTCGCCGGGCGTCAACGCGGAACTTTCCGGGGGCACCGGCGCCAACTCCGGCTTGGGCAACCAGCCGATCTGGGCCAATGGCAACCGCGATACCAGCAACACGTTTCTTCTAAACGGGGTGGATGCCAAGACTTTGTTCAACGGCAAGACGACCAGCCAGGTCACTTCGGCGCGCGTGGTCAACAACACCGGCGTGAGCGGCGCGGCCAGCAACTCGGCGCTGCCGATTCAGAGCAGCGCTTCTCCCTACCTGGCCGTCGGCCAGTCTTTGCCCACGCCTGCTCCGGAATCGATTCAGGAATTTCGCGTGAACACTTCGATGTATGACGCGCAACAGGGTTCCACCAGCGGCGCGCACATTGACATGAGCACGGCATCCGGCACGAACGACATTCACGGACAGGCGTATATCCATCGCGAAACGAACGATCTCAACTCCGCGCCGTTCTTTTTCAAGGCGGATAACAACCTGCCGCAAAATCTGAAAAATCCGCAAATTCACCGCGAAGTTCCGGGAGGCGACGTCGGTTTCCCGATCATCAAGAACAAGCTGTTCATGTTCCTGGGCTATCAGCACGTCCACGATTCAGACCAAGAGATCGGCATCTCGCGGGCGACGGTTCCCGGCCAATTTACGGCTGCCAACTGCGGCGCCAGCCGTACCAATGCCACCCTATTTCCCTGCCTGCAGAACATCGTGAACGAGGACTGGGCTCCCTTTACGGGAGCCGCGCCGCTTACGACCGGTGCTGGGGGGAATCTCAACCCGATTGCGCAGGCCCTGCTTCAGTACAAGTTGCCGAACGGGCAATTCCTCGTCCCGTTCGCCAATCCGGCAGACTCGCCGAACATTGACTTTGAGGAGAACGCCCTGATTCCCGGCACGGCGTACTTCCTGGCCAACCAGGCGGTCGGCGATCTTGATTTCATCGCCACGTCGAAGGACACGCTGGCCCTGAAGTATTACTACCAGCACGACCCGACCATCGCTCCGTATGCCTACTCGACCGTTGGAGGCTTCACGCAACATCTCGACGCAGGCAGCCAAGTCGCCACCATCACCAATACCCAGACGCTGACGCCCAACCTCAGCGTGGCCGAGGTGTTCGGATTCATTCGAGAGAAGGCGTACAGCTCGGTCGGCCAGCCCTTTACGCCAGCGCAATTCGCCAGTCAATGCACGGCCCTGACCGGAGCGTCCCTTGACGCCTGCTCGATCAATACGTTTGGCTCGAACGTTTTCCCGGGCATCAGCATCGTGGACATGCTGGGTACACTCTCTCCGGAAAATAGTGTCGGTCCGGCTGTGGCGATGACGATGGGCGAAGGCGCCGCGTCTCAGGGAGCCTTCACCGGCGTATTCCAGAACCGCTTTATGCCGTCGGCGAATGCGATTTGGACCAAGGGCAAGCACACCATCACCTTCGGCGGTTCGTGGTCCTATACGCAGCTGAATACCCGGGACAATCGAACCAACCAGGGGATGATCGGATTCGCCGACTTTTCACAATTCTTGGAGGGCCTGGTTACGCCGTACAGCGTGAACGGGTTTGTTGCCACAACATTCCTGACGGGAAACGCGAATCGCTACTACCGGGCCAATGAAACGGGCGAATATGTTCAGGACAAGTTCCAGCTTCGCCCGAATCTCAGCGTCACGTTCGGCGTGCGGTGGGATTACGATGGCGGGCTGACGGAGAAAGACGGCGAGATCTACAATTTCGATCCAGCGCTATATAACTACAACCCGGTTACAGACACTCTGGTCTCGAATGGGTTCATCATCGCCGGAAACAATAAGTTGTTTCCAACCAAGGGTGTGAGTGATTCCACGCTGAGCGGACGGCAGTGGGGCTTTGCGCCGCGCCTCGGCGTCGCCTGGAGTCCGGGCAAATTCAACAACAAACTCGTAGTGCGCGCCGGATGGGGCATCTACTACGATCGCGGCGAGCTGTTCACCTATCTCTCGCCCGGCTTCGCCGCCGGCGTAATTCCCGGCGGGCCGTTCGGCGTCAATCAGGCTCCGCCATTCGTGGGTTCACAGAGCTGCACACCGGACCTCGCTGGCCCCCTTGCGTATCAATTTTTCATCCCCACCTGCACTCCTGCCGATCCCAGCGGCGGCGGGTTCGAGAATCCGTGGGGGCTCACCGCTCCGACTCCGCCCAACGGAAATCCGGCCACGATTGACCAATTCATTCCCAATAATGGGACCCCTGGTCAGGGAATCGCATTCGGGATCTCTAATGGCGAGCCACTTTTCGTATTCGCGGATTACAACCGTAAGAACAAGCTACCCTACACGCTCAACCAGACGCTCGACATTCAATGGCAGCCGCGGAACGACCTCGCCATCGACATCGGTTACGTCGGCAACCTCGGGCGTCACGAGGTGATTCCCATTCCCTTCAATCAGGCGGGGATCGCAGGGTCGAGCCACCCTCTTTGTGGAGGAGGCGTCAACAACGCTGGAGTGCAGCCGACATGTCCGGCGGGAGCGGCGTTTCCGCAGATCTACACCTACGGCTACTCCGTCTCGGGCGAAAACTTGCCCGATGGAAATCCCTACCAGTTCAACTTTGAAGGCGGGAACGTGGATCTTCGCGTTCCGTACATCGGCTATTCATCTGAATCCGAATCGTACACAGCGGCCGGAGTGTCAGCCTACAACGCGCTCCAAGCACACTTGGAAAAGCGCCTAAGCCACGGCCTGCAGGTAGGATTTTCCTATACGTACTCTCATGCGCTCGATGAGCAGAGCGGCCTCGGGCTTTTCTACAACGGCAACAATCCCCTCAATCTGCGCTCGGCCTACGGCAACTCGGACTTCGACCGAACCCATGTGATCAATTTCACGTATAGCTACCGGTTGCCGAACTTTGTGGGAGAAAACACCTTGGAAGGGCGTTTCGTGGACGGCTGGCAAATCGAAGGTGTCGGCATCATTCAGAGCGGTCAACCGTACAGCGTCATCGACTTTTCGGGCGCCGTCGGCAGCATCTTCTACGGCACGTCCGACGGAATCACCAACCCGATCGTGCCTCTGATCCCCGGCACGAATCCAAAAAGCTGCTACACCGGCAAATCCGGTGTGATCATCGGGGAGCCGGCCCTGAACCCGGATTGCTTTACGCTGCCGTTGCTTTCCGAAGGAGCCACGGTCGACGGCGTGGCCGGAGCAATCCCATCCAACGATCCCTATGAAACGAACTTCATTCAGAGCGGGCAGCGCAACATCTTCCGCCAGTCGTGGCAAAAGCGCACCGACCTTTCGATCGTGAAAATGACGAAGATTACCGAACGCGTCTCCCTACGATACTCGTTCGACGTGTTCAACTTGTTCAATACACCGAGCTTCGATATTCCGATCGACGACATTACGCAGAACCTGGCTTTCAACGATTTCCCGAGCATAACTACGCCCGCGACCGGGGCCGGTGGTTGTACCACGAATCCTAGCGCCGCCTTGTACACCTGCCCGAGCTTGAGCGGGTTAGGTTTGGTGAACAAGACGATCGGAAGCCCGCGGCAGATTCAGATGACGCTGGGCGTAAGCTTCTAAGGGCGGTTTTTCCACAAAAGGGGGATGGCGGATTTCGCCGTTCCCCTTTTCCTTTTGGCGGCCAAGCGCTGGCGCGGGCTTTTAGCGGGCGCTTACGGTAACCGAGAGGATTTCCGGCGGAGCGGCTTCCAATTGGCGCTGCAGGTCGGCGGCTGATGCGAACAACTTGCCGGTTAGGTGGCGGGCTGGGAAGCGGAAGCTTAGCGACGGCGCTGCGAACGGGTAGGGCTCGAGCACGAAGTGGCGCGAGCCGGCCCAGCGCACCTCGACGCGCTGGTGGCCGCCTTCGCGCAGCGGGAGCGGGTGAAGCAGGTTTGCAGGGCGCGCGAAATCGACGCAGGTGAGCAGCGAGAGATTGTCAGTGGCCTGGAGTAGCCGGAAGTGGTCGAGAATGGCGGCCTCGGTTTTCTGCTCTGGCGCAAGGTTCGAATCGGCTGCGATGCTTCCCATCAGCAATTTCTGAAATTTTTTCTGCTCGGCGAGAAAACCATCGAGCAGCGGCAACTCAGCCGGCGCGATCGTCGAGCGGTCGGCGTGATCGGTCAGCAGGCTGTAGGTGTGCAGGGAGATCAGAATCGCCGCGTAGGCGTCCTCTTCGGCGATCAGGCGGACGGCGCGATCGCGCACGGCGAGGTAGTCGGCCAGATCGATTTCCTCGAACGCCGAATACTTACCGACCAGCTCGACCGAGAAGGCGCTCGGCTTTCCTTGCCGCGTGATTTGCGGCGCGGCATCGCGCGCCAGCCAGCCGTCGTCGTGGCGAGCGATCCCTTTGAGAACATGGGTTCTGGGCTCCGGCGGCAGAAAAGTTTCGTTGCCCCAGCGCTCGGCGAATGCGCCCGCGAGCCGGGCGTGATCGGGATGCGTGACCAGCCAATAACCGGTTTCCGTTTCCAGGCGAAGCATGGTCGCCCTCCGAAGGATTTCTGAAGCTACTGATTTTCCGGCACCAGCGCCGATTCGTGCCAACGATGCAGGAACTGCCACTCCAAAAACATCACCACAAAAAGAAAACTGAATCCCAAGACGACCGTCGCCAGTACCAGCGCGAACGTGTAGTCGGTCTGGTTCTGTGACGAGGCGTAGAGAATGGAGTAGCCCAGCCCGCCCTGACCGACCTGGCTCGACCCGGCAAATAACTCACCGGTGAGCGCGCCGATCACGGCGATGCCGCTGGCGATGCGCATCCCCACGAACAGGGATGGCACCGCATGAGGCAAGCGCAACTTCAGAACCACCTGGGCGGGCGAGGCGTTGTGCATCAGAAAGAGATTCACCAGATTTTCATCCACGCTGATCAGACCCTGCGTCGTGTTCGCGATTACCGGCGCAAGCGAAATGATAAACGCGATGAGCGTGACCGCCGGGCCGCCCGCATGCACCCAAGACAGGATCATCGGAGCGATCGCGATGATGGGAACAGTTTGAAGCAGGATCGTATATGGGTACAGCATCTTCCGCACCCAGCCTGACTGCGCGAAAAGCAGGGCGACCAGCACGCCCACGATGACGCTGGCGATAAGGCCGCCCAGCGCTTCTTCTCCGGTGATTGCGAGTGAGGTCATTAACGACGGGAATCTCTTTGAAACCGCCTTCGCGACGGCCCACGGCGACGGCAGCATGTAAGGCTGCACTTGGAAAATCCAGATCACCAGCTGCCATAGCAGCAGCAGCGCGCCGAACACGGCGAGAGCGTTGGCCACGGCGATCAGGCGCTTTCGCATGTCAGCGTTTCAGCGCCTCGCGAAGGGAGTGCGAGACTTGCATCACCAGCTTCTCGAATTCGGGTGACTCGTGCAGCTCGGCCGTGCGCGGGAACGGCAGATCCACAGGTACAATCGCGTGAATGCGCCCCGGATTCGGTTTGAGCACGATGATGCGCGTGGAAAGAAACACCGCCTCGGCCACCGAATGCGTGACGAACACGGCGGTCCACTTCTGCTCGGCGCGCAGGCGCAGCAGTTCTTCGTTTAGCCGGTCGCGGCTCATTTCGTCCAGCGCGGCGAAGGGCTCGTCCATCAGCAGCAGCCGTGGACTGGTGGCCAGCGCCCGCGCGATCGACGCGCGCATCTTCATCCCACCGGAAAGTTCGCGGGGATAGGCGGCGGCGACATCGTCGAGTCCCACCAGGTCCAGCAGTGCGGCCGTGGTTTTCTTGCGGATTTCGGCTGCGGCGTGCTCGAGCTCCAGGCCCAGGCCGACGTTTTCGCGTACGGTGCGCCAGGGCAGCAGAGTGGCGTCCTGAAAAATGAAGGAAATCGATTCGCGCGCGTCTTTCGGAGTCATGCCGTCGATGCGAATGGATCCGCCGCTGGCCGGGGTCAGCCCGGAGATCAACTTGAGAACCGTGGATTTGCCGCAGCCGCTCGGCCCGATGAAGCTGACGAATTCGCCTTTCTGAATTGTCAGGTCGATCCCGCCCAGCACCAGACGTCCCGTGCCATAGCTTTTCACAACCGCGTCGAATTCGATCTGCGGAACGGCCGATGCAGCGCTCATCGAGGTGGCTCGCCGACCGGCAAGTAGAGAGCCGAGGGATGCGCGCTGGAGTGATGAACGATTTGCGTCGAGCGGCGCCAGTCCCACGACGAGGCCAGCGGCGAGGGCACGCCGGCCCCGGGATTGCGGTCGTACAGCGGGAAGGCGCTGCTGGCGATTTCCAGGCGAATGCGGTCGCCTGCCGCAAACGCGCACGAGGTCGGCTCGAGATCGAACTGCCAGTGATGGATTTTGTCGGCCGCGTAACCGCTCTTGGCGAAAAGAAAGCTGGAGCGCGCGATGCCGATACAGATGAAGTCCGCCGCACCATGGGGGCGCACGCGGACGAGCTTGGCGGTGAAATCCGTTTGCGCCGCGGACGTGGCGCAATACAGCGAAACGCGCGGCGCGCCAAATACTGGCAGCGCCCGGGCCAGCGGCGCGGTTGTATAGACCAGCAGATTGTTGCCCAGCTCGAGCGCGGCCTGATCGAATGTCCCACTGGGCGCCGCAGGCCCGCCGGGCGCCAGCACCGGGACTTCCGGGTCGTAGATGAAGATGTCGCACGGCTCTTCGCCCGAAGGAGCGGAAGATGAAAGCGTACCGTCGCCTTTTCGCGAATTCGAGCGCCCTTCGCTGTGAAGATACAGAACGTGGTTCGCTTCCAGCGGAAATTCGTCGACCTGGCGCCAGCGATTTTCGCCCAGAACGAAATGGCGGATGCGCGGCTCGCGCGCGAAATCTCCCGAACCCTTGAGCCAGTGATTGAACCAGCGCAGCAGAATCGTATCGGTATCGAGATTGGCCTCCGGACCAAAATCCGACGCTCCGGCGCGGTCGCCCCAGGGGATGTGAACCCAGGGTCCGGCGATCAGGAATTGATTGTTCCGCGCAACCGGGCCGCCCGCGCGCAGCGTGAGCGCCAGGAATGCGGCGATCGTGCCGCTGAGATATGTGTCATACCAGCCGGAGATGTGCAGCGCCGGGACGCGTATGCGCTCATACGACTGACTGATATCGAGCGCGGACCAATATTCGCCAGGCTCGGGATGGTCGAACCAGTCGAGCACGTAGGGTGGGAGGCCCACGGTGCGCAGGGCGGGGTGATCGCGAAACGGCAGCACGCTGGTTTGCGCGGCGAGATTGGCCCAGGCCTGCTCCAGCCGGTCGCTCGCCTCGCGCAGCTTCCGCCGGCGCGCGTCCGCTTTCAGCATTTGCAGACCCCAGCCGAGCGCCGATGCCAGACGCAGCGCACCCTGATGATAAAACCAGCCGTGATACAGATCGTGCGCCGTCATGCCGGGCGCGATGCAGACTAGCCCGTCGGGTTGCTCGGCAGCGGCGAGAAACTGCGTGGCACCCTGATAGGAAAAACCGTACATGCCGATGCTGCCGTTGGATTCCGGGCGCATGCTCAGCCAGGCGATGGTCTCGGCGCCGTCGCGCCCCTCGTGGCGAAAAGGATAAAAATCGCCTTCCGAGTCGCCGCGTCCGCGGACGTCCTGAATCACGACGTTGTAGCCGTGCCGCGCGAACCACGCCGGGTGTGCGGAGGTGACCGTCGACGCGATGTCGCGACCGTAGGGCTGGCGCATCAGGAGCGTCGGGTGCGGGCCGGGAGCGGAGGGATAGTAATGATCGGAGAGGAGGTGAACGCCATCGGACATGCGGCAGCGGACGCCGCGTTCGAGCGATACGCCGGAGCCGAGGTCGATCAAGTTAGCGTCCCGTGGTGGTGGCATCCGGAAAGCGAAGCATGGCCTCGAGCGCGGCCGCGAGCTTCGTGGCGGCCTGATCGATCCAGCGCGCGCCCTTTTCGGCTGTCGCGGGGCGCGGATCGCCCATCACGCCGCTTTCGGCGATATCGCGCGTCAGCCAGGCAAACGTTGCTGGTGCGTTTTCCGGCATCAGCGTCTCGGGCTTGTCGAGCTGCGCGATGTAATTCGTCGTATACGCGCCGCGATCGACCAACTCCGGCACCGAGGCCAGCAGAAAAGCCGTCTCGACCTCGCCCGCGTGAAAACCCCAGGCGCGCTCCTGCGGATCGAGCCCCTCGAATTGAATTCCCCCCGAGCCATGCAGCGAAAACGTGCGCAACTTGAATTCGGCGCGCAGGTCCCGGGCCATCACGTCTACCAGCGACGTGTTGCCGCCATGGGTGTTATACAGCGCGAGCTTGCGGAATCCGGCGCTCGCGATGCTCGCGCCGAGATCGCGCAGCACGGCCATGAACGTAGCCGCGCTCACCGAAAGCGTTCCGGGAAATCCGATGTGCTCGTTGCTTTTTCCATAGTGCACCGGCGGCAGGGCGTAGACGCGCGCTGCGGCTGGCAACTTCGCTAGCGCATGGCCGAGCAGCAAGTTATTGATCAGCGTGTCGGTGGCCAGCGGAAGATGATGGCCGTGTTGCTCGACCGCGGCCGTGGGCAGCACGAGCAGCGTGGTCTCGCGCGGCAGGGCCTCGACCTGCTTCCAATTCAGATAGGCGAAGTTGCGATTGTCCGGAATCCAGGTTTTCATGGCGTAGGCGCCGCCGGCTTGAAGGTGATCATTTTCCCGGGATTCAGAAGGCCTTTCGGGTCGTAGCGTTGTTTCGCAAGCAGCTGAACGTTGTCCGCGCGATAGCGTCCGCCGCCTTCCACATTGTTTACATGAGGATTGGCCACGAACACGCCGATTTCGCGGCAGTAGGAAATCATGTCGTTCAGGCGCTGCTCGGTTGTGTAATAGACCAGCGGGATCGCGCCCGGAATCATACGCCCGTCGCCCGCCTTCCAGAATTCCATGTGAAAGAGAATCTCGTTTCCGAAGCGTTGCTTGAGGTGGCGCATCTGATCGCGCACGGTCGCCGGATCAAACGCGCATTGCAGGTATGTGTACGCCTCATCCGCGCCCATGGCCCAGAGCGTGGTGTGATTCCAGGTGTAATCGGAAAGCAGCGGGCGCGCGCGTAAGCCGAGATAGGGACCCGCATAGGCGATTTCTCCGCCCCCATCCCGCGCGGCTGCCTCGAGCGCGTCCGACTGATCCGTCGCGATCATGAAAAAGATCAACGCCTTGCCTTCGCGCGTGCACTGCTTCACCGGCGTGAAGAACGAAGGAATCGGCCATTCAAATGTGGTGACCAGGCGCTTGGTCCATTCCGCGCCGCCGGCAATACGCTCGCTGAAATCGAAGGCTGCGTCGAATGTATCGAACGCAATCGCGCATTGCGACCATTCGATCGCCGGCACCAGCGCCAGCCAGATGCGCGTGGCGATGCCGTTCGTGCCCCAGGCATGCAAAATGTCGTGCACCGCTTGGCCTTCATGCAGCACGATCCGAGGTTGGGCCTCCATGGTGACCGCTTCGATGGCGCGCACGGTTTGATAATCGCGCAAATTCCCGTTGGCCACCGACCCGATCCCGCCCGAACCTCCGCCCAGAAACCCGCCCAGCGAGGCCTTCACGATGGTCGAAGGATAACAGCGCAATTCCCATCCCACCGCACGCGCCTGATTTTCCAGCGCGCCCAGCCGCACACCCGGCTCACACACCGCAACCCCCTCGGGGGTGATCGCCTCGATGCGATCCATGCGTGCCAGGTCGAGCACCACTCCGCCATGCAGCGGCACAGCCTGCCCATAGTTGCCGGTGCCGGCGCCGCGCGGGGTGACAGGTAAATCGTGGGCGTGGCAGTAGCGCAGCACATCCTGCACTTCAATGGCGCTGAGCGGCTGCACCACCAGGTCGCCGACTTTGCCGTCCAGCTGCGCCCGCAGCACCGGCGAATACCAGTAGAAATCCTTCGAAAGTTGCTCGACCGTCGCCCGATGCGTGATGATGCGGGACGGATCGCCCAGCAGCGCCACCATCGCCGCAGCGTGATTGGCGTTCGCGGAATTTGCGCTCATGGGCCGGCTCGCGCTCACGGTCCCTTTCCGTTTTTCTTCGCGCTGCTCCAGCTTTTGAAGGCCTTTTGCATGCGCGGATCGTCGAACAGTGTGTTGCACAGCTCGCGCTGGAAAGGCCCTTCGATCAAGCAGCCCATATCCGCGCGGCGCGCCACCTCCGCAGCCGGCACATGAATCTGCATGGTGTAGCGGTTTGCGTCTTCGATCGTCGCGCCGTACACCACGCGATCCAGCCGCGCCCACAGCGCGTTCGCCATGCACATGGGGCAGGGCTCGCAGGTCGAATACATGGTGTAGCCGGCCAGCGACGGCCGCTTCAGCTTCTTGCACGCCAGCCGCACCGTGCGCACCTCCGCGTGCGAGCTGGGATCGTGCTCGCGCATCACGGCGTTCGTGCCGCGCATCAACTCTTTTCCCGTTTGCGTGTGGACGATGAGCGCGCCAAAGGGCGAGGGAAATCGGGTGTCGAATGTGCGCGCGGTGAAGCAGACGAGATCGCGCATGCGCCGCTCGTCGAGGGAGATGGGATTCTGGAGCGTCGTTTTCGGGCGCGCCATGAGGGATCGTAGCATACGCCCCGAAACCGATACAGCGCGAAAATCAGCCGAAATCGAAGCCGCGGGACTACACCCAGAGCGGCGAGCGTGCTAATCTTTTTCATGCTGCGCAGGCTCTTTCTTCCAGCCAATCGCTATCATCCCGCCATTTTCGGGCTGTTTGCTGTAGTTCTGCTCGTCTGCGGCTGTCATCACGCTTCGAGCGGCACAGGCGCCACAAGAATCATCCTGCAAGCCGACTGGTATCCGCAGCCCGAGCATGGCGGCTTCTACACTGCGATCGCCAAGGGCTACTACGCCGGCGAAGGACTCGACGTCAGCATCCAGCCCGGCGGCCCGTATGTTTCTGTCGAAAAACAGGTCTCCTCGGGCGCCGCGCAGTTCGGGATGAGTTCGTCGGACAAAACGCTGGAATCGATCGCCGACGGCCAGCCACTGGTGGCCGTGATGGCGACGATGCAGCACGATCCGCAAGGCATCATGGTCCGCAAGGACTCGCCGATTCGTTCGTTCGCGGACTTGAACGGGCACACCGTGGCGATCAAGACAGGCTCGACGTGGTGGGAGTATATTGCCAAGCGCTATCAACTGAACGATGTGCACGAAGTGCCGGCGATGATGAACGTCGCAAATTTCGTGGCTGATCCGAATTACGTGCAGCAGGCGTTCGCGACGTCCGAGCCGTTTTTCGCAAAGCAGGCGGGCATCGAAACGCGCGTGCTGCTGACGAGTGATGCGGGGTACAGCCCGTATCGCGTGGCGCTCACGACGCGCGATTTCCTGGCGCAGCATCCCGAGATCGTGGCGAAATTCGTGCGCGCGTCGGTCGAAGGCTGGCGCGATTATCTGGCGGACCCCAGCGCGGCGCACGCGATGATCGCGAAACTGAATCCCGCGCTGAATACGGACTGGATGCAGTTTACCTGGCAGGCGCTGCGCGACGGCCATTTCGTCGCGGGCGAAGATCCCAGCGGCGCGCTACTCGGCCAGATGAACGCTGAGCGCTGGACCACCATGTACCAGCAGCTGATCGATCTGAGGGTGATCGACAAACCGTTCGATCCAGCCACGGCGTACACGTTGCAGTTCATCGGCGCGAAATAGCGAGCGCGCGTCACAATAGCGGGGGGGCATTTGGATCTGCTAATCAGCGGCGGAACCGTGGTCACGATGGACCCCGAGTTCCGCATCATCGAGGACGGAGCCGTCGCCGTCGAAGGCGACACCATCGCCGCCATCGGCACTCGCGCCGAGCTCGACGCCAAAATCCGCGCCGCCAAAACCATCGACGCCCGCGGCGCCCTGCTGATGCCCGGCATGATCAACGGCCACGCCCACGCGGCCATGAGCCTGTTCCGCGGCGTCGCCGAAGATCATTCGCTCGACGACTGGCTGCAGCGCTACATCTTCCCCGCCGAAGCGCGCAACGTCACCGAGGATTTCGTTTTGTGGGGCACGCGCCTGGGCGTGCTGGAAATGCTTCGTGGCGGCGTCACCTGCTACGCGGACATGTATTACTTCGAGGAGGTCGTCGCGCAGGTCACCAAAGAAGCCGGCATGCGCGGCGTGCTTGGTGAAACCATCCTCGATTTTCCCGCGCCGGACAACAAAACGCCCGACGCCGCGCTCGCCTACTGTGAAAAGTATGTCGATCATTGGAAAAACGACCCGCTGATCACCCCCGCCGTCGCCCCGCATTCGATCTACACGCTTTCGACCGAAACCATCAAAAAGACCGCCGCGCTCGCCCGCCGCAAGGGCGCGCCCATCTTGATGCACATCGCCGAAGCGCCGTTTGAAAGCGAACGCAGCCGCGCCCAGCACGGCGGCTCGCCGGTTCGCTACCTTGAAACCATCGGCTTTCTCGGCCCCGAAGTCGTCGGCGCGCACTGCGTCTGGGTGGACGCTGCGGACATCAACACGCTGCTGAAGCGCGGCGTGGGCACGGTGCACAATCCCTCTAGCAACATGAAGCTCGCCTCCGGCGTGATGCCCGTCGTGCAATTGCTCGCCGCGGGCGTGCCGGTGGGCCTCGCCACCGACAGCGCCGCCAGCAACAACAACCAGGACCTTTTCCAGGAAATGAACATCGCCGCGAAGCTGCAGAAAGTGACGCGCATGGATCCCCGCGCCCTCCCCGCGCGCCAGGTCGTCGAAATGGCCACCATCGGCGGCGCTCGCGCGCTGCATCTGGACAAAAAAATCGGCTCGCTCGAGGTCGGCAAGCAGGCCGACATCGTACTGATCGGCACCGGCGCCACGCATTCAACGCCGATGTACAACGTCTATTCGCAGCTGGTCTACGCGCTCAACGCGCACGACGTGCTCACGGTCGTCATCGCGGGAAAAATCGTCATGGAAGTCCGCGTGATGTACACCATGGACAAGCCCGCGATCCTCGCTAAAGCCCACGAATACCAGCGCAAGGTCGCCGCTTCGCTCATTGAGCCGCCGCCGGTCTAGACAGTCGATCCGTTTTCCCTTTCCCACATTTTTCACAGCTTGTGCGGCTAATCTTCGCCTCATATACTAGCGGCTCTTTTCCGCTGCAAACTGGAGCCGGAATGCACCGATTCGTCGGAGTGCTCGGGATAGTTTTTGTTCTCGGCCTGGCGTACGTGATGTCCAACAACCGCCGCGCCATCCGCTACCAGACGGTCGCCTGGGGTCTCGGCTTGCAAATCGTACTGGCGTTCTTCGTCATGCGCTGGAGTTTCGGCCAGTACATCTTCAGCAAGCTCGGCAAGAGCGCCGAGTGGCTGCTCGATTTTTCCTACTACGGCTCCTCGTTCATTTTTGGCGAGCTGGGAATGAAAAACTCCCCGCGCGGTTTCATTTTCGCCTTCCAGGCGCTGCCGATCATCATTTTCATTGCCGCATTTTTCGCGCTGCTCTACTACTGGGGCGTAATGCAGGTCATCGTCAAAGCCGCCGCAAAGATCATGACCCGCCTGATGGGAGCCAGCGGCGCCGAATCGCTCAACGTCGCCGCCAGCATTTTCATGGGCCAGACCGAAGCGCCGCTCACCATCCGCCCGTTCCTCCCCGAAGTGACGCAATCGGAATTAATGACCATCATGACCAGCGGCATGGCCCACGTTTCCGGCAGCCTCATGGGCGCCTACATGGCCTACGGCATTCACGCCGAGCATCTGCTCGCGGCCGTCATTATGACCGCTCCCGGCACGATCCTCATCGCCAAAATGATCGTCCCCGAAACGCAGCAGCCGCTCACCGCTGGCCGCGTCGAAATGGCGGAAATGGAAAGGGATGCCAACGCCATCGGCGCCATCGCCCGCGGCACCGTCGATGGCCTGCACCTCGCGCTCAACGTCGCTGCGATGCTCGTTTCATTCATCGCGCTGGTCTATCTGGTCGACGCGCTTTTCGGTGGTGCACACAATCTGCTCGCCGCGCACGGCATCGGCTGGTTCCCGTCGAGCCTCGAGCAAATCTTCGGATGGGTTTTCGCCCCGGTCGCGTGGCTCGCAGGCGTGCCGTGGCACGACGCTTCCACCGTCGGCAATCTGATGGGCCTGCGCATGGTCACCAACGAGCTGGTCGCCTTTCAGCGCCTCGGACCGATGCAGGCCACGCTGGACCCGCGCTCCTTTACCATTGCCACCTTCGCGCTCTGCGGCTTCGCCAATTTCAGTTCCATCGGCATCCAAATCGGCGGCATCGGCGCCCTGGCACCCAACAAACGCTCCGACCTCGCCCGTCTGGGCATCCGCGCCATGCTCGCCGGGACCATGGCCAACTTAATGTCCGCCTCGCTCGTGGGGATCATGCTCCGATGAGCGTTCTTTCTTTCGCCGTCATTCTGAGCGGAGTTGCAGGACGTCTGGTCACACAATCGAAGAATCTCTCTTCAGCGTAACCATGTACAAACAATGACTACTCGGCCCAAATCCTTGGACAGCTTCTCGCGTGCCACGCGCGCCGCCAAATTCATCCAATCGCGCACCAAACTTCGCCCCAAAATCGCCCTAGTCCTCGGCTCTGGTCTCGGCACCTTCGCCGAAGAACTCTCCGCCGCCACGCGCATTGCCTACCAGAAAATTCCCGGCTTTCCGCGGTCGACCGTCGCCGGCCACTCCGGCCAGCTGGTCATCGGCAAGCTCGGCGATATCCCCGTCGCGGTCATGAAAGGCCGTGTCCACCTCTATGAAGGATACACGCCGCAGGAAGTCGCCTTCCCCATGCGCGTGCTCGGGCGCCTCGGCATCCGCTCCGCGATCCTCACCAACGCCGCCGGCGCCATCAATCGCGACTACAGCCAGGGCGCGCTGGTAGCCATCCGCGACCACATCAATTTGCAGGGCGCGAATCCCCTGATGGGCCCCAACGACGACCGCTTCGGCATACGCTTCCCGGACATGTCCGAAGCTTACGCAAAGGATTTTCGCGAAATCGTCCGCCGCGAAGCCCAGCGCCTCGGCATTCCCGTTCACGAAGGAGTCTACGCCGCGCTCCGCGGCCCCAGCTTCGAAACCCCCGCCGAGATTCGCTTCCTGAAAACAGTCGGCGCCGATCTCGTTGGCATGTCCACCGTCCTGGAAGTCATCGCCGCCCGCCACATGAACATCCGCGTCCTCGGCATCTCCTGCGTCGCAAACATGGCCGCCGGCATCCTCGACCAGCCCCTCACCCACGCCGAAGTAATGGAAACCACCGCCCGCGTCACATCCCAATTCATCGCCCTGTTGCGCGCAGTAATCCCATTGATAGGCCCCGTCGTCTGAATCAACTCGCCAAACTTCTGATCGGTCGGATTTACCGGACTGGTCCGGTTACCGCTGCGAGCTCAGCTTTTTCGCGCGCCGCAGGGTGTCACTCCAACGAGTGGTCAGCTGCGCGGATTTCGCCGAGAAAACTGATGCCGTGCGGGATCTGGCCACCGAAATTTTCGGCGATGGTCTGCCCCATGTCCGCCAGCGTCGAGCGCACTCCGATGCCCGCGCCGGCCGTCACACCCGGCGTGTACGCAACAATCGGCACGTACTCGCGCGAATGGTCCGTCGTGGGATTCACGGGATCGGGATCGCAGCCGTGGTCGGCGGTGATCATCAGCAGGTCGGACGCGCGCAGGGCCGCGAGAAACGGTCCGAGCAGCGCGTCGAATTCCTCGAGCGACTTCGCAAAGCCTTCCACGTCCTTGCGGTGCCCGTAGAGCATGTCGAAATCGACCAGGTTCGCGAAAATCAGGCCGTCGCGCCGCTTCGAAAGCGCGTCGGTTAGCTTGGCCATGCCGTCGGCGTTGTTCTTCGTAGTGACGTAGTCGGCGACGCCGCGGCCGTTGTAGATGTCGTGAATCTTGCCGACGCCGAACACCGGAACCTTGCGCTCGGCGAGCACGTCCATCAGCATCGGCGGCGGCTCCACAGCGTAGTCGTGCCGGCGCTCGGTGCGCCGGAAATTTCCGGGCGCGCCTGTGAACGGACGCGCGATCACGCGCCCCACGCGGTTCGGCCCATCGAGCAGCGCCCGCGCGATCTGGCATTCGCGATACAGCTCGGCGATCGGAATCACGTCCTCGTGCGCGGCGATCTGAAACACGCTGTCGCCTGACGTGTAGACAATCGGAAAACCCGTGCGCACGTGCTCTTGGCCGAGTTCCTGGATGATTTCGGTGCCGGATGCGGGCTTGTTGCCAAGCGTGCGCCGGCCGATGCGCCGCTCGAATTCGGCGATCAGCTCTGCGGAAAATCCGTGCTTGTAAACCGGAAACGCCTGGTCGAGCCAGATGCCCGCCATTTCCCAGTGGCCGGTCGTCGTGTCCTTCCCCGGAGAGACGGTAACGCCTTTTCCGAAAAATCCGGCGGGACGCGCAGGCGGCGTGAGATGCGCGAGGGGCTTGATGTTCGCAAGTCCGATACGCACCAGATTCGGCAGTTTCAGCGGACGGGACCGCGCGATATGGCCCAGCGTGTCGCGCCCCATGTCGCCATAATCGGCTGCGTCCGGCAGCTCGCCGATGCCGACGCTATCGAGCACGATCCAGATCACGCGCTCGAAATGTGGCGTCTCTGCCATCACAGTTCCCTACTCTTCTCCGATATCCTCGTGCCAGATTTCCGGATGCTCGCGAATGTAATCAGCCAGCAGTTTCACGCATTCGGCGGAATCCAGGTCGGTCACTTTCACGCCCATCGAGCGCAGCCAATCGAGCCCGCCCTGGAAATTGCGGCTTTCGCCGACCACCAGCGTGCCGAAGCCGAATTGGCGGACCAGGCCGCTGCAATACCAGCACGGCGCGAGCGTCGTCACCATGATCAGGTCGCGATAGCTCCGGCGGCGCCCGGCGTTGCGAAACGCATCGGTTTCGCCGTGCATCGACGTGTCGCCATTCTGCACGCGCCGGTTGTGCCCGCGGCCGATCAGCTCGCCCTGCGCGTCGAAGATCGCCGCGCCGATGGGAATGCCGCCTTCGGCAAGCCCTGTGCGGGCCTCTTCGAGCGCGACGGCCATCATCTTGGAGTAATCGAGATTCGAGTTTGTCATGTACGGGGCGTCAGTTCACGTTACTTCAGGGCGCGCCCGGGATTTTCGCGGCGCGCTCATC
>Ga0210404_10000100_pt1 | contig 60873 bp, 65 predicted proteins | sample IncBWH28MmetaG_FD_155455 | JGI IMG/M metagenome (GOLD analysis project Ga0210404, IMG submission 155455) | Forest soil microbial communities from Barre Woods Harvard Forest LTER site, Petersham, Massachusetts, United States - Inc-BW-H-28-M | ecosystem: Environmental > Terrestrial > Soil >... | reverse complement strand
ACGGCCTTCCGGGCCATCGCCATGGGCCCGTCGATCCCGCGCATCTTGAGTGGACTTGAGCCTGCTATCGCGATGAATAACATCAACGACTTCTCGGTGGGCGGGCGAAATCCGAAAGGTTCGCCGGTGGCCAATGCGTTCGAGGCCATGTACGACCACTCGACCGATACTGTGCTTCACGGCACCGGCGAGGAAACGTTTGACGCGGTCAAGATGCTGAAGACCGCGGACCCGGCGAAGTACAAACCGGCAGCGGGCGCGGATTATCCCAAGGGGCGATTCGGCGACAGCCTGCGGCAGCTTGCGCAACTTATCAAGGCAAACCTGGGCGTGCAGGTGGCGTTTGCCGACATCGGAGGCTGGGACCATCACGTCAACGAAGGCGCGGCCGAGGGCCAGATCGCGAACGTGCTGCGTGAGTTCTCGCAATCGCTCGCCGCCTTCTGGACCGATCTCGGAGATCTTGGAGAAGATACGGTGGTTGTGACCATGTCGGAATTTGGACGGACCGCGCGCGAAAACGGCAACCGCGGCACTGACCACGGGCACGCTAACGTGATGTTTGTGCTGGGCGGGCCGGTAAAGGGCGGTAGAGTTTACGGACGCTGGCCGGGGCTTGATCAGTCGCAGCTCTACGAAGGGCGTGATCTGGCGTTGACCACGGACTTTCGGCAGGTCATCGGCGAAGCTGTGGCGCGACATATGGGGAACAAGAATCTGAATGAAGTATTTCCGGGGTATGAGAATCAGCCGGGGAAATTTTTGAAGCTACTCGGATAGCGAACTGAATTGAGCAGGTAGACCCGCTCAGATCTCGATCAGCAGGTTGCCACCCTCGATCTTCAGCGAATACACCGCAACCTTCGCGCTTGGATTCTGTTCGGCTGCGCCGGTTTTTGGGTCGTAGGCCCAGCCGTGCCACGGGCAGACAACCTTGCCGCCTTCGATCATTCCCTGTCCCAGCGGACCGCCGCGGTGCAGGCAGACGTTGTCCATGGCGGTGTAGGCGCCGTTCACGTTGGCGATGCAGATGGTCTTGTCGCCGCAGGGAAATTCTTTGGCTTCGTCGGCGGCGGGGAGTTCGGATTCGGTGGTGAGTTTGGTGAACGTTGGCATGGGAACCTGCAATTAGCAATTGGCAGTTAGCTTAAACCGGTTCCGCGAAACGCTAAATGCAAACTGCTATTTGCTCATTTCGGCTGCAGCGTTTGCGCGATCATTACCTGGCGCTTAAAGTTTTCCAGCATGTTCGGATCTAGCCGGACTTCGGTGGGCCTCTTGGCCAGCGTCATGGTGTCGATTTTGTCCTGCAGCTTGAGCAGTGCGTAGAAAAGGTTCTCGGGCCTGGGCGGGCATCCGGTGACGTACACATCGGTGGGGACGATTTTGTCTACGCCTTGCAACACCGCATACGTATTGAACGGGCCGCCCACGGACGAGCACGCGCCCATCGAGATCACCCACTTCGGGTCGGGCATCTGGTCGTAGATGCGTTTTACTACTGGCGCCATCTTCAATGTGACTGTACCGGCGACGATCATCAGGTCGCTCTGGCGCGGGCTGGGACGGAAAACTTCGGAGCCGAAGCGGGCGATGTCGAAGCGCGCTGTGGAGGACGCGATCATCTCGATCGCGCAGCAAGCCAGGCCGAAGGTCATCGGCCACACGGCGGATTTGCGCGCCCAGTTGAAGACGTAGTCCACCGTGCTGATCATGAAATTCTTTTCGAACTTGTTTTGCAGCCAACCCATGAAGTGACCTCAGTGAAGAACAATTATACAGTTCAAGCGCCCGGCCGGCGGCGCGAAGCACCTCAGTGTAGGGATAGCGCAGGCGGGTGTCAATCGGGTCCGGGGCGGTGGGTAGCGTCCTAAAATCTTCAACACAGAGGACACAGGGTCACACAGAGGAAGAACCGGCAGGCCTTTTTTTTCAGCCGCCGCAATCTTAGTGATCAAACTTAAGACACAGTCCGGGCCGGTGGCTGATTTGCCCCTGTGCTCCCACTCAGTTACAAATAGACATTCATGGATTCAAGACCCGCCGTGGCCGCTGACCGCGAACGCACTCTCACTCTGCTCGTTAATACTTGGGCTCAGATCCACACCTCACAGTTTTGGATGGTGGCCATCGCCTTGTTCCTGCGTGTGGGGTGGATTGTTGTTGGACACACCTACAAGTTCAAGAGCCAGGACCAAAACTTCGGCTTCGGCTTCGAGATGGGCCGGATCGCGGCAGCGATTGCATCCGGGCACGGCTTCAGCAATCCTTTTGTGGGTCCAACCGGGCCCACCGCGTGGGAGCCGCCACTGTACCCTTACTTGACTGCTGGCGTGTTTCACATCTTCGGCATTTACTCGCGAGCGTCGGCTTTCGTGTTGCTCGGCATCAACAGTTTTTTTTCGGCGCTCACCTGCATCCCGATCTTTCTGATTGCACGAAGAATCTTTTCCGAAAAAGTCGCGGTCGGTTCGGCCTGGACGTGGGCTCTGTTGCCTTACGTCATGTACTGGTGCACGCGCTGGGTATGGGAAACAAGTCTGTCGGCGCTATTGCTGGCGATGATTTTCTGGCTGGCGCTGACCATGGAAGAACGCGATGGGATGAAGCCCTGGCTCTGGTTCGGCTTACTTTGGGGCATCGCCGCGCTGAACAGTACGGTGCTGCTCGCATTCCTTCCGGCTTCTGGGCTGTGGGCCTGGTATCACCGAGCGAAGAGGCACAAGGCGTCGTTGGCCGGCGTAGTGGTGGCGTCTTTGGTTTTCGTTGCCTGCATCGCGCCGTGGACGGTGCGCAACTATCAAACGTTCGGGAAGTTTATTTTCATCCGCGACAACTTCGGTGCGGAACTGCGTTTGGGCAATGGCAAGGGCGCCGACGGCACATGGATGCAGTATTTGCATCCCACGCAAGATCTCTACGGCATGCGGCAGTACACGGCCATGGGCGAGCTGGCGTATATCGAGATGAGGAAGCGGCAGGCACTGGATTACATCAGGGCCGATTACGGACGGTTTGCGGTTCTCTGCCTGAAGCGGTTTATTTACTACTGGAACGGGCCGCCAAAAGTTTCAGAGATCTGGTGGCTGGCGGAGTTCAGGAACTCGCTCTTTCTAGCCTCTTCCGTACTGATGTTCTGGGGACTCGGGCGCGCGCTGCGCCGGCACATTCCCGGCGCATGGCTGCTGTTCTGGCTGATCCTGCTGTATCCCGCGATTTACTATGTCGTCTTCCCCATGCCGCGTTACCGGCATCCGATCGAGCCGGAGATAACCATCCTTGGAGTCTATTTGCTGACCGAGGCAGGCAGGAAGAACCGGGCGGACGACGTAGCCGCGCTCCGGGATTGAGAACGTCCAAAGAAGCGGCGCGCGGGTGAACTGTTGCGCTTGCTCCGGGATGTCCTGACTGGCGAGTCCCGCGCCGTTGCTACAATCGCAGGACAATGTCCAGTGCCGTCCAGACAATTCAGGATCCAGCTCGCGGTGGGGGAGGAATCGTCAGCCGCCATCCCAACTGGACTGCCGCTCTGCTAGTGGCGGCCGGTTTCATCTGGCGCGTCTGGCTGGCACAAGCCACTTTCTTTAACACTGACGAGGCCTGGCACTACTCGCTTGCCAACCAGCGTTCCCTGTATCTTGCCTATCGGGCGAGCCTCACCATCCCTCATCCGCCGCTTCTGGTGCTCGTTCTCTATTTCTGGCGGAGCCTTGGGACTTCGAATCTTGGGTTGCGGCTTCCTTGTGTGATTGCGGTGACCCTGTTCTGTTGGGTGTTTTGGAAGTGGCTTACCGCCGTGGCAGGGCGGACGGCAGGCTGGGTTGGACTGATCCTTGTGACATTTCTCCCGCCCATGATTGCCTTGTCTGCCGATCTGCGGCAGTACCCGTTGATGCTGTTGTTCACGGTAAGCGCTGCATATCTCCTCGAGCGGGGGCTGGCGGAGAACTCGGCGAGTTGGATGTTCATGTCGATGGTCTGCCTTTACCTGGCAATGCTCTCCACGTACTCCGCCTTTTTCTTTGTCGCTGTCCTCGGCGTGTACGGCATTCTGCGAATTCTTGCTAAGCGGCCGTCGGCACAGGTGATCGCCGCCTGGGGAGTGGGGCAGGCCGCTGGTCTCGGACTCACCTGGTTTCTGTATGAAGTGCACATTGCAAAAATCGGTTCGGTGCAGGTCCCGTGGCTTTATGACTATTATTTCCACCCTGGCTCCGGCCGGCTGTTGCCTTTTCTTTACCATGCGACGTTCGGGGTCTTCCGGTTCGTCTTCGGGCAGACCGCGGTGGGAGGCGCCGCCACGCTGATGTTCGCTGCGGGAGCGCTTCTGTTGCTGCTCCAGAAGCCGGCATCGGAGGCCACGCCGCCTTCCCGCCTGACCGGGATTCTACTTCTGCTGCCCTTTGTCTTGAATGTTGCGGCTGCGATTGCGGGACTTTATCCGTACGGGCGGACGCGACAATGTGTTTTCCTCGCTGCTTTTGCGATCGCCGGGGTGAGCGTCTTCCTGGCAAGAATTGCACGGCAGAAGACTGGTCCGGCTGTGGGTCTGGCCATCGTCATGGTTCTCCTATGTCACGTTTTCGGAACTTTGCAAGGGCGGGATATGCTGCCGCTGGCCGACCAAAGGTACCAACACATGGACCAAGCCATGGAGTTTATTCATCGGGAAGTTTTGCCGGAAGATCTGATTTTTGTTGATGCAGCTACCAGACTGCAACTGGCGCACTATCTTTGCCGACAGAAACACACCGACGTTGATCGTTCCGTAGCTGGCTTTGAGTCCTTTCAGTGCGACGGATTCCGGGTGATCTCGACTGGTCCGAATGAAGGTGTTCTGACGGCAGATACGTTCGTGAACAAGTGGCAGAAGATGGTACGAGTCTCCTCTCGCAAGCCCGGGGCCAATGTTTGGGTCTTTCAGGGAGGATGGGCTGCTGGGCTGGGCGAGGCTCTGCGTGAGCGGTCTCCAGAGTTTTCGGATATACAACCTCATCCCTTCGGTCGCTACCTCGAGATATTCAAACTAAAGGTTGGGCCACTCCCGGAGGCGTAGGGCTTTAGGGCACTGCTGAAGGCGTGACTTTTCGAAACGCTCCCGGGACAGGTTCCAGGAAACTCAGTTGGAATAGCGACAGGTTAAATCAACGAGGCGCTACCTCGCGCGAATCCACCGCGGTTCTAAACTGAAACCGGGAGGCGCGCTGGCAGGTGGAATAGCCCGCGGGCCTGACCGCATCGGAATCTGGATTCTCGCGAGCGACGCGATAGGTTCGGATGGTGTAGCAGATCGTATCGTTCAGTTCGAGAGTGATAGGGCGCTGCCTGCGAGATTCGAGCCGGAAGTGGTCTTTGCGCTCGCTCGTACGCTCCGCGGGCAAGAGATTCAGTCCGCTCATTTCAAAAAGCAGTTGGAATTGAAAGACGTTAGGGGCTGCCTCTGCGTTCGGCGCCAGCACAGGGAGAGGCTGAGAAGAATCGGGGATCTTATTCGACGGGGACTGGGCCGCAACCGTTGCAGCGCAGAGAGCAATGAGGAGAGAGAGAATCAGCGGGCGTGAGGTGGACATAAGGACCCTCCACTTGGGCGAATTATAACGCCGGCATCGCTGGATTGAAAGATGAGCCGAGCGGTTGGTTCAGTTTGAAAAGGGTCGACTGTGTTGACGCCGCTTCGCGGCTATAACGTCCGCTTATTTCTGCGACTCCAATTCAATTTTCAATACATGGATCTGTTTGGCTTTGGCATCCAGAACGCCGGTGAGTTTTACTTTCTGTCCCTCGAAACCGTGCACCAGGTCGGCGCGATCGAGCCGGAGGACGTCATTGCCGGAAGACAGCACCAGGTAGCCCCCCAGATGTTCGATGCAATACATTGAGCAGGTATTTGCGGTCCCGCCCATGGACTTGGACTTGAGCATCTCCTGATGAGACCGCGTGAGGGAGTGAACATTCATCGCGCACTGGCTGTCGGAAATTTCGCCGTGGAAGACTTTTGGGTTCTGGGCGAAGGCAGCGGCCGCGACTGCCAGAATCCCGGCTGCGCAATAGATCGCTGATCGATTCATAAACATTTCTTGCCCTCGTTTTCAAGGCAGTACGGTGAACTTCATGTGCATGCCTTCGTGGTCTTCACTGCAAATCACGGTGCACACCACGACGTACTCGCCCGGCTCAGTGGGGGCGGTGAGTTGGAATTCCTGCTTGCCCGGCTTGAACAGCAGGTCCCATCCATCCACCCTGGTTCGATCTTTGGCCCGCAGCAGGGAGAAGCCATGGATCGAGCCATCCCGGTTCCACGATTTGCCGCGGCGAGCCGTCACTCGCAGCAGCAGTTGCTCTCCAGCCTTGACGGTGATCTCCGGAGTGCGTTCACCGGCGATCTTGTAACGGCTGTCGCTGTCGGCCAGCAACTCGATGACGTGAAACTGCGCGGCATGCTCTTGTGCGACATGGTTTTGTGCGGCATGGTCTTGTGCGGACAGCCGAGGCAGCCCCATCGGCAGAGCGCTTGCCACAGCGGTGACCACAAGAGTACGACAAGTCCGGGATAAGTTTGTCATCAGTTAACGTTCAGGGTTGTTACATTCTGGGTTACTGCAACATGTTACTGCGACATATAGAAGAGTACGAGGCGCATGTCTTCGTCGGTAATGGTGGCCCGCACCCGCATGTGCCGGAGGACGGTTGCCATCATGCGTGGGGGGAACTTTTGCGGTGCGGCATGACATCGGCCGCAGTTGGCGCGATAACGCTCCTCGCCCTGCACGCGCATGGCGTCGGCATCGTAGCTGTGGGCGACTACGGGGGCGGTTGCATCCTTCTTGCCGGAGGGTCCCGCGGCGCGCGCCTGCGATCCGTAGATTAAGGACCCGAGAACGAGCGCGGCGACCAGCCCTAGAATTCTCGTTTTCATTGTGCCCCCACTCTCCCCAGAGGAATCAGGAAGCGATAGGCAATTCCCAGGCTCCAGAGATTCTGATTCCCTGCCGAACTGAATTGCCGGCCGTAACTACCGACGACCTTCACGCCGTCGTGGAGGTAGTAGTTCAAGCCAAATTCGCCTTCGCGCGTGTTCGCGGGAGAGAGTCCGATGGCGAGGGCCTCGTCTGGGGTGATCGAGCCGCTGAAGAATTGTTCCGCTCTTCCTGCGATCTCGGTGTGGCGCATGGCCTTCCGCCAGAAAGTAAGCTGGCTCAACCGGTAAGCGCCGTCGATCCAGTATCCACTGCCCTGGTTGGAGCGGGCATACTCGGAGTGCACGTTGAGGGGAAGGCGCGAAGAGAGCCAGGCAAAGTGAAATCCGAAAGCGTTGGTGCGCGTGTCCTGCAACAGCTTTTGCCAGGACGCGCCGATCTCGATCCGCGGACCGGGCAGGAAGAAGCTCATGCGTCCGCCGACATTGCGCTGCGATTGCAGGTTGTTGTGCGACGTGCTCACAGCCGAAACATAGACTGCATAGGTGAAGTTGGCGCTGGCGTTAGCGGGAAATCCGCCGCGCAGCATCATGCCATCACTCGAACCGGCAGAGAGCGGCAGTATCAGAGGATCCTGTTGCAGGCTGCGGATCCAGATGGGATACAAGCGCTCATTGAAGATTCCAAAGGGCGTGAGAAACCGTCCCATGGTGACGGTGAGGTATGGGTTGGCGATGTAGTCCGCCTCAAGATAATCGAGATTCTTGCCCACCGGCCCGGCGTAAGGGCCGCCGCCGGGAGGGCGCTGAAAGGCGCCCTGGAACTCGGCTCTCGATTCCACCAACCAGTGATCGCCCAGCGGCAGAAGAAGAACGGGATTGATCTGGGCATTGAGCTGCTGTTGGCCGGCCGTGACGAACGAGAAGGTGCCTGCGCTGCCGGTGAGGATGGGGACTGGCTTCTCCACATCTGGCGACTGAGAGGCCGCTAGAACCGCGGTAAAGCATAGAAGCGTGAAGTATAAAGGAAGGAATAGCTCGGCCCGCCCAGGCGGAACAGCCCTCGGCCGACGCCGCAAGCCTGCTTTTTCCGAGAAAAACAACAAGACAAAACTCCGCTCAAGCCTTTGATGGGATTGTCCGTCGGCAAGTCAAAAGGGGGAACATCACGGAGGTAACTTTCGTATCTACAAGTGTGGGAATAGGCATTTTTCGCTTTGGCCCTCACCAATCGCAAGTCGCTGCGTCTAACGTGTTGAAACGGAGGAAGCCTATGAAGCACCAGCGCCAATTCCCCATCTGGTCGGGTGCCATTCTGGGAACCATCTGCGCCCTGTTTGTTCTCGCCCTCGCAGCCCACGCTTCCGATCACCGGGGCGCATATACCGAAGAATTCCATCAGACTTACGCCATCACGCCCGACGGCCGCGTGGAACTGGACAACATCAACGGCGCAGTTCACATCTCCGCCTGGGATAGGAATGAGGTCAAGGTGGATGCCGTTAAGTATGCCGACGCCAAGGACCGGCTCGACGACGCGCGCATCGAAATTGATCCCGGGAAAGACTATCTTTCGATTCGCACCAAGTATCGGGATCACGACAACACGTTCAACTGGGGCTCACACAACAATCCCCCGAGCGTGGAGTACACGCTAACGGTGCCGCGCACGATCCGGCTGGATGAAATCAAGTTAATCAACGGCTCTCTCGATGTGACCGGCGTAACCGGTGAAGTGCGCGCCTCATGCATCAACGGAAGGCTGGAGGCGCACAATCTTTCCGGCCGCACCGATCTCTCCACCATCAACGGCCACCTGGACGCCAGGTTCGACCAGCTTTCCGCGTCATCCGTGGAACTGAAATCGGTTAACGGCTCGGTGGAGTTGACCATCCCTTCGGATTCGAAAGCGGAGATCGAGGCCAGCACAGTTTCCGGTGGAATTGAAAACGACTTCGGGCTGCGCGTGAATCATCACCGCTACGTTGGCCATGACTTGCGCGGTGAACTGGGCAGCGGCGGCCCGCGGATCAGGCTGGAGAACGTGAATGGGCGGATTGAGATTCGGCATGCTTCCGACGGACGGGCGCTGAGCCCGGTGAGGGACTTGAGTCATCGCGACAAGGACGATGATGACGATAGCGAGATCTAGGAACCCGTTGTTGGAGGGAGTTCGCTTTGCGCTGAGGAATCGGGCTCACCGTAGCGAACAGTTTCTATCGCGTCGGGCAGTAGGTGGCGAAAGAGATAAACGAGCTTGAACCACCCACTGGTTTCGATCAGCAGTAATGCTCCCCAAAGGTCGCTGTGACGCCCTTTGTAGCGATCCTTCCAGTGCCAAATAGTGAGGACGTAGAGGTAGAGAAACCCAGGGAGGAACAGTACTCCGCCGGTAACCCCGCAAAAGATGGCGAGCTGCCCACGTTCGCGGAAGGCTGCCACGGCAAGAAACGGCAGACCGGCGCCTGCGAAGATCGCCAACCATCCCAGACGCCTGAAGCGACGACGCCACATGACGGTCTGAATGATATCGTACAATCTCGGATTTCAATAAATCGTGTATCCCGGCGCGGGCGTGCGCAGATCGGGCTTTGATGCCATCAGCAGCAGCGCGCCTTCGCGCTTGAACGCCCGTAGATCGTCGAGACTGTGAAACGATTTCGTCTGGTAGTCGTCGGGCGTGGGCGTGTCATCGGGAATGCGGCATGCCTCAACATTCTCGAAAGCGTGCTTCTTCAGCAGCTCTACATATTCCGCCTGCGAGCGGACGTGTACCGGGACCTTCAGCTTGTCCACCCACTGCAGCGAGTACTGGTTATCTTTATATAGGTTGATGAGGATGAATAACCTTCCCCGCGGCGCCATCACGCGAAACAGTTCCATAAGGGCGCGGTCCTGGTCGGCGTAGTAATAGAACGACTCCACTGACAGCACCTTATCAAAGAAATTTTCTTCCCACGGAATCTGCTGGGCCGATCCCCAGACGTAGAGCACGTTGTCGAAATCTTTCGAGTTAGAGCGCGCCTCGCGAATCATCTCGTCGGCCACATCGAGGCCAACTACCTGACCGAAGCCATCTGGGCCTTCGCCGACCAGCCGCGCCAGCAGCCGCGTCGCCCAGCCGGAGCCGCAGCCGAGGTCGAGCACGCGCTCGCCAGGGCGAAGGTTCATCTTGCGAATCGTCTTCGCCGTGATGTCGAGATGGTGGTTCTCCATCTTGGGGCCTTCGCCGGCAGTGGCCCAGCGGTTGAATTCCTGTTGAAGCTTTTCGTCGGGAGTGAGGTATTTTTCTGGCATTTCGGGGCCTTTATCCTCTACCGCAGCAAGAAACATAGTCTGAAGTATCCTATAGGATGTGATGGTGAAACGATGAGCAAAGCTACCTATCCCTTGAAGCTCCCTCTCTCGATCAAGAAGGCGGCGCAGCGACTGGCGCAGGAGGACGGCGTGTCCCTGAACCAGTGGATCGCCGCGGCGGTGGCGGAAAAAGTTGGAGTTGTGGAAACCGCGGCAGAGTTTTTCAGGAAACGCGCAGGCAAGAAGACCGGCGACAGGCTGATGGAGTTTCTCCGCAACGCACCCAATGTGCCTCCTGAACCCGAAGACAAGCTAAGGTGACCGGTCCAGGAACCGGGGAGCGGAGCGAATCTCAGCCCAGCGGTTGAATTCCTGTTGTAGCTTCTCGCCAGGGTAAAGAGGTTTTTCGGCAAGTCCTAATATTCTAAGATGTATAGTCTGGAACATCCTCCATAACAGGAGCTAATTCATGAAGCGCACTCTCGCCCTAGTTCTGTTCATCCTGCTCTTTCTTTCCACCAGATTCTCGACCAAGGCTCACGCAAATGCGCAAGACGAAACTATCGCCTCGCGCACTGCAGAGATCGGCGGCGTCAAGCTGCACTATATGACTGCTGGCCACGGCACCCCACTCATCCTCTTGCATGGTTATGCGGAGACTTCGCTGATGTGGAAGCCGATCATCCCCGCCCTGGCCAAGCGTTTCACCGTGATCGCTCCAGACTTGCCCGGCATCGGAGACTCGGACATTCCAGCCGACGGTCTGGACATGAAGAGCGCGGCCATCCGCATTCATGACCTCGCTAAATCGCTCGGCGTGCAGAAAGCTGAGGTTGTGGGACACGACATCGGCCTCATGGTCGCTTACGGCTACGCCGCCCAGTTCCCGGCGGAAGTGACGAAACTCGTCCTGATGGATGCCTTCCTGCCGGGCGTGCCCGGTTGGGAGGCGGTTTACAACAACCCTGGCATATGGCATTTTCGCTTCAACGGGCCGACTCCCGAAGCCCTGGTGCAAGGCCGCGAGCGCACCTACTTCGATTACTTCTGGAATGACTTCGCTGCCGACAAGACGCATTCCATTCCTGAAGCGGATCGCAAAGCCTACGCGGCGGCCTACGCACGGCCGGGACGCATGCATGCGGGATGGGCCTACTTCGTTTCCTTCCTGCAAGCCGCCAAGGATTTCGCCCAACTCTCGCAGAACAGGCTGACCATGCCAGTTCTGACCATCGGCGGCGACAAGTCGTTGGGCGATGCGCTGGGGCAACAAGCCAAGCTGGTGGCGACGGACGCGACCGTTGTGGTGTTGAAGGATACCGGTCACTGGGTGCTTGAGGAGCGGCCTAAGGAAACCACCGAAGCGCTGGAAAAATTTCTGTGAGTTTTCGGCAGTTCGATTTGAGTAGCGTCTGCGAGACCTCAAACCGTCGAAACGAAAGGATCACGCCGTGTTCATCACTCTCAAGAGGTTGGTTATCGCCGCCCTGTTCCTTGTGGCAGTGTCCGCCGCCATCGCTCAGTCTCTTCCCGAGATCCGCATGACGCCAGAGGAAATCCGGGCCAGCACGCTCGACAACAATCAGATTGGAAGTTCTGGCGTCGCCGGGGTTCATACGAAGGTCGTCTTCGGCGATCCTTCAAAAGCGGGCTTCTACGCTATTCTGCTATTCGTGCCCGCACACACCACGATCCAAGCACATTCACACCGGGATGACCGGGTAGCCGCCGTTGTTTCTGGCGAATGGCATTTTGGTTACGGCAGTCATTTCGATGCGAAGTTGCTAAAGACACTTCCGCCGGGGAGCGTGTACTCGGAACCGGGCGGAGACAATCATTTTGCCCGGACCGATAACGATCCTGTGGTCGTGCAAATTTCCGGGTACGGTCCAACCGACACCCGCTATTTCGAACCAGTGAACGATCCAAAATCACAAGAGAAGAAGTGATTCCGTTTGCCGACTCATTAGGCGCGAAGGCAACATAAGCCGGTAGTGGGCTCACGCGCGCGGCTGTGTTACAGTTTTCTTCCCATGGCAACCCGCCCTCAAAATCCTCCACCGGACCCGGAACCCGGATCGCTTTACTGCCCGAACTGCGCCGAAGAAGTGAATGATCCGCTGACCTGCGGCGACTGCTCGTCGGTCATCTGCCGCCGCTGCGGTACGGCGCTCGAGTCTTCCGACGAACTCGGAATCGGCTAATGGACTCCGCCCCCGCTGAAGCTCCCGCAGCTAACTCGCCGCCCACTTCCGCCCAGCCCACGCTAATTCGCGGACTCAGCCTGCTCGATTCCGTTCTGCTTCTGGTCAGCGGCATCATCGGCTCCTCGATTTTTCTCACTGCGAAAGACATCGCCGGCCCCTTGCCGCAAGCCATACTGTTCTTGCTGGTGTGGGTCATCGGCGGAGTGGTTTCGCTGTTCGGCTGCGTCGCCTTCGCCGAGTTGGGATCGATGTTCCCCGAGTCCGGTGGCCAATATGTATATCTTCGCGAGGCCTACGGCGATCTGGTCGCCTTCCTCTATGGCTGGATGCTGTTCGCGGTCGCCAACGGCGGCACCATCGCTGCACTATCCGTGGCATCGGCCGCCTACACGGGACAAGTCTTCCCCATCGTCTCGCAGGAGCATGTCGTGCTCCAGTTCGCCGGGATCACCATCACCCGCGCGCACGTCTTCGGTCTGCTCCTCATCGCCATTCTGACCTACGTCAACGTCGTGGGGCTGCGCTGGGGCAAGCTGCTGCAAAATCTTTCCACCTGGACGAAGTTCGCCGCGATGGCCGCCTTCGTCGTCCTCGGATTTGCCATCGGCAAAGGCGACTGGTCGCACTTCCGCGCGCACGGCGTCGGCCTCACCATGGGACTTCACCCCGCGCAGTTAATCTCCGCCATGGGAGTCGCGCTAATCGCAGTGTTCTGGGCCTATGACGGATGGGTGTACATCACGTGGGTCGCGGGCGAGGTGAAAGAGCCTCGCCGCAATGTACCGCTGGCCATGGTGCTGGGCGTGATCGTAGTGGGCACGATCTACATGGCCATGAACGTGACTTATTTGTACGCGCTGCCGCTCACTGAGATCGCCCGGCACGAAACCATCGCCCACGCCGCCGCGGCCGCGTTGTTTTCTCCTCACGCCGCGGTCTGGCTCTCGCTCATGATTGCGATTTCATGCTTCAGCGCCGCCGCGACGTGTACACTCTCGGGCGCCCGCGTGTATCTCGCCATGGCGCAGGACGGCGTCTTCTTCAAGCGCATGGCCGTCATCCATCCCAAGTGGCGCACGCCCGCCTTCAGCCTTATCGGACAAGGCATCTGGGCCGCGCTGCTCACCCTCAGCGGCCGCTACGATCAGCTCTACACTTACGTCATCTACGGCATGGTGCTGTCTTACACGCTGACCGTGATTGGAATGTTTCTGTTGCGCTGGAAGCGTCCCGAGATTCCGCGTCCCTACCGCTGCACGGGATATCCGTGGCTGCCCGCGATCTACGTGCTGGTCGGCACTGCCTGGACCCTGAACACAATCGTCACGCGCCCAACGCAAGCCTTCTGGGGTACTGCCATCGTGCTCATCGGCGTGCCGGGATATCTTTATTGGAAGCACAGCAACCGGAAATCTCGGGGACTTTGATCTTGACCTATCCACCGCGGCGTGAGGCCGAGTTGCCCACTTGCTCGTAGGACGCCCGCGAGTTGTGGCAAGATAGATAGGATGCGAGCGCTACTTCTCCCTTCCGAAACAACGCGGCGCGCCTTGCCGCCGAAACTCTCCTCTGTGGTAATCCTGCTGCTGGCTGTCTCCGGCTGTGGTGGGCATTCCGGCACGATGATCACAACCGGGCCGCCACCACCACAGACCTTGCAGACACTCGCGAATCAGCCGCCGGACGGCGCTGGCATAGGGTTTCTGTTGACCGATGGTTCGGTAATTTTCCAGGGCGGAAATTCCTTCGATTGGTCCAAGCTCACGCCCGACAACTCCGGGAGCTACCTCAAGGGAACCTGGTCGCCAATCGCCAGCCTCCCGGGGGGATATGCACCTCTCTATTTCGCCTCCTCCGTACTGGCCGATGGGCGGCTTGTGATTTTGGGCGGCGAATACAACTTCGGCAACTTTGTTCTCACCAACCTGGGTGCGATTTACGATCCCGTGGCCGATACCTGGAGCTCGCTCGCTCCGCCAACCGGCTGGAACTACATCGGAGAATCGCCATCGGTCGTGTTGCCCGGAGGTCAATTCCTGGTGGGGAAAAAACTTGACATGCTCATGGCCGAGTTGGATCCCGGCACTCTGCAGTGGACCGCCGTGTCATCCACCGGCAAGAGCGATTTCAACGCCGAGGAAGGCTGGACTCTCCTGCCCGATGGCTCGGTCTTGACCTTCGATGTACAAAACGCCCCAAACTCCGAGAGATATATTCCTTCGACGCAAACCTGGATCACTGCGGGCAACACGCCTAGAGATTTGCACTCGCCCGGCGGCTCGTGTATCCCTTATGGCGGAGGTTGTTACCCTCCCCCCGGCGAGGTTGGCCCCGCGGTGCTTCGCCCCGACGGCACAGTCTTCGCGACCGGCTCCAAGTCGACCGCCGGCCCCGGACACACCGCGGTCTATACTCCGCCGGTGATTCTCACCGGCCCTGGAAGCTGGACCGTCGGCCCCGACTTCCCCAACAACGACAACGCCGGTGACTCGTTTGCTGTGCTGCTGCCCAATGGCCACGTGCTCGTCGAGGGCAATTCCGGAACGCTTTACGAGTTCGATGGTGCGAAACTGACTCCCGGCAAGGTCGTGGCCGCAGGCAGCAGCTTGCTCGTGCTGCCTACAGGAGAAGTGATCGTCGGCGGCCCTCCCGTTCAGATTTACACCCCCTCCGGGCAGGCTTCGGCTTCGTGGGCTCCGAATATCACTACGTTTCCGGCGAGCGTCACGCGCGGGTCCACTTACAGCATCTCCGGCACGCAGTTCAATGGCCTGTCGCAAGCCGCCGCCTTTGGAGACGAGGACGAAACCGCGACGAACTATCCTCTGGTGCGCATCACCAATCAGGCTACCGGTCACGTTTTTTATGCCCGCACCCACGACCACAGCACCATGGCAGTCGCCACCGGCAACGCAATCGTATCGACCAACTTCGATGTGTCCGCGGCAACGGAGACCGGAGCAAGTTCGGTCGAGGTGGTCGCCAACGGCATTGCATCAGCGAGCGTCAGCATCACCGTCAACTAAGGGTCGTTACCACACGCGCGGGTTTTGCCTCCAGCGCGGTGACAGAAGTAACGTAGCAACGGCCCCCCTCCGCTGTCATTATTGGTCGCGTGACGACACTCCTGAAAGGCGGAGATCAAAGAGCAATGAGATTCCTAAAACTGACGCTGGTTTTTTTCATGCTGGCAGCTGCCGCAACCTCGGCGCAAAACGCGGCCTCGGTGCGGAACATGGAGTTCACCACCACTACCTACGATGCCCCGGCTTTCTCCGCCACCTTCCCGGTGCCCGACAAGGACAAGCCTGGAGTCGCGTACTCTTCCGAGAGCGTCACCCTGAAGAGCGGTGGGACGGCAACGATGCACACCTACTCTCTGCCCCTCCACAACGACTCCGACGCGTTCATCGTAATTTACTGTGATGCAAACCTCCGGGGAGATACGGTGGGACTCGACCTGATGTTAGACGGGGCGCTGGCGACACTCCAAAATGCCAAACCTGGGCCCAAGACCGACTCTACCTTCAGCGGGCTGCCGGCACGGGCGGTCTCGGCCACCAGCACTTACACCAGTGGGCAAACTACGGGTAACCGAACGACGTACGAACGCATCGCCGTCCAGGGCAACCGGGTTTGGCAGGCTCTCGTCCTCTGTGACAAGACCACGAACTGCACCGAAGCCGACGCCAACCGATTCTTCAACAGCATCAAGGTCAAGTAGCATTTTGCGCGTGCCTCGTCGTTGTCTCTCCGTTCTTTGGAGAGACGGGACCGTCTGAGGTTTCCATCTTCAACAGTTCGCTCAGAACTATCTGAAATAAACATCAACTGAGATCACCTAGAGACCCCTCCCAGCCCCCGGGGTGACGGCAGTCACTTTTCTTCTCACCCCGTCTTGCAGTACCTTTGGTGGAGTGACCACAGGTGGGTGGCCGCTCGCGCATTTGCGCCTTGCTTTGGAGATGACATGAGCCGCTCTGTTGCCTTCCGTTTATTGCTTGTCGGGTTCCTCATCAGTGCCTTGCTTACCGGCTGCTCGCGCGATCCTAATGTGCGCAAACAGAAGTTTCTGGATAGCGGCAACCAATACCGCGACAAGGGCAAGTTCCGCGAAGCGGCCATCCAGTATTCCAATGCGGTTCAGCTCGATCCCCGCTTCGCGGAAGCGCACTATCAGTTGGGCAAGACTTATCTCGAGCTGAAGGACTACAACCGCGCCTACGCGGAACTCTCCCGCAGCGTCGATCTTGTGCCCGACAATTATCCCGCGCACGTCCAATTAGCTGACTTGCTGATCGCTGCCCGCCAACTGAAGGATGCCCAGCCTCACCTGGACATTCTGCGCGAAAAGCAGCCCGACAGTCCTGACACCCACCTGGCTTGGGCCAACTTCTATGCCGCTCAGGGCAACCTGGGATCAGCCCTGCAGGAGGCGCAGAAAGCAGTCGCCGCCGACCCCAGCCGCTCCGAATCTTTCATGCGCCTGGCCACGCTCCAATTCGGCGCGAATCTACCCGATCAGGCCGAGATCAATTTCAAGAAAGCGGCTGAGCTTGGCCCGAAGGTCATGAGCACTCAACTGGCCCTGGGAGCTTTCTATCAATTGCGCAACCGGATGCCGGAAGCGGAGCGCCAATTCAAGCACGCCATCGATGTCGATCCCAAGGATCCGGCTCCGCGCGCCGCTTATGTTCGCCTGCTGATGACGGAAGGCAAGAAACCGGAAAGCGAAGCCTTCCTACGGCAGACCAAGAGCGACTTCCCCGACAATTCCGAAGGCTACCGCATGCTGGGCGATTTCTATTTCGCCAACGGCGACCTCGACAAAGCCACGGCGGAATACTCTTCGCTGCACAGCGATCATCCCAAGGATGTTCAGGTCAAGAAAAACTACGTGCAGTTGCTGATCCTGAAGAACCGTCTGGACGAAGCCACCAAACTGAACAACGAAATCCTGAAGGCAACTCCGCATGATGCCGAAGCGCTGGTCTATCGCGGGCAGGTACAGATCCGCCAAAACGACGCGGCCGGCGCCGTGGACTCGTTGCAGCAGGCGGTCAAGAGTGATTCCAACAACGCTGTGGCCCATTATCAGCTCGGACTCGCCTTCGATATGCAGCACAATGAGGCGCGGTCAGAAGCGGAATTGCGCGAGGCCGTCAGCCTGCGCCCCGACCTCACCGATGCGCAGCGCGCGCTGGCTACGCTGGAACTGCGCCGCGGAGACGTTGATGCTCTCACCCAAACTGCTCAACAAATCATCTCGGGTGCGCCCAATGCGCCCGATGGCTACCTGCTGCGCGCCCTGGCGGAGATGAACCGCAAGAAATTCTCCGACGCCGAGCAGGACATGCGCAAAGCGGCGGAGGTGGCTCCGGCAAATCCCGCTCCCTACGTACAGATGGGCAACCTTCACCAACTGCAGAAGCAATACGCGGAGGCGATTAAGTCTTATCAGGAGGCGTTGGACAAGGATCCCGCATCCACCGATGGCCTGCAGGGGCTGATGAATACTTATCTCGCCCAGAAGCAGCTCGACCAGGCCATTGCCGCGGCGCGGGCGCAGATTGCCAAGTCGCCCAACAGCAGCGGATTCTATGACCTGCTGGGCACAGCGCTGTTCCAGAAGAAAGATTTCGGCGGCGCCGATGCCGCCTTCCATAAGTCCGTTGAACTCGACAAGAATAATTCTGACGCGCTCTTGAAACTGGCTCAGGCGCAGGCCGCGGAGGGCTCGGCGAGCCAGGCGCTCGCCACTTATCAGCAGTCCATCAAAGATCACCCGCGCGAAATCTCCTTTTACATTCTGGCGGGCATGATGTACGAATCGCAGAGCAACTGGGACCAGGCCAGGAGCATGTACCAGCAGGCGCTGAACATTCAGGCCGATAATGCTCTGGCCTCAAATAATCTTGCCTACCTGATGCTGCAGCAGGGCGGCAATGTGGACGTGGCTCTGGCCATGGCGCAAACCGCGCGCCGCGGCATGCCCGACTCGCCGCAGGCGGCCGACACGCTGGGCTTTGCCTATTTTCAGAAGGGCGTGTATCAGTCCGCGATCGATATGTTCCAGGAATCGCTGCGGCTCAACGAAAAGAAAGGCGGCGCCGACGATCCAATGGTGCACTATCATCTGGGCCTGGCTTATCAGAAAGCTAATCAGCCGGTGCTCGCCCGCCAGCAGCTGGAGCGAGTGTTGAAGATCAATCCCAATAACAGCGACGCGCGCAAGGCTTTGTCGGAGCTGCGCGGGTAGCGGGGGCCTTGCTGAGTGTTACGGCCTAACTCACTTGCTGCTAGCTGGGAAGAAAATCACCTCCTATAATCATCCCGCGCAGGCTCCTCCATTCCGAGAAGCCTGAGTCCTCGAACCGAGACCGTCGGTTCGGTCGAGGCATCGCTTATCCAATCCTTATTAGGGAGTTCGCTGGGCCCCATGGATTCCACCGCCATCGGCGATCAGATCGATAGACTCCTGCGCAGCCGGAGCTTCGCAAACAAGAGCCAGCTTAAAAAGCTGTTGGAAGTTCTGTTCAAGAACATAGATTCGCAAAACACTCTGAAGCCCGACCGGGTGATCAAAGAACTGTGGCCGGAGGAGACCAGGACCAAGCGATCGGCAGACGTGGCGACCGAGATGAACCGGCTGCGGCATGCGCTGGAGGCCTATTACAACGGGGAAGGTAAGACCGACCCTATCATTATTACCCTTCCCAATCGTTCGGTACCTGGTCCAGATGGCATGCCCGAAAAGCGCTGGATCATGGCGAAACCTCGTGCGGACGCCGAAGATGGTGCCACGGAAGATCCTCCGCCTGGTTCGCAAGTGAATCCTCGTGGAGTGCTAAAGAAAATAATCCCGATCGCTGCACTTGCTGCCGCCCTTGGCATCGCGGCGTACATTTCCATCCGAACGCTGACAGTGCATGACCAGCCCAAGTTTGGACGGCTGGACGGTTCAACTCTGATGGTTATGGATGCGGAGGGAAAGGAACTTTGGAGGAAGGTCTTTCCCGAGGGTTTCTCGACCGACTGGTACTACGAGAAGGGCAGCGGGACACGCATCTGGTTCGGGGATCTGGAGGGCAAGGGCCACACCAGCGTTCTTTTCTCCTATCTCCCCGCGGCTAGCCCGCAGTCGCACTCGACGACGTTGATCTGCTACTCCGATCGAGGCAAAGAGAAATGGCGTTGGACTCCCGGGAGAGAGCTGCCGGAACTCCAGGGGACTCCTGCAACCTACAAAACGCAGGCCCTTAGGGTTCTGAAGGCAACGGAGAAGCGACCTCCCCGAATCGTCGTTTCAAGTTGGCATGATCCCTGGTGGCCGAATCAGATTGCGATCCTCGATTCCAGTGGCAAAACAATCTCTGAGTACTGGCATTCCGGGGCCTTGCCTAACATGGTGTTGGCCGATCTGGATGACGATGGCAGAGAGGAGATTATCGCCACGGGAATCAGCAATGGGTATCATCAAGCGACACTGGTCGTGCTTGACCCTGACCGGGTGTTTGGCGCTTCCGCCGAGGCAGCGCGGCCTGAGCTTCAAATCCACGGCATGGGGTCTGCGCAGGAGCGGTTGCGCCTGTTGTTTCCACGGAGCGATCTGAACCGGGCATTGTCCCAGTTCAATCGAGCCACCGAGCCCACTGTCGGGCGCGGCATCATTCGACTTTCGGTGCTGGAATGCACGTCCCCGCCGGCTTGCCCCGTCTGGTACGAATTCGACAATAACTTTCATCTGATTACGGCTTATGCGGGGAGCGACGAACTCCGCAGCGCCCATACACGGTTCTATCAAAACAGCAAAGATGCGCATCCCCTGAGTGAGGAAGAACAGGCGGCGTTCCAAAAAGTCCGATGCCTGGTGGGGTGTAAGTCGGAGTTCGTTCCCGTCGGTAAGCTGGTCCCCTAAATCCACACACAACCGACTATGATTTCAGAAACATGCTGAAATCGGCCCGATTTCATACAGATTTCATATCATCTCTAGCCTTCGGCTATTGACCCGGCATAGGTCTGCTGCCAGCATAGGGCGGCGTTGCTCTAGGCAACTATGAGAGGTGTCCCATGAGAAGACTACTGAATGGCGGGCGGGTTGGTTTCGTGCTGGCGCAAGTACTCGCCTGTCTGTTCTGTGCCGCGGTGGCAATTCCCGCGACGGCGCAGACCCTCACGACTCTCGTGAGTTTTAACGACGCCAATGGTGCTGAACCCAACATCGACCTGGTTCAGGGTCGGGACGGGAACTTCTATGGCATGACCGGCACGGGTGGGGCCAACAACGCTGGCACGGTCTTCAAAGTCACACCAACTGGCACTCTGACCACGCTATACAATTTTTGTTCGCAACCGGGCTGCACTGACGGTATCAACACTCCCCTGATCGCCAGTGGACTCATTCTAGCCACCGACGGGAACTTCTACGGGACAACCACTGAAGGTGGGCCCAACAGCACCTGCAATGGGGGTGGCCAGAGCTGCGGTACAGCCTTCAAAATCACCCCCGGGGGTGTGCTGACTACGCTGCACAGCTTCAGCGGAACGGACGGATCGTTCCCTAACGGGATGGTGCAGGCCACCGACGGGAACCTCTACGGGACCGCCCAGGAGGGCGGCGCCAACGGTGCCGGGACGTTCTTTAAGATGACCCGGAGCGGCACGCTGACCACGCTATACAACTTCTGCTCCCAAACCAACTGCACGGACGGCGGCGGCCCTTCGAGCGCGCCCGTGCAAGCTACCGATGGAAACTTCTACGGGACAACGTTTGGTGGGGGGACTGGCTCGGGAGGTGGGACGGTCTACAAGATCACGCCGAAAGGTAAATTCACGGTGCTGGTCACGATGGGCGGGTCCCCTGCCGGCGCGCTGGTGCAAGCGACCGATGGGAACTTTTACGGAACCGGGGCACGCAGTGGCACCGTCTTCAAGATGACGCCGAGCGGCAGCCTGACGACGCTCGGGGTTGTCGGCGGGTACGCCTACGCGGGGTTGGTGCAAGCCACCGATGGAAATTTCTACGGCACAGTATACGGGCAACCCGGCACGGTCTTCGAAATCACGCCAGGGGGTGCAGTGACGACACAGTACACTTTCTGCTCGCAACCGAATTGCACGGACGGTGACTATCCTTTGGCGGGGCTAATCCAAAGCACCAACGGAAACCTTTACGGGGTAACGATAGTAGGGGGCGCCGATACCAGCTGTAACCTCATTCAGGGGGCTAGTGGGTGTGGCACGGTCTTCAGCCTGTCCGTCCCGGGCTTAAGCCCATTCGTGGAAGCTGTGACCTACTCGGGCAAAGTTGGGGCTACCATCCAGTTTCTTGGGCAAGGCTTCATCAAGTCAACCACGGTTTCCTTCAATGGAACTCCCGCCACGCCGAGCGTGAAATCCGGCACTTACCTGACGGCTACAGTTCCCAGCGGAGCGACTACGGGCTTTGTGACCATCACAACTTCGAGCGGCAGCTTGCAGAGCAACAAGATATTCCGCGTGATCCCGTAGGTCACGAGTTTTAATCCGAAGAGCGGCTCTGTGCACACAGGGGCTGGCGCGGAAATCCGGGAACAATCAGTCAGCGGCTACAGGGCGGTGCACGTCATCCTGCTGGGGGCGTCGCGGGGCGCGGTTGGAGGGCAGGCCGGCGTCGCGGATTTTGTAGAGCAGGGCGCGGTAGCTGATGTTCAGGGCGCGGGCCGCTTGTTTGCGGTTCCAGTGGTGATGCTGCAGAACTTTCAGGATGATCTTGCGTTCCAGTTCACGCACTGCCTGGCGGGTGATTTTTTTCAGGGAGATTGGTCCGTCGACGGAAATGTCGGCGCTGAAGAAATCCTGTTCGTGCGGGCGCAGATCGCCGGAGATGGATTCTTCGGTGCCGAGGATCACGTAGCGCTTCATCAGATTTTCCAACTCGCGGACGTTGCCGGGCCAGTGATATTTCTTCAGCGCGGTCATTAAGTCGGCGGAGAGCGGGTTGGCGCGCGCATTGAATTTCCGGTTGTAGTATTCGAGGAAGTAGCTGACCAGTTGCGGAATGTCGGAGGCGCGATCGCGCAACGCCGGCATGTGAAGATTCACGACGTTGATGCGATAGAACAGGTCGGCGCGGAAGGTGCCGGCGGCGATTTCCTCTTCCAGCTTGCGATTGGTGGCGCACACCACGCGGACTTCCACTTTCTTGTCTTCCTGGGCGCCGATGCGGCAGAACTGGCCGTCCTGAAGCAGTTGCAGAAGCTTCGACTGCAAAGCCATGTCGAGTTCTGAGATTTCATCGAGGAACAGGGTGCCGCGGTGGGCCATCTCGACGCGGCCGGGCTTGGTGCCGTAGGCGCCGGTGAAGGCTCCCTTTTCGTAGCCGAAGAGTTCGCTTTCGAGCAGCGTGCCGGGGATCGCCGGGCAATTCACCTTCACCCATGGACCGGTCTTCCACGGCGAAGCGGCGTGGATCATGCGCGCGATAATGTCTTTGCCCGTGCCACTCTCTCCGTGAATGAGCACCGGGACGTTGGCACCGGCTATTTTGGCCAGCCGCTCGCGAAGGGCGCGCATCGCCTCGGTTGTCCCGAAAACGACTGAGTCGGGAGGCATCTCGCCGAGGGGCTGGATCAGCGCGCTGACTGGATTGGAAGAAGTGCTCATAGGTGTGGCCTAGCTCCGAATGCCCAGCTTCCGCAGCACAGGCTTATGGTTTGTTGTGCATCCAGAGAACCAAACGCAGGGGGAGCCTACACGTATGCTACTAGGCTAGTCTATCTGATTGATGAAAAGCAACTTACTAAAGATTGAGAGCAGGAAAGGCTAGTAATCAGCGGGGCGGGAACGCAGTGGAGGAGAGGTGAAGGGCGTGGGAAAACATTTTCACAAGGAAGAAGCGAGTTTCCGTCGGAGCGGCTTGGCGGCAGAGAGGGAGTTGAGCAGCGGCCGGGAGAACTTCATCGCGACCAGGTTGTAGCCCTCGCCATGCTGCATGCGCAACACCCTGGCGCGCAGGTTCCGGGCGACGCGTGGCAGGGCCGCCAATGCGGCCAAGGGAGCGCTGGGGATCTCAAGCAAGACCTGTGCCGAGGACGGGATGGAGCGGCGAACCGCGATCAGCATGCCGCCGGCGGAGACGTTGAGGGCGGTGGCAAACTCCAGGAACTCCTTGTTGGCCTCCGCGTGACTTCTGACAAAGACGGGGATGGCCAAGGGCAATCGCGGCCACCGCCGACGCTCTGCCGTTGGAGTCTTGCCGTTCACCCCCACATACACCCCTTCCTGCCTGGTTTAACCCAACAATCCAAGCACCTTAGGGGCCAAATGCTGAGTTAGGGGGGAATCCAGAAAGGAACCCGGAGGAAACCCAAAGAGACGGGGTTAACTCAGGATGTTCGGGGGCTTAAATCCGCTAAAGTGCGGGCTTTTCGTGGTTTTTGGGTCCGTCTGGCTTCCGCTGCAGGGGATGGGTAACCCCCATCTTAGCCGGTCGAGGAGTGCAAGGTTTTGCTACACTTGGGTAATCAGCTTGCATTTTTCGTTGACAAGGAAAAGTGGCGTAGCATACGATTTTTGTACAGTATTTTGTTTTAAGAAGTCAGTGCATCCCCCCTCTGTGTTAGACCGCCGTTCCCCTTATGGCTACCGTGCAAAAGAATATGTGTGTTTCTGAGCCTGGAGAAGGAAAGAAGGGCGCACCCGCGCCTCCGGTTCCAAGCGCAAGCGAGGGAATTCCCGACTCGGCTGACTTGCCGCAAGCCTATGCCGCATTGCAGGAGAGATTCCAGCGTACGACAAATGCGCTGGGCTCGGCGGCGCACGATCTGAAGACGCCGTTGGCGATTCTGAACGGGTACGTCGAATTGCTGCAGAGCGGGAAACTGGGACCATTGAATGTGCGCCAACGGGAAGTGCTCGGCGACATGCAGGTGAGTGGAAAGCGGCTGCAACAGTTCATCCAGGATTTCCTGACATACAGCGCACTGGAGACCGGCGGCCTGAAGATGCAATTCGAAACGGGCAACATTAACGAGTGCCTGTCCGACGTGTGCCGACTGTGGTCGACGCGTTTTCAGGAAAAAGGATTGGCTCTTTATTTTCTGGCGAATGACAAGCTGCCGGTGTTTCCATTTGACTCTCCGAAGCTGGAGCGGGTGATCTCCAACCTGCTGGAGAACTCCTTCAAGTTTATTCCGCAGGGCGGAACGGTGTGGTTGCACGCTGAGCCGAACATGTGGGAGCGCCGCGCGACGGCCCAGCCGGCATCCGCGGGCGAGAGGCGCCGACTGGATACTTCGCAGCCGAATTCGGTGAAGGTCAGTGTATCCGATACCGGCCCGGGAATCCCGGCGGAGTTTCATCAGGAAGTGTTCGATGATTTCTTTCGCCTGCCGGGCAACGAAAATCAGGAAGGGATGGGACTTGGTTTAGCGATTGTGCGCCGCCTGGTGCAGGCCATGGGCGGAAAAATCTGGGTGGAAAGCGATCCCGGCGCGGGTTGCAAATTTTCCTTCCTCATTCCGTTCAAGCCCTCATCCAATGCTACGGGCAAAGGAAAGAATCGATGAGCGAGACCGCCAAGATTCTTCTGGTGGATGACGAACCGGCCATGCTCCGCTATATCCGGACGCTGCTGGAGGTGGACGACTACAAGGTGGAGACCGCGTCGACTGGCGAAGAGGCTCTGCAGCGCGTAGACAAAGGCATGGAGCCGGACCTGGTGTTGCTGGATGTGCTGATGCCGGGAATCGATGGCCTGGAGACGCTGGAGCAGCTCCGCCAGAAGCGGCCCGGGGTAAAGGTCGTAATGCTTTCCTGCGTCAACGATACGAAGAAAGTGGTGCAGGCTATGCGCCTGGGGGCGCACGATTACCTGACCAAACCCTTTCAGAAGGCGGAACTGGATGCGGTGATCGACCAGTGCCTGGGTCAGGGTAAAGCGCTGGTGGGAGGGGAAGCCGAAGAAGTCGGCGAGGATACCTTCTTTATCGCGGCGAGTCCGGCGATGCGGAAGATCCGTTCGCAAGCGGCGCTGGTCGCGAATGTGGATATTCCGGTCTTGCTGTTGGGCGAGAGCGGCACCGGCAAGGAAGTGCTGGGGCGGCTGATTCACAAGCTCTCGCCGCGCGCGCACCGTACATTCCTGAAAGTGAATTGCGCCGCCGTACCCGCAGACCTGCTGGAAAGTGAATTGTTCGGCTATGAGCCGGGCGCATTTACCGGGGCGACGCACGCCAAACCGGGCAAGTTCGAACTCTGCAACAAGGGTACGATCCTGCTCGATGAAATCGGCGAGATGCCGCCCGCGCTGCAGGCCAAGCTGCTGCACGTATTGCAGGATCAGCAATTCTCGCGGCTGGGGAGCCGGTCCGTCATCCGGGTGGACGTGCGCATCCTGGCGGCCACAAACATCGACATTCCGCAGGCTTTGGCGGCCAAGCGCCTGCGAGAAGATCTTTACTACCGTCTCAATGCCTTCACCTTGCAACTGCCACCGCTGCGCGAACGGAAGGAAGAAATTCCAGTTCTGCTGAAGCATTTCATGACGCGTATGGCCGAGCGTTACGCGCGGCCTCAGCTTCCACTTTCTCCGCAGCTACTCGAGGCCTGCCAATCGTATTCCTGGCCGGGAAATTTGCGGGAGCTGAACAATTTTCTTAAGCGCTACTTGATCCTGGGTGATGAGAATCTGGCGGCGGCGGAATTGCAGCCGCGCCACGACGGCAACGGCGGCGGCGCTCGGGGAGATTCGGGAACGAAGAGCGGAGAAGCGGGCGGTGGATTGAAATCACTGGCGCGAAGCGCAAAAGACGAAGCCGAAGGGGAAGCCATCCGGCAGGCGCTGGAGCAAACCAACTGGAACCGCAAACAGGCGGCGGCTCTTCTGCAAATCAGCTACAAAGCCCTGCTTTATAAGATTCGGCAATATGGAATCGCCGAAGCCAAGAGCCACCACAAGCTCTCTGCCGGGGCCTAGACCCACCTTACCAACGTCCTTCCGCCCGGGCTCGCTGCCTCGGTGTCGCCGCTTACGGTATCACCGTCAGGCTGAACGATGTACTGCTAGTGAACGTGCCTGAAGTTGCGGTGACCGTGAGAGGGTAGGTGCCCGAGGGGGTTCCGCTCACTGGCGGTGGCGTCTTGTTGCCGCTGCTGCACGATGGCTGCAGCAGAATCAACGCAAAGAACACCGAGATCGTGAGCAGGCCCAGCAGGCGGCTCTTCCCCTTCCGCGAGCCGCGGCGTTTGCCGCCTACACCCAACCCGAGCACGGCCATCCCTGGAATCAGCCAGAAGGCGTATAGCGTTCCCCGCCACGCTCGCACACTGGCGGTGGTCACGGGTTGCGGAGTGGTGGTCAGGTTTAGGTTGGTCGAGACACTGCCGCTGGGCAGCGAAATAGTGGTGTTGGTGAAGACGCAGGCCGCCCCGGGGGGAGGCGAACTACAGGTGAGCGAGATATTGGATCCAAACACCCCCTGCGTCGGAGATAACTGCACGGAATATTGCGCGATTGTACCTGCGGGCACGGTCCGAGCGGAGGGGCTGATGGAAACCTTATAACCGCCCACTGTGAACGGAGCAGAGGTCGTGATGTTCGTGATCGTATTGTTCACATTGACAACCGTGGCCGTTGTCGAATAATTGCCGCTGCTGTTCGGGGTCACGTTGAACGCAACCTGCGAGTTGGCACCGGATTGCAGCGTAGGGATTTGGCACACCACCTGATTGCTGACCGGCGTACTGCAACTGCCCGAACCCGCAGTAGCGCTGACGAACGTCACTCCAGTAGGAACCGTACCGTTCACGAAGATGCCGGTGGCCGGGTCTGGTCCCTCGTTGGCAACGGTAAAGGTTATCGTGAGCTGGTTACCGGCACTCACGGTTCCGAGTTCGGACAGGACTGGGGCCACGCAGGTGATACACAAATCATTCTCCGGCCCCAGCTTTACGACGAACGCGTCGCTCGGTCCATTCAGCGTGCTCCCCCCCGGTCCGGGCAGCGGATTCGCAGTCTGGAAGTTGCTGGAGGAGGTGGTGTCGCCGGCAAAATAGATGTTCAGAAAGGGATCGACCGCGATACTGGTACCGCGATCCACGCCATTGCCGCCGAAATAAGTGGCGTAAGAACCAACCCCATTCTGGCCAGAGGTCGTGGTCGTATTAATGCGGGCAAAGAAAGCATTCTGCGTGCCGTTGAGCACGCTCTGAATTGGTCCGGTGGTTACCGGAAAGTTGATCGTGCCGGCAAGGCCTGAATTGGTTGCGCCGGTGACGACCGCATCGCCGGAGGTATCTACAGCGATGGCCAGCCCACTGTCGTTCCCCCCTCCGCCCAGGTACGAAAAATAATTGAGCGCCACGTTATTTGGAGTTCCGTTCGTGCTCAGGGTGGGGTTGCTCATCCGCGCCACATAGGCATCGGTATTCGCAGTCGTGGCGGGACACGACGACGTAGTCGTTACGACTACGCCCGGATTATTCAGGCAGTCCTGAAAGGCCAGGGTGGTACTGACGGGAAGAACGAAATTGGTCGAATTCGTCGATCCGGTGAGATAAATGTTCGCGGCGCCGGCATCAATCGCAATCGCGGTGCTCGAATCCGTCCCTGCTCCGCCGAGGTAAGTGGAGAAAAGTAACTGGGCGGCTCCGGTTTGAGCGTTGTTGGGACTGAGCTTGGCGACGAAGGCGTCCGTCGGATACGGCGTGGTGGTTGGCGCCGTACATGGGTTTGGATTGGTGAGGACGGTAGGGGGAGGCGTATCCAGGCACGGCTGATACGCGTTGAGGATGGGGAAATCTTCCGACCCGCTGTCGCCGAACTGGCCTGAGCCGCTGTTGTAGAAATTCGTTGTGCCGCTGAAATAAACGTTGCCGGTTAAGTCGACCGCGATACCGCCGCCGACGGCAACAGCACCAACCGGCACGCCACCTCCGCCGAAGTATGTGGAATAGATGATGCCGCTTGCGCCCGTCCGATTGGTATTTACTTCCGTGACGAAGAACTGGATGGTCGAACCCTGCGTGGGCGAGGGTTGAAACGGCACAGGTAACAAGGTCGCGGGAAAGTCGATGGGTGGTGGGCCGAGGCTGGGCGGGTTGTTGGAAGTGGTGGTGCCCGTGACGAAAACATCTCCTTGAGTGTCGGTCGTCATTCCACTGGCTTGGTCGTTTCCATTGCCGGAGAGATAGGACGAGTACTTGAGTGTTGCTCCCGTTGGGTCGAGTCCGCTCAGCACGCTAACGAAAACGGACGTGCAGGTGGGGGCGCCAGTGCATTGCGTCTTCGTCAGGGGTGCGGTTTGATAGGGAATACCGGCGTGGGGGAAGTCAGTAGAACTGGTGTTGCCCACGATGTAGGCACTGCCGCCATTGTCTACTCCAATGCCGATGCTGTTGTCGGATCCGGTGCCGCCGATGAAGGTTTCATACACCACTGAGGATGGCTGCGAGGGGCTGATCTTGGCGACGAAGATATGGCTTGGACTGGATGAAGTGAGCGACGTCGGTGGAATCAACGTCTGGGTGGCCGCAGTAGGAAACGAGTTCTCGGGCGAACCCTGCGTCGAACCCACGAGATAGATGAAGCCGTCGCCATTGACCGCGACCGAAGGTGAGGTTTCCGAACCGCTACCGCCGAAGTATGTGGAAAAATTGAGAGCTGGGTCGATGATCAGCTCGCGGCTGCGGTCATAGGGACCGATCTCGAAACCGACGCGGTTGGCGGCGCGCAGAACGAAGCGTCCCGCGACCGGCACGTGACGGTCTCCGTCGCGCTGGTAAATGTGAGGCGCTTGCAGGCGCAAGCCACCGTCGTCTTTGCTGTTAGGAATCAGGCCGGTGAGAATCAGGTCGCCGCCGCTCAGTTCCAGTTTGGACGCACCGTCAAACTGCAGTTCGGCTTGCAACGGGTCGGCGCCGGGGGCGACCTGGAAGTCATATTCCAGATAGCCCTGTTTTCCGTAGAAGACCAGATCGATTCCGGGATAGACACTGGCGTAGTGAACCCCGGCAAACTGGGGAATGCCGGTATGCCACTTGTGCGGATCGTTGCCAATGAGGTAGTTGCTCTTGCCGGGCAGTGGATCGGTCCCAGCCGTAGCTGCTAGAGGATTGGCCCCAACCAGCTTCATGCGAACGAAGTGGTCGGTGCGCCCCGACGGCGACGATTGCGCGGTTTGCATGCCGAGCACGGCGCCGGTTGGATCCAGAAAAAGACTATATCCCGCTCCGCGCGCGAGGAACTTCACACCGCGATCGGCTTGGCCCTGATTAGGCTCAAAGATCAGTGGCAACTGGCTGAGAATAGCTCGAGCGTCCGGCTTCGAATGCAGCGGCTTCGAATACAGGGAATATCTGTCGGAGGTTGGAATCGGAGAGGCTGGGAATGGAGCCAGGGCTTTCTGGGAGTAACGACGGGAACCCGACGCGAGCAGCAGGCAACCTGCCAACGACAACACGAGAACCGCCCCAAGGGCACGGACCCACACCAGGCTGCTTCGCGAACTTCTTCCCGAGCTTTGTCCCGAGCTTTGTCCCGAGCTTTGTCCCGAGCTTCTTCCCGACCGACGGCCATTTCCCATCACGCTTTTCCTCCGATTCAATCAGACCACTTCCAACCAGATCATTTGGAGAGAGTAGAAACCGACGCGCAAGCCAGTACCCCGCGCCGGCGAAAGCCTGCTGCTGACGTGCCACTAGGATCTAGCGGAAAACAAACAACTACTTAAACATCTGACGGATAGCCAAGTCAAGCGAAGCTCCGCTCGCGCACAGCCCCCGGAGTTGTCAGATGCGTTTCGAGACGTGGAAAGATGCCGGACAGTCTCGGGAAAACAATGGCACGAAGGTGGAATGAAGCGAATTGCAGATCACAGGGCCGGGGCTGCTTCGGCAAAGCCTTGCATGCCCTCGGACCCGAAAAAGCCGCGGGCAACCGAACGGTGTTGATTCCTCACAGATAAAGAGAACGGCCGCGAACATCGAATGGCATGGGGATTGCTGGAGGCACCTCGGATCTGGACGGTCTTACCTCCTCCCATCCGCCCGATCTGCTTGAGCATTTACCGAATTAGTTCCGGGAGTCTTTTTGCTCTTGCAAAGCGCTGGCAATTCTATACATTGGAGAGTAATCAGGACCTGCCGAGGGGCGGCGGGACTTTTGTCTTCCCAGCCTGAAAGTTTCCGTACTGCCCTGGATCGGTCTTCGTCGGGAAAAATGCTTTCGGAAAACGCGCCACGGATGCAACAGGACTCTCAGGAACGACGGATGATGCGACGGTTTGATATGCGCCTGCCGGCCGTGGTTCGTCTGGATCAGGACAACGAGTTTCAAACTGAAACCCAGAACGTAAGCGCCCGCGGAGTTTTCTTTTACCTCGACCGGCCGGTTCCGGCGGGAACCCGCTGTGAAGTCACTCTCACCTTCCCGCCTCACATCACACTGACCGACGCGGTGCGGGTGCGCTTCACGGCGCGCGTGATCCGAGTCGAATCGCCCTTGCCCTCGTTGCGGATCGGAACCGCCGCCATGATTGAAGACTACGAATTTCTCCGCTCCACTGGTAGTGCGGATTTCTTCAGCGCGCTGCAGCGGCAAGTGGCGAACTGAAGGGCGGGCTTCGGGCTCCGGCTTGCGGGCTTCGGCAAATCCAACCAATTCCGGTAACTTTCTCCCAAAACCAGATGTCAACGGTGAGCGGCGGTCGGGTGCTGCTTTGCCGAAGCCCGAAGCCCGAAAGCCGCCCTCTACTTGCCCACATCTTTCATCTGCTGGCGCAGGCGGCTGTAGCGGCGCAGCAGGCTGCCGAGATAGAGTGCGTGAATCAGCCAGGTGGCGATGTAGGCGGCGTAGAGGAACTTGATGGAACTTGCGGAATTCATTGTGGCCCCCGGCTTAGAGGAACTCTGGCTTTGGAAGTTTGCGTGGTGGGTCCGCCGGGCTCCAACAAGGATTCGAGGGCCTCGGCTTCTTCCACTTCGCGGCGCAGCTTTTCCAGACGGAATCGCGACCAGCATACGAGAAATGCGAAACACAGAAACGCCATCCAACTGATCAGCAACACGTGTAGCATTCGCGGGTCCATCGAACCGCCTCCACCGATCACCGGCTGAGGATGCTGAGTGCGGAAATACCAGATGGAAAAATAAACCAGGGGGACATCGAGCGCTCCAAAGACCGCCAGAACGGCGGCCAGCTTCTGCGTCTGCGCGCTATCGGAGAAACGACGCAGCACCAGGTAGCTCACATAGATCAGCCACAGCACCAGTGTCGCGGTGAGGCGTATATCTCCCGGCGCCCACCAGATGCCCCACACCGGCCGCGCCCAGATGGGGCCGGTAACCAGAACGATGCTGCAGAAGACTACGCCCACTTCGGCCGCGGTGACGGCGAGCACGTCCAGATCCTGGCCGGGGAAATATCTTCCGATCAGGAAATAGAGGCCCACCAGGATCAACGCTGTGGTTGCGACTGAACTGGGATACATCCCGACAGGTAGCTGCTGTCGCACTTGAGGGACAAAGGGAGCGATGAGGCCGATGATCCCGAGCGCAACAACAATCCATTTTAGGGCGCGCTGCGTGGACGGTCTGGCACTGGCGAGATATTGCACCGAAGCGATGAAATTGATGAAGAACAGCAGGAAGGCCGTCCACGCCGAAGGCACGTGGTAGTAAATGATGCGGTAAACGTCGCCCTGCAGGGCGTCCGTGGGCGCGACGACCAGGGCCTGGTACAAAGCATAGGCGAGCAAAAACGCCGTCAGAACTGCCAGGATGGGGAAAGCCCTTTTCATTCCGCTTGCAACACCGTTTCAAACAAGGCGAGACAAGCAGTAGTAAACACCACATCGTAGGTGAGAAGCAATACGATGTAGAAGTGGGCTGAATCCTCTCCCGTGAGAATGCTGGTGGTGGCTGCAACCATGCCTATCACGGCAGGAATGGAAACGGGGAACAAGAGTAGAGGCAGCATGAGTTCGCGGCTGCGTGTGCGGATCGACATCGCTGCGAAAAATGTTCCATTCACCACCAGCGCCCAGGTTCCAAGAAGCGCTACGGGGATCAACTGCCATGCGGGACCGAGAACTCGCAAGTTGTAGAAGACCACGAAGAGGGGCGCCATCAGCGCTTCCAGCAGGCTGACCAGGATGAAGTTCCCCAGCGCCTTGGCTACGAACAATGCATTGGCCGCGGCCGGAGAGACGCGGTAGGCATCGAGCACCTGGTTGCGCAGTTCCCGTGCCCAGGTCTGGTTGAGGGCAACCACGGCAGCGAACAAAAACGCCACCCAGACCAAACCTCCGACAATATGGCGTGATTCTTCCGCCAGGGGATCGAAGGAGAACATGAAGATCACGACCACCAGAAGGGAGAAGAACAGCATGGCGTTGAGCGCATCCTTGGAGCGCCACTCCAGGCGGATGTCTTTGGTCAGTGTCGCGAGCGTGATCGACCAGAACGATCTCATGGTTTCTCCGCTCGGGTAAGGTTCGGGGCAAGATGACTTGTGCGGTCGACGATCTGCCCGGACTGCATCCACACAAATTCGTCGGCCACGCCTTCCAGCAGCGCGGCCTGGTGCGTGACTACAAAAACAGTTTTACCCGCGTCGCGCATGCCTTTGAGCAGTCCGACCATCTCCCGCGCCGAGTGCACATCTACGTTGGAAAACGGTTCATCCAGCAGGAGAATCTTCGGATCGTTGAGAATGGCCCGCGCCAGCGACATGCGCTGCCGCATGCCTTGCGAGTACTTTCCCACGGGTCGCGACAACTCAGGATCAAGTCCGACCGAACGAATCACGTGCTCACAGCGATTGTCGCCGGAAATGTCGTAGAGCCGCGCAAAGTAGCGCAGGTTCTCCATGCCGCTCATTTCGTCATAAAGCAACGATGGGTGGGCCATGTAGCCGATGTCACGGCAGGCCTCGCGCGGGATCTTTCCCAGGACGAAAACCGTGCCGCGCGTGGGATGAGTCAATCCTGCCAGCGCGCGCAACAGAGTCGTCTTCCCTGCTCCGTTGTCGCCGAGAATCACGTGGAACTTGCCGGCATCGAACTCTGCGTTCACGCCGCGCAAAGCCGCGAAGCGTCCGAACTGCTTGACCAGGTTGCTAACACGCACGAGCGCCGGATTCGAAGAGATGGCTTCAGTCACAAGCTTTATGCTAGAGCAATGGTTGGCACGGAATCACGCTAAGCGAATCTATTCATTTTCGCGGTGATTTGCAAAGCGCGTGTGACGGACCTGAAGAAGGGCTTGGAGAAACTAAAACCCGGCGCCGAGCCTGACTTCAGCTCGACGCCGGGTTGTGTTCGGGGAAGTCCGGTATGATCGGACGAATCAAAGCCGCCGAGGCAGCGGCTTTAGTCTCGCTCTCGCTCGCACAGGCAAGCCAGAGGGACACAAATCCCCGGCCTGCGTCACCTGCACGACGTTGTAGAACGTGTTGCTCGACTGACTGCTGCCTAAACCGGTTCCAAGCAGCACGCCCGCGCAAGCTTCGTTGATGGTGTTCTTGGTCACAGTCGTGCCGTTTCCCGACATGCCGGTAGATTCGGTGCAGGAGCTGTCGATGTGAACCCCGGCTCCGGAACTATTGAATACGATATTCGATGTGGCCGTATCGTTGTTGCTGCAAAGGTCGATGCCATCGTCGAAGTAAATACCCGCCGTCAGGGTGCCGGTAATTTTGTTCGAGGTAACGTCGGTGTAGTCGGCCGTCCCCGCGCTGTCCCCGAAGGTCACGATTGCAAGTTGGGTGTTGCTGACAGTGTTACCGCTAATCGCGATATGACTGACAAATGTGCCTCCAGAATCGTAGAGAAGTATGCCCGAGCCGCCGAAACAGGGAGGGTTGCCAATGGTGCTACAATTCGGCGGATTGATGTAGACGTCATCCGTGACGGTATTCCCCTTCACGCTGCCCGTCGCTCCGTCGCTGACCTGAATGCCGTTCTCCGCCGCGCCGGTGGTTGCGCCTTGTCCTACAACGTAATTTCCAGTGATTGTAGCCACGGTTCCGCTGCCGTCGGCGGTGATTCCATTCTTTTGGTAGGAATGGACGCTGTTATTCGAGATAGTAACAATCGCTGATCCGCCGCTGGCATAACCGCTCTGGACGAAGATCGCCAGGCCGCTCTGACAGCCGTCATCCGCGACGCTCAGTGCCTGGTTCCTGGCCACCACCTCGTTGATCGTGCCCGAGGCATTCTGGTAGTAGATACCGACAAGGTCATTCGGCGGGCCGCAGCCCGGAATCAGATTGTTCGCGCCATCGACGGCGATGTAGCTCAGGTTCACCTTGATTGGCGCAGGCGCTCCCGACGGAGTCAAAACCGCAATTTGCGCGCCAATCGAGCTGCTATCGAAAAGGTCGCTGGCATTCGCGACTACTCCGCCCGCGGGAGAAGTAATTACAGGATTGTTCATTCCCGTGGCATTGGCGCCAGAAAGCCCGTTCGAGCCCACACCCACCAGCGAAACGGACTTCGTAATCAGAACTTGTTCCGAGTAGGTGCCGGGACAGATGTAGATGGTCGAACCCGCCGGTACGGCGTTAACGGCCAACTGAATGGTGGAGAAAGTAACCAGATTCTTGCAACTGCCGACGACCACTTGGGATGCCCAAACGCTCTGGGCCAGGGCGCAAGAGAGTACAGCCGCGCACAGAACCGACAGGGCAGCACGACGACACGCTAAGGACGTCATAAACAATCTCCTCAAAATCTAGAATTTTCGTTGGAGTCTACACCCGGGGCCGAGTCCCACGAAGGGACTCGCGGACACCTTATAGCCGGGCAGAAACGAGGTCAATGGAACTATCAGGGTGGTAGGGGCTCTACTGGGCCACTGCCATCGGAGTGTACTTGGAGGCGCACTCATCCTCCGCAGCCGCGGCGTAGAACACGCCGCGGCCTCCTCCGCACGCCCTGTCGCCTGCGACCCAGGAGGCAGAGCTGCGGCTAAAGCCAGAATCCGCCGGCCCGAGCCAGCGGGAGCTTACTTGCTACAGGTGGCGCTGACCATCTTCAGGCTGCTGACATCCAGATCGCCATACTCTTCTTTGCTGGACGCCTTCTCCACCTGTCCTTCTTTTTTCTCTTCGGCTTTCGATTCATGGCTGCTGGCGCCGGTGACCGTCACCTTGTGTCCAAGGTGCTCATCCAGCTTGACCGTGCTGCTGCGCAGTCCCCAGGTCTTGCCGTCTTCGCCGGTGATGGAAAACTCGCCGGCCTTGTCACCCTTCTGCAGGCAGCCCGTCACAGACTGTGCGTGCGCAGCCTTATCCGCTGTCTTCTCTTGCTTTTCCTGCGCCGTACCATACTGTGCCACCAGCCCGAGCGGGCAAAGGCTCAAGAAAAGAATCGGAACCAACCAATAAACTAACTTCCCAATTTTATTGGACATGAACCTACCTCATTTTTCTAGACGAGATGGCGAGTTTCTGGACGAAGTGGCGAGTTTCTAGACGCGGTGGCGAGCGTACGAGTGGCGAGAATCAAAACTTACCACGCTGCTCACGTTTCGGCAAGTCCTGCCACCCTACGAACCATTCATCGGATAGATTCTAGTTTGCCATCCCGCTCGATTTGGGGTGAACCTGGGTCATGCTCTTTGCGGGTTCGGTGGATGGCGCGCCGTTTGCCGGAGTGCCGGGCTGTTGCGGCGCGTACTTTGAGGCACACTTGGCCTGCAGCTGCTTGGCGTGGAAGACGCCATCGCGGCCGAAGCTGCCATCGGCCAGGGCTTGAGAATCGTCCTTGAAAGTATCGGGAGGCGCCTCGGTTCCGGTGTAATCCACCGAGAGCAACTGATCCTGCTCCACCAGCACAAACTGCACGTGGGTTCCCGTGCGCTTGATCGAGCCCGGCTGCACATTCCCCGCCACGCGCAGCCGCTTGGCGTAAGCCCCGTTCCCCATCTTGTGCAGTTCGCTGATGGTGACGTAGTAGCTCTTGCTATCCTGCACCCCCGTATAAGCGAGATACCCGAGCAGGAAAACAATCAAGAGCGTAGCCGAACCGAACTTGAGATAAGTCTTGCCTTGGCTGGACATAAAGAACCACCCGACAGGAATTGTGCTCCCATGACTCTACCCCTCCCCAAGCTCACAATCAAGATTGTCGAGGAAACGGGCCGTTCCTGCGGGGACTGCCACCCTGCAGTGAACGCGCACTTTAGAGAAGCGGCTTTAGCTCCGACTCAACAATATCCGTGTATTCAAACCCGATGACCTTGTTGCGCAGTATTCCTTGGCGGTCATAAAGCAGCGTGGTTGGTAAACCTTCAATGCCGCCAAACTTCTGCTTCAAGTCATCAGCCGCGACCACCAGCGGATAACGAACTCCGATTTTCCTCGCAAACTGGACCGGGTCTTCGATATCCCTCATAGTATCGAATTTGAATCCGACTACCACCAATCCGCGAGAGCCATAGCGGTCAAGAAGTTTCTGATAGCCCGGCATCTCTTTCTTGCACGGTTGGCACCATGTGGCCCAAAAATCAATGAGCACCACTTTGCCGCGAAGGTCAGCCGAGGAAATCTCGTGTCCTTGCAAATCCTTTACGGAGAAGTCAGGCAACCGCGAACTCATCTCACCCGCTTTGATTGCATCTTGTTTGAGCTGAGGCTGACTCGTCGAATGCTGATTGCATCCGACGAGTCCAACCGCAGCGAGGCTCAGAAATAACAAACGTTTTCTCAGCATCTATTCCTTCTTCTGCACTTCCAGAATCTCCAGTTTCAGTGGAGCCGAAAGGTCCGCTTTCTTTTTTCCTGTGGGCTTCTTGTACAACTGGCCACGGACTGTGACCATCGTCTGGGTGCCCGCAAGGGCTTCCAGCCCTTTCGACAATTCATTCGGTGCGAGTGCAAATGACCGGTTCGGCTCGACCTGTAAGGCAAGGTTGCCCGAAGAGTCCTTCACGATTTTTCCGCGTGCGGTCATATCCATCTCCGCCGCGGTCACACCGCTGTCGTATGTCGCCTTGAGAAGCTGGACCGGATCAATCTGCCCATCTTCTTTGGGGGTGACGCCGACTCTTCCATCCCGCAAACTAACTTCTACGTTTTGAACGCCAGACTGGCGCCCGAGGTGTTGCTTCACCCCGTAGGCTCAAAAATTTCAAGTCATGCCTTCGACGCGCATTTCAATATGCTTGACTTGCGCCTCCGCAACTGGCAGGACAACCATCGAACCGAGCAGAACCAGTAGCGCGACTCTTTTCATGTTCATTGTTTCCTCCTTTCTTAAAAGTGCAGCCGAAACTGCTGCGTGATTCCAAAACTGATGTGGCGCCGGACAGGCATGAATGTTGCCCCGGTGGAATGCGCAACGTCCCAGTCCATTCCGAACCAAACATGCATTCCAGGACGCACACCGGCGTAGCTTGTGATTCCGGCCAGCAACACGTCACCGCCGCTCCCGCTCTGCGTGACTCCGGCAATGCGGTCGTCTTGGGAATGCCGCCAGGTGAGCACCGGGCCAATAAACCACTCGCGGGCCACATTCTTCGATTCATAAGGCCGGTAAGAGAGCCAGAAACGCGATTCGAAGTCATCTCCCAGACGAGTTGCCTGTGTGCCCTGCGACCGCAAGAGAGCATGGAAGTCCTCATCGGCTACCAGGCGCCTCAAGGTGAACAGACCGGTGTAGGTCCAGTTTGCCCCCAAAAATAGATCCGTCGATCCTGACCCAGGTTGCAAACTTGAAGGCAGCCGCGCCCCGTCTTCGCCAGTCAAGTTGGTTCGGCCTGTCGGAATCTTGGGGCCGAACGTGACCGATGCCTGGGTAGTTCCCCGGCGTGAATCGCGCCGGTAGAAGCGGTATTTAGCCAGCACCATCGCATCGCCAAGGCCAGTGCCTCCGACTACAGGTGTCCCAGTCCCATCAAAGCGATTTGTGACGATCGGAACGAGAACCGTCAAATCGAAATCTCTGTAGAAGCCCCAGGTGAAATTCAAATCGGCTTCGTGCGAGAAAGTAGGACGGGCGGTCGCGGGAATGCCACCCGATATTCCCGGCATCAGACCGCGGGTGGTAAAGATGGAGTTGTAGGATATGAGGCCGCCGCCCGGAAACAATGGCGGGGCCGTTTCAGGGGCAGGTCCCTGCCCCTCGACCGTAGAAGCACAAAACAGTAGGGCGAGCGTGAGCCACGCCCACGTCCCACTACCAAGACACGTCGGCTTGAGTAATGTCACGAGTTTTCCTCCAGCAAGATGGCGAAACCCAGGCACACAAATGCCTGATAGCCGGGAAACGACTGGAGGTCAGACTAGATGCGGAGGGGCCGTGCGGCCGGTGAGTGGAAGCCGGGCGGGGCGTGGCAATGGGCAGCGATGGTGCGAGCAAAGGAATCTAAGCCACCGGATTCCCAGGATACCGCCATCACTGCGAATACAGCGGGCGAGAAAGATACGCCATGCACAGACGAGGGCTGCACAAAAGGAGCGTGCATCGTTGGCATGGTCTTGCAGCAATCCTGACCATGGTGGCCGTTCGCAGAGCAATGCATCGACTTGCAGCACTGCATCGCCTGTTCTGGCGTCGTCGCGGCCTCGCAGTCGAATGCGTATGCTCCGAGAGCGACTCCGAGTATCGCCACAAAGAATGGCTTGGCTAAATGCATCTTTGACCAGCTTAGACACCCAGAGTGGTCACGTCAACTCCGCGCACAGGGAAGAAGACTGAGAACTGACCACCTCCGGCGGGCGGCCGACATCCCTGTCAACTTCGGGAATGAGTATATCGCCAACGAATCTGGGTGCCCCATTTCTCGCGTCTTTTGCGAGAAGTGGGCTCGTTGCGCGGTCTGTCTCTATTCGTCACGGGCTGTGATTCGGTGTGTTGACTCTCCCTTGAAGACATCAATCCACCGGAATACTCACACATACGGTTCAACGAACCGCCTTGCCCAACGCTGCCACGGTTTGAGCAGGACTGAGCCGTACGTTAAATTTGTCGTCGTGCCCGCAGCTGATCACCGTAATTTCGCCGGGATACTCTCTGACCCAAATCACCTGTTCGGGATTCACAAAGACTTCCATGCCGTCCACATCTTCAAACATTACGAACTCCATGTCGCCTCCTTTTGGTCGTCCCTGGTTGCCCGAGCGAGCCGCGTCCCTTCCCAACGGCACCGACTTTACTCTTCCCTCGACAAGCGAATCTCATAGACCGTGGGAATCGGGTCTGAGTTGGTGCGAACAAAGCTGCGGACTAGTTCGGTACGGGAAAAGTGACCGAGGCTGAGGAGTCGAATGCATTCATCGGTGGCGCAACTCTCCCACGATGTGCGATTTCCCCAGGGGAAGCAGCTTGCTTCGATGACGCGTACTGGAAGCCGCTCTTGAAACCCGGCTTCAATCTGTTCCCGGAGCCAGCGCAAGTAATCCAGTTTATGCGATATGGCAACTTTCGGATCTTCTCGTATCACCACGCCGGGAAAATCAGGGATGTCTCCGCGCAGCGTATGCACGTGTCCATGTCCTTCGACCAGAATTTCAACATCGAGTTCCATCAGGCGTTCGAGGCTTACGAGCCACTTCAGGCTGTCAACGTCGGGATTGGGAGTCGCAAAATAACTTCCCATGAATGCGTCTCCCGCCAGCAGCACCTTCTCCTTGGGGTCGTAGAGAACGATGTGGTCATCGCAGTGGCCTGGCGTCGCGATCACCTGCAATTCGCCGGATTCGGTGTCGACGGACTCACCCAGAAGATGGAACGGCTGCTTTAAATTTGGGGGCTGCCCAATGATCGCGGCACGCACCCACGGAAGCTTCTTGAACGGCGTGAGAAACCGCGAGGTCATCTCCGAAAGATAGATCGGAGCACCCGTCACATCGGAAAGCCAATTCAGGTTGCCGACGTGTTCCTCGTGGGCGTGCGTGGCCACGACTTTCGCGATTCGCGATTTCAGCCGACGAAGATGGCGGGCAAGCGACCTGCGCATCTTCGGCGAGCCAGGATCAATTGCGACTCCGTCATAGAGCACTGTCGTAAAGAGTTCGCCAAAAAGCAGCGGAACTGTATTGGGCAGCACTCCGTTCAAAAACAGAATGGTCAACTTGCCGTCCAGCAAATCTAGCCGCCGGTGGTACGTGCGAGTAAAGATGCCTGTTCTTTCCACCGCAGCTTTGACGCCCGCATAGACGACGAGCGGGAACCGGATCAGAAATCCCAGTGTGTAGCAAGACCAGAAGGCTCCCAATTTTGCTTGCCGCCGAACCGCTTCCGGCCTGGCCACGCGGCAAGCGCCACCGCGACACTTGCTAAGGGAATATCTGTTCGTGGCAACGAATTGGTAGAGCAGATGCCCCAGGTTGCGGAACACGAACCACTGCCCGAGCATGCCAATCAGCCAAGTAGACGGGAACAAACGGGCCAAACAAGTAACAGCGTTCCAACCGACATAAATTTCACCTGCGGGAGTGACAACATGCAGTTGTCGCAAGCATTCCTCGATGTTGAGCCGGGAATCTATCGTGGGTAAGACTTCTACGGTGATGGGAATGCAGGAGGTCTTGTTAGTGTGGTCGAGAGTTCTTAGCCATGACACGAAGGCCTGACAAATCTCACACTGCCCGTCGTATAGCACCTGGTACGCTGCGTTGGCGCGTTCTTTTCGCCCGGGCTTTTCGGCGATATCTTCGACCGGATTCGCAGGCATGGCGGGAATGTTAGGTGGGACACGAGCAAAGGTCAACAGACAAACAAAAGCTCATGGGTCATCGACTTGAAAGAAACCACTTCTCCATTCATTCAGAATATTTCCACAGCCCTCGTGTGACATCTGACCTTGTGCCCGCTATCGAACTTGCGTAATCATGGTCGAGGCAGTGACGGTCCAAAGAGATCGAATCAGGCCACCTTAAGTCGTTTGTTATCTAGATTTTGAGATCTAAGTTCTTTGACAACAAGATTTTGCGAAATCCGGTTCGCGAAACCCGCGCCAGACAAGGCTTTCGGCGGCATCGAAGCAAAAAAAATCAACCGAGATCCGCCGGGAAAACCAAAACGCTCGCATGGCAAGACGCGAACCGAACTTTATTTTCGCGGAGAAATCCACACCCCGAACCGGCTGTCCAATCAACCTGGCCAAAGAAGGATGGCGGTTAACTGAGGCCCCAATCTAATAGCTAACAGCTAAAAGCTAAGAGCTAGGCGCCGCCCCTCCGCTACAATGAACCCATGATTCATCCCTGGCATGACGTAACTCCAGGCGACAAGCTGCCGCAGGAATTTGATTGCGTCATCGAGATCCCGTTCGGGTCGAGCGTGAAGTACGAACTGGACAAGGCCAGCGGACTGATCAAGCTCGATCGCATCCTCTACTCCGCGGTTTACTATCCCGCGAACTATGGCTTCATCCCGCAGACGCTGGCGGAAGACGACGATCCGCTCGACGTGCTCGTGCTCTGCCAGGAACCCGTCGTGCCGCTCACCATCATTCACGGCCGCGCCATCGGGCTGATGACCATGATCGACACCGGCAAGCAGGACCACAAGATCATTGCCATCGCCACCGAAGACCCCGAGTTCAATTCTTATCACGAAGCCGCGGAAATGCCGCACCACCGACTGCTCATGCTGCGGCGCTTCTTTCAGGATTACAAGCAGCTCGAAGGCAAGGCCGTCGAGGTGGATGAGATACGCCCCGCAGCCGAAGCGTATCCCATCATCCTCGACGCGCTGCACCGCTACAGCGAACAGCGCCGCAAAGGCTTCAAGGCCTCGGGAAAGCCCTGAGGCGCGCTACATGGCCTTGAAGACGAAATTGATTTCCTTCGTTTCGTTTGCGCCAATCGTGATCGTCTGGGTCGACGTACCCAGCTTCTCGTGCCACGCTTTGATGGTGTAAGTGCCCGGAGGCAAGCTACTCAGATCGAAACTGCCGTCCTTGCCAGTGACGGCGAAGAACGGGTGCTTGAACACCGCAACGTAACCGTGCATCCAGGGATGCACGTTGCACTTCACCGGAATTGCAATCTCCTCCCGGGCAAACGCCTCATCGAGGCTGGTTCCCGGCGGTTCCGCCTTGTTCCATTCCCGATTGTTCGCGGGCGTGGGATGGATATTGTGCGATGTGGGATCGTCGTTCACCACGTGCAGTGGCTGATTCGCCCGCACCGCCAGCACATGCGGCTGGTACATGCAGCCTTTCTGCTCGACGACAACCGGCTGCGTGGGAGCCTCGAACGTGCGATCACCCAGACCCTGGGCAACGTAGACGACGACGTTCTCCAGGTCGCCCTTCGAATCAGCCATGACTTCCTGCGCAAATGCGGGCGAGGGATGTTGCCGGGCGCAGCTAGGATCCGCGGCCATGCTGATCAACTTCGGCTTTGGCACACTGCCTTCGAATTTCACTACGCCTTTTACGCTGGCCGCGCCGGTGGTGCTGGTATTTGGGGGTGGGCTGCCGGCTTTCACTGCGTAAGGCGTGGAGATGCAGAGTAATAGAGTAAGAGCAGAGATCGAGATTAACTTGTTCGAGTTCATAACTTCACCTCAAATTCAGAATTCTCATTGCAGACTTATTGCCGAGGCTCCATCGGGCGGAGCGCTTACTCGGTCGACTGACCGCGCTCGGTGTTGGCGCTGGCAATGGTTTCGTTGTATCCGCGGCGGTATCCTGCCGTGAACATGGAGCGGTCCTGCTGCGTGGACCAGCGGCCGATGGCGGGACGCGGAGTCTGGCCGGCCTCGGCAGCGAGCTTGCCCAGGTACAGTCCGTCGCGGAACGCGCCGTCGGTTGCAAGGCGGGCCTCGGCGGTCGTGCCCGGGTTCACTGCGCTGGAGCTGATACCAAGCGTCGCCGTCGCGCCCAGGCCAATGACAATCACGGTGTAAGTAAAGAGTCGTGTCATGTGTTCCTCCTCGTGTTTTCCATTACTCAGCCAACGCCTGGACAGGGCAGTGCTCGGCTGACCGCTGTGAGAGCGGCCTACTCATTGAATTTGTTCGCAGGGGTTCTCGCTCGAGATGGGTCAAGCGTACGCGGCTGGCAAAGAGGGATTGTCACGGCCACGTCACTCGTGAGTCATTTTGTCGTCATCAGTTTGTCAAGGATTCGCCACCGCGGGAGGATTGAGAGGAGCGCAAGACGCGGGCACGGATATCGTTGAATCGAATTTTCCACTTGACAATGATGTATCAATCTACTATAACACTAGTGTACTATATGACTGAAAAGACGAATTCGCCGGCCCGGCGGCTTCCCTTCCAATTTGCCCTGGACCTGCGCAGCGGTGTCCCCGTCTATCGCCAGCTCATCGATCAGGTGCGGAGCGGCATGGCTTTGGGATCGCTGACTGCGGGCGATCAACTGCCAACGGTGCGTCAGATGGCCGTGGATCTCGCCATCAATCCCAATACCGTTATGCGCGCCTACCGGGAATTGGAACTGGGTGGCCTGCTTGAAACCCACCAGGGCACGGGGACGTTTGTGGCGAAGAAGAAGCTGGAAAGGAAAGACGCAGAGCGGGAACGGCAACTTACACAGTTGGCCAACGAATTCGCGGCCCGCGCCGGGGCGGCCGGATTCACCGTCGAAGAGTTGCTCGATCGTTTGGAAGAATTAGTGCCTCATGCGGGGCAAAGGAGATAGAAGCCATGACGAAACTCGAAATCGGTCAGATCAGCGGCATCGGAAGATCACTGTTCGTCATCTGCCTTCTGGTGGGCGCGATCGTCACCGCCGCCACAAAGCATCCGGCTGGGATCATCGCGGGCGCCGTGCTCGGGATTTATCTGATGTTCGCCATCAAGGTAGTGCGGCAGTGGGAGAAGGTCGCTGTGTTGCGATTGGGGCGCTACGTCGGACTGCGGGGGCCTGGCCTCTTCCATATTGTCCCAATCGTCGAGACCCTGAGCCCCTATGTGGACCAGCGCGTGCGCGTGGCCAGCGTCTCTGCCGAATCGACGCTGACTCGCGACACCGTTCCGGTCAACGTGGACGCCATCGTGTTCTGGCTGGTGTGGAATGCGGAGAAATCGATTCTGGAAGTTGAGAACTTCATCGAAGCCATCAACATGAGCGCGCAGACGGCGCTGCGGGAATCGATCGGTCGCCACGAACTGGCGCAGATGATCACGGAGCGCGAGACACTGGGACGAGAGCTGCAGCGCATTCTGGATGAGAAGACGAATCCGTGGGGCATTACTGTGCAATCGGTCGAGATCCGCGACGTCAGAATTCCGCAAGGGTTGGAGGACGCTATGTCTCGCCAAGCGCAGGCCGAGCGTGAGCGGCAGGCGCGAATTATTCTGGGACAGGCGGAAAAGGAAATTGCCGATAGCTTTGTGCAGGCCGCAGCAGCTTACGCGGAAAATCCTGTGGCTTTGCATCTGCGCGCCATGAACATGCTCTATGAGGCGATTAAAGAGAAAGGCTCGATGGTGATTGTGCCTTCGTCAGCTGTAGAGACAATGGGTCTGGGCGGAACGCTCGCGACCGCGTCACTGGGCGGAGCGAAAGCGGCTTAGGATTCAACCGGACAGACTTCAATGGAGGGATTTATGACCGACGCGCAGTCTACGAGAACACCAGCGGCCGGGCACGGCTACCGCTGGCTGACAACGGCGGCCTCGCTGACCGTAGGCGCGGCGTTCTTCGGCCTATGGTTCTGGCTGCTGCCGGGATGGCTCGGCTTCCGAGTGGAAATGGCGGGCGCCGCACGCTGGCGATGGCTGGCTGCGATTCCGTCAGCGTTGGGATTCGCGGTCGCGCTCCGCTGTATCTGGGACTTCGGATGGACGGGACGCGGCACTCCTGCGCCCGTCGCTCCGCCGCAACGATTGGTCGTAGTAGGTCTCTACCGCTACGTGCGCAATCCCATGTACCTGGGCTTTGCAGCCGGGTGGATTGGGCTGTGGGTGATTTTCGGGCATCCCAACCCCAGAGTGATTGCAGCCGTCGCTGCGGTTGCGTTGGGAATACATCTGTTTGTCGTGTTTTACGAAGAGCCGACGCTGCGTGGGAAGTTCGGAGCAGAGTACGAAGAGTATTACTGCAACGTGCATCGCTGGTGGCCGCGTCTGCGAAGATGGGATCAGCCCCGATAATCTATTTCGGGGGCTGGGGTGGCCCGAGCGGCACCTTCTCTTGGGATCCCGTCATCTTATTGAAAGATCCCATCACCTTTTGCATTTCGTTGGGGTCATAGAAGAAAGGGTAGTAGTCGCGGTCGGAGATTTTTTCAGGATCGGCCTGATCGGTCACCGGTCCGGGTCCCATGATGGCCGCTCTTCTTTTCATTTCGGCCATGTAATCCTTGTCGAGGAAAACCTCGGCCGGGTGTGGGTCTTTCAACAACAAATCCCGCGGGCCAAGATAGAGATAAGCATCCACCATTTTCGAGAACGGAACGCCGCCGGAGTCCACAGGCGTCTCGGTTCGCTTGCCGTCCTTTCCAACCCGAAACCTCACTAACATACCCCCAAGCGTGTGAGTCTTCTCCAGCAAGTCTGCCAGCCATGTGCCGGTCATGGCTTCGACCAGCGACGGGATCGGCCACGCAGCCATCCGCGATTCGAACTCGTCGTTGTACTTCTCCAGGGGAGAGTAGCTGCCAAAGCCCGTGTGGTCGGCGATCACCAGGGTCACTCCCGGATAGTTCTTCTCATACATTTCCACCGCTGAGTGCGACCTCGGTCCAGCCTGATTGTGGTAAAGGTGCCCCGTGCCAAAGAGCATGAGCGCTTTGCGGTGTTTTGAAAGCACTTCCTTCTCCATCACGGAAGCAATTGCGGTGTCGCGCTCCATGAATTGCCACAGAGTTGCTGGCTCCGCTAGGTCGCGCTTCAAGACTCCCCATGCCTCCTCGCGGGTTTTGACCTTGCTCCAGTCGATAGGAGGGTCGCCGGCCAGCATGCGAAACTTCTTCGCCGGCGGAAGCTTCTGATTTATTCTTCGGATTAACGGAAAAAGCTCCTCATAAAACGCCGACACACTGCACATGGGTTGTGTTGTGTTGCGCCAGACCTGCCGCGCTTCGTCCAGCGAAACATCGTCGCCCGCAATGTAACGGTCGAGGATAGGCTGATATAGCGAATTGCCACATTCCACGGCAATGTCGTTGATCTTGCCGGAAAGCGCAGGGTTTCGGATGAGATTGAGAATGAAATCGTCGAGATCCTGATTACCGTGGGCCGCGTCCATTCCAACCACTTCGTATTTGTCAAAAGCAGCGAGAATCGCCTTTGCGGCATCCTGTGGCTTGGGATTGCGTCCAGTGAGAGTGGGGCGCGGCACCTCGGCCATTTCCGGTCCGGGTCCCGGCATTGGCATGGCTTGCTGCGCTGAGGCAGACTCGCAGTAAACGAACGCCACGATCACAGCCATCAGAAAGCGCGCTGAAAACCGGGACCACTTCATAGATTGTCTTCCCCTCGAGACTCACAACGTACGAAGTTTCTTGGCACACTACGCTTACCAGACGTGGCAAGCGTTTTCGGCCACCATCGGTTGCCCGGCTTTGCATCCCCAGGCCTTCTGGAACTCCGGCATGTTTTGCACCACGCCGTCGACGCGGTATTTGCCGGGCGAGTGGGGATCGGTTAGTACTCTGACGCGGGCCACTTCCGGACGGCGCTTCTCACACCACACGCGGGCGAATCCCAGGAAGAAGCGCTGCTCGGGCGTGTAGCCGTCAATCTTGCGGTCTTCCTTTCCGGTCTTGTCGTCGGCGATCATGTGCTCGAGCGCCATCAGGGCGATGCGGGCGCCGCCGTTGTCGGCGGTGTTCTCGCCCAGGGTGAGCTTGCCGTTCACCTTCAGGTCATCGACGGCGACAAAGTTCGAGTACTCGTCCGCAACGCAGCTGGCGCGCTTCTCGAACTCCTTGCCGTCCTGCTCCGTCCACCAGTCGTGCAGGTTGCCTTGAGGATCGAACTTGCGGCCCTGATCGTCGAAGCCATGAGTGAGTTCGTGGCCAATGACCAAACCGATGCCGCCGAAGTTGACGGAGTCGTCCATGGTCTTGTCGAAGAAAGGTGGCTGCAGAATGCCGGCCGGAAACACGATCTCATTGAACGACGAACTGTAATAGGCATTTACGGTGGGCGGGGTCATGCCCCACTCCTTGCGGTCGAGCGGTTTGTCGATTTTGGCTATGTCGCGTTTGGACTCGAAGGCGTTGGCACGAGACACGTTGCCCAGCAGGTCGTCACTCTTGATCACCACCGAACTGTAGTCGCGATACACATCGGGATAGCCGATCTTGTTGCGGATGGCATCGAGCTTCACCTTGGCCTGCTTCTTGGTTTCGTCGCTCATCCAGGAGAGATCGTGGATGTCTTCGGCGAGAGACTTCTCCAGCGCGTCCACCATCTTGAGCATGCGTTGCTTGCCTTCCGCGCCGAAGGTCACGTCGACGTATCTCTGCCCCAGAGCCTCGCCCAGTTCGCGATCGGTGAGGCTGACGCAGCGCTTCCAGCGCGCCTGAATTTCTTTCTGGCCGGTGAGGTTCTGCTGAAACTTGAAGTTGGCCTCAACGAAGGGCTGAGAAAGCCACGGGGCCGCGGCGTTCAGCACATGCCAGGTCACGTAGATCTTGAGCGAGTCGAGGGATTCCGATTCCAGCGTCGCGTTCACCTGCTTGAAGAAATCAGGATTCGTCACGTTGAGCTGGGAGAAGTTGGGCGCACCCACGGCGGTGAAGTAACGGTTCAGATAGAAGTTGGGTCCCAGAGCGACTGCGTCGTCGCGGCTCATTTTGTGGTCGCGATTCTTGGGGTCGCGGCGGGCGGTGCGGTCCATAGAAGCCTTGGCCAAGGCAGTCTCAAGGCGCAGCACAGTTTGCGCGCCATCGGCTGCCTGCTGCGGCGTCTGGCCCGCCAGCGTGAACGCCTGGGTAACGTAATCGACCAGGTGCTGCCGCATCTCCTTCATCTTCGGGTTGTCGTCCTTGATGTAGTAGTCGCGGTCGGGGAGCGACAGGCCTCCCTGATCGATGTAGGCGATGACCTGGTCGGCGTTGTGCAGGTCCGACTGAGCATAAAAGTTGAACAGGGCGTTGGGCCCGATCAGGTGGACGTGCGCAATCTCGTCGATCAGAGCACCCTTGTCTTGCACCGCCGCGATGCGATCAAGCTCCGGCTTGTGCGGAGCGATGCCTTTTGCGTCCACGGCCTTCTCGTCGATGCACGAGGCGTAGAGGTCGCCGATTCTCTGGTCGACCGCGTCGCGGCTTGCTCCCCCGGCGGCGGCTTTCTCCAGAATGCCGTGTTCGATGTCCTTGTTGCGCTCGTTGAGCTCGACGAAGCTAACCCACTGCGACTGGTCGGGAGGAATCTCGGAGTTCTTGATCCAGTTGCCGCAGGCGTACTGGTAGAAATCCACGCAGGGATCGACGGTCTTGTCGATGGTGTCGAGGCTGAAACCAGGGGCGGGCTTCGCGGAGGAAGAGGTTTGAGCAGAGCTGACAACGGTCACCAAAAGCAACCAGACCGGCAAGAGACGGAACACTCGCATACGAGACTTCTCCTTTTAGGGAACGGAGGAGATTCTAAGCCTGAGACTCTTCCCGGGCAAGGACGGAAGCACCTCAATAGCGGATTTGCAGCGCGCCCCATTGAACAGTCGCAGTCGGAACGAGTTGTGAATGCCTGTGTTTGTTTGAAACCACCTTGGCTCGACGTACCTTCCGCGCGCACGTCCGAGTATAATCGGGCCTATTGAATCCCCATGAAAGCTGACTCTGACATGACCCCCACGAATGGCAATTCCGGCAACGGCTACAGCGTTCCCAAACCGCGCGCAGAGTGGCTTGCCGAGCGCAAGCGGGCGAATACCGACGGCAACTTCTCTCAGATGCACTTCGCGCGCCAGGGTGTGATCACGGATGAGATGGGCTACGTTGCCCACCGCGAAAAGATCTCGCCCGAACTGGTGCGCGACGAAGTGGCCCGCGGACGGATGATCATTCCCGCCAACATCAACCATCCGGAACTGGAGCCGATGGCGATCGGGGTGGCCTCGCTGTGCAAGATCAACGCCAACATCGGCAACTCAGCGGTCACTTCGGAGATCAACGAGGAGTTGAAAAAGCTGCACACCGCCGTGCATTACGGCGCTGACACGGTGATGGATCTTTCCACCGGCGGCAACATTCACGAAATTCGAGAAGCCATTCTGCGGAATTCGCCGGTTCCTATCGGCACCGTGCCGATTTATGAAGCGATCGCTCGCGTGAAACGCGTGGAAGATTTGAATGCTTCGGTGATGCTTGAGGTGATTGAAGAGCAGGCGGCGCAGGGCGTGGACTATATGACGATTCACGCTGGAGTGCTGATCCAGCATTTGCCGCTGATTTCGAAGCGCATTACCGGGATCGTGAGCCGTGGCGGCGCCATCCTCGCGCAGTGGATGGCTTACAACCACAAGCAGAATTTCCTTTATGAGCGTTTTGACGACATCTGCAAGATTTTCAAGAAGTATGATGTCAGCTTTTCGCTGGGGGACGGGCTGCGTCCCGGCTGCGTGGCCGATGCCAGCGACGAAGCGCAGTTCGCCGAGCTGAAAACTTTGGGCGAGCTGACGAAGATCGCCTGGGCACACGACGTGCAGGTGATGATCGAGGGTCCGGGCCACGTGTCGATGGACAAGATCAAGGAGCAGGTGGAGAAAGAAGTCGAGCTGTGTTACGAAGCACCGTTCTATACGCTGGGGCCGCTGGTTACCGACATCGCTCCCGGCTACGACCACATAACGTCAGCGATCGGCGCGGCCATGATTGGATGGTACGGCGCGGCCATGCTGTGCTACGTCACGCCTAAAGAGCACTTGGGATTGCCGAACGAGAAAGACGTGAAGGACGGAATTATCGCGTACAAGATTTCCGCGCACGCCGCCGACATCGCCCGCGGACGTCCCGGCGCTCGCGACCGCGACGACGCGTTGAGCTATGCGCGTTATAAGTTCGACTGGGAAAAACAATTTGCTTTGTCTTTGGACCCAGAGACAGCGCGTTCGATGCACGACGAAACTCTGCCTGACGACTTCTACAAAGAGGCAGCCTTCTGCTCCATGTGCGGCCCGAAATTCTGCTCGATGAATTATTCGTCGAAGGTGGACGAGTACAACAAGCAGGTGCATGGGATCGAGAAGAAGGATTATTCGGAGTTGGTGGAGAGGCTGGTTTCGATTAAGTAAGACACGCACTCGAATCTACGCCAAAGCGAGATCTATGGATCACCACGAGGCAGTCCGGAAATTTGAACATTTGATGTTGAAAGAGGCCGATCACGCGCGCGAAGTAGCGACGGAACTGGAGGCCTTGGTGCCGATCCTGACCACCGAGAACTCTCGACAGCTCGCACAGTTGCAAATAAAGGCGAGCCACAGGCAAGCGAAAGAGTTTCGCGAGTTGGCGGAGAAAGTCAAAGAGAAATAGCGCTGGGTGAGCCCCAAATTCTGCTCGACGAATTGTTCGTCGAAAGTAGACGAGTACAACAACCAGGTGCATGGCATCGAGAAGAAGGATTATTCGGAGTTGGTGGAGAGGCTGGTGACGATCAAGTAGGAACATTGCTCTGAGTGGGCAGTCGAGGTGCGAGTCTTCGGCACGGCCTGAGCCATTGTTTAAATGGACATCTGTGTTTCATTTAGCCCCGGCAAGCTTCGACCCCAACACAAACGCCCCAGCGACTATGGCCGATAACGCAGAGAGAACGCTCCACAAGTGTGAGGTTTTTAGGCTCCGAATCAAGTCGAAGAATGACATCTTGTCGAGGTCCAGGTGCCTGTCAACTGCTCCTTCCACCGAACCTTTGACCACTTTCTGCTTCCAGCTAGCTAAGACCCCGTTAAACTCACTGGAATTCAGTGCGGCGGGTTCTGGCTTTACCACCTGTACGTACCAGTCGTATCCCCGCGCAAGTAGCCCTTCGTTCTTCACTCCGACTTCGACAATTACCATTAGCGGAAGTCCGCGGGAATAAGCCATCGCGGCCTCAACCTGATTCCAGGGAGTTGCCAGCTTGACATCAGCGAGCCGAGTCTCGTTGTCGCCGCCACGCCGCTCAGATCCGGACACAATGTAACAACGCTCCAGAGCAATGACCACGACGCCGGTACAGGTGCGCATTAGTTCCGTGATGGTCTTCAACGGCGCGTCAGCGCCGAAGGTGTTTCTGCCAACAGTATGTGGAATTAGCCCTTCGCTTCGAAGTCGTTCTTCTACCGCGTGAACGAAGGTCTCCTGATGCTCAGCAAAGACCTCTCCAACGCTGACGAACACATCGTATTCATTCATTAGCTGCACCCCCATCGCGAAACGAATAACTTGCGCATATACGAATGCTGACTAAGATGGCCACGGGTCGTCCTAACAAGAAATTGCCTACGCCGCACCGGGAGAAGATATCACAGTGGTGACTAAGAAGAGCGCGATACCTAGATCGCAGTTCGGCAAGAATAGTCAACCTTCTGAATTGGACCTATACAGCCAGGATACAAGCTCACCCTCCGTTGCAATTGTCGTGCGGGTGCCCCATCCTTTGGCCGGGTGCCCACTTCCCGCCTCATTTGCGAGAAGTGGGATCGCCTGCTTTTCAAAAACACCGGCAACCGAGACCATGATGGGCGTATCCTATGAGTATGACTGTGAACTGGATCGAAGTCGCAAGGAAGATGGCAGAAGATGCGCGGGCGCAGCTTGCGATTAACCGCAAACGTCTGCGGGAAATCCTTGCGGAACGCGGACGTCAACAAGCCGCCCAAGAACCCCACACGAATGCCCGGTGATCCGCCCCGGCTTACTATCATTGCTGGAGCGAACGGTTGCGGCAAATCCACGTTCACGGCCCGATCAAGTTTCGTATACCGCATTCCCCTGCTTGACCCCGACGCGATCAGCAAGGCGCTGCAGCCAACTGCTCGCGGAACATCGGCTGTGGCGGCGGCTCGCAAGGTTCTCAACTCCGCCCGCCAACACATCCAAAAAGGCGAGGGCTTCGCGGTCGAAACCACTCTTTCCGGCCGGGGCTACCTGCAGATGATGCTCGAAGCGCGGAGCTGCGGCTTTGAGATTGTGCTGGTGTACATCGGAACCGAGAGAGTCGAAATTAACTTGAGCCGCATCCGTGATCGCGTGGTTGCAGGAGGCCACGACGTCCTCGAAGTGGACGTGCGCCGTCGCTATCTAAGAAGCTTCCAAAATCTTGCAGCGGCGATCAGTCGCGCCGAGCACACCATTCTGTTCGACAACTCAACGGAAGAGGGTTACCGGCTTATCGCGGTTCTCGGACCGTCTGGAAATAAATGGTTCAAACCAACTCCGGAGTGGGCAAATACGATAGCTCGTTAGAGTAGCCCAACTCTGCCTCGCGCTCGTCTTTAGCCTGCGCGGCCGCGCAGGTTGAGGCGCCAGTAGTCTAATGAAAAAGGCGGGTTGTCCGCCGAAGCCTGATCCGTCAGCTCTGCCATAAATTCCGCCCGAAGTTGTTCGGACGGAATGTTCTCCAGATGCCTCCGCAGAATAATGTTACGCACGAACTCGTTGTACTGGCCGGCGCTGTCGAGGATGGTGGGCGCGGCTTCAATCGAGGTCTCGACTTCGACAAACCCGGCACGTAGAAGAGCCTGCGCTGCCTCGTCTGCATTCTGAAAAAGCCAAGGCTCACAGAAGTCCGCGAAGAACGGGGAAAATTTCGGAGTCGCGGCCAGTTCGTCCGCACGTTTGCGCAGGGCGACCACGTTCGGTCCGCCTCCGCACTGGGCTTCCAGCCATCCTCCGGGAATCAGCACCCGGCGCAGGTTCGCAAACAATTGATCGTGGTCGAGTACCCAATGAAACGCCGCCGTGCTCACGATCCCGTCGAAGCTAGCCTCAAACGGCAGGCACAAGAGATCACAAAGGACCAGATTCGGGACTAGATTGGCGCGAGGTTTGAAATGTGCGAGGTGCTCGCGTGCCGATCGCAACATGTTTTGCGAGAGGTCGATGCCGACAACGCGGCCACGGGGCAGGGCGTCAAGTAATTCGGCGGTGAGCCGCCCGGTGCCGCAGCCGGCATCGAGCACTGTCTCGTCTCCGCGCAGCCGCAACCGCGACAGCACCTTCTTCCCCCAACTGACCTGTGGTCCGGAAAGCCGGTGATAGACGTCGGAATTCCACTCGCGCGAAGAAGATTGATTTTGCGTCAAGGTCATTTTGCTTGCCCAGTCTGTCCGCATGGTCCCGCTTGGAGGACCTCGGGTGCGCGAGTTTGACTACCGCCTCCTCTACACGCAACCAGCACCGAGCTCATCGGCCGTCATTGGCGCGATGCTTTCGTCCAGTCCTCGACTTTCAGCTTTTTGATTCGGGCAAAGGCATGATCGTTGGTGACCAGCACTGCACCCACCGCAAGCGCATGAGCGGCGATCATTACATCGAGGTTGCCCATCGGCTGACCGCCGCGTTCCAGCACGGCCCTAAGCAGGCCGTATTGCCGGGCAGCGTCTGAATCCCAGGCCAGGATTGCCACGCGCAGAAGAAAATCCTCGATCAGGGAATGCAAGCGTACGGCGTTAGGGAGCCGCGCGGCTCCAAAGCGCAACTCGCCTTCGGTAACCGCAGATATGGCGAGCTGTGCCATGGGAACTTTCACTAATCGACGATCAACCGCCGGACTGTTCCCCTTGATAATGCAGCTCGCAATATTCGTGTCGAGCAGGTAGAGGGTTGCCATCAGAACAAGTCGCGCTTCTGCGGAGCCTTGTCCTGACGATCTGCCATGAACTCATCCGGGACATGGGCTTCCTGCCGAAGTCTGAAGAAGCTGTCCCACGATTCTGGGCGGCGGGAGAGAACTACGTCCCCTGTGGCATCGTCCTGCCGGATGAAAACCTCGCTGCCTTCAAAGCGAAACTCCGCAGGCAAGCGAACCGCTTGGCTGCGGCCATTGAGAAAGAGCTTTGCGGTGCGTGGCATCGGCGGCCTCCCAAGTAATATATACCATGATATATCACACGGAGTCAATAGCCAAATGGCGACTACTTCCCTTCGAGCGTGATATCCCCGACCCCGACGTGGGCCCGCAGTTCGTATTTGCCGTCGCCGTGATACTTCAGGGTCTTGCCCAGCCAGCCGCTGGTCTCGCCGTAGCCGTCGCTGTTCACGTCGCCGATGCTGGTGCTGGCGCGCACGAGGTGATAGGCCGCACGTCCAACCGCGACCCGGATGTCGCCCACGCTTAACTCCAGATCCTTGTCGCCTTCGATATCCTCGACCGTGAGGTCGCCGACCTTTTCATGCACGTCGAGGTTGGTGCTCTGCGGTACTTCGAGTTCCACGTCGAACTGCGTGTTGCCGCCGCTTGTGGCATGGAATTCGAGATTGGCGTCGCGGCCGCGCACCTCGAAGTCCACGTGCGCGTCTTTGACGTGGCCTTCACGCCGCGACTTGACGGTGTAGTGCAGGCGGATCTGGTTGGAGTCGCTGCGCTTGATATGCAGGTCGCCCACGCTCAGGCGCACATGTAACATCCCACCGGCGACAAAGTCGCGAGTCTCGCTGCGAGTCTCTTCGTAGTCCCAGTGGTCTGAAGCAGCACAAAAGGGTACCAACACGAGACAGGCAATGATTGTCTTGTGGAGTAACGTTAGACGGATAGGAGACCTTCCGGGCATGGAGCACCTCCAGAGCGCACCGGCGCCTGTTTGTGGTACGAGCGGGACAGGGCCGTGGTTCCGGTAGATTTCGGGGATCGAGGCAGTCGCGAGCATAGCCTGCCCCTTCGACAGGCTCTGGGCAAGCTCTGAGCTTGCCGAAGGGAGTGCCCGCGCCACACTTGCCTAGCTCTTGAAGTCGGCCACGCCATCCCACACCAGTTGGACGGCGATGGCGAGAATCAGAAAGCCGAAGATCTTGTTGATGGCTCCGACCGCGCTCGGCCCAAGCCGGCGGACCAGCGGCCCACCAAGCCAGAAGAAGAGCTGCACGGAAAGAGCTATCCCGGCGATCCCGATCACCATGCCCAGGTACGACGCAGCGCTGTCCACATGCGCGGCCAGCGCCATGACCACGCCGATCGCTCCCGGGCCGGACATAAGCGGCATGGCGAGAGGAGTAAGGGAAATGTCTTCCTTGTCCTCGGCCTCGTGGCTCTCTTCCGGTGTGATGCGGGCATGGGACGTGACCATGCCCCAGGCCGTGTTGGCAACGATCAGTCCGCCGGCAATCTTTAAGACGGGCAGGGAGATACCGAAGAAATACAGCACGAAGCGGCCAAAAAACAGAAACGTGACCAGAATGGCAAAAACCCATAGACCGGTCTTCAGGGCGGTATTCCGGCGATCTCGGGCGGTCCACGTCGACGTCATGGTGAAGAAGATCGGAATGCCGCCGAAAGGATCGACGATGGGAAACAGCGCAAGAAACGTAGCCGCCGCCGAGTGCGGCAGCGTGCGCAGGAACTGGCCGAGAGCGTGGGCGGTATTCATGGTCAGTCAAAGATTACGGGCGGACGACGTCGCCATCTCGTGCGTTTTGGGATAATGAGATCGAATTTTGGACCATTGAGCAGGAGATCCTTGATGTTAGGAGCATCTTGCGTTTTTTTCTTGGCGGGCTTCTTGCGTTTCTTGGCCAGCCGCCGATTTGGTTTCACGTTTTTCATGTGTCTTTTATTTCTAAATCGGCAATTGATCAACTACCTGTATCCCTCCAGCGCCTTGGCCGCCCGGTCGAGCGCGGCTGTTAGCATTGCCAACTGCTGGCGCGCGCGCTCGGCGTCGCCTTTGTCGAGAGCCTCGTTCACTCCCGGAATCACCACCGCGGCATAACCCGTGTATTCGCCCGGAGCATAAATCGCGTGGCGAAACCAGGAACGGTGCGGCAGTCCCTCCGGTAGCAGCAGCGCGCGTTCGGCGCTGCGCAGTGCCTGATTCAACCGCGAGGAATCTCGCGCCGGATTTTTCTGCTTCAACAGGATCTTCGCTCCCGCGTCCTGAAATCGCTTCGCCGCCGCAGTCACCGGATTCAGGTCGAGCGCGCGCCCAGCGAGTTTACTCTCAGCCCTTTTCCTGGCCGCATCGAGGTAAGCGGCAACCTCTTTTCCATATTCTTCGTAATCGTAGGGCAGCACATCGGCATCGGCCATGCGCAGCGCCTCGACGCCAAAAACTCTCGCCATCTGCTGCTCATATACAAAATCCGGGTCGCCAAACTTCTTGAACCACGCGAAATTATCGAACACCGAGTGATACACGCCGTACGGACCCGTGGAGCTGATATCGGTGGAGGGTATCCCCAGGTGCTGCTGGAAAGCGCTGTAGTCGGAGCCGCTGCCCAGGTCGCCGACCGGCACGTCACCCTTGCCGGGGGCGGCTGGCATGCGGCGCGTTTCTCCCGTGGCTTCGTTGGGCGACTGCGTCGAGGGAGCGCCCGGTTGATCGATCTTCTGCCATGCCTCGTAGACCGTTCCTCCCTTGGGACTGGGCACGGCTTTCGTCACATCCCGCAAAAACTGCTTCAGGCTCGGCACGGCCGAAGCGCCAAACTTCGGTCCGGAGACGGCCACGTCCATGTTGAAATATGCCGAAGCACCACCCAGTTCGGATTCGTGTTGTTCGACCCACTCGGTGGAACCCATCAGGCCTTCCTCTTCGCCGTCCCAACTACCAAAAATCATGGTGCGCTTCGGTTTCCAGCCCGACTTCAGCAACTCGCCGACTCCATGCACGGTTTCGAGCATCGCGGCCGTGCCGCTGTTCGGGTCCACCGCGCCGTAGACCCAGGCGTCCCGATGGTTACCCGCAACCACCCACTCCTCCGGGTATTCGCTGCCGCGCACGCGGCCGATCACATCCCAGATAGCGCGGAACTGGTAATCCTGCTTGAGATGCATCTTCACCCGCACCGGTCCCGGGCCCACGTGGTAGGTGAAAGGCAGCGCACCCTGCCACTCGCGCGGCGAGTCGGGTCCGCCCAGATGTTGAAGAACGGGCCAGGCATCGTGGTAGGAGAGCGGGGTGACCGGAATCTTCGGCATCTGCGCAGACTGCTCTGGAGAGATCCGCTTGTTCTGCGGCAACGAAGGCAGGGACGCAAATCCCGGCGTTGTGGGATCGCCGGGAAACTCGAACATGTATCCCACCGACCCGCGCTGCACGGCGGTATCCGGCCGCCATGGCCCGCCGGGATACTTATCCCCACGCCGCCAGCCATCGTCGAACGGATCGGAATAGATGATAACTCCCGCGGCGCCGTGCTCCTGCGCGATGAATGCCTTCACCCCGCGAAAATTCTGGCCGTAGCGCACGACGACGATCTTGCCGCGCACATCGATCTTCAACTTTTCCAGCTTTTCGAAATCTTCCGGCGTGCCATAGTTCGCATAAACGACTTCCGCCTCGACATCGGCTGAGGGCGACATACCACTGAACGGCATCACGACGCGCGGGTCGCCGTCGTAGGGGTCGCCATCGACGTGCTCGCGCGTGGGCCCGTGCATTTCCACCCCTGCGGGCGCGGTGACGTCCACGCTGATCTCTGAGGGATAGTTGATCCAAACCTTGTATTCGACGATCTCGGTGTCGAGCCCGGCGGCGCGAAACTTCTGAGCAACATAGTCCGCGGTGGCTTTGTCCTCGGGGGTGCCGGCCATATGCGGCGCTTGCGTCAGCGTGCGCAGGTGCTCTTCCGCCAGCTTGGGATCGGGGACGGCTAGGAAACGGACTTCGGTGGCGGCTTCGGCGGCGGGGTCGCGAAAACCGAAGATGGGCTGGGCGGCGGCAGAGGAATCCGGCGCGTGGCCGCTAACACTCGCCGACTGGACCGCAAATAGCACGAGCGTAGAAAGAAGAACTGACGGGAACAATCTCATGGGCTTTCGCCGTGAAAGTAAGTAAGGTAGCACAGTGGTTGACATGTGTGGGGACAGCCGCCCTCGGCTGTCCCGCGGGCGCAGCCCGCTGGCTCAGGTCTGCGAGGATTCAACGGGCATTGGATGGGCTGAGATTGTTGCCGGCATTAGCAGGGCAGGAGGGAAATGGATGGCAGGACTGGTGAAGTTCCATTCGACAGCGGCCACGGATGACCCTATCCTGAAAGCGACCGATCCGATCCGAAATTAGAACCAAGGGTACTGATGTGCAGCTAATCATCTACAAGCCAATCAACGCGACCTCGGAAGCATTCGTTGAGTTCTGGGCAGCTCGCTACACGGCTATGACGACGACTTCTACGAGGCGAATGTCGGACGGGAGCTTACCGAGACACGCATTCTGGAGTGGTTCGAGTGGAAGAACGGCACGCCTCTGTCTGGACCGAAGAAGAACTCGGTGATGAGAAACTTCGTCGAGCGGCGTAACGAACTCGTGCTCCTCGGACAGGAGGAAACTGCTTCAAACTTTCTCGCGCGCTTCAGCGAGGGTGGCGTGATATGGCGGATCTTCTGGCTTCACTGCTGGCAGCCCGCACGATTTCCGATCTATGATCAGCATGTTCACCGGGCAATGCGATTCATACAGGTGGGCGTGCGGGAAGAAATCCCGGTCAAGGATCCGCACAAGATCCGTACGTACATCGAGGAGTATATGCCGTTTCACGCGCGGTTCAACAGCTTGCCGCAACGCGCTGTGGACAAGGCGTTGTGGGCTTTTGGTAAGTTTGTCGGCGAAAATAATTTCCCGCACTAGGAGCATCGGCAGCTAGCGCCTATTGCGCTTGCCTTATCCGCTGTTCAAACATCTCATCATGCGTACGCTATCGGCGATCTCTGCACCATGGTCACCACATTCATCTATTCCACCAATGTCACCAGATGGTGGTATACTGCCCATATGAAGCGCGCCAGTATAAGCCTTCCGGACGACCTAGCAAAAGCTCTGGACAATTACATCCAAGCCCAGGAAGTCCGCCCCGCAGTAACGACCGTCATGCAGGCCGCCTTGCGCGAATATCTCGGCCCGCGGGGATTTCTGCAGGAGCGCCGAGCATCGAAAACATCCAAGCGGACTGCCAGAAGTCAATCCTGAGATCTCTTTTATTAAGACTGAAACTATCTGACCTGCCCCGTCCCCACAATCTCGTACTTCGAAGAAGTCAGCTCCGCGAGCGCGAAAGGGCCGCGGCAGTGGAGCTTCTGGGTGCTGATGCCCATCTCGGCGCCGAAGCCGAACTCGGCGCCATCGGTGAAGCGGGTCGAGGCGTTCCAGTACACCGCGGCCGAATCGACTCCGCGTAAGAATTTGCGGGCGTTCGCCTCATTGCGCGTGATGATGGAATCGGAGTGCTTTGTCGAATAGTGATTGATGTGTGCGATTGCCTCATCCACATTCGCGACTACACGGACCGCCATGCACAGCCGCGAATACTCCTCGTGCCAGTCTTGCTCCACGGCAGGCACAATGCTCAGCCCAGCCGCCAGGCTGCGAGATTTCCCGTCTGCACGGACTTCCACCCCGGCATCGATCAGCTTCTTCATAATTCGCGGGACATATTCTGACGCGATCCGCTCATGCACCAGCAGTTTCTCGGCGGCGTTGCACACCGATGGACGCTGCGTTTTGGCATTGATCACGATCGGGTCGGCCATGTCGAGGTCGGCGGATTCATCCACGAAAATGTGGCAGTTCCCCGCACCGGTTTCGATCACAGGGACGGAGGAATTTTCAGTGACGAACGCAATGAGTCCTGCGCCGCCGCGCGGTATGATCACGTCCACCAATCCCCGGGCCTTGATGAGTTCCTGCACTGACTGCCGCGTGCTCGAGTCGAGGAGTTCGATTGCCCCCTCGGGCACTCCCGGCACGTTAGCGAGAATTTCCACCAGGCGCTGATTGCTGCGCGCCGCTTCTTTGCCGCCGCGCAACACAATGGCGTTGCCGGTTTTCAGGGCGAGCACAGCGGTATCGACAGTGACGTTCGGGCGCGATTCGTAGATGATTCCCACCACGCCCAGCGGAACGCGCACCTTGCGGATGCGCAGGCCGTTCGGGCGAGTCCACTCTGCCAGGGTTTCGCCAATCGGATCGCTGAGCGCCGCCACTTCGCGCACACCTTGCGCCATCTCCTCGATTCGCGCCTGTGTTAGCAGCAAGCGATCACGCATGGCGCCTTCGAGGCCGGAGCTCTGCAAGTCCTCCTGGTTCGCCGCAAGAATGGTCTGGCTCTGGGCTTCAATGGCATCGGCGATCGCCAGCAGCAATGCGTTCTTCTCGTCGGTGGAGAGCAGTGCCAGCTTCGCTGCCGCTTCACGCGCGCGCAGCAACTTTTCCTGCGTGGAAGCCGAGTTGGCAATCGTCGTCGCCATCAGTTTGTCCCTCGCTGCGGGGGAAAATAGGTTCCAATCTTGCGCTCCATGCCGAGCGTGATCCCCTGGGGATGGCGTCCGTTGACTATGGCTACGTGCACGCCGCCTTCACTCGCGAGCTTCGCGGCGCGCAATTTGGAAATCATGCCTCCCCGTCCCAGCGTGCTCTTGCCGTTGCACTGTGCTTCCAACGCCGGAGTCAGCTTGCGCACAACCC
>Ga0210404_10000099_pt1 | contig 61188 bp, 82 predicted proteins | sample IncBWH28MmetaG_FD_155455 | JGI IMG/M metagenome (GOLD analysis project Ga0210404, IMG submission 155455) | Forest soil microbial communities from Barre Woods Harvard Forest LTER site, Petersham, Massachusetts, United States - Inc-BW-H-28-M | ecosystem: Environmental > Terrestrial > Soil >... | reverse complement strand
AACCGCGGCAATCTCTGCAATCGCTGCAATCGCTGCAACCGCTGCAATCGCTGCAACCGCGGCAACCGCGGCAACCGCTGCAATCGCTGCAATCGCTGCAACCGCTGCAATCGCTGCAACCGCGGCAACCGCTGCAACCGCGGCAATCGCTGCAATCGCTGCAACCGCGGCAATCGCTGCAATTCCAACAGCCCTTATTGGTTGCATTTTCTTTCTCCCAGTCCGGATGCAAATTTGCGAATTCTTGTGTAACCCCGTTGAGGTCTTTATCTTCTCGGCGAAGGAATTCTGAATAATTTGCAAAAATTTGTATCATGATTATGATTTTGTTATTGGTTTATTTAAATCTCTCCTCCTGAAGTCTTTTTCGTTCCTCTGCCTTCCATGCCTGCTGCTGTAAAGGAGACAATCCTGGGGGCATTACAGGGGGTTGGGACCTTCGTATTAATGTCCGGTTGATTGGGTCCGGTTGTGCCTGCTCTGGCACCAGGGGGATATATTCGATAGCCGCATCCGTGATTATCGGCTTCCCGCTGGCAATCGCCTCTCTGATCACCGGACCCGGATCGGGAATATCCGCCTTTGCCGCCAATCGCTTTTGCTTCTGCCAATAATTCGACCGGTGTGTAACATTGCAGAATTGCTTTGGTCGCTTACCCGGCGTATTAATTAATTCTGCTCCGCATTCTAAACAATTCGACATAATGGTAAATTTAATCTTTTTGCCCAGAAATCCCCGCACCATTTACGAGTGCAGGGCTTCCTACATTAATTAATAATGAATGATTAGACATTGATCATTGAGCCGTTTTTGCCGGATATGTCCCCCATCTTATAAGGTCTGTCGAATTGATAAGGGAATAAAGGGCGATTCATGAGAACGCCGTCAACAGTCATAGCGTACCATAAGGGGGTAAATCCGCCCATTCCATATAAGGCGAACCTTTGCGCAACACAAAATGACTTGAAATTAGCCTTCTGGCCGGCGGTTAATTGAGTGTATTTTTTCATAACTAAAAAAGGTATTTAAGATTGATTAATTAAGTGACTAAGACCGGCTGAGATAACACTTTACTATATCCCCACTCCGGTTTCGGCTATTCAAGCCTCTTCAGTTAGCCTTTACGCGCTCCCAGTCGGGAGATCCGGCCCCTCCCATTATTATTAACGTATTGCCCGCGGAATCTTTGAAGTAATCCCAAGTAAGCTGGCTAAAGTAGTAGCGCATCTTTGTGCCTTTGCTGATAACGCGCTTTCCTTCCGATACACAGCTATGCATATCTTCGAGGAGTTCTATTTCTTGTCCAATTGTAAGTGCTGAGTAAGCCATAATGTGTTGATTTATAAGTATTATAAGAGGTGATTAATCTTCGACGCTGAAGTCAATTATTGCAGCGTTAGGATATTGCATCGTATTAATCTGCTGTTGAGCCTGTTCCTGTGATTTATACCGGGTGGCTGAGTAAGGATCTCCACATCCAGTACTGGTTTCATCTTCGTATTTTTCATTACAGAGGAGGATGGTAAAAAATATTTTATTTTCCATAAAATGTTGTTTTTCAGTTAATTAATCAAAACGTTATAGAGATTAGGCTAATTCTTGTGTGCAATAAGAAGCAAAACTACCAGCGATAGCAGCCATGCGACATTTAAATCCCCTTACTTCACTGCGTAGCTTCCACAACATGTTAAAGTCATCCGCATCATCTTTGGTTAAGTCCTCATAAAGTGTGGTTTCATTAGCCGCTAAAAGGGCATTAATTGAATTGGTCAGCATAGCCTCGTGTTCGTCCATGCTCTTTAACTGATTGATTATCTGGTATGTTTCCATAATTGTAAGTTTTTAATTTTTAGTATTAATCTCTGATTGCTGATATAAAGATAATAAACGTTTATCGAATTTGCAAGTATTTTCCCGAGTTTTTTGGCATTTTTATTTACTTTTAGCTTATGATTCAGCTCCGAGATACGATCATTTGCATTCACGATCAGCGACTTAAGAAAGATCGCCTAGGCTGCCCGCTGATCAAAGGAGAATCCTACCAGGTTCTGGGACTCAAAGCGTGCTTTTGCGGGGATGTCTTTGTTGATGTGGGGCTGATCCTGGATCCGAATAGGTTCGAGATCTCCTGCGGCTGCCGGCGCATTGTGGGGGGAGGAATCTGGTGGTTCGATGCCAGGAGGTTCGGGACGCAATCGGTTATAACCAATTACGAGACAAAAAATATTGCATTTGTTTCCCTGAATTAGTAATATCGGCCCTTACCGGAAATTATATAGCGTATAGAATCAGCCCCGTGGTTATGGGCGTCTTCCGGTTCATCAGTAGGCTGAGAATTTTTATCCAAGGACCATACATAATTTGCATATTCGAACCAAAGATCGGTCGAATCCTCCGTAATGAACACCTCATAGTCCATCACCTTTTTGATTCCGGCAATTACTGTCCCGGGGCCTTTGAAAGCCGGATAGATGTGAAACCCAGTTAAGAGTTGGGCATATTTCCACGGTTTTACCTCCTGTGCGGTCGCGTGTGGGGCATTTGGAGGCGGTTTAAGGGCCCCTTCTTTCCACGAGGTATAATCTTTCCGCTCTTCCTCCGATAACTCGTCTACGGACCAACCATTGCGCAGGCGGCGTATTGCCATCGGTTCGGCGGAATCCGCAATAATGATCTCTTCTTTGAGTCCCAGGCGGCAATAAAGGAGTCCGAGTTGCTTTTCGGTCATTCCCTGGTAGTTGTGCTGCCTGACATAAATCCTGTTATTCACAATCTTGGCTTCCACCAAGGCTGCCGGCGAGGTAGTTCCGAAGTCCTGTCCGAAGATTGACCGGGCATCGATATCATTAAACTCCTGATTCGTGATGCTTTTCCATCCGCTGAAGATCTGCCCTTTCCGGCCAGTGCTGGCCAAGCCCCGGATAGCCGTGAGGTAATAATGCTTGTTGTACAGGTGGCTGGCCGGATCCCCGTAGGATTTATACCGTTCAACGATTGTCGCCGGCAGATGGGGATTATCCTCAAAGCTTGTCTTGATCACCACCAGACCGGGAATCTGCTTTGGGATGACATCGAAATAGCCATCCTCGACCTTTTCCAGGGTGAACCACCTTCGTACGATCCAGTGACTTAAATCAGGAGTATTCAGAATAATTACGATCAATGCGCCATCTTTGCGCACCCCATCGGAGAAAACATTGAATTTTTCTTCATCCCGGATATCTTCCGCTTCCTCGATTACAGCCATATCTATATTGCTTATGCTCTTCAGATTGGCTTTCTTTTCCAGCGTGCTTGCCCGGAATCCTTTGGTGAAAACAAGCATTTCATTCGTCTTTATATCCTTAATGCCGGTATCCAGCCGCTGGTAGAAATAACCAAGAGCACCCGAGGTATTCGCGGTATCGTATCGCATGAGAACCTCATTCAGGATAGATTCCCGGATTAATTCCTTTTCATCCCGAAGAACAACACACCTTTTTTTCTTGATAGTTGCCTGAAAGGCTATAAACTTGCTGGCTTCGTAGGTTTTAGCCCCGCCACGGCCACCAATTAGAACGACAGTATTAGTTCCCTTCGGAAGATGATAGAGAATTTTAAATGGCTCCAGGGCCTTAACAGTGATGCCCATTATTCGAAATTGATCTGCTGATTAGAAAGATTGACATCCGCCTTAACGGTTGCATTTACGTCCTGCTTGGGCTTTCCGAAGGCGCGATCCATGACAGCATCGAAGGCGCGTGTATCACCTTTCTGAACCGCCTTTTCCGCCTGACGAAACATGAGCATCATCTCCACGGTAATTTCCTTTTCGGGAATTTTAAAATATTCAGCCGCGGCTTTTTTTAATGGAGAATCTTTTGCGCCTTCGAAGGATAGCTGTAATATGGCCCTAGCAAGTTCGACGCCAGTCTTCCTTTTTAGAAGTCCATTCCTCTTAGCCTCCCCGGATGGCTGGTTTGTACTGGTGAACTTGGCTGAATCAGGCGGCGGTTTTCTCCCCGGTGCGCTTGCTCCCTTTGCGCGTGGCTTGCCCGTGTCGTTCATAATTCGAGATTTCGGTGATTTTGCCAAGTTTCAGCGCAAATACCTCAACCTGACCATTATAGACAATGGAAGGTATGATTTTTTTCTTGTATCCCAAATATTCAACGGTCATTCTCGGAGCGGTTGCTGAGTAGCCGAGTTGAAAGATGATATGTGAATATTGGCGATCAATGATCTTTTTCGCCCAGTAATCGGAAGCAATGCGATATTCTTCTGTCTTGGTGCCGCCGGCGATCTGATGGAAGTATTCGCCTTTGAGAATGATAAAAAGTGGTTTCATAAATGCAAAGTTTTTTGTCGATTAATACTTCTAAGTACGGGAGAATCAGCCAATTATCAAAGGAATTTACGATTTATTCCTCATTTTTCTTCCTTTTGATTATCAAGGAGTTGCATGTCAGAAAAGGGGAAGTCAGTGAGCCACTTGGCATAATCGTCCGGATATAGCTCTTTCAGTGTTCGAAGGGCTTCAGGGTGAAAATCGAGACCGCCTTGTTCTTTGCGACCTAGCCCAGGCGGAAGGGGAATATTGTTCTCTTTCAGATATTCCAGCACATGGCGGCGGCTGAATGCCCGTAGCGGAAATACCCGGGTGTTGGCGGGGTCATAGCCGCCGGTCTGCTTCATGATCAATGCGCGGCTAAAAGAGTCATTGCGGCGCCATCCCAGGGCCATCCATGTGCAGCCGGTTTGATTTTTGAAATGATTTTCGATATCTACAAGGGTGATTCTGGGAACGTTGCCTGATTGGTCACTATGTGGGCGTAGGACGGCATTGGAATAGCACCTCGATAAATCGAAATGCGGATACATGTGAATTTTAATTGGCCATCGGGCTTCGGTGAACTTTTGCCATTCGCGAATGATGCGCAGGTTTACAACCCTATAAAGATAATAGCCGTGAAGATTGTCAAAGACTTTGCTGCATAAATCCAGGGTCGTAAGACTGTCCTTCCCGAAAGAGATGCCGATACCAATGCGGTCGGTCTGCTGGCGAACGACATTCAGAATGTTGAGTGCTGAAAATTCATGCGTTGTCATCCGGTGGCACCTGATTTGTTGCGCTTGGCTGATCGTGCTGCAGTCCGCCATTTGCCAGTTAACCTGATTTGAACAGCGCCGCTAGGCAAATATCGTTCGTCGCCTGGCAGATTGAGAGATTCTAGTAATTTTATCTTTTCATCCCGCGATGTAAATGTGATGACAAGATATTTTTCTGTATCTGTTTTGTCAATCACCGCATGATTGCCCTTTTTCCGTTGCGCTTTAATGGCATTTATTTTGTCAATGTTTCGCTTTACGGAATCTGGCTCGGCGTTAAAGGCTAGTTCTCCGGACTGATCCAGATCCCATTCCTCGAAAAATTCATCCTGAAAAATTTCCTCCATCATCAAGAAATTCGGGTCGCCTGCCTGGGCGAGATCTATAATTGCGTTAAATTCTTTGTATTCTGATTCGGTAAGCGGCCTGGAAGGCATACTAACATATACTTCCTCAATGCCGGCGGCAAGTAATTCCGTTTTCCTGGAATGTCCATCGATAATGGTCAGATCAGAATTGCAGATAATTGTTCCGGCGAGACCGAATTTACTGAGCGATTTTTGCAGACGCTTTTTTCCGATTTCATTCAATGTTTTCGGATTCTTCGGATTTTCGATAAGATCATCGACTTTTACCTTTTTAGGTTCCCATTGAATGGCATCTTTTTTCATTATCTCTAAATTAGGAAACTTTAGTGACTTTTGACAAAAAACCCCGGATTTCTCCGAGGTTCCTACTTACTCATGAAAAATTACTACCCGTGAAAATTCTTATTGATTGAACGCCAGGACCGGGGCGAGTACCTTCACCGGAATGTTGTTCACCAAAACTAATGTCCCTGTGACCGGGCCGCTGAAAGCAGGGGTTTTTCCATCAGGGCCCAGAAGAGTGCTGACGAATGTACCGGTGCCCGTGACGGTCGTTCCTCCAGTATTGCTGACCACATGCACATCGACTTCTGTCGCGACCGTAGGGTCTACAACGGCGATATCCTGCGTGGGATCAGCAGGCGCATAAGTTAATCCCGAAAGAACGCCAGCGATTTCAGGACCGCCGTCGCCGTCCGTAACTGTCATGTTCAGCGTCACCGGCGCCGTAGAAGTAAGCGTAAGAGTTTTTACTACTGCCATAAAGTTAAAGTTTTTGTTATTTTCGAAAATGTTAAAGACTAATATCGGGCAAATTTTGTGCCCTGGATGTTTTTCCAGGACCTTTTCCAGCGTATTTGCCAGGGTTTGAGAAAGAACGGCCATTCTATTGCCCAGCAACGCCATCAGTTCAATGATCTCAGTTTTCTCGCGGGCTTCTCTCTGGTTTTCGTGCATGGTAGATTTTTAAAAGGTGAAGTAAAGGTAAGGAAGGGTGAGGGAAAGGAATTGTTATTTTTTACCGTTTATAGCCGAAATCACGTTTTTTCAGTTTTATCATTCTTCCGTCCGGGTGATGCCAGACAATGCCCTCAATGTCCTGATCCTTGAACCATTCTTTTAATTCATTAAAGGTTCGCGGAGCTTCCAATATATAATCACCATGAGGAATTAATCGATGAACTAATTCTTTTTCTGGATTGCCATTTATCCGGGGGCCGATAAGTTCATAAGTGCCTTCGAATAAATTCTCTGCATTTACGAATCCCTCCCGGAACCATTTATCTTCAGGAGTAATATCATCTACTAGAATCCATCCTGGCGCTCAATGACCTTTTCCAGGGACCGGATCATGCGCCTGCATTCTTCCAGACGGAAGCCGGTCTCCCGGGAGGTCACTTCGGCTAATTCTTCCAGCCCTTCCTCAAAGGTCTTATTCTCAGAAAGTTTTTTAGCCAAATGGGTCGTATCGATCCAGTGTTGGATGTCTTCGGGATGATTCATGGTTACTCATTTACTGGTTAACAATTGCGGAAGTTTAATTTCCTTTTTTTCAATTGGATAAAAGCGCCGAAGTATTGTGAAGCTTTCCTTGTCTTCCTCGATAGATAGATTGTACCAATCACTGGACTTAATCCATATTTCTTGTAATTTTGTTGAATGCGGTTCCACGAATCGTATAACTATTTGATCAAAGTAAGCCGTATAGCCAAACCTAATATTTACGATAAGTACGTATTTTGTATGCACGAATCGATAGGGCTCAGTTCGGGTAAGCGGAAATGGATCGCCAGGAATATATTCATCAAAAATGACCTGAAAGTATTTGCCTTCAAACCATTTACCAAGCGTTCTGCGAATGAAAACATCCTGATCTGTTCTTTTTTCATCCCAATGAGAGGAATACCGAGACTGCCTCATGAAGGCATCCCAGAATTTTTTGAAAGGGTATTTTTCAATCAGCGGGATCATATCTCTTTACTTTCCATTGGTAATCAGTTTTATTTTAGTGGGGAAATATACCGGGCGGCATTTAAGAGCAGCGTTAATCATCGTGGAAACTTCATCCCAGTCAACAGCACCGATTATCAAGTCTCGGAAACTTTCGTCGTCGTCTGCCACTTCGTTATTGAGGGCAAAGTTCTCCGCTAAATCCTCGTAAATATCTGACGGTTCAACGGTTAGGATGGTTGGCTCCTTAGCACATAGATACCATTCAAATTTATCAAAATCTTCTATCCCCTTTGCGTCTGATAGGGTCCACATGCTTTCGTAATCCTTCCCTGTAAAATATTTATATCCCTGCTCAATGGCTTCAGCCACCGTTAGGCTTACTGGGGTTATCTGTCTACTTTCCATTGGTAAGAGGGTTTAAAATGGTAAATCACTTATTAGCCCCGGTTCGATTTGTTCGGGATGTTGTAATTCAGGCTGCGTTTCAAACTGTTGTGCCCAATAATCTTCCTCATCTTGTTCACGTTGTCGTCTGGATTCAATCCGCAGGCGCTCATAACGCTGTTCTTCGCGTCTTTCCTCTTCTCTACGTTCTTCCCGGCCTTCCCTTAGATGTTCGTCCGGCCTCCTGCAAGAAAAGTAACTCATAAAATAGCTAGTTATTGTTATTGGTGAATTAATGGTTAAAGTTCAGAATCTTCCGGCCATTCAGGCCAACCACTGGAATTTTGTTTCTCTTCAGGAAATTCAGGGCCTGGGGCGTGATCCCTTTCGACCTGCATTACTTTTGGATTAAGGTTGGAGCATTCCCGGTAATAGGGGCAGTTCGTTGGGGTGCAGCCGTGGCAACTTAGCATAATTTACGTTTTATTTGGTTTCCCTAATCGGGTTTTCTTCAGTCCGGCAGCACGGGCCTCTTTGTCCAATATTTCCATTTTATCATGGCAATTCCGGCAGAGAGCTATGAAATCATCCACCTTCAGAAGTTGCTTCCCAGAGCGTCCTGCCGCGTGGTGAAGGTCGGTACTTTGTCCGGTGCAACCGTCTAACCGAGCTTGGCAGGTCGGGTTATCAGCCAGGAACTTTTTCTTAATGGGTGTATACTTTCGGTTCTGCTTCGCCCTTTTCTTTGAAGTGTTAGCAATTCGCTTCGGATAGGTCTTTTTTGCTGGCTTCACCGGTTTAGCTTCCTCTTCCCCATTTTCGGGCTTTTCAGGGCTCTTTCCACCCTTTGCGCTCTCAGATGGCTTCTGTCCCAGTTTTAGAGCCCGTCTGTAATCCAGGTAAGTCATACAATTTACGATTTAAGAAGCAAATCCCCAAGGGGAATGATTACTATATTCTCCTTTAACGTGAACTATTTTAGGCTTCTCCGCATCCGGAACAAAGGAGGTGTGTTTCATGTACTTTTTCGGCTTTGCCTTCGGTTGGGCGCCCTTGAAAGTCAACCCATAGCGATTTCCGATATTGTAGATTACCGTTTTCCCCAAGCCCAATTCAAAGGCTATTTCGGGAACGGTCATCGTTTCGGCGTTCTTTTTGATAAATTCAAGATCTTCCGGCTCGTAGTGTTGTGGGGTGTTCATGGTGTCTTTTTTTGCGGTTATCCTTCGCCATACCTGTTTTGCTTTCCAGTAATGCCCGGAGGCATCCCTGGAAGGTCCACAGGACGCAAAGAGAAAAATGATGAGTAAATATTTCAAAGCTTATGTTTTTTGAATTTAGTTGGAGGCATCGCTAAATAAAGACCGATCTCCCGGATTATGTTGTCCAAGCCCTTTGAGAATATGGCCTTGTAATTTCGATCCTTCAGCATCATAAGGGTGAGCCCCTGGCGCTTTAAATGATCGTTTTTGAACATGCCGGCCCCATTAAAAATAGTTTCGTCCTCCCTTTTTATCTCTACCAGCATCCCAAAGTACCCCCCCCTGGCCTCCAGGATCTGGAGATCCGGAAAGCTGATTCCTGGCATATTTACCTTAGATTGCCGGATTCGCATGGATTCCGTCATTAGCTCGCCGGCGGCATCAGAGTGGAACATAACATCTTTGTGAACTAGCTGCAGCCATTTTACCACCTGCTGATGAACCCGGTCCTCATCAGTGATGATCCGGTTGTCGGCTACATTTACGGTGTATCCACGGCTATTTCGTTTCATGATTGTTTTTTTTGACAATGACCGCCCTGATGGATAAGAATTGATTGAGGATTCAAAAGGCTCGTTCCGCATATTTCGCATTTGACCATTACGCTTCGGATGCCAGCCGCATGAAGTGCAGCCGATAGCCTAGCATATCTTTTGGAATGCCATTTTGGGCGACTCTTTCTGAGCAGATCATCTTCCAGTCTATATACTTTGCTCATGCTTTTTCCATTTTACTTTTCACAAACTGGGATACCGTTTGCCCAGATGCCTTCAGATTCCCGAAAAAGGCCCGGATCGCCAGAAGCTTGCCAAAATCGGCGTTATTCCCCTGATCCACCACTATTTTTTCAATCTGCTCCTTTCGAAGTCGGAGCATTTTCCATCCCCGCAATGTTTCGCAAGCATTCCTGAGTTGGGCCTCCGTGGCCGTTCCTTCGAAGAAAGCCGCCTGTATCCCATCCAGGAACTGTAGGACCCTCTCAAAGGGTTTCACGTCCCCTACCGTCTCCTGTTCCGCGAACATGCCAGCGGAGGCCCGTTTCTGTTCGTCTAAGTGAAAGCGGTGGGTGAGGGATCGGAGACACTTATCTAGCATTTCCCGATCTTCTTTATATTTTACATCTTTCCACTGAGCAAAAAAAGCAGCCTTCCAATCTTTCATGCGTACTCCGCGAGATATTTCCCATCCCTTGCTTTGGTAGGAATTCCAAAATTTGTTTGCGTAAAATTCGCAAAACAAAGTTGGCCAGTCTTTCATGGTCTTATCCATGAATTTAATAACCTCCTGCATGGTGGGGATCTGAAACGCAGCCCGGGGTTTAGTTGATTTTGCCATTAATTTAAAAGTTTCATCCCATTTCCATGAAGAATATGATCAGATAAGGTTTCTCCGGAAGAATTTATTATAAGTCTTGACATAAATACTTCTTGTATTGGCATTATCTCGGCATCAACAATTGCAAGTTGGGCCTCTACCCAATCCTTTATAATTCTCCAACTTGTGCGCAATGCCTGTTCCCGCGTCTTGCTGGATTTTGGAATCTTTCTATCCCTCTTCATACATTCAAGTACTCCTTCGTGATTACATGGCAGCAAGAAATTAAGAGGCTGATTCAAATGATTGATCGTAAAAGACAAGGCAACCGGCCAACTACCTTCATTCTTTATCGAGAAATGGCTGACATTGTGCTTTGACATGATCTGCTCTACTTCATTTACAGTCTTCCATGGATCAATTTTAGTAGTATAATTTAATATAGGCATTTTCAATAATTTGATAAAAGGTGATCCAGGCAATAAAGGCACCGGCACAGCATTTTCAGTTTATCCTCCGGCAACCTGCCGCCGGCATCGGCTTTCGCCATTTGCCAGTAAGATCGCTTTTCAGATTCCTCCATGTCCTCTATCTTTTTTAAAAGGCCCTGCCTCACCATGGATCCGTATACGTTCATTAAGACCAATCTCTGACTGTTGGCGGTGACCAGGGTATTTATATAAGCCGTTGGATTCTCCCGGCAGAGAGATGCCTGCTTGATGCCCAGTTCGATAAACCCTTGGGTGATATCGGTCATTTTTGTCCTCTTTTTTCTCTATAATTAATTACCCCACCTTCTTCCCTCAGAAGGAATTTTTGGTATCTTTGCATTCTCAAGGCAATTATACTCTTTCCATTCTGAGTGAACTAAAAAAGGGGTTTGGTGACATACAGACCCTTTTTTCATTGATAACCTTCACCTTCCTCCGCCTTCCTTACGGGTAATTGGCCAGTTTTCGAATCTGAGGTCCCGGGTTGTAAAGGGGTTGTGCCAGAGCCCGGACTAATTGCCAAATCGTATATGTGAATTATCAACGGTTACTATTTTTCAATACCTGCCTTCGAATGGGTAGAACCGGGAAAGAACCTATTTCCTATCTTTTACTATTTTATCGGAATGCGCTTACGTTTTGGCTTTTCGGGAACCTCTTTAATTCCTTTCCTTATAACTGAAGTTTTAGTGGCCAATTTTTCAATTGCCTCTTTTTTTTGGGCTATAAAAACGTCAATTCTGGCTATCATCTCGCCTTCAAAGCAATCAGGATAGCCGCATACCAAATAATTTTTCCCATCTTCTTTAGTCCTAACAAACCCAGCCTGAGTTATAATCTCATCGGTTTGGTTTGGAGCCCAAAAATGTTTAAAATGAGTCGAAATAAAATTTCCAATGTCAGAAAGTTGATGGCGGCTAAAAGGAGGAAGATTATTATTTAATGCATATTTTGCAGAAACCTGGTAAACTGTAACCATATAAAATAAAAATGACCACTATAACGGAGTGGCCAATCTTTTCTGTTAAGAAAGATTTGTCATTATCCCCGTTATAAATATTGACAAATCGTATATAATAATGATTCGCGAATTTACTCTTCATAACCGTTACTTCCAAATATTTTTCATTTATTTTTCAGAACTTTTCCGGAAATGGCCAATGGGCGGGAAATCCTTCATTAAATTGTTTGGCCGCCCATCGGACCAAATCCCCGGTCCTGAGTCGGGAGGACCCCTGGAAAGCCTTCCGGGCCCCTTGCTGCCCTTTGGGCGGTTACTGGTGAATATCTTCATGAAGCTAATTTCTTGCCCGTTAAATCAGTCCCGCAACCCGGACACCACATTATAAATCCAGTCCCTTTGCATTCAGAGCAGGCAACCATGGCCGTTCCTGGAAGTAGATAATCCTCATCCGATTCATCAATAAATCCATCCTCGCATTGTATTTGGTCACATTTTCGGGATTGTACTGGGGAATGACCGCAGATAGGGCAAGTGCCATTTTCGTAAATATCGTCATCCCAGTCTTCGTATTCTTGCTGATTAGGCATCGTCAAGCATTTTATGCAGTTTTAAAATAACCTGTGTAATTTTACACCACCTTCCGCAAGAGCCTGGCAATAACCACCACCTTCACCCCTCCGAAGCTCACCAGCATCGAGCCCCGCCCACGAATGCAAAGACCGTCCGGGCGCCGGACCGCCTCGCAGATCGCTCCCCGATACTTCTCATCCGTAAGTTTATCCCCCAGGTAGGTGTATTGCTGATTCAAGGTGCGAAAATTAAAGGTTTCCGGGCAATCCGTGAATAGGAAGGATTCGGAGGAGTCCAGGACCATAAGGAAAGTTTCCCCTTCACCGGGATCGGCTCGGGGAATTCGACCGGTGCAATCAATTCCCACGCCCAACGACCAGGCGAATAATTTCCAAAAGCTACTTCTTCAACAAAGGCTCTGTTCTTTTCTTCATCCGTACCAGCAGCATTCATTCCTTCCACCAAAAAATCTTCCGTCTTGATGACCCTACCTACCCTTACATGCCCGATGATGCAGCCATAAGGTATGCGTCCCATTTTGGAAAGATGCTGCCAGAAAGGGGCCTGCCCAGCGAGATGAGCGTACTTTTTAGATTGGCTCGCGTGGATCAAAAGCCCCTCCCGCTTTATAATCTCCATGTTCCGCGCTCCAGGCTTCCAAGATCGGGTCTCGAATGTCTTAATCCCGGAGATCAGAAGGCTGGCGTAGGGCTGAGATAGTGAAATGCAAAGGCTCATGTGAAAGATAATTTTGGCATATTGTTATCGGTAAACCTACTATTCACATCTTTCATATTCTTAATAGCCTGTTTGAAATAAGAATCTTTAAGTTCAATTCCGATTGCCTTTCGTCCCATTGATACCGGAGAAAAAACCTCACTTCCTACCCCCATGAAAGGAGTGAGCACAATTTCTCCAGGATTGGAATATAATTCTACAATCCTATCAATAACATCCAATTGAAGCGGGTGAACGTGCTTTTCATCGTCCTCATCCTTCCCTTCCTTATATTGCAAAACCTCATCAATTCGGATATCATCCCAAACAGAAGAGGCATATCGCTGCCAAATGATATGACTGAGTTTATTTGTTTTTGGGTCCTTCCAGTCTTTGTACTTAGAAATCAATTGTTCGAAAGTGCCGTACTTCTCTGACATTTCCGGCAGAATAGGATTTGATCCAGCGTAATAGGTAAGCCCGACAGGATGAGTAACAGGGACTTCATTCTCTCCGTTTTTTTTAAAGATCAGCACATAATCCGGCATAGCTGTAAAACACTCAGTGCTATCCTCCACAATCAATTTATGCATCAAACTTCGCACCATCGTACGCATACGGACCTTCAACGGTTCCTTCCAAATGATGATTCTATTTCTATTTTTAAACCCGTACTTTTCATGCAGCTTAATTATTTCGTGTGGAAAATCCCATAGCTGATCTGTCTTACTGTCCATGATATCAGTACAATGAACCGCGGTTATTCGGCCCGGCTTTGTTACCCTGGCTATTTCAGATATCAGAAAATCATATTGCTTCAAAAATTGATCTTTTGTTTCACAATTACTGAAGTCATTTTCTGAACTGGAATAATTATAAAGTCCTGCGAAGGGAGGGCTATAAACACTAAGGTCAATGCTTGCATCTGCCAAGGTAGGCAAAACATACATGCAATCGCTGCAATACAAAGCGTATTGATCTGTAATAACTTGTTCTTTGATCATTATAAGAATTTTGGAAGATTGATTGTTTTGTTGAAATCCTTTTTTGTGATATTGAAATCCTGGTGAAGATTGCTATTCAATTTACTAAAAAGTTCGTTAGCTTTCTCTGTTTTTGCCAATAAAGAATCTAAAACTCTTTTTTGACCATCTGAATAAACGAGATCCACGGTAACGGATCTTTGCTGCCCGAATCTCCAAAATCTTCTTATCGCCTGGTAATACTGCTCATAAGAGAAAGTAGGGAAATAAACTGTATGATTACAATGTTGCCAATTGAGGCCAAAGGCTGTCATCTTTGGCTTTGTGATGAGCTTTTTAATATCTCCCTTGAAGAAAGCAATAAGTAATTCTTCCTTCTTATCTATATCCATGCTTCCTTTAATTTGATAAGCATTTTTATCAAGGTGGTTTATCAAATCACCTTCAGGATTTAGATTGCACCAATAAACAGAAGTCTTATGTCCACTGGTTAATTCTACTGCCTTTTCGCACCTTTGTTCAATGGTCAACTTTCTTTCTTCGTGAACTTCCGTATTGGTCCTGGCTATCTGATTGAATAGTTGTATCTGTCCGTTAATGATCATATTTTTTTCATTCTTAACAGAATGGTAATTAACCTTTAATTCTGGAAGGATATGTTTGCTGTCGTCAAATCCAAGATCAGAAGGCTTGCGCATTGAAATAGACCAACCGGATACCCATTTAAAAAAGTTTTCTTTGGCATGCCCCTTTAATATCCACTCTGTACCTATATTCATAGGGCTTACAGTGTCCTCGTTATTGGTAAAGAACCTGGTCAGCATGTCGGTATACCCCAAATATCCCAAAGCCTCGCTGCTTGTACCCAATTCAATAAAATCATTCGGGGATGGGGTGGCCGTGAATAGGTAACGGTATTTTACTTTCTTCAGAAAGGCAGTTATTTCACCACGAATTGCCCCATCAAAGTTTTTAAGTATAGAACTTTCATCCAGAATAACACAATCAAAATCAGCCGGATCAAAATAATGCAGCCGTTCATAATTTGCAATGACTATCTTTTTTGTATACTTTCCGATCTTTGAATATTCAATATCATCAATGCCAAACTTTTCCGCTTCTTTTATAAACTGAAAGGCTACTGCTAATGGAGTGATAATAAGAACCGGCTTATTTGTATGCTGAATATAGTTCTGAGCTATAATCAATTCTATCAGCGTTTTACCAAGCCCTGTATCAAGGAAAACAGCACAACGTCCCTTTTTTATGGCATACCCTGCAACATACTTTTGATAATCAAACATTCCATCTAAGGATATGCCTTGTTCTATCCCGAAGTTTCCAATGGAGTGCCTTTTACTTTCAATAAATTCCTGGTAGTTCATTCGTGCACCTCCCCTGATGGATGCTTACTCGACTGTGGCACCTTTTTAGGACGGCCATGGCTTTTCTTGATTCCGCCGTTCGTCTCTGCCACGATGGCTGCAGCGATTCCTTCCGGGGAGTTCATGGAGGGATCCAGGTGCGCAGACGGGACGATCTTTGCCTTGGTGATGGGTTCATCAAAGTTTAGGGAAGTCTGAGTCTCCGGGGCATGCTTTCCGCGAAGATATTCTTTAACTTCATTTTCCACATGCTCAACCCGTTCCAAAAGTTCGTCAAGATATTTATATCCTTTTTCAGATTCTTCCTCGATCTTTAAAATGGGCGTATTGATCGTCACGGCGCGGCCGGAGGCGGTGATCTTCGAACCGGTCAGGATAATGTAGCTTTCATCTTCTGTCCCTCCCTTATGAAGGCAGGAGACGGAAAATCCTTCGATCAGATCAGAATCGAAGGAATCAATGTCCTTGACCTGTTTCACACGGACATAATCAGAAAGGATCGCAAAATGGATATGAAGGCCGATAAAGGCATTCTTCAGATCCTGGTGAATCGGTGCCCGATGCTCCTCACTGACAATCGTAATGCTTTTGTCTTTTTCCTCCCGGGAATATTCCACCGAAAGGGTTTCCTTTTTTACGATCTTAGCCTTTAAGATCTTAATTTCTGCCATGATATTTATTTTATTATGAAAAATGTTTTTCGACTCCGTTACTAATTTCCTTGAACCCTAGTTTATCAATAAGGTGCCTCCTGAATTGCTCATTGAAAAATTCAATGATTTTGAGGGAATACCCTTCCCGGCGGCAGGATCGCTCAAACCATTCGAAAACATCCTGTAAATGTCCATTCCCTGGTTGCTCATTGATAATTGCTAAGATAATATAAGACTTTCCCTCTACTCCCCAAAGGCCCCCGCAGGTGCCTATTCTGAACCGGTGAAACTGAGGATCATATTCATAAGGGGCTTGCTCAAAGATAAGATTGTGACTAGACTTAAAGGCCCTTTCCAATTTCTTTTTTTGCTTTATTTTCCCCATTTTTGCTCTCTTTAAAAAATGGCCCAACATGGAAAAGCCGGGCCTTTTTAAACCTTTGAATCCTATGAAAAAAAATATCGATCACTAAATGAAGTCTCACGGCCTGAAAAGGGAGAGACTTATCCTATCCAACAAACTGTGGACCGAAAGGGGGTTGAACCCTCATCCTTGCAGGCCCGATTCTACTATTTTCTTTCCTGCAATGTACTACCCTTGTACTATCGGCCCAGTTCCCCGTCTTTCCGAGGTGTCATTGATCTGCGTCCGATCAACCGACCGTTCATGTACGTTTTTTCTGATTTTCCATGATGCCATCGCAGTTTGTCCAGCTTGCCGAAGCAATTGGGAGGGATTGCGGCTCCCGCGGCTTACCCGCCAGCACTTAAGAACTTTTCAAAATTGCCGGCAGGAACCACCCCGCCGGCTTGCCAAACCTAACTCTGCCTATGAAAACATCATTCATCATCTTCCCAGGCCGATTGCCTCCTGCCATATCTTTCCTTTTCCTGCCTGCTCAAATCTCTCTCACTACCTGAAGGATCATTCCACGGTTTAGTCGGATCATCTTTTTGGTGAGGTTCATTATGAGGAGCAAAAGGATCATTTTTGTACATTGGATCATTCCAAGGTGCAAATGGGTCTGAATTTCGTGGCATAATATTTATTTTTGAGTGTTAAAAATTCATTGCCAGTGAACTATCGGCGTCCGGAATATCGATCCCCAAATTCATCGAAGCGAATTGGCGGATATTTTCCACATAATTTGAAAACTCTTCCTTGTTCAATTCAGTTGTAGATCCAGATATCTCCGCTATCACAGTTCCATCATGATTGGCCAGGGGCCTCGAAAGAAACTTCTGTTTGAAATATTGGTGAATATCGTCAATTTCCAACCGATGGCCAAGATTCAAAAAGGCTAATTTACATTCGGCGTAAATTATCCCCCACAAAAAACGGTTCTGCTGATTAGACCGCTTTCCCCTTTTTTTTATGACAACAATTACCTCACAATCATTACACTGATTCAAATCCTCCTGAAGCTTTTTTCTATTCGAAAGGGTAAGCTTGTGATCCTGGATAGTCCCGTATATTTCTATTTTCAACATCCCTATAATTTTGCTAGGGTTTCCAGCACATGCCCGATAGCCTGGTCATTGAGTGAATAATACCGCAACTTTCCGGAGGCCTCCTTTTTAACGAGGCCGGCTTTTAAAAGTATGGCAAGGGCCGTCGAGGCAACGCATTGTTCCAACCGAAGTTTTACGAAAATTTCCGTAACCGTCATTTTCCCATTTTTATGAAGAATTTCAATAATCTTCAATCGTAATGGATTGTGGATTGCCCTGATCACTGCGCGGCCCTTCATGATTGATGGGCGGTTGGCAATTATTTGATCGTACATGGGTGAAAATTTAAAGGTTAAAAAAAGCTACCAAAGCATGTAACCAGGTAATTCGGCTGAGAATATTCCCGTCCAACGCTCTTCCCGATACTTTGCCCAAAAATCGAAGGACTCTTCAAAAGCATCCTCAGCTATACAGACATTGAAATAGTCCACCAACTGCATATAATCTTCCAATCCCTTTTCAAGCAATCGAGGATGAAGTTCATGTACGGAAACCCCACTCATTTTATCCACTGCGATAATATAGTGCTGTTTCATTTTGGTTAGGCCGGATCCGTACTGGTAGCATGCTGCCTGTATATACATACCTTTGTCAGTGATTGCCCGCTGCGCTTTCCTTTTTTCGGCATCGGCCATGCTTTTAAGGTCAAACATCGCATGTTCCCCATCTCCGTCAATGAATCCCTTAAAATTGAAGTTTTTATGCTGCCAGGAAATCTTTTTTTCATGGACCGGGCACATATCCATTACACGGCGAGCGGCACGGTTATTCTTAAGATTATAGGCCACCAGGCGAGCATGCGCAGCCTCCTGCGGTTTCACGATGGTTCTGTCCCCGGCGGATCCCGCTTGCGTGGCATACCATTCCTTATACTGTTTGGTCGCCCTGGGAGACTTCGCGCCGCCGGCAATAAGCTCTTGGCATTTATCCGAATCATCGAATGTATAAAATCGATTGTCAAAATCATGTGGCTCCAGCACCAGAACGTGCAACATTGCTCCGAATTTCATGGCTGCACTCTCTTCCTCAGTCTCCTGAATCTTATGGAGTTTATAATCAATGAAGCTCACGGGACACCGGCGGAAGGCATTTAAAGACGTAAAGGATAGGTGATCTTCGCCGTGAATCAGTTTTCTAATGATAGCATCAATCTGATCCTGGCGGCTTACAATGGCTTCCATTATTCTTCGGATTTAGGGGTACGTAATTCAATTTTCCTGGCAGTGAGTAACTGCATAAATTCCGGATTGCTACCGAATTCCCCCTTATTCGTATTGAATATGGCACTCAGGTTAGGAACGTCTGCCAGGGATATTGCGTCCCTTAATTCCTGCGGGATGGGGATAACAGGGTCCGGATCAGAACTCTTGAACTTAGCTTCCTGCATGGGAGCATAATTTATTTCATCCTTCCGGTTCAGGTCTTTTCCAAATAATTTACCAAATTTCTCAGCCGCATCCTTAAATGCCATCGACTCGCTGGCCGGTGCTGCCATCTGAACGGCGGCCGTATTAACCTGTGTGAAATCGGTAGCCGCAGCCCCTTTAGCGGTCTGAATAGGAGAGGCTCCGATACCGTCCTGCCAATCCCATTCCCCGGTAATCGGGTCCAAAACAAAGAGCCGGAGAATGGTTACGCAACTATTCGCAATCACCTGACAGGATTTTATTTCCACCCGCCATTTAATGTAAATTGAGGTCAGCAGGTATTCAACCCGCTCAATAGGCAAGTACTTTGAATTGTTGGCGAAAGCATTGATCTTAACCCATTCGGCCCGAGGTTGGGCATTGAGCAACTTATTTAGGTCGTTGAGCTTGGTAGCCAGTTCCTTATCATCGTAGAGATCCTGGAGTGTTGGCAGGGACACTTTTCCCTGTTTGGCGGGGAGGTTTTCTGACATGTTTGATTGATTTTACGTTGAGTCTGAAAGATAATTGTTTTTGCTGATATATGAAAGGGTACGGACTAAATTTCAATCTTATTTTTTGCAAGCAATTCACGCGCATAGAGATTTATGAAATGCTGTTGAAACTCCCTGCTGCAATCTTGCATGCCAGTTGTAAAATGCTCATTTTCCTCCAAAAGAGTGGCAACAATAGCATGGAGGGAAGCCTGAACCAAGGTATTACTGATATATACCTTTTTTTCATCCAAGGATACCCTGGCTTGTACTTTCTTATCCCCGAAATATCCGAATACAAAGGTTAATTCCGGATGAATGTGGTAGCCGCATGCCTCCAAGATCACAAGTCCCTGTTTGATTTTGCTTTCAGCTTCCTGGCTATGATCCTCAAAGAACTCCCCAACCTTAGAGGCGATCCGGAGGGCACTTACATGCTCGAATTGTTTGGTCATCGATGCAAAAACGCTTTTTGGAACAATGACGTATTTATCATCAGGAATTTGCACCCCCGATTGCCGAATGGATTCCAGGGCCTTTTGATGAATTAATTTTGCGCTGCCCAATGCCTTTTTCCAAGGTTCCCCCCATGAGTCGGTATACCAGTCATAAGAAAGATCACCGCCCTCATAGTGGTCATCCTGAATATGCTGAAGAAAATAATCAGCAACTTTTTCGTTAGCGCCGAAAATTGCGTGCGTGACCTCATAACCAGTTGATCCTTTAAATTCCCTCAACTCATTTAGAGAGGCATTTTTTATATCGTAGGAAAAAAGGCTTTTTGTTTTATCGGATTCCTGAATGAGAACGCCATTTTTATAAATCCTAAGAGTAGGACCGCCAGGATAAATATCGTATTGTTGTGTACTGCTCATAGGTTCAATCCCGTGAATAAAGTATTTCGTCCAATGGTCTAAAACTTCCTGAATTTGTTGATCAACCTGAATATAAAAAGTGGTCTTTCCTTCAGTTGCCTCAATTTTAGATGTGACATATTTTGATTCTCCACCTTCATCCAGGGCATTCGACCAAAGTTCACGAATTACCATCCAGGCTTTCCAATCCTCGCCCATTTTGGTCGTAATACTGGTCCTATGACCATTGATACAAATTATGTCGAAATTTTCCTCACGAATAATTTCGGTATCTAATGAAATCTTTATTTCTTCGGTACCGGCAAATATTTTGAAATCCAGATTATGACGGAAAAAAAAAGCCAGAGAATATTTAAGGCCGGATCCAAAATGTCCTATTTTGAATTCCTGATTAGACTTGGTTGTGCCTCCCATTAAGGCAACTAATCTAATATCTAATATTCCGTTGTTTTCAATTTTTAAATAGCGCATTTTATATTACATTTAATTTGGCAAATTCGCCGTGATGAATAATTGCAAGCTCATTATATCGTTTGGCCGCTTCAATAAGAGAATCAAAACAACCGCCATAATATTGAATCCCATGCGCACTTATACGTACATCAAATTTACCTGTATCTCTGCGTTTGTGCACTCCCTTGAATCCTGTAGTATTTGAAAGTGGAGCACCGCGGTTCATTAAATTTTGAGATTCACTAACAAAACGAATATTTGATGATTTATTATTTAATCCATTGCCGTCACGATGATCTATTATTTTTCCTTTCGGGCATTTAAATAAAACAGTATGTAAGTACTTTACCTTTACAACTCCATTTTCTTTTATTCTGCTGACGGCATAGAATATTTCATCTCTTTTTACAATGGTCCAATTCTTTGATTTTATAAAACCGTCAAATTGATCATCATAAAAAACAACCTTGATACCAAAAGGCTTTGAATTAATTATCAGTTCCATAAAAACAAAGGCCCGCAACCAAAAGGCTTATCACGATCAACCCGGAAGGGAGGAAGTGCATTCGGCTGCGAGCGTTTGAATTTTAATAATTTCATGATTGAACGTGAATAAGCACAGACAAAATACGAATTATTTGTGATTTTCAAAATAAATGGTCAGACAATTATTGGCGCTGGCTTCCAGGAGAGCCCGGCGCACGTCCCGGCATTCCTTCATATTCTGAAATACGGGCAGGATATCCACATCCTTGAAAAACACGCCGGTCAGATTGATCTCCACCCAGCCGCGCTCCTCCTCCGTCTGGAAGGCATAGGGGCTATCCGTGGCGGGTTCTTTGAGGACTTTACCTTTTCCATAGACGGTTATTTCCCCAACATTGACCGATGAAAACAGGGATTTGTTTTTCTCCAATGAAGTTATCGGGATAGAAAAACTGAAAGTAATAGTTTTTCTGTAAATTCGTTCTGACATAGAAATTTTGTTTGAATTTGATTGTTGACACGTTGGACGGGAGGAGTGATTACCTCCCGTTTTTATCTTCCGGATCACCGCCAGCATAGCGGGCCAGGATCCAATAGAAGCCAAATACAATTACCCCGGCTAGCACGCAGGCCTCAAAATGGTTCATAGGGGGTCGTATTTTCGCTAATTTCCTTATTCCATATAATTACGCAGATAAAAACCAGACATTCCAAAAATGCAATTATAGCCAGCCAAAAGAAAGCATTCCGGGTAAAAGTGGCGAATTTGACCATATAGATCAGATCCCCAGCCAGGAGAGCTACCGTGACAAAAAAGAGCATCCAAAGAATTATTTTCATGAGAATGGGGTTTAGTAGCAGGGGAGAGCCTCCGCTGCTGGTGAGTAACTAATTTCAATATCATCCTGAAGAACTAAGTCTCCGATTAAAAATCGGTCCCTTTTGGCAACTAATGGAAGGTTGAATCCCACAATGGTCCACCGGGCCACCTGAAGATATTGCTCCACCATCTTTGAGCCCCGCAAGCGGTAGATCATCTTCTTTCCATCATCGGAGATCCTTACCCGGGTGAGAGGGACTGGGAACCGGGTCAGGAATGCCTGCATGGCCACGTCCTGGGGGGCGAGTTCGATATCATTTTCCATTTTCATCGTTTTTGTTGGTGAATAATTTTTTTTCCTTTCCTTCATAGAAGGTCCGGAGTGCCATGAAAAGGTGATCAGGACAACGGCGTCTTTCATCCTTGAAAGTCCTGGAAATAGCAGAAATTACAGAGTCTTTTTTATCTGGCTTCAATCCCATGATCTGCAAAATGCCTGCCGTGTCTCCCCGGCTTCTAAGACTCTTCCATTTTTCCAAAAGCTCCTTCGGTATTTGCATAATTGAAAGTTTGTAGAAAGCCCCGGGTCTATGTCTTTCGAGTAGTACCCGGGCTTATGACCGTCCGTGATTATTTTATAAAAGAAAAGATCAAAAGTCCGATTGCTGTAAAGATTAAGATGGGTAAAAAGTAGTTTGCCAGGGCAAAAATGGTTTCCTTTTTCATAAAGTTGGATTTGTTTGCTTTGTTGCTGATGTAATATTACGTCATTATTTGTTAACTTCATAATATTTTACGTACATTTTTTAATTAATTTTGTACATTTAATACAACTTGTTGATATAAAAGGCAATAAAAAGCCCCGGGTAGAAACCCAGGGGCAAAGGTTAAGGCATAAAATTATCGTGTATCAGCCATCCAGAAGTGCCCAATGCATCGGGTCGGCCCTATGAATGAAATCACCCCCGTAAAATACCCCGGCCGTCTTCATAGTACTTATAAAGCCATCAGACCAAGATCCTTTCCGCTGTTCCGGCGTTGGACCGACAATCATACCATTGGATGCCGCATTCAGGTCAATAGCTGCTGCCCAGGCATGAAGGGAAGTAGAAGTGCTCCCTCTTACATCCCGGTCATTATAGCACCCATCAAAGGTATTTATTTCGGTATGCAAGCCCGCTGCCTGCAGTTCGGTAAACGCCTTAAATAGAACCCGCATGAAGTCGCTATTTATCAGGAAGTGGCTCACCGGGAACCAGGGGAAGGCCTGCTGCACTGCCCAGGTAACACAATATTTGGCTATATATCCGCCGGCGGGGGGACCATATTTCTTCAGAAGTTCCTGTTGTGAGCTCATAACTTTGGAATAACTAATATTAATATGAATATCAATGCAATAGAAAGGATAATGGACCAAAATAGAATAATGAATATGTGTCTTCTGGGGGTCATTAATTTGTTGGCGTTAAGTACCCATTCGGACCCGTAGCGGCCAGTGGCTTTCTTATTACAAAATCATACAGTATACCTAATACCAGATGCTTATTTAGCAGAACTACCGATAAGCCGATAGCTCCAGTGGTTTGCCAGTTCGTTGGGGCCTGCTTACCGGCCCCGCCATATATGCCCCCCTCAATGGCATAATCGGTGGTCCATCTGCCGGTTGATACTTTCTTTGTGTCATGCTCATATCCGGCCGTGAACCCGGCATAAATAGCTGAAGTACTATTCGTTCCGATGGCAACCAGGGCAGAAATACCACCTATTCGGAATCCGCTAAAAATGGAATCACCCACTGCGGTAATAACGGTTGCCCGTGCTCGAATGGATGGCTTGTTGGGAGGGGCGAATCCATGCGTTGGGAGTGGTTCAAAAATGCTCTGAGAAAAAGCCGTCGAAACCGCCATCGATAAAACGAGGAGCAAATAGAGAATTTTCATGTTGATTATTTAAATTGTGAAATGAGGATCATGACCGCCAAAAATACAATAAAGGCCGCGAGGTATAAAAGAATCAATTTGATGTCATTTCGTGTCACTTGATTGCCTTTACTTCGGCCAAAGTAGTGGATGTATTGGGTACTCTTGCATCTTGCGCCCGTTTAACCTCATTAGCAGCGGTGAAAGGCAAAACCTGCGCATCTGTCTGCTTCAGCACGGCGCCATCCTTGGTGACCGCCTGGACGGGGCTTGAGGTGGTGAGTTGGCTTGTGAATAACACACCAGTGGTGCATGCGGCCACCAGTTTCACCATAATACTTGTAGCCGCTGCCGGCAGGGTGACTCCCAAGTTTGTCAGCAGAGTAGGCAGCCAGGTGATCAGTGCCATAGCCCCGGTGATATATTGCCACCAAATGAAATATTTCGGTTTTTTCGTCTTCAGCCGGTTCAGACTCTCCCGCAGGAAATTAATTAAAGGATTGGAGGGTTGCATATTTATGGTTTTTTTGTAAATAAATGATCAATAACTGTTTTGGCAATGGAGCCCAATACTACCCCCAATGTCCCAATGAAGGCAAAAAGATATTTTTGATTAATTTTTGCGATTCGTTCAATTTCATCTAGTCGTCGCTTCATTTTTGCTTGTTCTTCAATAACTTGCCGTACTTGTGCTACCATTCCTTCAGTTCCCAGGTCATTTCCCTTAAAGGCCGTAACCAGTTTCCCCACTTCTCCTGTGAGTTTATTCAATTCTTTTCGAATGATCATAATGTCTTCCTGAGATCCCCTATATCGCTCCTCCCGGGCTTCTCTTTCGTTGCTTTCTTCTTGATTCATATGGTAGAGTATTGCAGTCAATGTGAATTAAGCACATTATTTTTTGTACATAAGATACATAAATATCAACGAAATAGCTGTTAATGCCCATGGAATATATTGTAAAAGCTGATGTCTTCCTTCTTGTTTTATAATGGCTGTCTCCACGGCCTGAATTCGTGTACGCAAAGTATCAATCGTGCGGTCAAAAACTTCCCGCGGAATAGTCTCTTTTAAAATTTCCTGAATTCTGTCACCTTCCCCATTCAATCCTTGCATTCTACGCTCTATTTCTGTCGCCTGAATTAAATGTTCCCGATCTCTGGCCCGGATCATTTCCTCTAAAATATCATAATGGTGTACTTTATTTTTCATGGCTTAATTACTACAGAATCACCTGCAGGATTAATTTTTATTATCGTTCCATCGGAATAATGTTTCAATATATACACCAGGATCGGGATACATATGCCATTCGCGTTCGCATATGCCTGTCCATTAGCCGATAAGTCAGACATGGCGAACTGATCAGCAGCCGCCTGGCTGACAGTGCTTGTATATTTCCCGGCCGGCACAGTATAGATCACAGGAACCGGGGTCCCGCAGACACAATTGCGCGTGAAAACTTGACTTTCCGCAGCGCTCTTATAGGTGATTACCACAGGAGGGGCCGGCGGACTTCCCATGATACTTGACGCCCATTGATAGATGGACATTTTCATGGTGACGTAAATCGGATTGGTAGGCGTAGGAAAGGGTTCATAGCCCTGTACCCAGACTGGATCGCCATGCCCGGCGCCGGGCCAGGTCGTCCATATGGCCAGCTTAGGAGCGGCGGAAGAAAGAGCATTATTCAATCCCTGGTTAATAGGCCAGGTGAAATCCTGGTCCCCTACCCCTCGCCAGATCGGAATATTATACTTCAGGTAAAGAGAAGGATTGAGCGTCCCAGGAACACCAGGGTAATCCGATACCGTTCCCTGGGAGCTGAATACTATCATCCCTGCTATCTCCGCCAGGTGAGCTTCCGAATAATTGGCGAACCATTCCGCATTCTGGCCCCCCCGTGAAAGCCCCGTCAGCACGATCTTATTGATCTTGTATAGTTTCCTGATTCCATCAATATATGACTGATATTCAAGAGGCTGCGGATTGGCATTGATATTCTGGACCGCGACCACCAGGAGAGGAACCTTAATATCAACCGTTGCCTTCAGGAATTGAAAAGGGCCGTGGATCAGCAATTTCGTTATATCCGTCCCCTGCTCCCCGGCGCCCGGGGTAAAGAGCAATAAATTCACCGGTTGTGTGGTATCCAAACCCGGTGATGTGTAGAATATGGCATTGAGACCGGCAATTTTTCCAGAATAAATATTTTGCCCGGAACAAGCCACGCAAATAAAAAACGAAACCGCTAATAAGATCTTTTTCATAAATTATTGTTTTTCGACATAAAAAGATGATTTGCGCCAGGCCTCTTCCTGCTTCCTCCGGTAAAACTTGTAGTGAAGCATGTTCTTCTCCCTCAGAGCGGTAATAGAGGAATCCATATAAGCCACAGAGATCCGGTAGTATTTGGAGGCCGAGTCCTTATAGTTCGGCTTTACCTGCGCCCGGGCGCCAAGGCTGAGAAGCAACAAGAAGATGATAAGTCTCATATATTAATGAAGTTTTATTGGAACATGTGATTGAATGGTGCAATTACAATTTGTTGGTATATAGGTAATGGTTACAGTATTCGAGTAAGTCGCAAAGCCGTTGTTTGTCCCCATATATCTGATCGTCGTTGATCCCGGCGACAGGTTAAAAACCGTTGAGCTGCTATCTGTAGCCGAACGAATATGAGGAGACCCGGGGCCAGATACAATATCCCAATGCCGGTAAATAGCCGTATCAGAAATGGTTCCAGATAATAAAGCAACATTGGTAGTTACCGATTGATTGGAACCGGCGTTGACGGTCAGCGCCCCATAAGCCCCATGTGTAAAATCAGAGCAATATGTCGCCGCGGGATTTGACAGGCACCAGGGGCTCGTCACGGCCCAGACCTTCGTTGCGGCGTAAGGATTTATTTTAGTCGGCTCCAAAATATCCGTTGAGTTCGGGTAGGTACCTACCAGGTTGGAGCTGGCCAGCCCGAAAGGAGCAATCACCAATCCCTTATTGCGGCCCCACACATATTCGTTCCCAGCCGCATCCCTTGCGACAAAATAGCACACAAATGGCCCACCCCCATACACGGCCTTCCAATCAGTTTTGTAGCCCAACTGGACTGGGGTGATCTGCAACAATTGTCCCAGCGTTCCCAGATTATTGGCATAGGGCGTTGAGTAGGTAGCCCAATTCTCTTCCACTCCATTTCCTACGCAACCTTCAACAGCATCCCCCCAGGCATGGAGGGTGCCATCTGACATTATGCAGGCGGTGGCATCATAGTTCGTTACGATTTGTTTCAGGGATAAGGCCGGCATACCTAAGGCACTCTCCAATTCAGTCGCCTCTTCCGGGATACCGACTCCTACACCGGCCCCGGAAGTGCCTCCGCCCGATTTCCCGATATAATTGCCCGCATAGCCCCAGCGATAGAGTTTATTTGTGGTCGCATTATACCCGTAGGACCAATGCAGCCCCCCGGCTATTTGGGTGATCCCTGTTAGCCCCGTCACCTGACGGATGGTCGCCCATTGTGAGCCTGAGCCCGCATAGCCAAGACTCAGGTAAGTTCCTGCGCCACTGCCCCACGACCAGACCGTGCCATCCGAACATAATACCAGAGCTATGTATCCTGCAAGTACCTGAATTGCGGTACGCCCCCCTGGAATTATAACCTGGACCGGCTTCACAAATGTGGATCCACCGGTACCATTGCCGCGCATGTTATCCGTAAGGTTTCCCCATACCCAGACCGTCCCGTCTGACTTAAGTCCCAGGGCGCCATTGTGAGCATTGCCGGTGAAAAAGAAAGCGATTTCCACGAGCCCGGTAAAGGCATTTCCGGCACTATCCGTAGCAATTTTATTTGCCACCAACGTTGCTGTCGAAGTGCCATCGCCATACTGTCCGTCCGAATTATCACCAATCACCCAGGCATAGTGATTGACAGTATTATCGATGGCGTAATAACCATGAAGGGCCCCCCACGTAGACAGGAACTGTAAATTCGTTGGGCTTGTTATTGCATGCCCTGGTATACCCGGCGTTCCTGTATTATTGGTGCCCATTAAGGCCGGATTGCCAGAAATTCCATAAAGGAATAAGGTAGAAGCCGCAATGTTCGCATGGGCATACTCCCCGCAACCATCGTAAATGATATCCGTCCATTGATATGTTTGCGCATGAGCGAACAAAGGAATAAAAAATAATATGGTAAGAAGTTTTTTCATTTGCTTAGACCAAAATATGAATAGATGGGTAATTGAATCAGCACCAGACTCTGGAACGGCTGTAACGTGAAATTGCCAGGAGCATAGGGCAGTCCAGTCGCGTCACAGTATCCTTGAGGCAAGCTCACAACTGATGGCAACATCGTTGCGTTATAGAATAGTAGCATCTGGGAGTCATTATTAATAGCTGTTGGTAAGTCTTTTGAGTGGGCATCCTGGCCTGTTAGGCTCTGCCATTTCTGTAAATTGAAAACCGATCCACCACCTCCATTATTTTTAAAAGGTGTCGTTTTCCGTACTGGCCGGGTAAGGATATTTGAATCCAGTGTGCCAATTAGGTTTAGATCGTTATTGCTTGCTATGTAATAGGCAATAATTAACGAGGAGCTGTCCCCGCTGATTAATTTGTTATACTTAAAGATATTTCCGCGCATAATAGTCCCAGAGTTGTCCTCCTGGAAATAGAACTGCGAGCCCGTATTTTTGAAACAGGTGTTATTCAGTTCTATGCAATTTTTGGTGAAGTGGTCAAAGAGACCGTTATAGCTGCAATAGGCGGCTGTGTTTCGTTCAACATCCCAATTCTGCGCTCCATTGTCCAGATAAATACCAGTGCTATATGTGTTTGCTGGTAGAGTTGTTCCGGAATGTTGCCCCACTCCGTCAATACAAATATTGTCTAAGATGTAATTTGGTAAACCATCATGCACAGAAGCATAAATTGCTCCTGCATCACATAAGATTGTGTTGAAATGATGAAAATAATTGTATCGGTAACAGTTGTTATCTCCTCCAAAAATTTGGCAGCACACCCCTCCTATATTGTAGAAGGTATTTCTTAAGATAGAATCTCTATTTCCATAGTGAGTAATAGCAACATAGTAAGCATTCCCTCCCAGGCCGGCACCGGGGATAATGGCCATATTGGTGAATGAATTATCAGTGATTTGAGTACTGTCTATTTCGGCGGGATAAACCGCAGTAATTCCATTGTTATGGATGTTCAAGAAGTTTATATGATCGAACGAACAATCCTTTACGATAGTAGCTGAAGCATTCGGAATGTTGATAGCATCTATACCTGCATAAGATAAAGTATCGTTCCGGATAGTATCATTCGAACTGGCGGAGGTGAAAGCAACTAGAAACTTATTGCAACCTTTCAGGTCCACTCCATCGATCTTGATATTACTGGCTCCTATGCTTATTAATGTATCGCCCGAAGATACGGAGACCTGATTCGCTGAAGGGGTAGTGCCAGCGAAGTCCATTATCAAACTATCAACAGAACTTTTCCAGAACCATTCCCCGACTGTGGAAAGCGTACGAATATCATTCTGAATAAAATATCCATAACCTGTAATAGGAACACCTACCAATGCAGGAGTGAAATTAATAACCCCTCCCGATTCGCTTGTTATTGTTGCCGGGTCCATGGAAAAGTTATTCACCCGCACTACGATAGTTGCACCTGCCCAATTGGTAGTGGGATCGGTTACATCGGCAACGATAGATGTGCTGGTAGGACTTGTATAGGTAAGGTAGCCGCCATTGATAGCCGTAGTATCCGGGAATCGTCCCATCGGCTGATCGTAGTTATTGAACTGAACTACGCTGGTAATAGCCTGGCAGGTGGGGCAATAAGCCTGGTAGAGATTGCTTCCCCGGCTAGTCCAGGAAGTTAGTTGAATGAAACCAGTTATGATAGGATTGGCCCCTGATCCGTAGGCTAATAGACTTCCAGAATTGGCATTGAAATGAAGATTACCTATAAAAACATCTCCGCGATTCAGAAAGATCCTGGTTCCGGCAGTCTGCAATAATACATCTGCTGCTGATAAGTGCTGCTTGGGGGATAGTTGAGTCCCTGGGTTTGCATCATTACCAGCATTGGCGAAGTAATAATCCGCACCAGAGGTGAACAGAGGAAACAGTAGTATGAGGATCAATAGTCTCATTTTATCAAGGTAATAGCTCCTTCAGCATTATAGTTGATGCTTCCGGTTCCGGTTGTTAACACTGCACTGATATTAATAGTTGTTGACGCCTTTACTCGTATACGCATTGGGGGGAATTGACTGGGTCCGGTGGCTGTTATATTCGCAGAGGTAGCCCCCTGATTAACAAAAGACACCGTTCTTGAGGTATTTGTTTCATCTGTATAGCTGACTTGCAATTGCAACACGTCAACTGTTACAGAACTGACGTTCACGTAACCCCCTATTTCATACATGCCGTCCGATGCTGGCGTGGCGTAAGTTGTAAAATTGTTATTGGTAGCAGTCTGCGAAGAAATATATGCCTCCGCTTTAAGTGCCGTAGCAGGAGCTAATAAATCTCTTTTAACACCACCCCCATCTCCAAAATAAAGATTGGTGCCATTGTACCATAAATCTCCCGAAACTGTTGCTGAGGAAGGGTTGACGCCCGGAGATAGATTCATTGCCGTTATGCTGCTAGTGGATGCCCCTACATTCACGAAATAAGAACCATTTCCACTCGTGCCGAGAGAAACTGATCCGTCGAATATCGCAGATATAGAGGAAGATCCTAACCCGAAATGGGATAAGCCTGCTGCCACATCGAGTGCATAAAGAAATCCAGTCGATGATGAATTTGTTCCCATTGTTGGAGCATTGTTTATTCTCAACGTTGCTGGATTATTATAGACCACTCCAGTGTTCGTGCTTGTTACAGTCGGCGCAAGGAAAGCATAATTCGAGAAATTGCTTACCGTTCCGCTGGCAGCAGTTATAGCATTGTTGATTGTAGAAGCTTGTCCTGCAAACTGAGCGCCTGGAACGCTGTTATAAAAACCGCCTGATGAGATTATAGTATTGCTATGAGTCTTTACCCCGGCAAATGTTTGTGCTCCTGTCGTTACCATGCCCGGATTAGTCGCATCTGCCGGCCCAAAAGTAATAGTGCTTCCAGATATAGAGGCTCCATTCGTTTGAGAACTTCCCGAGAATGCCCCCACTGCTGTTACACCTGACGAAGATTGAGGATAAACCTTATATCTTGTTCCACTATAACCAGTGAAATAAAGACTATCAGCTAACATTTCCAGATTGAACGGCTTTGGTACGGTAGTCAAAACATTCCCTGTTGTATCAAATTTTAATGGGGCAATAAGTGTTGTACCCGCCGCTAATTTAAGATGGGCTTGTGCCACCGCATTTGTATTAATACCAACCGTTCCATAAAATCTGGATAGAGTTCTGTTAACCTGAAATCCATTTACGCCATCATCTCCGGTTCCACCTATTAAAGTAGGAGATCCCCCGTATCCTAAAATAAGAGGTTTAGCCGCCACTCCTATTTGAGAGCAATATATATACCCGTTAGTGCCATTCCACCCAATTTCCATTCCTGTACCTACGGAAGGCGGATTGAATCCTGTTATATACATGTTCCCGGTATTGATCCCAGTGGTGGGTACAAACAATTTAGATCCATTTGGGTCAAATGTTGTCCCTCCTACAGTTACTGGCCCTCCCCCATCATTAATAGCAATCCCATGTGGTGTTAAGGTGCTCCAATCTTCGTTATTTATGCGGTAATCTTGCGTTGTCGGAAATCTATTAAACCACAATCCATTACCTGTAGTAGGGTTTGGGTAACTAACATTTGCAGCTAATTTCAATCCGTCTGCCAGAATTTGTCCACTGACTATTAAATTGGCCGTATCACTATTGATTGCGCCACCAATCAAAGCTTTGCCAAATATGTTTTCATTTATGGAATAACCTAAATTCCCTACGCTGTCAAAATGTAAAGGCATTGAACTTTCTGCCAAGACTGGCATATTTCTATATCGTATGATGCCATCAAACTTAGCGTTTCCATTGACTATAAATCTATAATTTGTATCAATTCTAGCGGAATCCAATGCTTTTGCTATCGCCAATGCAATAATCCTATGGCCAGCATTCGAAGGATGAAGTCCATCAGAACTTAATACATCCTTTTTACCTGCCAATATCATTGGCGTTTTTACGTCAACATATTTAACATGATGAAATGCCGCCCTTGCCTGAATCGTCGAATCAAAACTTGCTTGCCTTGCATAAGTGGCGATAGGATTCCCGGAAAAAGAGACGAAAGCGCTTGCTGAATCCACATAGGTAGTGCTCGTCATTATAACAGTTGTGCTATCCCATCCTTTGGCGTAAATGGAAGTAAGCACAGTATCATAATCCAGCGCAAAATTAGTAGTCGTGTAGTTAGCTCCATTATACCGTACATCATTAATACCATACATGATTACCAATAATCGATGAGTAGCATCTTTTGTGGGAATAGTTCCGGCTACTCTATCTATCGCATTCGCTGCCCCAAATGGGTTTAGGGGTGTTTGTTTTTCAAGAGTAGAAGAGCTTAGTCCTAGATTATTTGGAGTTGTTCCTAAGTTGTACGCTAATTGCGCAATCCAGTCATTAACATTTTGAGGGTTGGCATTTAATCCAAACGTAATGCTATTGCCAAAACCAGAAATGTCGCCGGTTGCTACAGGGCCATTATTAACGTATAAATAAGTATGCCCTTGCCCAGATGAATCGAATTTTATTTTAGTAGTATCCCCTGTCAAGGTATTTGAGGCATTCCCAAAACCAATAGCTTTTAATGGAAGTGTAGACCCGCCTCCCCCTCCTGTTACATTCAAGGTATCATTAGACACAGAAAATCCAGAACCTAGTTTTATCTCCTTCGCACTGCTATCGCTTGCATGCACTAATAATTTTGGCGTTCCAGACGACCCTAATACATTATTCAAGATCAATGGGCCATTCATAAGATTGTTAGCAGTCCCAAAAGAATTAATCCCATAATTGTTAGCTGCTGCACTAACACCAACATTTACTCCTATGATTCCATTTTGGGCTGTTGCTGTTCCTCCACTACCGAAGTTTAGACCGATGATCTTGTTTATGTTGCTGTAACTACCTGCCGGGAACCCCGCATCGAATGCAGCGATCGTGCCAACATACCCGGATGGGTTGAAAATATTCGGATGAAAAATAGAATTTAGTCCTCCCAAAGAATCCCCGGCTGAAGGAACCAACGATATATTAATTCCGGTGAAATTTTCCAAAGTGCCGCCGACAGTTTGTTTTCGGATATTGAAATTAATGCCATTTATGGAAGCATGTTTTGATTGATTGTTATCATGTAAATTAATATCGATAACATTCATAGAGGTAGTATCAGTTGTGGCCCCTTGATTTAAGGTGACATCTAACTGATTAGCTATTTTAGCAGATCCCTGGTAGTTCACAACTATATAACGAGTCTGCGTAGAGTCATGGTTAGTGGTAACGGTATTCGTTCCTCCCAGAAAACCGTTCAAAGCAAAAGTTCCGCTATCCGTAAGAGGGGCTTGGGCGACTTTGCAATTTATACACACGCTATCTAAAACATTACTGGCCACCACCCAGTTATTATTCACAATGAATGGCCCTAATGGAAGTGCCTGAAAAACAACTTTATTCGTCACCCCATTCCAAACAGCGATCATGAGATTTCCGGCGGCTATGCCTGCTGCTACTCCGGTAGTGTCAGTCTGCTGTGCCGGTATATCGTATAATTTTCCGGTGATGCTGTCTCTCACTACTACATAGGCCCCGGCAGAGGAGGTCAATAAGGGCATGCCCCTGATAATGAGGTTCTTTAGACTGTCGTATGTAAGAGTATCGGTATTATGAAAGCCAAGCGTTGTATTAGGCTTCGCTGATGTGCCTCCCAATTGGCCTATGCCTCCATTGATAGAAAGAAGATTGTTCAATAGTAGGCTACTCCCCGATCCTGCTCTTCCCATAGGAATCCATGCGCCATTATCGTAATAGAGAACCGAATCTGTTGTTGAGCCATAATAGCACTGACAGTTCGATGCTGCTGGCCGGCTTGAAAGTAGTCCCGTAGTAAAGCTTTTGGAAGCGCCTCCATTTGTTACTTTATTGGCTAAAGCTGCATTTACCGCCAGTCGCGCAGTATCAGCCCCATACTCGGTCTCCAAGGCATTGGCGGAAGTGCTATCATGCGCCTGCACATACCACGTCCAGGATAGATCTGGATTTATGACATGATGCGCATCAATGCTGTCTCGCTGGGCTGCTACGTGTAAGGTACTGTCTGAAGCTGTGAGGAGCGTATCTCCAGGGGCACCCAATCTTCGCACGTAGATATTGAAGTGAACGGAGGTATCCAATTTTTTTCCTAATTGGGCAGCTGTTACATAATTAGTGCCACTGTCCGCCCGGCGAAGAAAATAAGAGGCCATTGCCGCGCTATCGGCATAGATTGTAATGATTGTTCCGACAGAATTTCTTTTTATCCAAAGCCCTGTAAGAAGTGTTGAATCAATTCCGCCGCCACCACCTCCAGCGCTATCCAAAAAGCAATGCTGCCTTCCATTTAATATATAACAAATAGAATCAATCCCAGGCGTTCTAAAAATTGAATCAACTCCTTTTGTTTTTATCAGGAACCATATTTGTAAAGTCGGTTCCCATAGATAAGAATTATGCCCACAAGTATCACCATAAATCGCCCACTTTCTCAATTTCTGCGCTTTACCTCCATTTTGTTGAGCATGCAGGAAAGTAGTATCCGTCGGCACTCCGCATCCTGTTGGAAAGTAAAATACACTATCCGGAGAAAATCCATTTAAAATAGTTCCATAAGAATTATTTGGTTTCGTAAATACCGGCGATGGATATTGCGCGAAAGCTGAAAAACTATAAATAATCAGGGCGAAGAGAAATATTTTTTTCATGTTCTACAAAATTAACATCTTATTAATGCGTAAATTCCTGTCGAAGTGGGAAGATTCTCCCCATCAATATTCGTATTATCTGGATAACCGGTTTTCATCTCGGTATCTATTGCATCCATTTTTCCACCAAAAGTATCACCACCACCGGCAGAATATCTCCCTCCTGACGAATTCGATAAAAACCAGTTATGGCCAGCTCCTGTAATCGCTCCGAAGGCATGTGTCGGCTGGGTATGCGTTCCAACAGATTGAGCATCCAGATCGCCAGGATAACCATTATTAGAATGAGATCCAACTACTCCAGACTTAGCGCGTTGATATCCATATTGCCACAAAATAGGAAGTCTGAAGGTTGTCGATCCATCCCCATCGGAAAATTTACCGTGATTGATAAAGTAAGAGGTTCCATGAATTATGCTTGTATTGTCAAATGTGCTATTTGCTATCAGAATATTCGGGGTAGCCTGAACCCATGCCCATAAACGAGCATAATTGGTTCTTGATAAATATTGTCCATTCGCAAATAGTGTATTGAATGGAAGTTGAGAATAATCATAAATAGTTTCCCCAACCATGCGCATGCCTGATTTATCTCCGCAAACAATCCATCTTTTAGCGCCGCCAGGGAAAGTGAACCTATAAACGAAAATGTCTTCCTCTTGACCTAAATAAATGGATGAAGCATACGTGCTCGGAAGATTGCTCTGATTATTGAACCATTGAAAAAACTGTCCGCTGAAACAGGTAATCCCAGCATTTATATGAGAACCTCCATTACTATTTAAAAAAATGGGCTCATTATCCGGTACTGTATTAATATCGGGCAAAGTGATATTTAAATAGCCGCCCCCGCCTTGTAGAATGAAGGCTTGGCCTACCGCAGAGGCATCCAGGATCGTATTGGCTGTCAAAAGGGTGGTTCCTGAAATAAATGTTCCGCTGGCAGGTGAGGATATCGCTCCCAATTGAGGAAGAAAATGAATAACCCATCTTTCATCAGGGGCTATGATATTCCCTACCTGAGTCAATTTCCAGCCATCAGCCGTAGTATCGTCCTGGGTGGTTGGCACTCCAGCAATTGTTTTTGTCCATATTTCTGCATAATGCTGGGTCCCTGATGCGACTTGTTCAAGATACCAATTCCATCCTATCAGAGAACTATCCTGACCATAAAAATTAGTCCCTGAAGCGAAGAAAGGACTTGTATTAGCTTCCAGGTAAAGAGGATCCCGGAAATTGAAGGCATTTGCATTCGGTTGAACGCTGAAACTATTACGGACCGTTCCATCCGCCAGGTGATCAGGAGATTCGTACAGAACATAATTATAGACAACATTAGCCAGGCCAGGGAAGGTATGCAACTGGGTAGCACCGGTATAAGGCCCTGGAAATTCATAAAAAGCAATCAGCACTGATGGGGCAGAAGCTTTATAAATACCCGCAACCAAGGTATTACCTGCCCCCACTGGATTCGTCTGTTGAAAAATTGAAAGTGTCATAATAATCAGTTATTTAACTGCCATTTACTTCGATCAAAGGTTGCGTCGGTCCAGCTCCAAATGCCTGTGGATCCAAAACATAACCCCCCTCCATATCACTCGTCAACTGTCCGGACGTATTCAGGGTGATCGCATCGATGTTTTTTGCCCTGCGGATCTCTAAACTCAAATATTCCTTCGGTTGCCCTGGGAAGTTCTGTTTTTCCCATTGAGCTTCCCCATCCCTCGTATACTGATCCCCATCGATAAAAACGGTATCCAGATCGAATATGCGGGCAATCTTGCGCATCATATAGTCCGGGATCCCTGAGGACCGCCCGATCTCCAGCCGCCAGGTATCGTAAGGTATCGCGTTCAGCAGGTCAATATCCTGCGGCTGGTCCACGAACGTTGTGAACTTGCTTTTCGGAGTATACCGGTTGATCTGCCCGTGAACCCGGATATTGAATCCAGGATTTGCCGTAAATACCGTGGCCAATTTATTGGTAGTATTCGAATAATCCAGGCGAATGGTATTATAGTCCCAATTAGCCTTTATATAAATCCCTTCGGAAATAAACTGACCGGTTGCCGGACCCGTCCCCACGGAGAGAAGAAAATAGTAAATCCCATCCGGTAAAGCGTTCAGCGAAATTAAACCCTGGAAAAGCAACTGTGGTACATTGATGGCCGGGTCCGTAATGCTGGGGATATTGATCGGCGCCCCCACATCCTGTCCTAAATTGTTCAATACCTGCACGGTGGCAGGGCTCAGTGCCCCGGATTGAAATTGTAAAGGGATCGGCTCATCATTCTGCCGGGGTGCTGTATAATCGCTCGTATCGATCCAGGCGAGTATCCGGTTCCTATAAAGATCCTGGTCCATCGTGTTGTTCTTGTATACGTCTGGTTTAACATAACCCAGGGGAACGAAATGAATCGGGCTGATAATCGGGATGGAAATATCTAAAGGCATAAGTGCTTGCAGCCCGGTCCAATCCAGGTTCACCAGATCGGACAGGTTCGTTTTGGGTGAACAAAGGAGTTTCCAGGTCTGAGATTCATTAAAGGCGGGTTTTGCAGTTACCTGAATAGGGAAACCCCAGAATGATATCCCGTTATAAATGAACTCAATATGACCGTTTGCGGCATTATTGAATAGATCGGCAAAATTGATCGGCACCTCCGTATCGAATTCGAAAAGAAGCGGATAGTAGAGAGGAGGCGCAAGATCATGAATATCCACATTCGTATTCTCGGTAACGGTAACTCCTGCCAGCGTTGTACTCAAAAATTGATTTTTGTCTGAGGTCTGGAATTTAAGGCTTCCGGGCGCCTGGTTGAATAGGACGGGTGAAAGAAGATTGCTATTCGAATTTAGCATTCTCTTTGGAGTCAATTGCTCCAGGTTGAAAGCTGTCTGCGGATTCGGAATACCCGAAACATTCGAATAGGTCAACCGTAAAAGTTTATAAGCATCTACTCCGGTAGAGTCAAAAAGAAGTTGGCAGTTCGTAATATAGGTATTGATGTTCGTGTCCGACCCGGTGATCCATACGATATCATAAAGGTTGAAGGTAATATTACCGCTGAAGTTGACCGGTGGCAGCGAAAATCCGCCCGTGACGACCGGCGGGTTGAACCAGGTCAGGATATTCGAATTACCGTTGAAGGACACCGTGCCGATATTTACCCCGTTTTTCCACACATCGAAAGTAGCCGTTTCGCTGGAATTACCCTGATGATAGACAGAGACCCCAAATGACCAATTGAAGTTTTTATTGTGAACATTAGACAGGAAGGTAAAATATTGAAAGCCAGAACTGACAACTGGAATCTGTATTCCCCCGATGGTGATCATGGTGGCCACAATATTTGGCAGGGAAATGGTCTGCTGTGTGGATCCGGCTGAAATATTGATCGGACCGCTGGTTTCCGCTGACCAGTATCCAGAACCAATGGCAATGATAAAATCAGTAATTTCCACTGTGCAGGTTCGGACCGTGGATACCGTAAAGTAAATATTATCCCCTTTCGCGAATGCCCTGGAAGAAGAATAAACGATATTGAAGGGCGTATTTACCCCGCTGACCAATTGGCTCCAACTTTGAATTAAAATTCCATTAATATACATATTGATCGTAGCCGAATCCCCAATCAACCCATTTAACAGCGCAGGCGTTGGAGTGCTGACAGAAATAGATTGCGTTCCGGGTGCCGGCTGATTGAACATGAAGATGGAGAAATCATTCAAGGCTGTGAAATACTCCCCATCCAATGTATCAAGATATACAGGTAAATAGGATTGATTCGGGGTGAGTTTCTGATCTGTATTGGTAATAGAGGAAGCCAGTGGAACCCCGGAGATAAAATACGCATTATAAAAATCAGCTATCGAAGCGCTGAAGTCTGTATTCAATAGGAAAACGCTATTGTCAGACTGATTAAAGGTAGATGACTTTCCCCCCTGGGTATTATAACGGGTATACTCTATCCCATAGCTATCAGCCCGGTATTTACACATAAGTTCAAGAACCTTCGCGAGGGTCTTTATCGGTGCCTGCCATTGAATAAGGGTGTTGTATTCATACTTACCCGCTTTTTCATCATATTGTTGGGGTGTATAGCCTACTTTCAGCCAGTTGAAGAAATACTCCAGTGCGATACTAATTCTGAAGTTCGCAATTTTGGTCAGGGTCATAGTTGTAAAGGACGGATCCATTACATAATTTTTCGATTCAATGAACAAGCTCTCAGCCTCTCCTGGCAACTGCTGATTACTCAGCGCCGCATTCAGGATGGCATTGAAACTATCGAAGAAATCGCTGATAGTTGTCTTTATGACGGGACCCTGGCTGGCGAATTGATTGTAGAACTGATTGTTTGGATTCGCTGGATTCAGCGTTGCCTGGTTGTAATACTGAAAATAATTCGGATCGGTGCTTGCTCTGAGTGCATCCCCGGATGTTACCACCAGGTTCGGATTATTCTGCAAAAGCATTGAATCGAACAGATAATTGAACGTCTGAACAAAATTTGATGAAAGAGCATTCATTTGCTTAATTATCAATTTTCCCAAATCATAAGGGCGTATCCCCCATACCCGGGAAGCCTTATATCTAGAACTGAAAGTCAAACTGAACGAACCGCCTATTATTGTAAGAGGAAAAGCTGCGAAATCATTGAAAAATAAAAGAAAGAGATTTTCTTTAGCTGCTAAATTAATCGTAGCATCAAAATGAAATTGTATTTGTCCTATTACATTAAGCTGGCTATTCAAAGGCTCCCATATTGTGGATATCGGATGATAAGGCCGAATTAATCCCGCAGCATGATCAATCCCGCCTGCTCTTGGTTGGGATAGACTCGTTGCTATGAACAAATAAAAACCGGTATTATTCACACGCCAATCCGGAAGGATGGTAATATTCCCCTGAATTCGCACAGTTATCGCCTCCTCAGATGAAAAAAGGAAGTTTGTAGATTTTTGATAATAGCCAGTATACGGTTGCTCCAGGACTGGATTATTCCTAGTTATCCCTATATTATCACCATCATTATTAAGAAATCCACATGGAAGTGGTAATTCTCCTGGATAAGGAACAATGCAATTAAGTATCTGATAATGAAATACATCGTTGAGCAATATTCCATCACAATTCACCTTTATGTTTTCTGGTATAGATCCGTCGCAGGGAATCTCAAAGACGGTATTCTCATACGCTTTCAATGCCTGCAGGATACCTCCCTGCATGATATTGACTTTGACCCCTTCGGCGACCTCATCCTCTATTTTGATGAGATCCAACTGGCCCGAATAATAAAGACGGAAAACACCGGTAACATCATCCCATTTACAAATCACTAGGTTTACCGGAGATTCAATGCCGCGGCCAGTATAAAAAAGATGCCGGATAATCTTCGCTCCATCTCCGATGAATTTCAGCGGAATGGTAAAGGTCCTGTTGATACCCCAATAATGGGCATTTCGTCCAAACGAAAGCTGTATTTCATCCCATCCGCCAGGAGACTGAGGAAGAGAAAGATCATCACCGAGCAGTACATTCCCTTTCTGGATATTGCCCATTGAGTCAATATAATAGCACATCTGAGACGGAGCGTCCTGCAAGAAAAAAAGCCAGTATCTACGTTGAATCCCCATTTATTGAAAAACTTTACTTTGAATATAATCTCCCCAGGAATGATCTATTTTATTCACTACCACCACTTTCCGGTTGTTTTTAGCCGCGGCTCCTTCCAGGCGTTGCGTCTGCCAGACAATCGCATCCCTTAAATCCCTCAGTTCTTTTTTATTGTCGATTTGCCCCTGAATCAATATTCCCTGCTGATTGACGAACATACCCGACATAGCCCACTGTTCAATCTTTGCCCGGGGAATGACCTTTGTATGCTTCATAAGAGATTCAACCGTTGGCCGGTCAGAAGACCAACGGGCCTCTTTCCCGGGCTCCAGGATAAGTTCCTTCTCATAGGCATCTCCGACTATAGCAGGGCCGCCAGGGTGATCCTTTGTACCTGCCCGGTACTTCGGGATAGGTGTGGCAATTGCCAGGGCAAGTTCCGCGGCGCCGGCAATTGCTATCGCAGCGGCTAGAACCGGAACATCAAGGGCTTTTGTAACAGAGGCCGCCGTATTCAGAATAATATCCATGATAGCCTTCGCCTTGTCGAATTCTGCCTTCTGAATATCCAGTTGCCGCTGCTTCCTGTCATTGAGCAATTTCTGATTTGCCCGCTGATCGTCTAGTATCTTCATGCGTACGGCCTGCTGTTCCTGTGATGCCGTCGAATCCTGAATATTTTTCGCCTGTCGGTCATAGGACCGTTGTTCCATAATTTCCAGGTCAGCGAGGTGCTGTTTCTGAACGTTATAGGCTATTGAGGAGAGGCTGATAAGTGCATCCCCTACGAGCTGTACTTCCTGCATCCCCTGTTCGGCTTGTTCCCGGGTAGCATCAATGCCATCTTGTTTCTTTTGGCGGATAGTCTCGCTCAATTTCAGAGCCGAATCCGTTAGCCTTTTATCGGCATCAATACGGTCCTGAGTACCTTCCCGCGTGGCATTTCGTTGTACTTCGGCATTTTGGGCATCCGCCTGGGCCTGGGCAATATTCGCATTGTCATCGATCTTTTGCTTATCCCGGGTGTACTTTTTACCTCGTTCACTGGAAGTATTGAGGGAAATGAGTTCCTGGTTCTGATTCTCAGTAATCTGCTCTTTTCGTCGGGTATAATATTTATTCCAATCCTGTAGAGATTTCTGCCGGGCTTCCTCCTCTAATTCCAGGTATGTTTTTTGAAAATCCCGATTCAGTTGGGTGATGTTGCTGGTATATTTTGTATAAATAGCAGTTTTTTCTTCAGCGGTGAGTCCTTCTTTATCAAGTTCTACCTTTAATTCCTCATTGAGCATTTCCTTCCTGGCGGCGTATTCATCGGAGAGTCCTTTTAAACGCTGATCCAATCCAACGGGTTCGGCCGGCTGTAGAGAATTGGGATTATTCTGATTCTTACCCTGCTGAAGATCCTGGGCGAGTTTAATCTGATCTTCCAGTTTTGCTTTGGAAGCAGCCAGAGCCGCATCACGATCGCGTTCGTAATACTCTCTCTTGATCGCAATGTCGTCATCCTGCGCTTTTATTTGTTTCATTCTGAGCGCTGTACTAATATTCGAAATTTGATCCTCTCCATCCTTCCTTGTAATAGTTTCGGCCTTAATTTGCTTTATGATATCTTTTATCCTAGATTGAGCCAACATATCTTCAGCCTCATAGCCAGACTTTATTGCTGCCAGCTTCTGGCTTTCGGTGCTGGTTGGCAAATTCAAAATTCGGTCAGCGGCATTCTTTTCTGTGTCATACCTACGCTGTGCAGCGTCAGTTGTGAGCTTCGCCAACTCATCGGCAGCCGCCTTAGCGGTGCGTAACCTGACCCCATCAGCATCATTCTGCGATTCAAGACTTTCTTTATAACCATCCGCTGCTATCTGATATTTAGTAGTCGAGTTTTTTGCATCCTTTTCCGATTGTTCTGTAAGTTTTTCCAGACTTTCCACCTCTTTTTTATTGGCGCTGCTGTTATCTTTTCTTAATTTTTGTTGTGCATTACTTAATGATTCTTGGAACCCCTGCAAAGTTTGGAGATCGAACTTTCTTTTTTCATTCAGGTCTGAAACCGTTTTTTCGGAAATACTATATTGTTCGACAAACTTTTTTGCGTTCTCAACACGCTTATCTGCAATTTTTTGTTCATCAGCCAATTGTAAAAATTGGTTCTTGCCAGCATCCTTAGTTAATTGAGATTCCCGCATGAGTTGTTCAATTCTTTCTTTTCCGACTATTTCATATACTTCTTTAAGTTCTTTGAATGTAGCCAACAGTTTTGAATTGGATTCAGCCAAAGCAGCCTGCGCCTTTTCTGCACGTTCGTCTTCACCAACCCAATCGCTTATCGCACCCACAAGTTTTGTTATTCCGTATATTAGCCCGATAATGATTGCTCCTATACCGGTTGATATCAGTGCCGTCCTAAAACTGATAGTCGCAACCGTGGCTGCCCCTTCAGCGATAGTTACGCCTTCAACAGCTGCCGCCTGTACCTCGGCTCCAGCCGCATTTTCAGCCAAGGCCTCCGTATTTAAAACAGAGGCGGCCGCGTTTGCTTCCTTGGCTACCGTATTTTCTTCGGTTGTTATTGTTGTAGTCCCAAAAATTGCCGCCTCTATTTTTCTAACCACGTTTAATGCCTTAGTACCTTCTGTCTGCAATGCAGTCGCTATTGCGTTTCTATCTTTAAGTGCTGTGACCGCCTCTTCAAGTCCCTGAAGAAAGGTCATAATAGCAACCAATTTATTAAGTTCCTTTTCCAGTTTCTCATTTCCGTCTGCAAAAATTCCTGCTGCTCCAGCTCCAAAGGCATAAACTCCGCCTAATCCACGAGCGATTCCAGTAAGAGCGGTAAGGGCCGGCGCATCCGAAGTTAATATAGCCTGCTCTTTATGCAAATCTTTGACTTTTTGCTCTGCGGATGTATACGATGCATTCAATTTCTCAAATCCTTCCGTATTTTGCAGGCCGGCCAGAGCCAATGCATCTAGTGTCAGTTTTACATTTCGCGCCTCTTGGTTGAATGTTTTAAAGCCAATTTGCTGCCTACTCAATGATCCTTCTAATATTTTTTGTTCAAGCGTTAGTTTTTGATAGGCGACGCTATCTTCATTCAATATGCTGGAAGTGGATCCTGTACTTCCAAATGAATCTGTTGGACCTTTATGTCTGCTGCTATCGAAGCCAATAGGATTTCCTCCCCCCAAATTGTTAACTGCAGTTTTTCCGCGCGTCTCTATCTCAGACAATTGCTTATTTACCCCTGCCAGTTGTTCTTTTAGTACTGCAAATCCTTCTCCGAAAGCCTCTGAGTAATTACCCACATTACTTTTAAAGCGGCCAGTTGTTCCTTCCAGGCTCTTTACAGCCTGATCAGTAGTCTGAATTGTTTTTAATAGCCCTTGTCCGCCCTCGGATGCTCGTTCTACTTCATTCAATTTGTCATAGGCTGATTGAAGTTCAGCCAACCGGGCCCTGAGTTGATCCGTTGAACCGGCAGAGGATTGCGCCTGCTTTTCAAGGGAATTTAATGTCTTGGTAACATCCTGATTTGAAACCTTTAAGGATTGTTGTGCAGTCTTAATATCGGCCAGTGAAGCCGTATATTGTTCCAAGGTGCTTTGTCCTGAATCATAACTTTTTTTTAGAGCCGAAGCCGAGGCAGCCAGGTCATCATTGGCTATTTTATTTCTGACAGCCTGCTGAATGAGTTTGTCATAGGCAACCGTATTCTGATTAACGGAGGTAATACTTTCGTTCACTGTCTTCACCTGGGCGGCGATCCGCTGGGTGAGTTCATCGTATGAAATCTTTGCCTTTGTGGTGGCCTGCACGGTCCCGACAATGGCCTGACTGAGATTATCGGTATTCTGAGCCAGACTGCTTATTGAAGTATCCTTGAAGGATTTAATGACTGAATAGAGCCCGACCAGATTCGTTTGCGATTCAGCCAGGCCAGCTTTTATAGCCGCAAACTCGGCTTGAATAGCAGGAACGTCAAAATATGAATCAATTCTATCAAGTGGCATCCTTTTGCTGTTTTAAACTTTGTTCATTCAATTTTTTCTGATTCCGAACGAACTGCATAACGCTGATATCTTTTGCTCGGACAGCGTATCCGTAGGCCCGACTCATGGCTCCCAACCAATCTTCATAATACTCAATTCCATTGCTTTCTTTTTTCTCCATCTGCAAGCCCTCGATGTCCCGCTCCATATTCTGCATGTCCATGATCATGCGCTTGATCCGGCCCTGAACCATTTTTAATTTCTTCATCGGATCTTCGGCGGCTTGCAGTTCCAGGCCAATCCCCATTTCATTCACTATCTTCACCAGAAGTGGATCAAAACATAATTGCAGATGCTGCACAATCCCATCGAGTAGGGTAATCCGGCCATTCATCTCCTGAATCTTTTTCGTCTTGTCAAAAAGCTCATTATAGGTTCCATCCTGTTGTAACTCACAATATTGCAGGTAAATAGACGCCCATGCCTCCTTCAGGATGTTCTCAGGGGCCTCTCCCTCAATAATTAGCCTGCGGTAATCCTTATCAATGAGCACGTCTAAAAACCGGTCAAGCTCAATCCTGATATCCCGATACAATTTGTAGGATATGGAAACGCTGCTGGAAGGCCGTAGCGGCGGAAGTGATAAAGGTTTCCCCGGTCGAATCTTCTTTGCAGATGGCTTGCGCTTGCCTTTTTTCATTCGCTATTTTTTTAGCCGCTTCCTTTTTACTATCCATTAGGATCAATTTATCATTGCATCCTTCGCAGCTCATTTTGCGTTCAATTCACTGGTTAATATTTCGATCCCGCTAATCTGTAGATCCTGTAAAAAAGGTTCTTTCCATTCCCCGAAGAGGCCGAAAATACTTGCCCCGTACTTTTGCTGAAGCATTTGGCTTTTCTGATCGGTACTATCAATGTTCATCCCGGATGCCTCAGCCGTGGCCTCCATGCCTGCGTAAAATGATCCAGTCAACCGAAGATCAACATTCCCGAATCCGGCATCAGGATTCATCTGGTTTTTCTTCTGAGCGTAGGACGCGCTCCGATATTTTCCGATGGTCTGTCCCTTTGCGTTCACTGCGAAGCTCATCTGCTCCTTTTGCTGGCTCAGGTATGTCTCGGTGTTCTGTTCCATCGATTTCAGTAGAATATCCTCCAGGTTTAGCCTGTTGGTCGCCTGAATCATGCTGTTGAGTGTCCTCATTGGAATCTTTTTTGAATAACCAATCATGCGGGGATTGCCTGGGAACCAAAAGACGGTATAATTCCCGGAGACGTTCCTGTCTGACTTTTTCGGAAACAGTGAATCCAGGTTGGGTCCAATGAATAGCATTCAGCGGATTGGAGATAAATTCCTCCTCTGTCTGGGATCTAATCCAATCTTCATTAAAGCTCACGCCTTCGTAATGCATGCGAAAAAGTTTAAAAAAGCCGGTCTTACGGGGCCGGCCCTTATTTTAGGAACTTGTAACTTCCAGCAATACGGCGCCTTCGCCAGCGAACCCTGCCATACCATTTGCAGTCAGCACAGATGGAGCGGCCAGCGTAATAGCCAGGTTGCCATCCGAAGGATAATTCGGATCGGAATGGTTCAGTTGAATATTCCAAGTCTGGCTTGCCACCAGTGGCGTAATGGTCGTGATTGCAACCGCTGCCCCGTTGTCGGCGTTAGATGCCTTCACGGTGGTATTGTTGAAATCAGCCGAAAAGAGGCTATAAAGATTCAATCCCCCATTCTCTGTGATAAATGTCACGTTTGCCATTCCTGTGGCCGGGTTGAATCCGTTGACAACTATCCGAATGTCCTGCAGCCCGACAATTTGCGAAAGATCAAATCCAGCATTAAAGTAATCAGCGATATCATTCGCATATTTCTTTGCGAAGACGGCATGTACTTTATAGGCAGCTGTCTTTGAACCATCATTCATCATCCAGGGCTCTGCATCGAAGATCTGCAGGGGAATAGCCGCAAACTTTCCGTTGTTGTTGTAACCAAGCACATTATTGTTTCGATCATAAAAAATAGCGTACTCCGTGCTATTCCCATCATGGGTTTGTAAGGCTTGCAGCAGCGGGAATCCGCCCTGGGTGAATTGAAAGGTCCAATCATAAGTCCCATCCCGGACCTTTGCCTTAGAACCATCAGAAAACGTCTGAATGGTTGGTTTTTCCGTAGCATCTTCCGGATTCAGAAAATTACTGATCGGATAACCACGGCCGGCAGCGCTATCCTGCCAGGCGTTCGTCTGAAGAAAGGTCTGAAGATTAGCCAGCCAGCCAGCCTCAAATATCATGGGTTGATCCCATAATATCATGCCTTGCATGAGCTTCCAATCCAACGGACATCCCGCGCCAAACCCAACATTGCGACGGGTAGTTGCACAGTTTAATTCGTGTATGATTGCCATTGTGAAAAAATTTGTCTGCTATTGATAGCAGGGTTGATAATCAATTTTTATCTGAAGGTTCTGAATATCAATTGCGTCAACAAAATCATTGAGCACTGAGCGATCGGTTCCACCGGATCCCACTACCTTGCTGGTTCCCCAGAAAGAACGATCCCATTTGTCATGCGGGATAAGATCAGCGGAAGCCGGGAAGGTCATGGGACTCTTAGCGAGCTGGTTCATAAATTCCAGGTAAATCGGGTAAAGCACAGGCTTAAAAACATTTGCATACCGATCAGTGATCTTATAATCGTCCGCCGTCTGATGACAGATAATTACCTGTAAATTTAAGTCAGCATAAACGCCGGCCCCTTTCCCGCGATGTTCTACGAAATCCTGCACGAGGTAGATCATTGGATATTTCTGCACTCGGAGGGTAGGATCAGTGTCCCATTGGCCCAGGGTGACGATTAATTCCCGGAAGTGACCATACTGGTAATTGATCGTCGTGATACCCGTCTGACCTAATGCCGCGGTCTCTGCCGCCTGAATCTGAGAAAGCACTTTCGCAGTGACCGCCTGAACGCAGGCCCCTATAATATCGACAATGTAGACAGGTTGAGTGGTCATTGGTTGTTTTGTCATATATTAAAAGGATTGATAGGTTGGAAAAAGGCATAATCAATCTTCGTCCTGTCATAACTCGGGTAGAGCGCGGGATTTGTATTCCACGTTGCTTCCAAATATTGCCAGAGTTTGAAGATGTCGAGTGCCATTTGCGTCCAGGCATCCACCATGCGCCAGGAAGGATTCGCCCGCTCCGCATTCTCCGGATTGGGTTGAACGATTCCGGCCCCCGTATTCATGCTGATCTGATCCCGTACCCATTGATAGTAGACATATCCAGCAATCGGACTTACATAGCTGGTCGAAGGGGCCCCGGATTGAACGGCGGAGATAAAATTGATAATAAATACCTCCTGATTAGCGAAGACATCCCCAGGTTTCAGTAATGTAAAAGTCTGATTATTATTAGAGAGCGAATAGTCTATTCCAAGGATCAACGGTCCGAATCCTCTGCGGTTGATCGTATAAATCGCATTGGCTAATCCAGAATATGTATATGTGTTCGTCAATGGAACTGGATTGGGCCATTTCGGCGTAGGAGTTCCTAAAGGATTCCCTGCGATCAGGTTTACCTGCGGAACCGGTCCCGTTTGAACGGTAAAATTCAGCGAGGACGCGAATCCAGGGAAGTGCATGGAACGCTGCGAATTCAACCAGTAATACCGGTTGAACCAGGTAAAACCCCAATACCATCCAGGCCATGTGCTGACGGATTTAAACGTCACCCCATCCCGAAGAGCCAACCATTGCGGAGCGATCACCGACTGAGAAAGACCCGTCATAAAATCCTGCCAAAGATCATATCCTAGGGCTGCTTCCAATAGCTGTGGTTCAGCCCGGTTGATGAACAAATTGAGATTGTTCGCCACCGCAGGCTGCCCGATCTGTGAAATCGTCAGCGGACCAATGAAATATGATGAATCTATCAGGCTCATAAAATTGTTGACGCAATTAATTAGCTACCAATGATTGGTGCACTATTCGTGTTCAGTTGTTCAGCAATATATTTTGCATCGGCATACATGATCGCATTTTTACGCGCGTTGCTGATAAAATCATGGAAACGAACCTCCGAGACAATGGTGAACTGGTTGCGGATCAGGTCATCATTAATCCAGCCGATCTTCAGGCTGAAATCCTCGTAAATGAAGACCTTGAACTGTTTCAGATCACCCACCAGTGCATAATCAGCAAAGACGTTGTTACCCTGCTTCGGATTGATCTGTACGACCATTTCTTCCGGCGGCGTATTATAGCGGCCGTACAGATCTTTGGTCATCACCATTTTACCGAAGGTGATCGGGTTCAACAGGCTCACGTTTGGCACGAAGTTGGCCAGCCGAACCGCAATACCCATTGTAAAGAGAGCATCCCAATAGGTCGCATCCAGGATAGAGCCCTTCATCGGAGCCAGCGTCAATGCATTGGGTCCCAGCGGAGTCGTGAAGTTCAATTGCGTCGCCGCTGCAATGAGGTCCGCCTGTATCTGTAGATCGTAAGCGCGGGCTACGTCCATCTGCAACAGATTCTTGACCAGGTTCGCCAGATAATTCAGATCCTTGTCGAATTCTTCCGTGATCTGAATGTAATCGGCAATCTTTTTAGCCTGGCTGAATTCTACCTGAAATGTACGGTAAGAACTAGGTTTAGCGGCTCCTTCCAAAACGAGTTGCGGTAACCCATTCAGAGAGGTTTCATTGATCCATGCCATCCGGGAGAGATCGGTACTTGCCGTATCAACAAAATTGCTCACAAAGAGCGGGTTCCGGATGATATCGTAAATACTCAATGCCTCATTGCTGATGCCAGGGGCATAGGGAGATGTTGGAGGGGCGGTCATCGGCTGAACGCTCGTTCCAATGCCAGTGACCGTCTTAAGATTGGCAATATCCTTGAAATCGATCCTGATAAAACCAGCTCCGGGACCGTCCTTCTGCATCTGCTTGATCTTGCCCATATGCGGTTCCAGGATTTCTTTCAGATTGGTCTGGCCCTTTTGAACCGTAATGGTTTCTTTAAGACCGTTGATGATTTCACCCTGCTGCCGGAGAACGGTTTCCAGATTGGTCGCTTTGATGCCGTATTCTTTTAACGCCTCATCGACCAAACCTTGAAATTCATCCCTTTTGATCATGCCCTTTTCTAGTTTCTCGAAGGCGGCATTTACCTTTTCTTCGACTTTGCCCTGCAACTCCGTATTTTGTTTTTCGAAGATGCCGGCCGCGTCGGAGGAGACCTTTTCTTTGATCTCCTTTAATTCGTCTTTTGTTAACATACAAAATGGTTAACTGGTGAAAAAATTGGTTTCATTCAGCAGTTTTTTAAGTTCTGTCACCGGCTCCTGAGAGTGCTTCCGACGCGGCTCCGGGAGTGATTTTTCAGTTCCTTTTATATCTGCTTTGATATCGAGCATTTTGGACATACAATCGGTATGCACATCCTGCATAGATTTCATACAATCCTGTAATTCATCATTATCCACCGCTCCCTGATAGGCGTCGATCATTTCCAGTCCCTTCGCATGGACGGGCAGGCATTTGTGAATAAATTCCAGGTTCTGATCGGTGTCTTCCTGGGTATCGTCTTCGTTTTCTTCTGGGTCCTGGGGAACGGTTGCGGCCTTAGCTAATGCCATCTGCGCGTTTTTCATAATTATCTGTCGGCATTCATATTGCTGGGCTGCAGGGAGCGATTTGATAAAAACTTCCGTCTCGCGGAGTAATTTTTGTTTTGCGTCTTTCATGGTTGAAGATTTCATACCGTCAAAAAATGTATATTCATTCGCTCCGAGAGTAACGACACTTCCTTCGAATAAATTGATTTCCTTGCAAATAAAGGCTTCCATTTCTTCATCATACTCCATCTTATCCCATACGTATTGAAAACCAATGGAAAAATTATCGAGCGTACCAGAAAGTAATTGCGTTAATGCTCTATCGGCTTCTGGAATATCATCCAATTTTGCTTCAAAATACAATCCTATATTATCCTCCTTTAGAACGGTCATTTTACCCAAAGGCTGTTTCATATCATGTTGCCACAGGAATGCTATTTTTCTATGAGTGTCGCTATCTGGTCCACGTTCTGTAATAGATTTTGCAAACGCCCCTTTGATAATCATATCGCTATCACTATCAACAACATTGAATATTGAAAGATATCCGCTTACTGTCCTACTTCCTTCCGTGACGGTATACTTTTGATCAATCAGCGATTTGAAGTTGACAGGCAAAATTGGCCTATCATATTTGTTTTTTTTCGTTCGCATGTTGTACATTTTTTGAATGACCCTTTTTAAATAATGTTTTGCTATTTTTGCTACTTGGCTTTGGAATTCCCTTTTGTGCGGCACTGATTGCTTTCTTTTTTTCTTCGGAACAGGGACCTGTTTTTTTACCAATTTTTGCAAGCCTCATTTTCTCCTTTGATTCGGCAGTGTGGCGACGTTGTCTACATCGTTCTTTCATTTCCTCAGATCTCTTTTTCCCGGTAGTCTTTGCAATTCGTTTAGCTATAGTTTCAGGAGTCACCTTTTTTCCTTTTCCGGACTTACTCATCTTAGCCTTTATCTCATCTGAAAGTTTTTTGCCCGTTTGCGCAAAAGCTAATTTTGCTCTTGTTTCTGCAGAACGTGGAATTCCTTTTTTGGCTTTAGATATTTTAGCTCTGGCCTCGGCAGATGGCACATATCCAACTGCCCCATTACCTCCATCGGTCCTATTTATAAGAATTCCGCCCTGATCACTTCTTCCGTAAAAACGGATCAGGTAGGTTTCAATTTGGCAAGCCTCTTCCCATGAAATGTCTTTAAATAATATTTCAACTATCCGACCGTGTTTACCCACTACCCTTTTCCAAAATTCGGACCGAGGCGAATTAAAATGGGCTCGTTCTTCCTTTTTTCCTATTCCTATATAGAAAAGTTCGTTTGTATCAGCGGTTCTATGTTGATAAACTATTGCCATTATTGATCATCTTTAGGATCGTCGTCCTCGTTTTGTGAATTAGAATTTTGATTGCTATTTATGGCCAATGTCACAGCATGGGCATCGGCTTGTTTTTTCTGGTTGGATTGGCTGAAAAAAACATCCCCGTCCGGCGTTTTATCATAACCCATCTTTTCCCGCCAGTCGTTCAAAGTGATTACATCATTCTGATAAGCGATCAGGAGGGCCTGGTTCCGGGAAAGCTGGGCTTTGCCATCGTCTACCTGATCGGATTTTAATACCGGGATGTGATCGTAATTTTTAGTCAGATTCAGGTTTGTTTCCTCTAAATGGAAGAAGCTCTCCCATTGCTCATACATGTCCAGCGATTCCGGCATGACTCCGTCTTGATAAACCTGGGCTTTGAATTCCCTGGTATTACTGACAGATGGGCCTTTTTCGGAGTTCAGTAAAGGGGAAGGATAACTGAATCCATCGCATAACCGCATGATATCATCGGCGATTTCTTCAAAGAGCATCAAGTCACGTGTCGCCTTTCCCATTGGTTGCCATTTCATAGCTGCCGGTGAAATGATATAGCGGGATTGGCCTTTTTTGATGCCGTATTGACGTTTAAAATCCGCTTGAAGTTGATCCTTCTCACTTTCTTTCAGCGGAATGGCGCCCATGGTATCACTCTCAGGGGTTAATATACCCTGACTACCTGCATAGTTGATCAACTCATTACGCGACTCCAAAGAGGCAATGATATTATTAATTGGCATCGCCAAAGGCCGGATACGAGAAGTAGGAAATACCTGACTATCGAAATTGGGGGCGAAATCCTTAAAAATGAAAACGTCATCAATTTGGAGTTCAAAATGAACATCCTTATATTTTATGACGATTCTTTTTACGATATCGCTCATATCCTTCGCCTGGAACCATAGTTTATTGGTTTCCTCAACCGCGATCATATAGGGTGGAATATTCCAGAGACTACTGGCCTGGGAAGGATCACCCAACGCTTCGAAACCTGCCGGGTAAATAGGCAAGGTGATGCAGAACCCGAATAATTGACAATAAGTATAATGTTGGGCCTCGAATTGTCGCCAGGACTGTAAAAGGTTCGGTTTGCGCAGCAGTTTCATGATCCTGCCGGCATGATCCCCACTAGCTGGTTTTCCCTGGCTATTCAAGATCACTGTCTTGCCATTGATATAAGCCTGCGCCTTCCGGTTAATGATAGCAGCAAGCGGAGGACATTGAAGATAGGCTTTGCTGGCAGAGGTAGCCCCGTCAAAAATAAACCGGTAATCAATCCCATTCGGCCCGAAGAACCAATTCGGATTCCCTGGGTTATTCCGGAACTGCGAAGGAACAATTACAGCAGCTTCTGCGATATAGGGGTCACCAATGAATTTCTGGGAAATACCCCGAATTAATTTCTGGCCGGCTATAGCGAGCGTATTCCCCATGAATTATTTTTTTGCCTTTTTCTTGGCTACTTTTTTAGTGCCAACTTCTTTCCTTTGAAGGTTCAGCCGGTCCTGATATGATTGACCCTGATTGCCTCCTTGTTTTTTACTCTGTTGGTTTGTAGGCTTTTCCACGATTTAAAAATAAAAGTGTTTCATGTGGAACTATTAATTATTTTCGTTTAACCGAATCATTATTTCGTTTTTAAGCGTATTTTGTAACTTTTAATCCTGATTAATGACAATTTGCATCCCTTTGGCATCCGAAACGAATAATGATTACCTTGATCTTCGATTCGCTCTCCGCGGATTCGAAATTTACGTTAAGCCAGATAAAATTTACGTTATAGGGGGAATGCCGGGGTGGATTCAAGGGGTTGAGCACATCACGGCGACCGACCGGCCAGAAGCGCACCAACGGGAGCGGAATATGTTCGAAAAGCTCCTTTTATGCCCGGAGGATGAATTTTTGATGGCGCATGATGATCACTTTTTGATGGCTCCCTGGCAGGAGCAATATGGCTGGGATGTAAGCCTGCTTAATAAATTCTACAGCCTTTCCAGAAACTCTAACTATAAAAAGACGGTAGCCAATACGATCCGCGTGGCACCTAAAGGGAACAATTTTGATATACACGTGCCCATGACCATGCAACGATCTCTGCTTTACCGGATGCGTAGTTGCCGATGGGATCTGCCTTGGGGACTATGCGTAAAATCGATTTTTTCACAGTTTGCCGGAATTAAAGGGAGGCAAATGGAAGATTGTAAATTTAGAACTCCATTTATTTTAAAAGACTTGAAAGGAAGAGATTGGTTTAGTACTGCGGATGGCGTTATTGATAAATGTATTCCTTTGATGGATAAAATATATCCTAAAAAATCTAAATTCGAAATATGACTGGAATTTACAGAATAATTTCACCTTCCAATTCGATTTATATTGGACAATCGAGAAATATGAAGCAAAGATGGCATGACCATCGTAAGCCCTCTAAAAAGAAAACCACATTACTTATGAAGTCTTTCAATAAGTATGGGTCAAATAATCATTGCTTTGAGATAATTCACGAACTTCCCGATGATATAACGCAATCAATATTAAATGAATATGAATGCTTATACATGAAATTATATAAAGATTGCGGTGTTAAATTGTTGAATTTGAAAGAAGGTGGGACGCGCGGTAAATTGGGAGAAGAAGAGAAGAGAAAATTGAGCATAGCTTTCAAAGGCAGATTTGTTTCTCAGGAAACAAGAGAAAAAATAAGCAAAGCACTTAAAGGGAATCCAAAATTAAAAACCAGATTAGGAGTTAATTTTTCTGAAGAGACAAGGCAAAAAATGAGCGCAAGTTCAAAAAATCGCATTATGAGCGATGCAACTAAGAAGAAACTGAGCGATTCAAAAAAAGGTAAGCCCAATAATCAACTGGGCCTAAAAAGATCATCGGAATCAAGGGCCAGAATGAGCCTAGCACAGAAAAATAAGCTTCCCGTAACTGATGAGGCGAGAAGAAATATGAGCGAAGCGGGAAAGGGAAGAGTTTTTAGTGATGAGCATAAAAAGAAGATCGGGTTGGCTGGTAAAGGAAGAAAAAAGGTTATAGTAGATGGTAAAATAACATATGTTAAAACAATTTCACTATGATCTGGATAATCACCGCCTGCATCCTTTATGCCCTCACCTGCGGGATAGCCCTTTTTCTGATCTGCACCAATGAGGTAGAGGTGAGCAAGGATTCTTTCTTCGATATCCGCAATATTGGAGTGGCGTTGTTCTGGCCCCTGGTGTTGGGCGGCCACGGAATATGGATGGCCGGCAAGCGGATTTTTAATGAGAAACCAAAAACGCAAGATAATGTCAATAAATGAATTTACAAATCAGGAGCTTATAACAATTGTCAATAGCTCTATGGGAATGATTCCCGCACCGCTTTTCAATCTAGCAGCAACAGAATTGACAAAAAGATTAAACAATTCATCTCATGCCGAAGCCGTCCGGGATGAAGAGCAAAAGGCCTTCAAGGAAAGTGTTTATCAGCAAATCAAAGACTTGCATGAACGATACGATCAGATCTGCAAAAAGCTGGTGAAATTTGAAAAGGCACCTGTTTCAGATAGCAATAAAGTAATTGAGGAAAAATTTTTTGATGTTGAGCATAGTAAATATTCGAATGATTGCAAAGTGACCGTTCCCAACGGATGGCATATTTATAAGCGAGGAAGTGAAATCAATTGGTCGGACGAAGATATGTTGAATATTATTAATCATTCTTTAATAAGGCCACAAATGGAGCCTAAAGAGGTATTATTATTATATAAAGGATTTTTAAAATGAGAATAATTAAAACCAATCCGGGCATAGGGGATTTTTGTGGCTCGCTATGAAGCTGGGAAGTAGCAAAGAGCGTTTTAATATCCAGATGCATAATGGTTTGCCTCAAAGAGGTCGACAAGTAGTTGATTTGCTTCCGCAGTATTTTGCCTCCTGCGAATATGTCCCGGGCCTTCCTTATTCGGTCGTTGGCCCCCGAAACATTCAGCGAACCAAAAAGCATTGGAGCCAGATAACGGAGCAGGATTTCTTCCTCTCTGCTAACGAATTCCTAGAAGCCGGCAATCGGATCGAAAACTTCCTGCCGGATCTTCCTACCAGCTATTCTTTGCCCTTTCAAACAGCAGAGTGGGAGGAAGTGGTAAAAAGTGATTTCCCGAGAGGGCCTTACATAGGGATCTACGCAAGTGCTTATAGTACGGCACGCAATTGGGGTTTTTGGACCGAGCAGGGCTGGCTGGAACTTATCAAAATGCTCCGAGGTCTTATCCCGGAAGCGACCTTTGTACAAATCGGGGCTGAATGGGACGCGGAACTTGCATTGAATCTCCGAAACCTCCTGCAGGCGAACCACATCAGCTATATTTCAACGATCGGTAAACCCTTGGGGTATGTGATCGAAATGATGAAAAGGCTTTCCTATGGGTTCTATTTCCCTTCTGGGTTGGGAATTTTGTGCGGATTGCTTCACCGGCCCGGGGTCATGTTTTATCCCGAAAAGAGCCTGCCGAAACTCCCGCGGACCTGGTGCGATCCTGAATTGATTGATTCAGGCACCTTTAAGGAGTGTTTTTTCTGCACTCCAAAACAGATATTTGATTGGGTAAAAGATGTTTATGATCTAAAATCTAAGTTATGATTATAAATTATTGGCCCGGGGTCCGACATAAAGTAAATTTTAAAGACGGGTGCATTGAAAGCGTCCTTCAAAAAAGGTCTTTCCTTTTTTGGAATGACATCTACCCTTACAGGTTTCACTTTGAATTAAGGCCAGATCCTGCAATTATTGAAGAGAAACCAGATCAAAGAATAATGATTCATTTTAATCCAATGGTTCTTAGCTTTCAAAATGGATTGGGGGGCAATCCTGGCATCTTGGAAATATGGGATGAAAGTTCTTTCGATCTGAAGAAAAGGCTTCTGGAAATAGCGAATGATTATGCAAAATCGATCAAGGTTGAAAAGCATTATAATTCAGAATTGGAAAGACAAATGGAGCAATTATGAAACGCGAACTGGTAAAAGTAGCGGGAGCCTTCACAATGGTTGAAAACCTCCATGCTGAATCAGATGAACCTTTAAAATCAAATAAAATGTCACTTCCCCCAAATAGATCGCTTTTTAAAGAATATCCCAACCGCATCGGGATTGAAACTGGATCCTGGCGCGGCGATGGAATTCAAGCCTTCCTTGACGCTGGTTTTTCCGAAGTGCGGTCCATCGACATTGACCCGGAGAACACGAAATTCTGCCGCCACCGGTTCGATTTGATCCCTCGGCCAGAAGGAGAGCCCAAACCGGTGAAATTGTGGACCGGGGATAGCGCCATTTTTCTTTTGGAGATCATCAAGGATATTCAGGAACCAATGACGCTTTTTTTAGATGGCCATTGGCAATTCTTCGAAGGTGAAGATCCAGGCGCGAATCCCTTCCCCCTTCTGAAGGAGCTGGAGCAAATCGGAAGGCATCCGATAAAGAGCCACACGATTATAATTGATGATTGGCATATTTTCTATGAGGACCGTGTCGGATATTCGAAGCAAGACATAAAGGATGCCCTGCTTCGGATCAATCCGAATTATCGGTTCACCATGGCTGCAAACCCTGTTATTGATGGAATCCTCATTTGTACAGTTTAATTTATTCATGATGGCAAATCATAGACGCGATCTTACGGGCATTAAAAAGGGAACAATTACGATATTATATCCCGCTCCAAACGTCGGTGAAGAAACATTTTGGGTCTGTATCTGCGAATGCGGTAAGCAGATTATAAGATCAACCAACAATTTGACCCGACAAAGCAATACTTATGAAATATGCTATCACGATCCGAAGCGCAAAAAACTGTACCAGGTATATAAAAATATGCTGCAAAGATGTTTTTACAAACCTCATCCTCAATATAAAGATTGGGGAGGCCGGGGGATAACGGTTTGCCCCCGCTGGCTTACCTTCAACAATTTTTTTAACGATGTGCAGCATCTATATGTCGAGGGCTACGATATGGATAGAATGGAAAATGATGGCAATTACGAACTTGATAATATTCGATGGGTCCCTCATTCCATAAATTCTAGAAACAGCAGACGCGCAAAGATAAATCAAGCAATTGCTGATGAAATCAGATCCAGTAACGAGGATGTTGATAGCCTTTGCCTGAGATTTAACATCACCAGATATACGATATATCGGGTAAAAAATGGAAAATCATGGGCCGCATAGCCATAACGTCAGGAGGTGCAGGCGATGTAATAATCTCCGTCCCGATCATGAAACTGATGGGCATTTCGACCCTTTACATCAAAGAATCCTACTATCCGGAGGGATGGGGATCTATGTACACTGGCCTGAAGGAATTGATCGAACTACAGGGATTCCGGGTTCTACCGACCAAAGATGAGGGCCTTGGCTTCGATCGGTTCGATCCGGCTATCAGCTACGATATCAATATGGATGCCTGGAGGAACTGCAGGGGGCGTGGCCGGGACTATATCGGGCTTTCAATGGCTAAATACTGGCGAGTGGCCCGGCGCGATCATAGGGCCCCCTGGCTGACCCTGGATACCATTCCTACCGATTTAACCGGCCAGGATTATACGGTTTGGTTCCTTTCACCGCGCTGGCGGTTCTCCGATTACGATTGGAAAAAAGGTTTCGAATCGGTGAAAGGGAATAAAATATTCATTGGATTTGAGCAGGATTGGCAAGCCTTCTGCGAGGAAGTCGGTCACATCGATTACGTCTTTACAAAGGATTTCATGGAAATGGTCAGGATTATACGGGATTGCCGGGCACTATATTGCAACCAAGGGCCGGCCGTAGCCCTTGCTCAGGGTATTGGGAAAGATTATTATTGCGCCTTCAAAAAACAGAAAACAAACGTCCGGCTCTATACGAAATGGGAGCATGCATTACTATGAAAAGGACTAAATCCAGGCGCAAAATGATGAAGTTCACCAATGAATTCCTGGAGGCATTTGGTATGCCTTTCGTCAAAAAGCAGATTATTTCCTATGATAAGGGATGGATAGGAGATTCCCGGACATTAAGAATAGGTATTTCAGGTGATGACTTCGTTCATAATCAACTAAGTGCCGTTGTCATCATGATGAAAGCCCCTCGCTTGGTTGCTCCGAAAGTTCGCCGAAAAAACACACTCAGCAATAAAAAACTAAATCGCAGAAGATGAGAAAATTTGAGATCGACGGAGCCGAATACAAGACAGACCGTTATGGTGTCGTCCACCAGGTTAACCCTGAGCCTTATTTGTATGATGGGAATTATTGTGCAACCTATGACACCCCGGAATATGTTCGTCAAAATGAGCTTTTACAGGGCATGCGCCTGGCATTTGCAGTCGGGGTCCATGGAAAGCCGATTCAATCCATCACAGATGTAGGCTACGGGAACGGGGCCTTTATGAAGTTCGCTAAGAAGCAAATCCCCGTGGTCTATGGGCATGACATTTCCGGCGTCCCGGTTCCTGCCGGCTGCGACTTTATCGAGGATATAAACCTGGTAGTGGACGTCCTTTGTTTCTGGGACGTTTTAGAGCACTACCCTAATATTCAGTTTGTTAAGGACCTCCGCTGCGAGACGATCGTTCTGAGCCTACCATTCTTCCCGGGAACGGATAAATTCAGTACATGGCCGCATAGGAAGCCAGGGGAACATTTGCACCATTTTACCTTGGAGTCAATGCGTAAATGGATGTGGAAGATGGGCTGGCGCATGGTGGCCTACTCGAAGCATGAGGACATCGTAAGGCGCCGTGATACTGACTGGAACATACTTTCGTGCGGGTTTCGGCGGAAGTGATTATTTATGAGTTAAAACGTAAAGGGCATAAGCAAGGGCCGCGCCGATGACCAGGGAGCGGATAATTATGATGATTAGGGTTGCGTACTTTTTCATGATTATCTGTTTTTATAATCAGTTGGTATTGGAGTAGATATTTCGATAGCTATTCGAGAAGCCGCCCTACTGGCGATTGTAGCAGTGAAAGCCCCCTCAAACCGAATGGCTCTTTTCAATCTCCGACGCATCCTAAATCGCCACCATGATGTTGCCTTTAACTGATCTGTTAACATAGATATACGTTTCGATTGTTCTATTACTCTCACAGCCGTTATCTGCACAAAATCGGCAATTGCCTTATCTCGTTCTAGGCGTATATCATTCATATCTGTATTTTTAGCTCTTCCCCGGTAAGGGCGAAGAAAAGATTTTGAAGTTGGTGAAGATATTTACAGGAAATTTCAATTTCTGAATGCTCCCATTCCTGTTTATCACATATCTCCATAATAGCCATCTTGTCGTTGTAATCGAATACCAATAATGGATCTTGGTGGTATCGCCTTCCATTGACATCAAACCCGCACTTTTCCATGATCTCAGGAGTCAGGGGGATGCCTTCCCAATCACCGTTCAATTCCTCATCCGAATAGGCAAGATGCCTAACGCATATAGAATATCCCATCAGTGGAATGTTTTTCGGGTTTAGGACGCGAAAAGGCCAAAGACGGTTGCCGATGCGCAATTCGGTTGTCCTGATCATAGCTTTTCCCTCCTTATTGCCTCATAAAGAAGGCTGAAGTGATATTCCGTCATCTCGGTGAATTGATTGGGAATATTTACGAATCCGCAACCGATGTCTTCCTGAATGTATATTTCGAACCTAAAGTATTTTTCTCCGGTGGAATATTTATTAGGACTTAGCACAATGCAGAATTGCTTTCGGTCTAACTTTTTTTCCAAATAGCAGAGGTCCCCGTCCTCCGGGTCACCTGGCACATCGAAGACGGCTGGAAAATATTCCCATTTTTCTTGCACTCCAGGGGTCACCAGGGCAAATCCGTGGGCTTCCAGCCATTCAGGGGAGATTGCTTTCAGCTCCTCTTTTTCGAAGATCGGATGTAAGATGTCTTTGCTCATGCTTTTTGTTTTTCCTTCTCCAGTTCAGCGCATTTTTTCATGTCAGCCAATGCCGTTTCATTGTCCTCAAAGAATCTCGGAGGCCATACCCTTATTTCGGGAGAAGATTTCTTATAGATCTGCATCGCCGCGAAAAGTGTAGAGGTCTTAGTAGCGAGCACCTTTCCTTCCTCACCCGCCAGGAATTCCACCCATCCAGCCCGGCAATGTGTTGTATCGCAGGTATGCCAATTACCCATATTCAATGCCTTAGGACCGGAAGCAGCCTCAAATATTTTCTGATGAATATTTTCAATTACTGGTACATTGGGGAATCCTATTTGTTCCAAAGTCTCACCTGTTCCTGTGGCGTCTTTCTCGCCTTCAAGATTAGTTTGGTAATAACAACCGCTGCAACCGCTGCAACCGCGGCAACCGCTGCAATCGCTGCAACCGCGGCAACCGCTGCAACCGCTGCAACCGCGGCAATCGCTGCAATCGCTGCAATCGCTGCAACCGCTGCAATCGCTGCAACCGCCGCAACCGCGGCAACCGCTGCAATCGCTGCACTCGCTGCAGCCTCTACAAT
>Ga0210404_10000097_pt1 | contig 62517 bp, 90 predicted proteins | sample IncBWH28MmetaG_FD_155455 | JGI IMG/M metagenome (GOLD analysis project Ga0210404, IMG submission 155455) | Forest soil microbial communities from Barre Woods Harvard Forest LTER site, Petersham, Massachusetts, United States - Inc-BW-H-28-M | ecosystem: Environmental > Terrestrial > Soil >... | reverse complement strand
AGCGGGAAGACACGAACGAGTACGTCCACGATTTCTCGTTCGGTGAGCCCGATGCCAAGATCGGTCGCCGTGTCGGCATCGGCCACGGTATCTGCCGGGCGCACGCGTTTAGGCTTGAGTGGACGGGGAAGCTGGATGGGTAACCGCGCGCACGCCACCAAACTGATCCAGCAAGCCGAGATAGCGGCAGCTGACAAGTCGAAGGCGGGCAATATCGACCATGCCTATCAGCTCTACGCCAGTGCTTGTTTTGCAGACCCCCTTTGGGGCCACGCCTTCTACGCCAACGGCTGCAACGCCGTGGATCTCGACCGTCCGCACGCCGCTGTTGCCCTGTTCCGCCGCTCGCTGGAGGCCGACAGCCACACCCCGACCGAGAAGGCCCACCTGCTGACCAATTTGGCATGGGCGCTGATGAAGATCGGCGGTCAGCGGGAGGCGATCGAGCACCTGCACGCCGCGTTGAAGATCGATGCGAAGTTGTCGCTGCCTTACATGCACCTCGGGCTTTGTCACACAACCCTCGGGCAGACCGACCTGGCGGTCGGCTATGCGCAAAAGTGCTTCGATCTCGCCGACAGGAACAACGGCGAGGCGATGGCGCTGGCCGAATTCCAGTTGGCTTTTGCGCTGCTGTTCGACGGGCAGTATGCTGCCGGGCTGAAGGCGTTCGAGGCCCGCTTTCCGGCCCGGCTGCCGAATTTTTTGTTGTATCCGTATCCGAAATGGAAGGGCGAACATGGCAAGACGCTGTTCCTTGTGGCCGATCAAGGTCTCGGTGATACGCTTTCGTATGCGCGATTTGTTGAACAAGCGTCACATCGATGCCGCTATGTTCACATGTGCGTACAGAGTGAATTGCGCCGTGTTTTTGAACACGCCTTTCGGCATTTACAAAATCTCAATTTCCTTCCTTCGCCCTCTAATTTTCCTGGCGACGCCGATGCCTGGTCGACCTTTGTATCCCTGCCCTTTGCACTGGGACTGACCGACGACGAAATAAAGCAGGCGCCGAACATCGACATGCCCCGCCCGCCCATGAGCAACCAGTGGAAGGTGCCCGATCGCAAGTTTCACATCGGCATCGCATGGGCCGGCAGCCCGATGAACGAAATCGACAAGCACCGGAACATTCCGATACACCACTTCATGGAGTTGTACCGCGTCCCCGGAATTCAGCTATACTCGTTGCAGGTTGACCAGAAGAAAGCGGATTTGAACCTGTGGGGATTTGCCCCGCTCGTTCGCGATTTATCGGGGTACATCAGAGATGTCGCAGATACCTGTTCAATATTGCCAGAACTGGATTTGGTTATCAGTGTCGAGTCGGCCCTCGGACATATTTGCTCGATGGCCCATAAGGAATGCTGGATCCCGTATAGCTATTTGGGCCGAGACTACAGACTGGGTGCCGACGAAAAATCGGATCGGTTGTGGACCCCTAAGCACCGAGTTTTTCAGCAATCCGACGACATGCGCTGGGAGCCCGTGTTCGAGCGGATCGTCGAAGCGTTGAAGGAGAAGGTCGATGCAGTTCGGACCTAGAAACGGATCGTGGTGGGATAATGCCGGACCGTTAGGGCGAGCCGCATTTATTATTTTCTTCGCTATTTTTTTTGGCGGCGGGTTTATTGCGTGGACGGTTACTTTAATTCATGTGGGGGCACACTGATGGCATGGAGTAAACCAGTTCTCTCCGAGATGATTTCCGAAGTCGGGTGGGATGATGAGACCGGGGAGTTGCTGGTGACCTTCCTGAAGAAGGGCCGCACCGCTGCCTACAAGGGTTTTGAGGAATCGGATGCTGACCGCCTGTCCCGCGCCGGTTCGGTCGGCGGGATGTTTTTGAGCGAGATCAAGCCGTTTGCGACGGACTGGAGGTACGTGTGAGCATCTTTAACAAAGATGGTTGGGCGGTAGTCGATGGTGACGGAATTAATATAAGAAGTGTTAGTCCCACGCGACGCGCTGCCATCGTTAACTGGCTAGTCGTGGAAGCCCAGTGTTCGATATCAATTATGCACACCGACGATCATATTGATGCGTTATGGGATGCAAAGCGAGGGGAAGCCAGCGTAACCGCCGTTACGGTTTCATCTCAATGACTGACGAACAACCCGATCCCTCCGAAGTCCGCGCCCGTCTGTTCGACGAAATGGCCGCCCAGATCCGGCTGAACAAGGCTGCGAAATTCGGCGGCGCGTTCCTGATGATCCCGCCGGACGTCGGTGAGCCGTTTTCGAGCCTGATGCTCAACCAGGAAGAACCGTCGATCTTCTGGGCCGCCGTCAAGACCCTGGCTGACGTCGCCATGGGCCAGCTGGATCGCCAGCAGCGGCAGGGGTTCGGGCGCTAACAGCCGCGACAGATCGGTTTCGGAGGCGGGCCAAGGTCCGGATCGGGTATGTCGCTTCCGTTGTAAAAGCGCGAAGTCGTGTTATCGAGTGGGAAAGTGCATCAGGCCACCCCCGGAGCCGATCAGGCAGGAGATCAGCGCGAAGATGATGTAGACGCACATGATCGCGACCACGGCCCACAGCACGATGTTGATGATCTGGGCGACCAGCGGGATGCCGATCAGGCCCATCAAATAGGGCACCAGCAGGCGAATGATGGAGACGATCGCAATCACCATGATCAGCCAGATGCAGAGTTGTTCAATCCACGCAAGTGAGAAACAGCCGCCCATGGCGTAGTCCTCCGGGGGTTAGATGCTTTGAACACCTTATTCGTTGATAAGTTCCCCCGTCTGTCCTAAATTGCTCACATGGCAGGCTGGTCCCACCAAAAACGAGAGGCGTTCGAGGAAGCGTTTTATGCGTTTCTCGCCAAGTGCCGGATCAATTCGAAAAACCTCGGCTTCGTCTCCCTCGGCGACAACCTCTACTACGGCCAGAAGCGGTTTATCACCGCGGTGCTCGATGGGCTGGAGGAAGACAAGCACGACATCTACGTCCTGAAGTCTCGCCAGCTCGGCATCACCACCATCGCCCGCGCCTTGTCCACCTTCTACCTCGGCATCCACCGCGGCCTGTCCGGCGCCCTGGTGTTTGATTCGAACGAGAACAAGAACCTGGCGCGCGACGAGCTGGTCACCATGATCAGTGACCTGCCGGACACGCTGAAATTCCCGCCGATCAAGAAGGACAACCGGGATGGCCTCACCCTCAACAACAACTCCAAAATTCTGTTCAAGTCTGCCGGCGTCAAGAAAACAAAAACCTCTGGAACCCTTGGACGCTCTGCAGGTCTTACACTTTCTCACGGTTCTGAATTGTGCTCGTGGGATAACGATGAGGGACTCGTATCTTACCGACGATCTCTGTCTGACTCCCATCCAGATCGACTGTACATCTGGGAATCCACTGCACGCGGACCCAACGCATGGCAGGACATGTGGTACGAAGCGCGAGCCGACGTAAACCACTGCATCTGTGTTTTCATCGGCTGGTGGGCGCATGATGGCCAGCGCATCGAGCAAGATAGCAAGGACTGGGAGTTTTACGGTGTCCAGCCCCCCACTACCGACGAGCAGAAAAAAATCGACAGGGTCAAGGAGCTTTACGATTTCGACATTTCGCAGGAGCAGCTTGCGTGGTACCGCCGACTGGTTGATCCGGCTTCTCGCGATAGCGGTGATACTGACGCTGGTTTTGAAGCAAACCAGTACCAGAAGCAGGAAGATCCGTGGGATGAGGACGAGGCTTTTCAGATTACGGGCAGCGTGTTCTTTTCGGGCGAGAGCCTGAAGGATCAGTCCGACAAATACGTCTCGAACAAGTTCAAATCCTATATGTTCTTGCCGGGTACCGAGTTCTGCGATCTCAAGGTTTATCCGGCCGAGACTTCCCGCAACATCGAGTTGAAGGTGTGGGAGCCGCCGCAGCGCGAAGCGGTGTACTCGTTCAGCATCGATCCTGCTTTCGGTGAGAACGAGAACAACGACCGTTCCAGCTTCCAGGTGCTGCGTTGCTATTCCGACGGGGTGGATCAGGTTGCCGAGTACGCCTATCCGCTGATTTCGACCAAGCATTTTGCGTGGGTGATTGCCGCGGTGATGGGCTGGTACGGTGCTGAGCCGCTGACCGAGATATTCTGGATTCTCGAACTAAATGGTCCCGGCAGTGCCGTGCTTGATGAGATGAAGGGGCTTAAATTCCAGATCGAGAATTCCTACGCGCCGCTGTCGGAGCAGGGACTTCGCAACATTTTTCACAACGTGAAGCAGTACATTCACGCCCGCCCGGACTCGATGACGGGCGGTAGTGCATGGCATTGGAAAACGTCCGGACAGAACAAGATCATGATCCTGGAAAAATTCCGGTCACTGGTCGGCAACGGCCAGATGCATATCAGGTCGCAGGAACTGATCCGGGAGATGCAGCGGGTGGCGCGGGATGGTGACACCATCAAGGCCACGGGTACCGGGGACGCCGGAAAAGACGACCGGACCTTGGCCGGGGCTCTGGGCGTTCACAACTGGGATATCAAGATAAGGCGTAATCTGATCGTGCAGAAGCGGTCTCGGGAGGCCGAGAAGGTAAAAAAGCTGCGCAGCGTGATTGACCAGACGCAGTTGTTCAATCAGAACATGATGGCGGCGTTCATGGGCAACAAGCAGCAGACCCGGATGCAGGCGCAGCGGCTGGCGATGAAAAATGCGTGGAGGTATGGGAGGCGATGATTGATCCGCTTAAACCGCCTCAGAAACGTGCCGGTTTCCGGTGGGAATATCGAGAAGGGTGTCGGTGCAAAACGTGCCCGTGGAAGGGTAATTGTCGCGGCGAGATAACACCCCACTGGATTCAAGTTAAGGAAGAAGAATAATGACCATCCTCCTGAAGTGTCCGGCCTGCCGGGAAAAGTTCAAGTACGACGTCACCGACGGCTGGCCCGACGCCTGTCCGATCTGCCACACCAACATCAGCAACAAGCGCGACGATGACGACGTGGTTGTCCCCAACATCCTGTCGTTCAAGACCAAGAACAACGACAAGGTAGCGCGCGACATCATGAACGGCTCGGAGACGCGGGCCGAACTGGCGGCCGGCATGGCCGGTGTCCCGGTGTCCGAGATGTCGGGTCTCAAGATCACCGACCTCAACGACCGCAACGACGCGCAGTTCTCCACACCCGATGTGGTTAATCCGGTGACCCAACGCATGGCCGAGATGCAGGCGCGCGGGCTGCCGACCGGCTTCGGCACCAACGCCGCGGACGCCATGGGACGTGCTGCGCAGGCACATACCGGCGCCGAGCCCTACGCTGGCGCTCGCGCCCGCAACCGGATACAGAATGCGTTGAGGCCGATCGGCCAGGCTCCGCTGCCGCGCGAGATCGCGGATAATCCGAACTACAGGTCGCGTGTATGATCCCGCTTCCGACAGGTGAAAAAGAACTCATCCCCGTAGCGAATGAGTTGATCGAGACCTGCCGGGTCAGTCAGGGCAACCGCACCGCCTATTATCGCCTGCTGAACCAGATTGCCGAGACCGGCAGGCCCGACGGCTCGAAGGCGCTCATCAACATGATGAACACGCACCTCGAGCGCACGGCATCCCACCTGTATTCCCCCGTGGAGTTGAAATTCGCCTACGACTTCGACAACGAGTACAAGCCTGATACCATTAAGCGCGGGCAGGTCGCAGCAAAACACCTGACCCGGCACTGGGAGCGATCAGCCACGGGTACCCTGTTCGGACAGGGTGTGTTCGAGGGTCTGAAATATGGCTGTGCTTTGCTGAAGCAGTGGCCGAAGTCCGAGGGGTCGGTCGGAAAGGAGCGCATTTCCTACGAGAAGAAACTGGTGATGCCGTGGAATTTCGGCGTCTACCGCGAGAGTGAGAGCGACATCGAGAACCAGGAGGCGATGTGTGAGACCTCGTACCTCACCGGCCCGGAGGTGTGGCAGCGCATCTGGCGCTTTCCCAAGGCGGAAAAACTGTATGAGCAGATCATGACCCACGCCCAGATGGGGCAATCGACCGGCAGCGGGCCGGACAGTTTTTTCCATCAGGTGCTGTCGACGTCACAACTCAACACCGGGGTGCAAAGTGCGACACGCCCGCTGCCGGGTGGTATCGTACAGATGGGCAACGATCCGAGTTACCCGACCATCAGCCCGACCGACGGGGCGCCGACGGTCAAATTTCAGGAGTTGTGGGTCAAGGGCGAGGACGACTACCAGACCATCCAGATGATAGAGCCGGACATCCTGATTACACGGTTCAAGCTGTCCAATCTGCTCGGTATCGAACACGCGCAGCCGTACCGGCTGATCCAGCCGAACCCGATGGTGAACTGGTTCTGGGGCCGCAGCGAGTTGATCGACCTGATCGAGCCGCAGGGCTTCCTCGCGCAGCTATGCGACGACCTGAAGCGTTTGATCGGGCTGCAGATTGACAAGATCCTGGCGTTTTCCGGCGAGAACACCATGACCGACGAGGCGTACGGCCAGTTCCGGCTCGCGGGGTACTGGAACGGCGGGCCGAATTCGAAGGTCGAGGATCTGACGCCGAAATTTCCGGCCGAACTGCTGCCGATCATCAAGTACGTGCAGGAGCAGATCAACACGCTCGGCAGTTTCCCTGACATCATGCAGGGCAAGGGCGAGTCCGGGGTGCGCGCCGGCGTTCACGCCAACACTTTGCTCAAGACGGCTTCTCCCACGCTGCGCGATCGCGCGCTACTGGTCGAGCAGCAGCTGGCGTCGTGTGCCGACCTCACGATGACGATGATGGAGGCGAAGGAAAACCGGAAATTCTGGGTCGATCCGGAGAAGATGGACGAAGACAATTTTATGCTGACGGACCTGCCGGAAGACTGGAGGGTCACGGTGGACAGCCACTCGTCGAGCCCGATCTTCTCGGACGAGACCACGCAGTTGCTGTTTGCACTTCGGAAGACCGGCGACATCGACGGCGAGTTCATGATCGACAACACCGCGGTTCCGAACAAGGAGAACGCCAAGGCCCAGTTGCGCGAGCGCAAGAAGGCCGGGCAGGCGATGCAGAAGGAGTTGTTCGGCCAGCTATCGCCGGAAGGCAAGGACAAGGCGATCGAGAAGATGCTGGGCGGGAAGCATCATTGATGTAGGCGATGACATCCTTGAACGGACACATGACACGTCCGGCAACGAACCGCAGGATGTCTTTCTGAAACTCGACGCGCCTACTCCCCAAGCCGAAATGTCGTTACCGGAAACTTATTGTCGGAAACCGCCGCCCATCGGGGTCAACACCGGAGCCCCTTGCTGCGCGGCGCGGATTGTCGGGTCGGTGCGGGCGCGTCCCTGTAGTTTGGTGGAAGCGCGGGCGTCGGCAAGGCTGCGTTCGATGCGGGCTTCCTCCATCGCGTTGATGTCTTCGAGCAGAACACCACTAATACTTGCTACGCGAAACATTCCTCGTTGCCCGAAAGAATCAGCTATCCAAACGAGTTCGGTTTCGGCAAAGGTTTTGTCGTAGGCGGCAAGTGCGTCTTCGTGGTCTTTGAAAAGAAACTGCCACTGGATCGCGTTCGGGCCGAAGTGGATGGTTAGGCTGTACATCGGATTATCCTTGTTTTTGGGCGCCGCCATTGGCCCAGGTGATGAACTCGTTCTTCGGAAAGCGAAGGCCGCCCTTGGTTTTTCCGGCGAGGCGGAAGAATGGTGGGCGGCCTTTTCGTAATTTCAGGTAGCTGTACAGCGTGCCGGGGGTGACGCCGATGTATCCGGCGGCTTCCTTGGCGGTGAACCACGCTCGTTCGGGTGTCGATTGACTTATTTCCATAAAAAACGAGCCATTCCTTCAAACTCCATGAACTCAATACAAAATGCGTCGAATTTTGTCAATTCCACGTCTCGCCTTCTTTTCGGAACCCAACGAGGTTGTCCGGGCACACAACGTGCGATGACTTCAACCCCTAGCCATGAAAGGGCCGCCAGATGTTCACCGCCAACAAGCGCAAGCACCGCAAGGGCCGGAAGTAATTCCGCCAATGCCAACCCCAGCTCCCGCAGGTCCGGGCGGACAGCCCCCGCAACCCCCCTTCGGTTCGACCCAGGCAACTGGCTCGACGCCGAACAAGGGTTACGAAGCTGCCGGGCTGCAGAAGCTGGGGGTCATTCTCAAGCAGATGGAAGGCGCGCTGCCCGAACTGGGCGCCAGCTCGGATGCCGGGAAGGCGCTGCTCGACTGCATGAGCAAGTTGGCCAAGTTCGTGCCATCAGGGTCGGTGACGCCGGCGGCGCAGAAGAATTCGATCGAGGCTCAGCAGCGGCAGGCCGCGCAGAGCAACCAGCAGATGCAGGCTCTCGCCCAGATGCGACAGAAAATGGCGCAGGGCGGTGGCGGGCAACAGCAACCCGGCATGGGAGCGGCGGCGTGAGGGATACGCTTTTCAAATCGTCGCAGGAAATGCCGCCGAAGAACAACAGCCCGGATGTGGTGCGTGTCGCGCAGACCATGCCCGAGCGAAACCGAAATTATCTGCCGGCCGCAATGCCGAACGACGACGCCAGTGTCGAAAATGTCGAGCGGCCACGCCGCGGCCACGGCTACTGAAGGAGCGAACTATGTCCAATTTCAACATCTTCCAGAATTCGGCGAAGTCGATCCCGACCTCGGACGACCAGATCGTCCGGGTCAGCATGGAGCAGATCGACATCGGCGGGCGCAAGTCGCACCTGCCGGCACAGGAGAAGTCCGGCGCACTGACGCTCAGCCATGTGCCGAATTCCGGCACCGCGATCGGGACCAAGTAAGTCATGGCCAAGATCGAGGTCGACGAGGCCGAGTACAGCCAGATGGTCGCACTGCGCGGCGTGGCCGCCAAGATCGTGGCCAAGCCGGAATCCCGGCGGCTGCTCGAGCAGGCCCAGAAACTGGTCGACCCGAACGCGCCGACCCCGCTGCTTGACCAGGATGCGCAGCACCTCGCGCCGGTCAACGCCCTCAAGACGGAATTGAGCGAGCAGATCGCCGCGCTGAAGAAAGAGCGCGACGACGAGAAGCGCGAGCAGACCCTGGCCAAGATCGCTTCCGACCAGGAACGGGCTTTTGGCCGCCTGAAGACCCAGCACCACTACACCGATGAGGGTGTCGAGGCCGTCCGCAAGCTGATGGAGGCCAAGGGCATCATCGACGTGGACGACGCGGTCGCCATTTTCGAGCGTTCGAACCCCCCGCAGATGCCGGTCACGCCGGGCGGCGGCCTCACGGGCGACAAGTGGAATTTTGCCGACACCACCGGGGCCGACAAGGCCATCTCGGATCTCATCGCCAGCAAAGGCGACGGGGGGATGGCGGACGCCATCGTTAACCGGATGGCGAACGAAACCCTGGTGGAATTGCGCGGCGGGCGCCGCTAACTTTTAGGAGTTTGATATGCCACTTCCCGGTTTAGGCGTCGCCCCGGCTGCAGGGTCATTATACACGGAACTTTCGGCTGTCACCAGGCGCGCTTTTGTCCCAAAGCTCTTTGTGCAAATCTATTTCGGCAGTCCAACTTTATTTTACATGACCGGCAACGCGCAGCGCGCGGCCGGCGGCCTCAACCAGGTCACCATACCGTTGCAGGGCAACAGCATGGTGCAGGGCCAGTTCACCGGCTACGGCGGTGGATTTAACAGCCCCGTCATCACCCCCGGCGTACAAAACGGTCAGTGGAATCTGGCGTACTGGGTGGTCCCGGTCCCGCTGCCGTTCGGCGAGACCGTGATCCAGGCCACCGAGCGCGAAGTCAGTCTGCTCAAGACCCGCATGAACGACGTCTATGCGGTCACCCGCCAGAACATGGCGCGGCTGATGTTCACCAACAATTCGGCCAACCCGCTGCTGCCGGATTCGTTCTACAACGCCTTCGACGACGGCACCAACGTGCCGACCTACGGCGGCATCAACCGCAACGCGCAGGGTAACTCGGCCTTCAAGGGCCAGTACATCAACCTCAATTCCGGCACCTATTCGCAAGGTGCTGCGGGCTTCACCCGCGCCGGCATGGCGACGCTGCTGGCCGGTGTGACCGACGCGGCCGGCGGTGAGTCACCCACTTTCGTGGTGATGAACCCGGGCGATTACGCCACGCTGAACAACACCTTCATCTCGATCGAGCAGTTGAACCCGCCGCCGGGCTCGACCTACACGATGGATACCGCGGTGCGGACCTCGTTCCCGAACCTCGTGGTGTCCGGGGTGCCGATTTTCGCCGACCACTTCTGTCCGAAGGGCACCGTGATTGGCTGCAACGTCAAGTACACATCGATGTACATGAGCGAGGATGCCGCGTTCGACTTCTCGGGTTTCTATTCACTCGTTCCACTGGGTCAGATCGGTCAGCAGGGCGTGGTCGTGGTCGGTTACGACATCCTCAGTGCGAAGTCGGTCAGCGGATTCATCGGTTATAACCTGCAGGGTGCTGCCTTTTAAGGAGATCGAAATATGCCTACTCCCCTTTCGGGCCCCGGCGTTGGATTGACGTATCCGCAGAACTACTACCCGTCGCAGCTGCAAAACGCGCCGCAGGATCCGTCGTCCAACCGCCTTGCACTGTCCCCCGGCGATTCGTTCGTCATTCCCGCAGGCGACTGGATCATCAATCTCGGCCTGTACAACATCATCCAGTTCCTCGACCCCGTGACCAACGTCTGGGTACATGGTTCGGGAGCGGCATGGAATCGCGGGCAGGTATTTGTGTCGTCCGATGGCTTCACGCAGCGGATCGCCAACCTGACCGGTTGCGTCGTTTCGGCTTCCGTCGTCAACGGCGGTACCGGCTACGTACAGGCCACCACCACCATCACGGCGATCGGCACGTTCGGCAATGGCGCGGCTCCGACCTTGCTGCCGATCGTCGGCGGGGCGCTCGCCGAAACCGGCACGTTCACGATCGACGTTCCAACCAAGGGCGCCGGCTACGGCGTGGCCCCACTGATCATGATCCCGCCACCCCCGCCGGCGCAGTCCAATGCCAACGGCGTTGGGGGTATTCCGGCCACGGCGATCGCGGTACTGGGTTCTGGCGGTTCGATCTCGTCGGTCAGCATCACCAACCCCGGCGCGGGCTACCCGACGGCCCCGGTGGCGGTCGTGGTGCCCAGCCCGTTCGACCCGAACCTCTCGGTCGGCATCACCCAGGCGTCGGTGGCGTTCTCGCTGACCTCGTCCGGCGTGATCATGGGTGCGCTGGTGACCAACAACGGCTCACCGCTCAACAACGGCTCGCTGGCGTCGGTGACGTTGTCGGTTGGCGGTGCCGGTACGTCCGGCTCGCTGACGGCGAACGTGATGCAGACGATTGTCTCGGGCACCCTGAGCAGCGCCGGTACCGGATACGGCACGGGCGGTGTCGGGTTCGTCACCTACGGCGGCGCGCCGGTGACGGGCACCATCACCAACGGGCCAGATGCCAACTATCTCGCGTGGCTGCCTCGGCAGGCGCAGGTTGCCGTTACGGCGGCTTCAGTTAGCTTGGCAGCGCCGGCGACGATCTACGATGGCGGGCTGTTCCTGTCGGCGCCGACGATTGCTCCGCTGAACCCGAGTTCGGGTGGCGCGGCACCGACGACGATCGCAGGCTTGACCGCCGTTATGGGCAGTCGGTACGACATCGCGGTGATTCAGCCGGGACCGTAAATGGCGCAGACTTACAGCCAGGGTGTGACAGGCATCAACGCCGGCTCGCGCTATACGGCGAAGGCGGTTCAGGTCGGCGACGTCACCATTATCGCCAACGATGTCCTTGGCAACATGGCGGCCGCTCAGGCGGGAGCCATGTCGCAGGGCGTGCAGATACTCTGCAAAAACGCGGACGGGTCGCAGAGCTATTACACGATCGACGCCGAGCGTTCGATTCCGGGAGTATCGCTTGTGATGCGGCCGGTGGGGCCGTAGGCTTGATCGGCAAAGGAGTGCTTTGCCTTGCTTACGTCCTATCTTACCCAGACCCGGTCCCTCCTCCAGCTCCCGGGGAACAATTCAACCAGCCTGTACACCGACGCGGATCTCACGCGGTGGATCAACATTGCCCGCGGCCAGGTCGCCGGCGAGGGCGAGTGCATCCGGGTCAGCGGCCGAATTTCAACGGTGATCGGGCAGGAAGCCTATAATTTTTCAGGGATCAACGTCGGCACGCCAGCGGCTTCGGGCGTGCAGGGCGTCATTCACGTCAGCAGTTTGCACTACGGCGTTGGCAATGGGCAGTTGTGGATGACGCCTCGCCCGTGGCCATGGTTCTCGCTGTACAACCGCAACACTGCCGTCCCGCAGTCCGGCCCGCCGAAGGAATGGTCCCAGTTCGGCCAGGGCGCGGCGCCGAGCGGCGTCGCCAACACCTCGGTCAACGGCGGCAGCTTCTATGTTTCGCCGCTGCCGGACGACGTCTACACGCTGCAATGCAATACGGTCTGCTATCCGATCGCATTGGCGCAGGATACCGACGTCGAAGCACTGCCCTACTTCTGGACCGACGCGGTGCCGTTCTTCGCCGCTTATTTTGCGCTGTTGTCGGCGCAAACCAATGCGCGCATGGCAGACGCCGCGCAGATGTACAAGGGTCACTACAACGAATTCATGGAGCGGGCACGCAAACAGTCCAATCCGAGCGTCAACAACTGGATGTACAGCCAGGCCGGCGATCCCGTGCAGGCCACCAAGATGGGCATCAAGGCAGGTGCTCAATGATCACCAGTGCGTTCGAATATTTAAAAATGACCCAGCGCTTCCTGCGCGAGCAGAAGCAGGATTTTTCCAACCCGGAAGATTTGCTCGTCTACATCAACCGTGCCCGACGGGAGGTCGCCGGCCGCACCCAGTGCATTCGCCGCCTGACCCCGATCTCCGGGCAGGTGGTGTCGGCTACGGTGCTGACGCCGGGGGATAATTATATCAATCCGGTTGCAACAATCACCCCGCCTGATTTCCCCAGCGGCATACTACCGAGTCCGGCAGGGCGGCAGGCCACGGCTGCGGTCGAACTCAACGGTGACAGTGTCAGTGGGGTCACGATTCTGGATGGCGGCGACGGATATTTTCAGCCGCAGATCACGATCACGGACTTGAACGGTCCGGGCACAGGGGCGACGGCATCGCTGACAATCTCGTCGATCAACACGCTCAACGCCGGACAGGAAGTCTACCCGTTCAGCAGCATCTATTTGGGTACATGGCCCGGTGTCGATACGGTGCATGCGATCAAGTCGGTGAGCGTGATCTACTCGAACTACCGCTACTCGCTTCCGATGTACGACTTCTCGACTTACCAATCCATGATCCGCCAGTATTCGATTTTGTATCAGTACGTGCCGTCGTTCTGCTCGCAGTACGGGCAAGGTAATGGCGGCAGTTTCTATGCTTATCCGCTGCCGTCGCAGACCTACCAGTGGGAATTCGATTGTTTCTGCCTGCCGACCGATATGTCGCTCGATAACTCGGTGCCCGAGGCGATCCCGCAGCCGTGGACCGATGCCGTGCCTTACATGGCGGCGCAACTGGCCTTTCAGGAGATCATGAATTTCAATGCGGCGAAATTCTACGAGCAGCAGTTTGACAAGATGACGCTGGGTTACTCGTCGCAGGCCCGTCCCGGCCGCCGCATAAATCCGTATGGCCGGTACTGATGATCGAAGCTCCCCAGCCACAGGCTGATCAGCCTTCCCAGTATCTTCCGGCAGGTCCGGCCGATCCGCTGATCTTCGAGGCGTTCGAGGGCATCAACACCGCGACGACCAGGCCCGGCGTGGATGACAAGCAGGCCGCATGGCTCGATGGGTTCATGCCGCTCGGCCCCGGGCGCAACCTGCGCACCATGTGGGGCATCGGACCGGTGCTGTTCACCCCGCCCGATGGCAGTGCGGTCGCGTTTTTTGATTTCTTCAATCTCGACACTACCCCGTGGATGATGGTTTTTACCAGCACGGGGGCGATCTACGCGGTGAGTCCCGACACCGGCAACTTTATTTTGCTTTCCGGTGCTGGCACTATTAGTAACCCATCACGTCAATTTGTCGGGATAACACAGTATGGCAGCAAATACGTTATTATCGTAGCTAACCAGACGAACGGCTACTTTATCTGGTCGGGAGGCGGCAATTTTTATTCTCCCGGACAATCTTTTCCGGGAGGCACGATACCGCTTGCCATCAACGGGACCGCAGTCGAAATTTATGCAGGGCGGGTCTGGATCACTAGCGGGCCGACGATCACATACAGTGCTCCAGGGTCGGTGATTGATTTTTCGTCAGCTAACGGCGGCGGCAACTTCACTTCCACCGACAGCTTTTTGCGGGCGCGGTTCACACAGTTAAAGCAAACCAACGGCTTCCTTTATTTGATCGCCGACTCGTCGATCAATTATATCTCGGGCGTGCAGACATCCGGGTCGCCACCGGTTACGACGTTCACCAACCAAAACGCCGATCCGGAAGTGGGTACGTCGTGGCCCGCGACGGTTGACGTGTTCAGCCGCAACATCGTGTTCGCCAATGCGTTCGGGGCACATGTGTCCTACGGCGGCGCGGTCACCAAGATCAGCGAGATGCTGGACGGCATCTACAACACCGTGCCGAATTTCGGCAACATCAGGCCGTCGGCGGCGAAGGCGATTATCTTCGGAAAAAAATGCTGGATATTGTTGCTGCCGATCATCGACCCCGTCAGCGGGCAGCAGGTTAATAAACTACTGTTGTGGAACGGCAAGATATGGTGGGCGACGACGCAGGACATCTCGCTTATCTACATTCAGCATCAGGAAATAAACTCAGTGCTGACCGCCTACGGAACCAATGGCAGTTCGATTTATCCGCTGTTTGCGCAGCCATCCACGGCGTTCCAGAAGATCGCACAAAGCAAATTATGGGACAAGCCTGGTGGCTACCAGCTGACGAAATTTGTGACGCGACTGTGGGGCATCGTCCAGTTTTACAGCGGATTAAGTCCGACGATCAACGTGTCGATCGACAACGAGACTGGTTCAAATACCAACCCTACAATCGTGTTTCCGAAGGTCGTTTCGTGGGTCAATAATTCCGGACAGATTGTGACGTGGCTTAACAACCTGGGCGCCGCGATCCCGTGGCAATCCAATGGCGGGGGCTACTCGGTGCTTGCCCCGGATGCTGTTGTCCAGAACGGAGCTTTATCGGGGTTTACCATCTCGACAAATGCCGCGGACATGGCCATCGTGTCGATGATGATCAAGGCCGAGATCGCCGGGTATCGAGGGTAGCACATGGCTTTCAGCATTACCCAGTTCCAGAACAGTCCGGGTCCGGATCAGTTGTCGGCGCTGGATAATAATTTCACGACGCTGAGTGCGCAGGCCCCGATTCCTTGCGGCGTGTCCGGCACCAACACACTGGTGCTGACCCAGAATGCTGCCGGGCTAGTACCGACCGTTACGATTGCGGCATACACGCAGGGCATGTCGTTTTCCGGAGTGGCATCCGCGACAAATACCGCAGCGACGACGGCGAACGTCGGGACGGCCGGCGCGTTGAATGTTTACAAGGACACGCCGACTGGCCCGCAGGTGTTGTCCGGCGGCGAGATCGTTATCGGCAATGCCTTCACACTGGTTTATGACTCGGCGCTGAACAGCGGCGCCGGCGGTTTTCATCTGATATCGAACACGGCACAATGGAATACGCGCATCAATCCGGCGGTAATCCAGGTCAATAGCAACGCCACGATCACTAACCTGCTGTCCGGCGGGGTCAGCATCACCTTTGCTGCCACGGCCGGTTGGTCGTCACAGGATCAGACATTCACGTTGACCGGGCTGCCGCCTAACATTCCCCTAGTCGGCGATTTCGTGCAGGTCACCCCGCCATCGCTTGCCGCCGTCGGCGTCGATTTTTCCGCCATGGTGACGGCGGTGGGGTCGCTCAGTTCGGTAGCGTCGGTGGCGACCCTCAATATCCGCCTGCTGAATGCGGCCTCGGCCTCGCTGGCCTCGAACAGCGGGCTGTACCGGTGGGCGGCGTGGAGGACGGTGCCGTGAGGCTTACAGAATTAGATCCCCAGTTTATACAGTACGAAAAACGTGATGACGGCACTGTGTTTTTTAAGCACGTCGATACGTTGAACGAGGCGCAGGGAATTAAATTTTTATGCCCAAAATGTTTTGTTGATAAGGGCGGAAGCGTTGGAACGCATGGCGTAATTTGCTGGTCTAGGTCGAAAGGAGTTCCTGAAGAAGCGCGCCCGAACCCGGGCCGCTGGAAAATGGACGGGACAGGGTATGGAGATTTGACTTTGAATGCCGATCCTCCGGGCACCGCAAGGAGCGTACAGCTTTTAGGCGGGTGTAAATGGCACGGGCATGTCACAAACGGGGACGCAATTTGAGCGGGCTGGCCGACCTCTACAACGTCCCTTCGACCGATGCCGAGCGGGCTGAATGGGCGTTTGCGCACATGGCCCACCACCGGGACATCAACCGGCGGCTTTATGAACTGGTCAAGGCGGCACTTCCGGAGTACCCCCTGGATCAGATCAATCCGGCGGACACCGGCCAGTGGGAGTATCAGCATCAGGTCATGCATGATAATCAGAACCAACTGCTTGGAATTAGCGGGCAGGATCTGACCGGCATCGACTGGAAGGATCAGAACCTGCTGGCGGGCTGGATCTGGCTGAATGCCAACGAGCATGTCCAGGCATCGAACATATTGGAGATCGGCTAGTGAGCGAAGCAGCATTGAAGATCGAACCCCGCGAACCCGCCTTCATGCGCCGGTTCGAACTGGCGGACCTGTCACGTCACGGCCCGTGGCTGATGAAGCGGTTTGCGATGAAATTGCCGGATATCCCGGAGCGGCAGGTGGCGGGTTATTTGAACGGCCTGCTGACCAGCAACGAGCACACGTTTCTGTATCAGGACCACGCCGTTGCACTGGCGCAGGTCGTGCAAAGCCCCGGTATCAAGCCGGTGAAGTTCATTCAGGAACGGTTTGTCTGGGTCGAGCACCGCGAGGACAAGACCCAGCTCGAAGCCGCGGCCGATTTCTACTTGATGTTCAAGGAGTGGGCGAAGCGACTGGACGCCGAGCGCATCTTCGTGTGCGAGGACAGCGATGTGCCGAAGTCGCTGATCGAAGTTCGTCTCGGCCGCCTGTTCGACACCAAGATCAGCCACGCGAGGGTGTGATGATGTACCTCAAAGTGCTTGCAATCGTCTTGCTAATCGACGGGACTTTTTTATGGATGCTATGGCGGCTGTTCGGAGGCTGCTTTGTAGGACCGTGCTATCATGATTGAGTTCGCCGTCGAAACCATCGGTGCGGTGTGGGATCGCATGGATGTGGTCCGACGACACTATGAGGAAATCGCGCAGTTCAAGGATGTGCAGCAACTCGATCCCGACTTCGAGGCCTACGACCGCATGGAGAAGGCCGGTAAGCTCTGGGTGATGACGGCGCGGGAAGATGGTGACCTTGTCGGGTACATCGTGATGTTCATGGCGTTCGATCTGCACTACCGGAAACTGAAGCGGGCGACTGAGGACATCCATTTCATCCTGCCCGAACACCGCAAGGGGCTTGTCGGGTACCAGATGCTGGCGAAAACTGCGCAGGCGATGCGGGCCTTGGGCGTCCATACCGTGTCTTTCAGGACCAAGGCCGACAATAGCCATGGGGTGCTGTTCGAGCGGCTGGGTGGAGTTTTGCACGATCTGGTGTATACCATCGTGTTGTAGGAGTGTGCCATGGGCGATCTGTTTGCTGGCGGCGTCGAACTTTTAACTAGCCTGTTCAGCAGCGCGGGCGATGCAGCGGCGGGGCTCGGTACTGCCGCGGCGGATGTCGGCGCCGGCGCGGCCGGCGGGGGGATTGCCGATATCGTGGGTACCGGTGCAGGACTGGCTGGCGGTGCGACGGGGTTGGAAGGCACCCTGGCCAGCGCCGGCGGGCTCGGGCTGGCCGATGCTGCAGGAGCCGGGGGATTGGGAGCCTTGGGTACTGCGGCTGATTTCTTGGCCGCCCCAGCGGCATCCGGATTGAGTGCCGCGGCCCTAACGCCCGGTATTTCGGGCGCTGCGGCGGACACTGCGCTGACCAGCGCAGCCGATACCGGGCTCGCCAGCGGTGTCAGCGGCATTACCGGCACTCCGTCGATTTCCAGTTTAGCGGGTGACCCCAGTGCTTTTCCCGGGGTGTCCTCGTCCTCCCTGTCACCGAACGTCGCCAATGCGAACGCGGCTGCCCCGGGGTCTTCGGTGTTCAACACTGGCACCGCGCCTGTGGCTGGCGTGAACCCCGCGGGAACGCCCAGCGTCAATCCGGGGGGAGCCAGTGCGGCAGGCGTATCGGCGCCCAGCGGCGTGACTGCCCCGACCGATGCGACCGCCGCAGGCGTGCCCGGCAACGGCGCGGGAGGCGGGTCGCCTACCGGTACGCCGGCCGGCGGTTCAACCAGTATTTCCGATATGCTGAGCAATGCTGGCTCGAAAACCATGGATTCACTGACCAACAATCCCCTCGGCGTCGCACTGGGAGCGGGCGGACTGGGGTACAATATTTTCAAGGGTCAGCAGCAGACGGCGAACCAGAATGCGCTGTCGGCGGATGCCGCGCAGGCCACCGCGAACAGCAACAAGCTGACCGCGAGCGGCACGGATTTGCAGAAGTACATGACCGACGGCACCTTGCCGCCGAATTACCAGAAGATCGTCGACCAGTCGATTCAGGATGCCAAGACCACGGCGATCTCGAACGCGGCGCAGCAGGGCCTGCCTACCGACCCGACGCAGAACACGGCGCTGGCCGCCACGCTGGCCAAGATCGACGCTTCGAGGCCGGGCATGCAGGCGCAGGTGGCGCAGACCCTGTTCTCGTCCGGCAGCTCGCTGGTCAGTGCAGGCCAGTCGGCAGCTGGACTGTCCGGGAATCTTTATCAGACCCTGGTGCAGAACGACACCGCGCAGGCGGCGAACACCGGCAAGGCGATCGCCACGCTGGCATCGGCGTTGAACGGTAAGTCGTCGGCGAATATCAACGGCACCAACGTCACGATCGGGTAACGCATGGCCGACACGCAGCCGCAGGATACCGGGCAGCCGTCCCCCGCCATCGCCGATCTGGCAGGTTCCGACGACCGGTCGATGTCCGGATTGGTGTCGAGCCTGACCGAGTTGCAGCGCAAGAAGGTCGGAAGCGATACCAAGCTCGAGGGCGAGTTCAACGCCGAGTCCGCGCAGGACCGCGCCCGCCGCGAGCAGGCGTTCAAGGCAGAAGGTGTCGCGGCGTCCGAGATGCCGAAGGCATGGGACGCGGACAAGGAACACAAGAAGTGGGAGACCAACCCGATCGAGGGGTTTGGGTCGGCCGGCGGCCTGTTCGCCATGGTGGCGAGCGCCTTCACCAAGGCCCCGATGGAAAACGCCATCAACGGCATGGCGGGCGCGATCAACTCGATCAAGGAGGGCAACGAGGCCGGCTACACGCGGGCTTATGATGCGTTTAAGGAGAACGTGAAGCTGGCCGACCAGCGATTCAAGACCCAGCACGAGCTTTATAACGACGCGCTGTCGCTCGGCACCGCCGACATGGCGGCGTCTCAGGCCAAATTCCGCAACGCGGCAACCAAGTTCGGTGACAGCCAGATGCTAATGCTGGCCGAGCACGGCATGATCAAGGAAATCTACGAGTTGCAGACGGCGCGGGCGACAGCCAACGAGCAGATGATGAAGGCGGCCGACGCCATTGACCTGCATACCGTGCAAAAGGCCGCCGTTAATGCGATCAAGGCTAATCCGCCGGCGACCGGCGATCCCGTGCAGGACAAGATGATGCTGGCCGCGCAAATCCAGCGGGTGTACGACGCCAACGGCAAGTATGGCACCGCCGAGCAGGAAGCGGTCGGCCGGTACATGCAGGCGAACATGCAAAAGAGCCCGCAGGAAATTGCTGACGGGCTGGCCGAGATACATCAGAAATTCAGCGTCAAGGCGCCGAACATCCAGGGCTACCAGGAGGCCCGTCAGGCCTACATGGATGCTCACGACGGTGCGATCCCGCCGGACGAGGATGCGAAGCTGCTGCAGCAGTTCGGGCTGACCTACCGGCCGCCGGGCGCTACCGGCTCGGGCGCAGGGGCCTCGCTGACCAACGAGCGCGTCATCAACCGCGATGCCGAGGCGCACAAGCAGCAGATGGCCAAGGAGCATCCGGACTGGGACGAGGCAAAACTGGAAGCCGACCGCGACAAGTACGTCAAGGAGCGCAAGATCGCGACCACCGCACCGACGGCAACCAATCTCGACACGATCCGCGGCAAGCAGGACCGCATCACCAACATGGATCACACCATCGACAAGGTCGAGGAACTACTGAAGAAGCACAATGCGCTGACTGGCCTCGGCGGTAAGATCACGCGCCCGGCGGAAGTCGTCGGCAACATCTTCGGATCGAACGAGACCGACCGCAAGCAGTTCGAGCGTTACGTGGCCGAGTTGCAGGAGTGGGCGCCAGCGGCGCTGAACGACCGCAACGGGCGTCCGCTGTCGTCGGAAGCGTCGAAAATCCAGACCATCATCGCAGGGCTTAACCTTGGAGACACGACCGCCAACACCGCACGGGCTTATGCCGAGCTGCGCCCGCTTCTCAAGACGATCAAACAGCAGTTGGAGGCGCGCGGTGCGGGCGGGTCATCGCCGCCACCCGCGAAGTCGGAAGATACCGGCAAAGATGCCCCGTGGCTCAGGGATCCGGTGAAGGGTGGTAGTACAGGCCCGAGATCGGATGCAAGTGCAGGGCAGGTGTTATCTGATGCAGACCCCGACCCGATTCGTCCAGGCGCGAAGTACGCAGAAGCAGGAAAAACAGATATTTACGGAAGCGTGTCTGATGTGTTCGATCCGAAGGGGACACCTTCTCAACGCGCTTTTGCGCACGCCGTTAACAGTCGCATTCCGGGGGGACAGACTTTTGAATTTCAGGGGAAAAAATGGCGGCGTGCGTACCCGCCCGAAGAAGGCGCCTATCTGGTGAAGCCCTGATGCCCCAGAATCTTGATTTCGATTTTCGACCTGTAGATGCTGGAGAACTTGCCGTTCAAGCGGTCGGTGGCCACGAGGATCATGCACCGCAGTTGCCGAAAGTGAGTTCGCCGGAAGACTACGAGCGCGTGCAGCACGGCACGGCGTACCTCGATCCACAAGGGCAGCACCGCTTTAAGCCGATTCGTAACAAGTCCGACTACATGGGCATCGCCGAGGGCGCGGAGTACGCCGACCCGGAAGGAAAAATCCGCACCAAGCCGAAATACGAGGGCATCGATTTCACCGCCCAGACCCTGTTCGACATGGGGGTCAACGACAAGGAACGCAAGAAAGCGCTTGAACGATCATATCCTAATAAGGTAAAGGAAGATCCATCTGGCGGATTCTACGTGGAGGATGGCGATGGCGTGCTCCGTAAACCAGGCCGAGGACTATCGAAAGTCACGGGCGCTGTTGCTAGCGCAACTGCTCCAACAATACTGTCAATTCTCGGTGCTCTTGGGGGAGGTGCGGCTGGCGCAGCAGGAGGCGCAACGGCAGGTTCAGTTGTGCCTGTTGCAGGCACAATCGCCGGAGGATTAGAGGGCGGGTTTGTTGGATCGACGGTAGGCGGCGCCACCGGCGCGATGCTGGGGCAAGGATTTAACGACATAATTATGGGGCTTTCGGGCACCCTAGATCGTTCCCGTTGGGACGAAATGGCTGAAATGGGGTTGGCGGCTGCTGGCGGCTCTATGGGCGCCGGCGTCGGCCGCGGCATTTCGACCGTGGTGCCGTCGTTGAAGTCCGGCATCTCGGCCGCCAGCGCCGCAGCTCCCGGGGCTGCCCGCTCATTCCTTGGCGCCGGGAAAGAAGACCTCGCGCAAGCCTCCAGCCTTGCCAACAAAGGCGTGCTGGTACCGCCCTCGGCATGGGCCAAGGAAGCTCCGCATTTGCAGAACGTGGTCGAGGTGTTCGACCCCGCGTTCCACACCAATCAGCCGTTGCTGGAGTCGGCGACCGCGCATTATGAGAAATCGGCGGGCGCTATTCTCAACACCCTCGGCATCAAGGATCCGGGGTCACTGACCAAGCCCCTCGGCGCCGTGCCGACCAAGGAAGCCGGCGAGGCGCTGATGCGCCGGACGCTGGGAGAACTGTCCGAGGCGGACGCCAAGATGCAGGCGGCGCTGGATGCGAAGAAAGCCGCCGCTTCGACCGGCACGCCCGGACAGATCGCCCAGCGCGAGACGGTGCTGAAAGCGGCCGAGGAAGCCCGCACCGCGGCGCAGGCCGTGATCGACGCCGGCTACAAGGATATCGAGACCGACATCAAGACCGGGATGAAGATCGCCGACTCCGGCGTCAACGCCGGCGATCTCTGGCAGGGTGTCGGCAACAAACTGATCGCGTTGCGCCGCGGTGTTGGCGAACGCGCCACCCAGATGTATGACGCTGCCGACCAGGCTGCTGGCGGGCATTTGCCAAATATCGAGGGCCTGCCGCATCAGGCCGAGCAGTTTTTGCAGCAACTGCCTCCCGACTTCCAGTCGAAATATCCGGATATCGTGCGCAAGCTGCGCGATCTGGCGGGCGTCAAGGATGAGAAGACCGGCGAGTGGATCAAGGAGCCGGTTAGTCCGACGTTCGGCCAGTTGCACAACATGCGATCGCAGATGCGCTCGAACATCAACTACAGCGACCTCACCCCCGATATCCGCGAGGGCACCTACAAGTTCTTCGCGGGCAAGGTGGACAGCATTTTGCACGATGCCGATGCCGTGCCCGAACTGCTGGAAGCGTCGAAGCTGTTGAAAGATGCTGATAAGTGGTACGGCGAGAACATAAAGCTGTTCAACGCCCAGCAGGTCAAGGCGGTGATGCGCGGACTGGAAGCCGGCGAACCCGCCGATCCCGCCAACCTCTACAACGTCGTCGTCAAATCCGGGCAGTCGGACCTGACCGCCGCGATCAAGGAGAAGGTCGGACCGAACCTGTGGGCCGGTGTCAAGGCAGCCGACATGCAGGCCATGCTGGATGCATCGAAGTCGCTGACCCCCGGCGTGGTCGACGGCCGGACTTTTGCCCGCGAGGTGCTGTCCCGCCACCGCAACAATGTGCTCGAAGTGGTTCACGGCAAGGAGGCATCTGAGAAACTGCTGGAGCAGGCGCGACGTATCGAGATGCTGGATGGGCGGCTGGATATCCCGGTGCGGCCCGGCGATACCGTCACACAGGTGATCGCGCGGGCACGGCAAGCCGAGGAAGTGGCGAAGGCCGAGGCCAAGCGCGATCCCCTCGGCGCCTTGGGCAAGGAGATGAAGAAGGTCGAGATCGAGCACAAGCGGGAGGCATCTAAAATGGCGGCCGAACGCCGCAAGGATCCGCTGGGCTTCCTCTACAACCCGACCACCGGCGCGTCGGAGGCGGTCGACAAGATTCTCGGCTCCGAAGACCTGATCCTGGCCGCTGCGTCCAAATTCGGCGAGAAGTCGCCTGAATTCGAGATGTTGCGGCAGGTGTGGGCCAAGCGCCTGCTGACCAGCAGCACTATGCGCGCAGATAAAGCACTCGCAGGCGTGTCGGAAGAAATACAACAGATTATGTTTCCCGGGGTTACACTCGGCCAAGCGCGCACGCTGGCCAAAGAGATGCCGTTTTTGCTTGAAAACATTAACAAAGGTGGCGCTGGAAGCAGCATGTCTGCGTTTGCAAAAATCGAACACCCTGCATCGCGGGCAGTGCTTGCCGCAGGAGGTTTTTACCTTGGTGGACCTGTCGGAGCTGCTGCCAGCCTTGCAGTTCCTCCCGTAGCCCGTGTAGCTTTAGGCACTTATTATTCCGTGGTGCGAAAAATGATGACCTCGCCCGCCCTGCTGCGCTGGCTCGAGCGCGGCCTGACCGGCTCCAAAGAGGACCGGGAAGCGGTTAGGGCGTCCATCAGTGCCGTGCTACAGAAAGGCGGGGCGGTTGGAGCCGGCGCCGGTGAAGCCGCTGTACAGGGAGCAGGACCGTCGCAATGACCGGTTTTACCGACGAGATGGACAAACTGGCGGCCCAGCTCGCCCAGGACGCTAATATGGCGGAAAAGGCGTTCGGGGACCGGCTCGACGCCTTCAAGGCGCTGATGCCCTACTACGCCCTGCTGAAGAAAAACGCGGGTAAGGGCGATCCCGAGGACGGCGATCTGCCGAATTTCGACAATTTCCGAAGCAATATCCACGCGGTCAAGTGACGGAGTACACCCATGGCGCAAACCAATCCGGGCTTCGAGGTGGTCGGCGGCACCGAGGCCGAACCGAAGCCCGCACCGCCCGTCGATAACGGCGTGGCCGTCGCCATGCTCCAGATCGGGCTGAAGGCACTCGGCCAGCGGGCGCTAACCGCGGCAGCCGACCTGTTCACCCTGATCACCTGCATAGGTGCATGGTGGCTCTGGCGCATGACCCCGGATCCCAACCCGCAGCAGATCGTCCACAACTCGATCTTCGCGCTGTTTGTCCTGGCAGCCAACTACATCGTGAGGCGGAAATGAAACGATTTATCAAGCGCCTCGCGCTCGGTTTTATCCTCGCGCTGCCGTGGATCGGGGCGGCGTCGGCGCAGCAAGTCAACATGTACTGCGTCGTCAATCCGGCCTCGCCACCGTACCAGTGGACTCCGTGTCAAACCTCGTCGCCGCTGCCGACGACGTCGGTTTCTCTCAACGGCATCGCGCAAGGTGTTTCCGCCCCTGGCGCCGCGGCGCGCGTGGCGCAGGAACCGACGCAACTGTTCTGGGACGATTTCGGCACCGGCACGCTGGACACCACCGCGAAATGGACATCGCCCACCACTGGCGGCGGGGGCAATGCAACCGCAGCTTCGAACGCAGTAGGTTTTACCGCGCTCGGCTCGGGCACGACGGCCGGCGGGTGGTCGCTTTTATCCTCGCAGTTCTCGTTCCCCGGCAAGAACCCCTCGTGGAATTTTTTCCAGGAGCAAAACAACTTCGAATTTCCGGTCCTGCTGAACGCCGTCAGGTTCTGGGGTTTTGCTACATTCCCGGCAGCGCCCACCGCTGCCGCCCCCTACGCGGATGCGGTCGGATTTGAACTGGGCACCGACGGGCATCTTCGCGCGGTGATGTCGGCCAGTGCGGGCTCGTTGGCCGCCGGCACCAAGACGGTCATCGCCGACTTGTCCGTCGCCTGCCTGTCAGCAAATCCTTATGGAGGCCCGCTGGGCACGGGCACGACGACCTCGGGCTGCGCGTCCGGTTTGATCGGTAAAGTGGCCCAGCCGCAAGATAATGGCGTCCATAAGTACATCATCTATTTCCGCGGGGACAACACTTACTGGGCGATCGACGGCATCGACAATATCGTCGCGTTCACCATCACCGGCGCTCCCGGACCGAACGTCAACACGCTGCCCGTCGCCCATGCGGCAATCGCCAATACCGGCACCGGGCCTACTTCTACCGCACTTTTGACCGTCAATCAGACAACGGTTGGCGATACCGGGCGTAACGAGATCAGGATATGCGACCCGACCAATCCGTGGAGGTGCGCTGCCGTCAGTTCGGGCGGCGCATTGTCGGTCTCGGCGGTAACGACCGCCAACACAGCGGCCTCGGCGCTTGCCGCCAACCTCGTGGTCAACAACGCGGCTTCCAGCCTTTATTCATTCAACGTGTCGGCGGATTCCACGCTGTCGGCCGCCGCGTGGTGGATTATGATCTACAACGCCACGACGGCCCCGGTGGACGGCGCGGTCACGCCGGCTCGCTGCTACGCCATGGCTTCGGGCAGCACGAGTTTTTCCGCGGCCTTTCCCGCCGGGCTTCCTTTCGGCACCGGCATCGTTATCGGCGTCAGCACCACCGGGTGCTTTACCAAGACCGCTTCTACCCACGCCTTTATCGCGGGGGATTTCAAATGATCCGGCTGATTGCGGGGTTACTACTTTTTTTTGCAGGAGCGGCTGAAGCGCAGCAGGGGCAGGCGGTCGGACCCACCGCGCCCTGTTCGGCTTTCGGCACGGCGAGCGGCACCTGCGCACAAGGCAACGACATCCGCTTCGGCGTCATAACCGCGCAGGGTCGCCTGACCCTGACCGCCAACACCCCGGTGATGACGGCGACGGCCTCCGCGCAAACCACTTTGCGTTACGACTGCTACCTCGGCAACACCGTGCCCTACTTCAACGGCACGGTTGACACGCTCGACACCGTTGCATCGTGCGAGGTCACCGACGCGATGGTGTCGGCCGCCAGTGCGGGGCAAGTGGTCAACAACAACGTGTACGACGTATGGTGGGTTACCGGCGGGGCGAATAAAATCTGCTTGGCCATGTCGGCAGCGGTTGGCGGCGGTGGTGGCTGGTCTGCTGATACCGCCGGCTCAAACACTGCGCGCGGCACCGGCTACACGCAGTTGGATCGTATAACCCGGCCTTACATCACCAATAAAAATTCGATCACCAATTGCTTCAACGGAGCCACTAACTACGGTCCGGTAAGCGCTAACCAAGGCACTTACCTCGGGACGGTTTATTCCAGCGCTAACGGGCAGGTCAGCTGGACCCTTGGCGCTTCGGCCTCGGGCGGCACCGCCGGATTGCTCGGCGTGTGGAATATGTACAACCGGGTGAACGTGGCGACAACAGTAACGGATAGCGGAGCCTCTTACACCTATGCCGTTAATACCGTTCGGCAGGCGAGGGCTTCGGCAGGTAATCAGGTTAGTTTTATTTCCGGGTTGGCAGAAGATGGGGTTTCTGCGTTTTATGCTGGAGAAACTACACTCGCTACCATTCTTGCAGCGGGAAATTGGATTTGTATAGGACTAGACATAACTTCAAATTGTTCATCCCAAAGGTTTATTGCAACTAATGATGTTGCATCTACTACCCCAAGTTATGGGCAATTTGCGTATTATATTGGCGCACCTCAAGTCGGTTTGCATGTGCTTTCGGCCAATGAAGCAACCAACTCAGGCGCAAATGCCAATACCTTTGACACTAATTCGCTGAATGCATTCAGCGTGAACCTGAGAATGTGACGATGAAAAAAATCCTTGCCCTGATCGCGTTGCTTCTTGCAGCCCCGGCGCTCGCACAGAACGTCCAGTATTCCGGCACGATCACCCGCAACCAGATCCCGGTGTGGGTGACCCCCGGCGTGATCGGTGCCGGCACCTCGGCCGCCGACAGTCCGATCTCATCGATCGGCGTGACCAACGAAGGAGGGGCCGGGTTCTGCGTGTCGAGTCAACGGCAGACCGCGGTGGGACGCAACCAGCTTTGCCTGTCGGCCTCAACCACCGGCCCCGCGACGATCAGCGTGCAGAACTACGGCACCGCCGCCCCGCAACCCCTGCAGTACGTCATCAATGGCACTATCGTCACGATCCCGACCGGCGGCGGCTCGTTTCTGTTCGGCAACCCGCCGTTCACGACCGGCGACGTGCCGTGCTTTGTCAACACCACCGGGCTGCTGCAGGACTGCGGCCTTGCGGTTAACAGCGGCACCATCACGACAGGTGTCTGGAACGGCACCCCAATAGCCGTCGCTTCTGGTGGCACCGGAAGCAACAACCCCGCCAGTGCCCGTGCCGCTCTCGGCCTCGGGTCAGTAGCAACACAGAATGCCAACGCCGTAGCTTTTACCGGCGGCACGGCGACCGGGTTTCCAACCCCGGTCAACGCCAGCGATGTCGCAATCAAATCCTACGTCGATGCCTCGTCCAGCGGCCTCAACATCCTGGCTCCCAGCCGCCTGGCTACGGCTACCGTGTTGCCGAACACACCGACCTATGCGAACGGCACGTTGGGTGTCGGCGCCACGCTGACCGCCGGGTCGAACACAACGCTTACCGTGGACGGCACCACGGCGAATCTCAACGATGTCGTGCTTGTCAAGAATCAGGTGTCGACTTTCCAGAACGGCATTTATCAGGTCACCACTGCGGGCGGCGGCGTGCCGTGGGTATTGACCCGTGCTACCTACTTCGACACCGCCGCGAAGATGAAGGTCGGCTCGTATACTTTCGTCACCGCCGGCTCGGCCAACATCAACGCGTCCTACACCCTGCAATCGACCGTGGTTACGGTCGGCACCGACGCGCTGACTTTCGTGCAGTTCTCGGCAGGTAATGCCGGCACGGTGACCAGTGCTACGATCGCAGCGGGTACCGGCATCTCGGTCACCGGTACCTGCACCATCACCACCAGTGGCACATGCACCATCGCCAGCACTGGCGTTACCTCGGTCACGGGCGGTGTCGGATTGCTGGGCGGGGCCATCACCACGACCGGGACGTTGTCGGTCGATCCCACCATTATTAACTCGCAAGGTGGCCGGCTGACCTTGGTATCCGGGCAGCCTTACATGAGTGCCGACTGCGTCGGCTGTCAAACGATCTACCTGGCACCGGACAACGGCCAGTTCGTGCCGGTCTATAACGGGTCGGCATGGACTCTTAACTGCTTCCTATCGGGAGGCACTTGTCCGGCAGCCGATAACGTCGGCATCTCGCTCGGGTTAGGCGGGTCCGCCAGCTGGCCCGCCAACAGCATCTTCGACGTGTTCGCCGTGATCAACAGCGGATCGCTGGTGCTCGCCACCCGGGCGTGGGATGCAAGCATGCTGCCGACCACGTCGCAGATTTCAAACAACACCACAATCACTACGGGTACGACGCCGACGGCGTGGACCCGGCCGACCGCCGCTTTCGACGGTATTGTCGTCAAGAGCGGCACGACTTCTGCCACGGTGGCGGCCAACGCGGGACTCGCCAACTGCCTCGGGCAGAACTTCGGTTCGCCTCAAATTGTCACCAGTACGACTGTAACGGCGCCGACCGACCATTTCGTCATGGGCAATATCGGCGTGATGGATATCCGTACCTACGCCTCGTCGGACGGTACCAATTTTTATCTGATGTCGTTGAATTGGATTAACGACGCGGCCATGGGAGCGGCTTATACCTTGCCCATCCTGCTGGGCAACCAGCAACCTTATCAATACTGGAGGACTTGTTTCGACCGCGATCCCTACGTCGTAACTCCCGGCTTCAACGTGTGGATCGCTCAGATACAGTATAACACAACAACGGCGCCTGTAACCCGCCGGCTAACCCATTACGGCGGCATTCTGGTCAACGATGCTTCGATGACGGCGCGGGTTTCTTCGAGCACGACGATCACTACCGGCCAGTACCAGGGGACTTATCTCGGTTCGTTTCAGACCGATGCTGCGTCTGCGGGGCAGGTGTCCGTGTATTTCTCCTACGGCCCCAGCCGCACATTCAACCTGTGGAATGCTTACCGGCAGGTCGATATCGTCCAGCAGGCCGGTATTGTCGCCGACACTACCACGGCCTACACCCTCACTAATCAATTGTTCAGTCCGTGCGAAAATTCAACGTTCAGTGTCGTGCCTTTCGTCGGACTGGCCCAGCAACCTGTCACCGCGCAGGTGCAGCGGGCGGTGTTCATGAACACCGGATCTCCGTCGGCCCCGGCTTCTTACGAGGTAGGCATCGGCGTGGATACCATCACGGCTATTTCCGGCACCGATGCGAGTACTAATTTCGATACCACGGGTATGGCCCACGGACTTCCCGTGGTATCCAATATCGTTCTGCCTCCGTATTTCGGCACGCACACGCTCACATGCATCGAACGATCTGGCGATGGTTCGAGCGGAGGTTCGGTCCAGTTGTTCAACGGCGTTCGAGAGACGTTCCTGCAAGCAAGATATAAGGGATGAACAGCATGACTTTCTCTCTCTTGTGGCTTCCCGGCATCCTGCGAGCTGCCGGGCTCATCGTGAACGAAGTGCCGGGCTGGCAGAACCGAGGACATGGCGATGAAGGAAAGGTTCTCGGAGTTCTTTGCCACCATACTTGCGGACCTCTGCACGGCGATCTTCCTGATCTCAACGTGCTCATTGACGGTCGCCCTGATCTTGGCGGTCCTCTCTGCAATCTCGGCCTGGGCCGTTCCGGGCAATACTGGATGATCGCGGCCGGCAAGGGCTGGCACGCTGGCGGCGGCAACTGGCAGGGCATCACTGACGGCAATGCCCATCTGATCGGCATCGAGGCCGAGAATATCGGCACCAGCGATCGCCAAGGCAACCCGCTCGAGCCGTGGCCGGCGGTGCAGATGGATGCCTATAAGCGGGGCTGCGCGGCGATCCTTCGACACATCGGGGCGCTGCCGATCATGTGCGCCGGACACAAGGAGTATGCCCTACCACATGGTCGCAAGGACGATCCCAATTTCGACATGGTGGCTTTCAGGCGCGACGTGGCGGCGCTGATGGCGCTGCCTACTGGTACCTCACCGGTTGCAGTGCCTTCCCCTGTTGCGATGCCTTCCCCGGTTGCCCCACCCGTGGTTTCCGGCCCGCCACCTGCGTCCCCGCCGCACACACCCCCTCCCACACCGGCAGAGCCCGCGCAAACCGACGTGGACACCGCCTTCGACGCCGCCGCGTCCGATACACCCGGCAGCACCGGCTAGACGCTCCCTCGTAATTGTGGCAGGTTCCGACAACCTAGGAGATATGTCAGATGGCGTTATCCACCGAGACTGTTGGAAGGCTGCTCGCCTCCGGGCGCAATTACGTCAGCATCATCGTCGGTTTCGTGGGTGGCATCGGCCTGATGTCGGCCTCCCAGCAGCAGGGGCTGAAAGACGCCTTCAACCAGATATTCGACGGGCTCAGCCAAGTCGTCCATGGGGCGACGTCGCTATGGCAAATCCTGATCGTGGCGTTCCCCGTTATCGGTGTGGTCATGGCGCAACTCGCCAGCCGCAGTGCCAAGGTCACCAGCCAGGCCGCCGCCGTGGTCGCCGCGGTCAAAGACCCGAACACGTCGATCCCCGCCGAAGCGAAAACATCCATCGTCACCGCCGCCAACGAGGTCACCAAATGAGAAAACTCCTGCTGATTATCCCGCTTGCGCTGTCGCTCGGCGCCTGCGCCTCACTGCAAACCGCGTGGTCGGTCGTCACCGGGGTCTCGGTGTCGCCGACCCAGATACTCGTGGCCGCCAACGCCTTCGACGCCGGTGAGGCCAGCGCCACCCAGTACCTGCTGTTTTGCAAGGCTAATCCGGTCCAGTCGGTCTGTGCCCTTAAAACCCGGCAGGCCGTGGTTTCCGCCGTGCGCGCCGGCCGCGTCACCCGCAACCAGCTCGAGCCGTACATCGTCTCGAACACCGCCGGTCCCGCCGCCCTCTACAACGCCCTGGTGGCGACGGTCACCGCCCTCAAATCCCAGATCCCCGCAGGAGCCGCCCAATGACCATTGCAATCACCGCCCTGCTCTCGCTGATCGAGCAGCTTCTGCCGCTATTGGGCACGGGTGCGAACGTCGTACTGGTCGACTCGATCCTCAACGCACTCACCCAGTTCCTGCCGTTCATCGTCAACGAGATCGCCTCGCTGTACCAGCCGGTCAAGAACATCATCGCGGCACTCAGCGCCTCGCCGGCGGCCAATGCCGACCAGCTGGCCACCCTGCAGGTGCTGGACAAACAGGTCGATGCCGCGTTCGACGCGATCGCCTCACAGACCGATAGCGATGGAACGGCGCCTGCGTAGAATCGTTGATTTCCCACCGGGGTAGGTGAGAAATGGCACGAAATCCGAGACGCCGCATGAACGAATTCAGCGACAACGGGAATGCTGAATCAGAAAGCCATTGGCATGTCAACCGGGGGATACCCGTCGTCTGGCTGGTCGGCAGTGTGTTCATCGGGATCGCCCAGTTCGGTGGTTTCGTCTGGTATGCCTCCCAGTTCAATACCCGGGTCGACGTCGTGGAAAAAACCGTGGCGCTGATCGCCCCGCAAGGCGAGCGGCTGACCCGCGTCGAGGAAAGCCTGAAAGGCGTCAAGGAAGGCATCGGCGATCTGAAAATCGACATGAAGACCCTTCTGACGCAAGCCAAGGCGCGGTAAGCGATGACGACTAGTTCCAGTAACGGAGACTGGATACGCACCATGATCGGCGCACTAAGCGCCATCATCGTTACCATGGGCAGCCTGTATTCGGTTGTCATCATTCCGCAGACGGCTCGGATCGAGAAGCTGGAAGTCGGGCGGGAAAAGGACAGCGATCAGCTCGCAAAACTCTACACCTCGATCCAGACCAACGACGAGTACAAGAAAACCGTCGCGACCGAATTTTTGTGGATCAGAAGCGATATCACAAAAAACATTGGACGAATCGATCACATCGAAGGGGAGCAGCTACGGCGCACGAGTGCTGTGGCGATTGTGGCATCGCTTGAAGCGCGGATGGATCGCATCGAACGTCGCAACGAGGAACAGGACCGGCGCTCCGCACCGACGATCATCGAGGAAGTGAAGACCCTGCGTACCGAGCTTGAAAGTTTGCGCCAGCGGATCATGGTTCCGATAACGACGAGCAAATAACATGCCGTTTGCCGCCAAATGCTCAGCGATTGTCGCACATAACGGCATTGTCAAGGTTCTGCTGACCGTCGAATCCGCACCCAACTCCCAGGACGAACACCTGCTTTGCAATCTGCTGAAGTCTCGTGTAAATTTCGAGCAGGACGACACGGTCGAGATAACCTTCAGAAAACTACCCCGTTCGTAATTACTTCAGGAGCATCACATGAAGTATCTGGTTTCCGCACTGATCCTGCTCGGCCTCGTTTCCTCGTCCGAAGCCCGGCAGCGGCACCCTTCCGGCCTGCATCCGATGTGCAACATCACGATGCCCTGCGAGATCCCGGCGACGGTCGCAGCGGTCAGGGAGACCCAGCGGGTGGCGCGCGGCAGGTACGTGGCCCGGCAGATGGGGTTCGGCGGGGTGGCCCCCAAGCGACACGCGCTTCACTCCCAGCACGTATCTAGGCGAAGCCAGCCGGTTGCCGCCCGGTCCTCGGATGCAAAAATTGTGGAGCATCCGGCAGGATGTCCAGCACGGGCATTTTGCGGTTGCGGCGCCGCGGTGCGTCTCCTGGGGGCACCGATTCGCGCGTTGTGGCTGGCCGCCAACTGGTTCAGGTTTCCCCGTGTAGCGCCGGCACCCGACACCGCCGGCGTCCGTTCGCATCACGTCATCGCCTTGATTGAGCACCGGCATGGCAGCGTGTGGCTAGTCTACGACGCCAACAGCGGCGGGCACGCCACCCGCATCCACGAGGTGGACATTTCGCGGTACACGATCGTCAACCCGAGGACTTAGGCTGGCCCCCGTCAGGGCGCGTGACGGCTGTGCGGCGGTTTTCCAAGATCAGAACGGCTTGGCACAGATCGCGCTCTTGCTGGGCGGTAACACAAACATCGTGCGCGTAGTCCGGCGGGGTGTCGAACTCCATGGAAATCTTGGCATCATAGGTCTGCTTGTCCAACTCGCCGTGCAGCGGGTTGAGCAAGTCCAGAAGCGTCTGGATCGTCTCGCCGTCCAGCGATCTAGCGGCAGGCGGGTTTGGCCAAGGGCGCGTGACCGCACATAGGATCATCTGCTTTCGAAACGATCCCACCGCAGTTCGAGCCGCCACGGAATCCAGATTTAGGTTGAGTTGCGCAAGTAGAAAATCGATGTCCGCATTTTCCGTGATCTGCAAGGCGGCGAGCACATCAATCTGTTCCTCAGCCTCTTGCATTGGCGCTCTAGCGGCATGATTGCGGGCGAGGAAGGCGACCCGTTCCAGCGCGCCGATCAGTTCCTCGATCAATTCGTCTTTGGAGAATAAGGCCAGCTTCCGCGCGATCTCTTCCCGTTCGCCGGCATTCTCGGGGATGGGTGGGGTCATGGGAGATTCTCGCGTGTGTATGGATTGCGTGCGGCTTCACGGAGCGCAATTGCCAAGTCCTCTTCGAAGAACATAAATAGCTTGCTGAACGTGTGTGAGAGGTTCGCGCGCTCAGTCGGGTCTTTTAGCTTCCCGATTTCACGGTCAAGCTGATCCCGCTTTAGACGGGCACCTTCGCCCGCAATGTCGTACCAAAGGCTCATGTCCTGCCTCCGAGGGCGCGGATTGCGTCCAGAACGATCCGCGCTTGCCGCCTAAACTTACGGGCCTCGTAGCTAGACAGGGCGTCAAGGCTCACAGGCGGATGCCATGCATCGTTGGCGAGCGCCTGTGCTACCGCCTCTATCGTCGCCGGATCGAGAGGCGGGGGTGCTGCGGCAGAAGCGCGGCCCAGTTTTTCGAGCGTGTTCGCGATCAAGTGCAATTCGCCACGATCAAATGCGTCCAAATTCGTTCGGGCAATCATCTGTCTTAGATATTCGGGCCAGTTATAACTCTTGAGATCAAAATCTGGCTCCGCCGTCATATCGGAGGACGGTTGTGTTGGCGGGAGGGCCACGGTTAAACAGACGCGCGCCAAATCCTCCCAATGTTCCCGCTCGCGCACGTCAAGACGAGCGAACTCGACTTGCGATGACTGGCGAATTGCGTTGAGGCTGCACATAGCCCGCGCACCAGCCTGGATTTGTTCTTCGGTCACGCTCATCGTTTCGTCTCCTGTGCTGGCGGGAGGGCGGAAAAAGCGGCCGTTAAAATTTTCCGCATTTCCTCGCGATGCGAATGGATCCACGCTTGCATGCTGTCTTTGGCAAGCGAACGACCCCACGCCTGCGGCGAGTGCCGCGCTCGGCAAGCGGCCTCAACCATTTCATCGGTGACGGCCCGCACATCCACCGAGACGGCGGGAGCGGTGAGGGCGGCTGTGACGCCCATTCCATCAAGCATAAACTGGACAATGCTGGCCCATTCGGCGGGAGGCAGTCTTTTGATTGCGTGCCAGATCGTATTGGCCTCCGCGTGGTCTGACGCCTTTCGAAACGCCGTGTGCATAGCTTCCGCAAGATTGTCACGGACAGCTTCCAGCGCCTCCCTCACTCCCGTCCCCGCCGTCAACTGATTGGAGGCGGTGCGGAGGGCGGCGACAATGCCAGCTTTATTGTCCCATAGAACTTGGGTGAGGGCTTTTTCTTCGATGACGAGCGTTGCGGTGTTCCTCGTATTTAAGAAACGCTCAAATGCCGCGTCAATCTCGTCCGCCAGCCCCCTCATCTTCTGCGCGTCTGTCATCAAGTCGCTCCGAAGTTGCAGCCATGCGGGCAGAATTCATGCATCTGATAGAGGATGTAGATTCCCCAGCCGATGACGCCACCCATCGCTACCGTTACCGTGCTGACGGTTATGATTGCTAAGGTTTTCATGGCGATGTTGCCTCCGATGCCGGATGTCAGATTTATTCGGGAATCAACCCTGGCGCTCCAGTGTCGCCACCCGCTTCTCGATCGTCTTGTCCGGCTGCCGGCCGTGCAGCACCCACTCCCGGACCGTGGTGTAGGGCTCTTGGAGGGCGCGGGCGAGGTCGGCCACCCGCATGTCCCGCCGCCGCATGATCCGCTTCAGCCGCTTCTGCAGGGTCATGACTCAGCCCTTGAAGAAGTTGTCGAGCACGGCGGCGATCGCCGGATCCGCGCCGGCCGGCTGTCCCTGCCCCATGCCGAACGCATCGAGCTGACCGGGAAGGGCTCCGGGGGCCGTGGATGGCTGGAACTGCCCTTGGGGAGCCGTCTGCTGCCCGGGATGTGGGAACGGGGCCTGCGGGGCGGCGGGCGCTGGCTGGCCTGTTGCGGGCTGCGCAGCCGCCATTTCGGCCGCGGTACGCCGTCGCCGGCGGGTGGGCTCAGAAGGGGATGCAGTGGGAGCAATACCACCTTGGCCGACAGTATTCGGAGGAATCGACGTGGTTGAAGGATTTGGCCACTGGGGCGAACCTTGGGGGGTAGTCTGCATCATAGGCTGTTGTGCCGCAGCCGGGGCAGGAGTCGCCGAGGCGAAAGGGGCGGTCTGTTGCACCTGCATGGTTTGCCCTTGCGCAGGCAAAGCAACCGGCTGGGCAGGCTGCCCGCTGAACTGAATAGTGGGCTGTTCATTGCCGGTCGGCTGATGTGCGATCATCCCCGCCGTCCTCGGCGCGTCGTGCCGACCGACCAAGGCGTCGGTCTTCTTCTCGGCATAAGCCGCCTGCCGCAGCTTGGCGATGTCCTCGCTGATATAGCTCACCGGCTGGAACTGGAGGGTACCCTGCACGCCCGGCACGAACGAGATGCGGGTGATCAGGTTGGCCATATTGACCGGCGGCTGAGAGCCTTTGCACTTCTCGACGTACTCCCGCAGCGGTCCGTGGGAATTGGGCGGGATCGCCAGCAGGAACAGGGTCGGGAAGCCGGGGATCAGCAGCGCCACCTTCTGCTTCTCCGAGCAGGCCGGCACCTTCTTGCCGTTGGCATTGATCTTGGAACCCCACACCGACCAGAAGCACCCGTAGCCCTTGCGTTCGGGGTCGGGCTGACAGGTCGCGCCCTGCGGGGAGTTAGCACTGACCGACGGGCCGATGCCGTTGTCGGACCAGCAGTCGGGGCGAACGCCCTCGGCGTCGGCGTCGTAAGGGCCGGAAAAATAGATGCGGCTCATCACGTTGTTGACATCGACGATACAGGCGTCGAGGTAGACGCCGAGCACGGGGTCGAAGGTCGGGACCGGAATCTCGTTGTTGCCCGCGTCGATCAGGGTGAACCGGCCACCGCCGATCGAGACGTGCGGCGGCATGGCCGAGCCGAGATTGGCTGACAGGGCAGCGCCGACGTCAGGGGCTTCGTATTGCTGGAGGTAGGCAGGCAGGTTCTGAGTCATTTTAGCTCCGTTTGATGTTAAGCCTTGAAAAATACGAGATCGAGATGCCCGGCGGTGGACGGCCTTCGTTCTGCTCCATGTGAGTGCGAACCACGCCGACCGGCACGCTGATCTTCACCTCGGAGCCAATCTCGGCCCAGTGATCGGCCACGTAGTCGAACAGCGTCTCCACGCTCTCGATTTTCTGGTTCATGATGTTGGAAATGTAAGCCGTGCCGGCGTCGGTCTTGGTCGAGTCGGCCCCGCGCTCGAGCAGCCGGCGCTGGATTTCGTTCTCGATTTCCGCGATGCGGTCCTTGTGTGGCTTGGCCCACTCGTTGAACTTGAGGGTCGCGGCCTTGATCAAGTCCTCGAGCTTGTGGTTCTCGGCGATCAGGTCGTTGTCGGTGACCTGGCTGTTGTGGCCGGCGGCGGGTGCGGGTTGTTCGGCGGGTTTCTTGCGAGGGGGCATTAGCCAAGTCTCCGATCGAATTCGATGACGAGGTTTACGACACCATCCTCATCCCTTATAAACTTGGCGGACTTCGCGCCGCGCCCCTGTTCATCGTAAACTGTTACCACAATCTCGTGGTCCGGCAGGTCTTTCACGATGGCCTGCACCCAATCGCCGAGACCCATCGCGTCCTCGCTGAAGTCGTATGCAGAAATCGTCTCTTTTTCATCGCTTGCCATCGACTCACTTCCACAGCTTTTTCAGGAAACTGACGGGCAAGTCACACATGCGGAACTTGCCCTGATCTTCATCCGAAAGTGCCATAACCCCATCGGGTCCGAATTTCTTATGGAAACATTTCGGGTGCATCCCCTGCACGGTGTCTCTGTCATCGGCCAATTCTTTGCAGCCTTCGCAGACGCAAAGATGACGAACGTCGTGGGCGGTTCTGGCGAGTTGTCTGTGATTTTTCATCCCGTCCTCTGTTCGTAATTTCTACGAGCATGTTTTATCGTTGTCAACCTAAAAAGTGCCGTCGCGGATCGCCTGCAACATCAGGCCCTGCATCGACGTGTTGTTCTCCAACCGGTCGAATATTTCTTCCTCCAGTTTGTTGGACACCAGCTGGAAGCAGTTCGACGGGTATTTCTGGCCGGGCCTTCTAACCCGGGCGTTGCCCTGAATCCATGCCTTGGCGCGGTCGGTGGCGCCGAACCAGACCACGGTGTCCGCGATCACGAACTCGTTGATCCCCTCGGTGGCGGTCTGAGGGTCGGCCACCACCAGCTTGAAGTCGGGGTCACTGACGAACGCCTTGATCACGGCATCGCGCTCCTTGCCCGCCTTGACCTCGCCGTTGATGAAGTCGCACTTCCACGGTAACTGCTTTTTCTTCCACGTCTCGCGCAGATACTTGACCACCAGATGCACCACGCTGGTGATCGGCACGAACACCACCACCTTGCGGGAGGTTGCCTCGACGATTTCCTCCAGCTCCCGGTACCGCGGCGAGGCGTCGATCAGATGCGCAACATGCTCGCCATCGTACACCGCACCCAGCGACAACTGGATCAGCTTCTGGCGGGCCGCCGACTCGTTGGCGGCGCTGATGGCGTGGCCGGACGCGGCGATGACCTGCAACTCGTTCTTGAGCCGCTTCATCTCCTTCTTTTGATCCTCGGTCAGATCGACCTTGCGGCGCTGCACCGTCATCGGCGGGCCGTCCCAAATCTCGTCCAGGCCGAACCGGATCGCGGGCGTCAGCAGGCGGCGGGCCTTGTCGTAGCCGTCCTTTTGCGGCACCCACTTGAACTCGGTGATTTTTAACATCGTCTCCATGCGGAAGCGGGTGAAGGACTTTCCAAACGCATTGTTGGACAGCTTCGCCATCCCGTAGGCATCCGTGGGCGCGGTGGCGTTGGGCGTGCCGGTGAGCTGCTTCAGCATCGGCCGCTTGCCGACCCCGAATATCATGTCGGCTACCGCCGAGCGGGCCGAGCGGGGATCGCCGAAGCCGTGGGCCTCGTCGACCACCACCATCTTGATATCGGTGCGGGCGGCGAGCGCGGCCGAGAAGCCGTCGAGTTCGATCCGCTTCTGCCGTGGCATCCTCGGATCGACCTTGTGACGGATATGGGCACCGACCTTGATGCCGTCATGGTTGACGATAAACACATCGACGTCGGATTCGAGTTTTTTCAGCCGGCGCTCGGGCGTGCCGGTCAGGATTTCGAACGTGCGGCGGCCGAGGAAGTTCCTGAAAATAGCCGAGGCCCACGTTGTTTCAAGGATGGTCAGCGGGGCCACGATCAGGCAGCGGAACCGTTCGCGGGCCTGCAGCATCAGATAGTCCATCGCCCAGAGTGTACTGAGCGTTTTCATCGTCCCGGGATCCCCGAGGTTGAACATCCGGTTATGCAGGACCGTGAAATTAGCGTACTGCTTCTGGTGGAACAGCGGTTTCTTGCCGGGCTCGATCGGCCAGTCATAATTCTCGTCCGTCATCACGAACGGGACCGGGTAGTTGTACCACGCCATTACCTGCAGGGAGGGCAGGGTTCGGGGGACGGCGAAAAAAGTGGGGGACAAAACGGCGAGTTTGGGGATGTATTGCGCGAGGGCGCCGGGCTGGCCGGGATAGATGACGAGGTTGCGCTTGTCGTCGAGCCAGAAGGTCATCGAAACGGATGCCAAACAACAATCACGCTGGCGAAAAACCCGGATGCCCGATAGGGGCCGCCGGTTAGGAACCGAACGCGCCCTCGGATATAGCGAACCTCCGCATGGCCCACTATATCGTCATGCCACCAAGCTAGGTCAGTTGACGCTGGCAGCAGTCCGACAACTAGAACGCCATTTTTAGCCTCGTAGCGAGCCTTTCGCGTCCACGGATAGATTTCCCGTCCGTAAGGAGGATTCATAAATACCCGATGTCCTAACCAGTTTTGTTCAAGTCCGTTTTGCGCTTCGGTAAAAAATTGCGGGCACTTAGCTGTTCCGGGAGTGGCGCACGGATCTAAAGTGAACCCGAATTCTACGTGCAGCGGGTCAAAAATTTCTGGCGGTGTTTCCCAGAAACGTCCATTTCCGTTGTAACGTCCGTTGTTCTTGGAACGCGCGCCGGCTAAAACCGCCGCATTGTTGCTGGCCCCTATGGTTCTTCGCTCGGTCACACCACAACCCCTCGCACCGCCAGCCAGCCGCGCAGTTCCTCGATCACGACCTCGGCGGTGCCGGCAACGGCGTGGCCGCCGGCTTCCCTGATAGCCTGCATGCGCCGCTTCTGAATTTCGGTCGGCTCCTTGCCCGGACGCTTGATTTCAAGCCCCCAGAACGCGCCCATGACGCACAGGCAGTAATCCGGCACACCGGACTTGCCGTAGCCCGCCGTGAACGGCTTGAAGCTCCAGCATCGCTGCGGGCCAAGCTGTTTCAGGAACGCATCGACGTCCTTTTTTTCCCAGCCTTCGGGGGTCATTTATTCGCTTCCCGCAAAATGAAATCACAGTGGCACCGGCGTGGTGCGCAGAAACAAAGCAAATCGCACCCGCGGGCACGTTCTAAAAAACTCGGCCACCACGGTTGCTGCGGAGCCCATACTTCGTACTTGTCACAAACCTGATCCCGGTTACCGTCCCGTCCGATCACAAAAGGATTGCCTGCAATCGAACCGCGTCCGCAATATAAAGCGTCGGGTGGAGCGGTACCCGCGTGTTTGTTGTGGACTTTCACGGTGCCCTCTTGGGGTTGTTCTCGCAATCCAAAACGCCGCACCATCCGCAGAGCGGGTTCTTGGTTTTCGGCCACTCGCCGGATTCCATGCAGTCCTCGATCACCTCGACCTTGTTGTTGATCTTGGCCCACGTCGCGTTGAAGTCGGACAGGTCGTGAACCTGTCCGATCCGGTTTTCCTTCAGCCACGCGTAATGCCCCGCTACTTTCGTAATAGCAGGAATTGCCGCCTTCAACGTCAGCGCCTGGATTTCAAGTTCGAACGGATCCTCGTACTTGCTGTTGCCGGTTTTGAAGTCGGCAATAAACACGACATCGCCATTCAGCATCGTGACGTCGATCTTGCACCGCAGCCATACATCCTTGTCGAAGAAACCGGTCGGCTTGCACTCGTTGGTGATGCCGGTTTTTTTCTCGGACTTGGCCTTGCGTTCAGCATAGGCCGCGACGATCGGCTCCCAGTGCATCATATTTTGCGGCAGCGGCTTTCCGCCGAGGCGGTATTCCATCGCCTCGTGGACCGCATTGCCGTATTCGATTTCCGGGGTCTTGTCGAACGGCAGATCGCGCTTGACGTACTGCCGGAAGCATTTGTACAAGCAGGTGTCAGCCGTTTTCAAAAGCGTGTACGAATATACGATCGGCTTGAATACGGGTTCGGGCATCCGGTTATCCTTGGTTCGGCGCAAATAGTCGGGGATGTCGATGTCAACTATCGCGGACAATCTCGATCTCCAATGGCTTTATTTTTCCATCGACATATTCGTAAACTCGTAAGGAAGTCGCAAGCAAGATTCGATCTCGAAAGCGAACCATCGATACGATTGGTTCGCCAGGAGGAAACTGGTGGACGATCTCGATTTTGCGTTCAACCGACATTGACTTCCTCGACCAGTTTTTCAACCGCCGATTCGAGATCATCGACGATGTCCGCCAGCACCACGCCGGGATGATCCCGCCACTTGTCGATCAACTCTTTCAGTTCTTCGGCGAAGTTGTTCACTTGGTCAACCCCTGCACGATGCCGAGGACCAGCGAGCGGGAGGCAGGCCCCAGCGCCATCAACTCGCCGATCAGGCGGTAGACCTCGGGCGTGAACCGGCCGCCGGCGTGCTCGGCCTTGACCGGCGTGGCCTTGCGTTTTTTGCGGCGGCGCTTCGGCACGGCTTTCGGAGGGCGAAGGGTTTTAGCCTTGACCGGCAAACGCTTTTTACGCCGGGGTTTTCGGGATGGTGCCGAGGTTTCCGGCTGCTGTGGCTGATCGAACTGCGGCAAGTCCATGGGGATTCTCCTTGGTTAAACGCTTCTCGAGCGCGGCGATCAGGTTTCGAATCTCGTCCTGTTGCGTCTTGACGTTGAGCGAGGCGCGAACGTGGATGGTATCGTTGTCGTCATCGACGAGGGTCCACATCAGTCAAAATTCCATACAAAATTGTTCTGGAAGCAAGTGAACAGGCCTAGCCAGTTTTTCGAAAAAATCAATTTCGTGAGCGATTCCCCTGCTGGTTTTCCATCCCGGCATCTGAGCAACCAGTAACGCTTCGCTGACCCGCATCATGGATTCATCGAACGGCAGCCAGATTGAATGATCCAGTGCGTCGATGTTGCCATAGATGGCAAGCGGATGTGTGTGCGCGATCGGACTGTAAACTTTGACGCCATCACGCATCAACTTTGCCGCTAGTGCCGATGCTGCGACAAACGCATTGTGGATGCCTGTCGGCCATTTGCTGTAGGGCGTCGCTAAGTAACAAAGTTTGTAATCCCGGATAATTGGGGTCATTTTTCGTACCTCTTCCCAAGTGCCCCTTCCGCCGCCAGCGGAATGCCGGGCAGCCATGAAGGTTCGACGATCATCTCGGCAATGCACAGTTGAAGCATTTCTTCCTCGCGGCCATTACGAGGGATCAGCAACAATAGCTCATCGTAAGGCCAGTTCAAGGTGCGGATGCCGTATTTTTTCTTGATCCGGATCATCGCCTGACTGACGATCATTCGGCTGACACCCTCGCAGATATTCTGCGTCAGTTTTGAGCCCCAGATAAATCGCCAGCCGTCGCGCTTCTTGACGCGCCAGCCGCGACGATCATCCGGGGTTTCCGGCGAGTGCCACTCGATGGTGTTGTAGATCATCGGAGCGTCCTGGATGTAAATTCGCCCGTTCTCGATGTGCAGCGGGCCGAAATCGTAACGGTTGCCTGCAGCGAGAATTTCCAGCATCCGTTCGCATTGTGCCCAGTAGCCGGTATTGCGGGCGCAGATCGACGGATTGCTACTGCGGTAGACGTCCACGAACCGATTCGCTTCCTCGATCATCATGTCGACGCGCGGACCATACTGTCCGGAGGCGGCAGTAGCCTTGAACTGCTTGCCGCTGGCACCGTAGCCGCACATCAGGCGCCCCTGCTTACCCATGCCGCGCTTGGCTTCCATCTCGGTCTTGCGCGGATCGTCGGGCTTCGGCTTGTAGATCGTCTCTTGGTAATAGAACGAGGCGAGATCCACGTATGGATCATGGTTATTACGAAATTGCTCAATGACGGGATCGTTGGGACCGCCGGCGAGGTAGTGCAGCACACGGCATTCGATCTGACTGGCGTCTACCGGGGCCAGGTAAAATCCAGTCGGCGCCTTGACCGCGCGACGGATAGGGGAACCACGTTTGAAATTGAGCCAGTTGCATCCGTCTCCCCCCGACGGTCGTAGCGTTCCAGCTCCAGAGTAAAATAGATAAACAGGTGCAGGTCCGCGACTTGCCACCCAGCCCAGGGTCTCGGCGCGCGTCTGCAGCAAAGTGGATTTTTCTGCGAGGCGTGCTTCCGCCAGCGCACGAACGCGCGGGTTGTCGTGCTCACGCAGGTAATCCCGCATGAACGGGTCGTTCTTGGCGATGGCGGGGATCGGTGCATTTTTTCCGTCCTTGTATTCGATCTCGATGCCTTCGGCTTCCAGCAACCCGCAAAACAACTCGGCGGAACGCAATTCGGCGCCGTCGACACCCAGCAGCGCATTGCCTTCGGCCTTGCGCGTGTTTTCCGACTCCCACAACTGCGCCAGCATGGCGGTGTCGAGGTCGAGCACGGGTTCGGTGAACATTTTCACGACCGAATCTATAACTTCGAGTTCCGCGACGGGGAATTTGTGCTCGCGTAACAGCCTCTCAAAGATCACAACCTTGGATTCGACCTCATCCTTGCAGCCGTCAACCAACGCTTGTTGAACTTGTGGCGACATCTCATGCCAGTGCTTGCCTTCAAACTGGCCGTACGGCGTCGTCTTGGGAGGCAAATTGAAATACTTGCGCACTGAATCGAGTGAAACCGAAAGGTGATTGCCAAAAACGAGCCTGCTCATGGCAAGGGTGCAGCCACTCATCTTGGGATGTACATCGTAAAGCATGCTGAGCACGCCGTGATCCCACTGAGCGTGATGCGACACCAGGAAAATGTCGGCCCAATCCTCGTTTTTTACGATGTAACGCAGTTCGCGATCATCGTACCATTGTGTCGACGTTTTTCGATCCCATTTGATTGCGGCACCGTGGAGCGAGAAACGGGGATCCCGGATGAAACTTTCAGTGGACATCGATGAAAGCGAATAGCCGCTCTTGCGGTCGTAGAAACATTCGCAATCAAAAAAAACTAACCTCATTGTCTTGCCCGCTCAAGCATCATCTCGTGGATAATCGTCAGCAGCGTCTTGTCGTCATCAGAAGTTTTTGGGTTAATTTACGGCGAGCCATCACAGCAACTCCAGTGCTCGCTTGAAAATCAGCCTCGCCCACTTCTCCAGCGCCGCTTTAGGGTCATCCCCTGTCACCTTGTTCGACGCCGTGGCGAGGTCGACCAGCTGCACCGCGATCTGCTCGGCATTCGCCCGGATCTTGCGCTGCTCGCGCAGGACCGACTGCGACAGCATATTGGCGTCGCGGACGTCGTCGGCGTCGTTCTGCTGCGCTGCCGCCATGCCCTCGGGCGTGATGTAGTTGTTGAAGTGGCCGGTGGGGTCACCCAGGTGCGGGCGAGGCTTCATGTAGCCGCGCTCGATCAGGTTGATGGTCGGCTCCCGCCAGCGACCGATCGGTATCATCGGCTCGCCCTTGGAGGCGATCAGGAGGACGGTGAGTTCGTCTTGACTGAGGTCAGACATTGTCAGAACCTATGAATCGGAACGAGTTGATAGAAAGTAACGCCAGCTATTTTAATTCGGCGGAGTTCCAAATCCAGTTTTTCGAAGATGGGGCGCCACTGGCAAAACCGAATGAGAAAAATATGCGGGCCTTCCATCGGGCCGCCGTCGGGATCGTGTCCGAACACGCGCCAAAAAAGTTGCGCCATACTCATGCCTCCGCCGATGATCAATGCTTCCATCGCGAGAAACACTTGCGAATTTTTACGAACAGTTTTCCACTCCCGTCCGCGATGCCGGATGGCGCAAGTGGCGGGATCAATCTCGATGCCGTTAAACCTCACCACTCGAATTTCCTCCCCGCCTTCAACTGCGCCTCGACGCCAGCGCAGGCCATCTGGTAGCGATGCCACACCCATTCCGAGTGCTTCTCGCCGGCGGCCCGGCGCCGAAAACCGGATTCCAGCTTTCGAATCGCGATCACCGAGTACCCCGTGAGATCCGACAACTGCTCGCGGGTGAGGTCGCGGCGTTCGCGCCAGGTCTTTGCTTTTTCGTGGGGTTTCATCGCTTGCCGTCAACTTCGAACCGGTAGCTGCGCCAGTAGATGCGCGGGCCGAACCCTTTTTGCTTTTTCTTTTCGAGTGCATACATGCGCGCAACATAAGAGGCGGCGTCTGCCGAATTGGAAAACACAGAATCCGGAAAATCGTTGCCCATGACAACCCAAACAGCCATTACCGCTTCTCCATCTTCAGCAGGTTCAACTCGGTGGTCGCTTCCTTCGGCAGATAGCCGTAAAAGGTCAGGCTGCGGATGTACGTCGCATCGCCGATCGCGCCCTTCCTCCACGCCTGATCCATGCGCAGTTTTTGCATGTCGAGCAGGGCCGGGCGCTCGGGATCACTGAAATGTGGCTGCATGATTTCCCCCTCTTAGGTACAATGTACAGAAAAAACTACGAGGTGCAAGCGGAAAAATGCGCAACTTTATTGCGTGTTAGATTTCGCTTGACGAAACAACGGCGGCAGGCGCAAGTTCGTGCTCCGCACAGAAAAAGGCCCGCCGCGGGGACGCTGACGGGCCTTTAACCACCGAGCGGCGCCAAGGGGGATCAACGACCGCTCCCCCTTTTTAGCATCCCGCTCGGATGATGGTCAAGGGGTAAGGGAGTGAATGTAAAGCTCGAAGCGGCTCTCGCATACTCCCGCATGCGCTGGCGCATTTTCCTGTGCCACTCGATCGTTCAGACCGGCCGCGGACCAGTGTGCAGCTGCGGCAAGGCGGATTGCGGGTCGCCAGGGAAACACCCGCGTACGCGCGGCGGGTTCAAGGACGCCACCGACGATCTCGTTCAATTAACGAGATGGTGGACACGCTGGCCGGACGCCAATATTGCACTCGCCACCGGCTCCGGGCTGGTGGTCATCGACATCGACGGGCAGGAGGGCAGCAATGAATTCAAGGCGCTGGTGGCGGCGAACGGTCCACCCCCTGAGACGCTGGTCGCACAGACAGGACGCGGTTATCACCTTGTATATGCAACACGCCCTGATTCGCCTGAAGTACGGTCTTCGGCCCGGGGCCATGTACACGTCCGAGGGGAAGGCGGCTATATCATCGTGGCGCCGTCCAGCCATATATCAGGCAATGAATACAAGTGGTTGCACAAAAAACCCGTAGCATTACTTCCGGAGTGGTTAAGGCAATGGAGCCAAGGCTATGAGATTACAAATAAAACTGCCGGGAGGCAGGGTTTTGACCATCTTGGTGCTATGCCAGCGTATCTTCAAGGATCGCAACGGGATATCTCCCAACAGTTAAACGAGTCTCTTAAAGCCATCTGGTCAATTCCCGAGGAAATGCGGCTCAAGTCAGCCTTATCCGCCATCCCGGCCGACCGCTATGAAACCTGGTTCCAGGTCGGCATGGCGCTGAAGGCCCTCGGGTGGGAGGCCAACGGCGCCGACCGCGGCTTCCTGCTGTGGGACGAATGGTCGCAAACCTGCCCCGAGAAGTACGCGCTCGGGATGCTAGAAGCCAAGTGGAACACGTTCAAGCGCTCCGGGGTGACGCTGGGGACCGTCTATCACCTCGCCCAGCAGCACGGCTGGAATGGCGGGGCGCCAATGCCGCAGAACCTTAGCTCCGCCGGGCTGGCGAGCCCGCCTATGGGCGAGAAGCCTGCCGGCCTCAATGGACACCACGCCGGGCCTGCGGCGCTGCCGGCGGCCTTCGGCGGCCTGAAGCCGATCTTCTTCCCCGACATGACCGAGGAAGGCAAGATACGCTCGACCATGCTGAACGCCAAGGTGGCGATCGCAGCGCTGGGGCTGGAATGCCGCTACGACCTGTTCCACAACCGCATGCTGGTGGCGGGCGAACTGATAAACAAATGGAATTCCAGTGAGTTGAGCGACCATGTTACCACCATGGTGCGGGATATCATCCGCTACCGGTTCGGCTTCGACCCGAACAAAACCAACGTCCAGGACGCCTGCGAGGCGCTGTGTCTCGCCCGCCGGTTCGACCCGGTGCTGGACTATCTCGACAGCCTGCAATGGGACGGCCAGCCGCGGCTGGACCGCTGGATGAGCCAGTACCTAGGCGCCGCCGACAACGACCTCAACCGCGCCATCGGCCGGCTGTCCCTGCTCGCCGCGGTGCGCCGCGCCCGCCGCCCCGGCGCCAAATTTGACCAGATCATCGTGCTCGAGGGGCCGCAGGGGCAAGGCAAGTCCGAGGCGCTCGAGATCCTGGCAGGACCGGAAAACTTCTCGGACCAGTCCATCCTGGGGGTCGACGACCGCAAGCAGCAGGAGCTGACCGAGGGGGTGTGGCTGTACGAGATCGGCGAATTGTCCGGCCTGCGGCGCGCGGAAATCGAGCACGTCAAGGCGTTCGCCTCCCGCAAGGTCGACCGCGCCCGTCCGGCCTATGGCCGCTACAGCGTCTCCCAGCCGCGCCGGACCGTGTTCTTCGCGTCGACCAACCGCGACGACTACCTGCAGGACGAGACCGGCAACCGCCGGTTCTGGCCGGTGGCGGTGGGACGCATCGACCTGGCCGGACTGCGCCGCGATCGGGACCAGCTGTGGGCGGAAACCACGCTACGGGAAGCGGCAGGTGAGTCGCACTTCCTGCCCGAGTCGCTGTGGAAAGCGGCCGGTGACGTCCAGGAAAGCCGGAAAATCTATGACGAATGGACCGAGGCCATTAACCAGTACGTCACCCTGAAAAACCGGAACGAGGTCAGCATCACCGAGGTGCTGACGGACAACCAGTTCTTGCAGCTGCGGGCCGGAGATATAGGGCAAAAAGAGCAAAGCCGCGCGGCACGGGTGCTGCGCGACCTCGATTTCGTGCGCTACCAGAAGCGCACCGCCGAGGGAAAGCGGATCTGGCGGTACCGCCGGCCTTCGCCCTGAAAGTAGGGCTTCGGCCCGACGAGCCGGCCTTTACGTGAACGACCATGTTGGGCCGACGGCGCTGGGGCCGGCCGGCGTGGTCACGACCACGGGCAGGCTGGCACCGACGACAGCCGCGGGGGTCACCGCGGTCAGGGTGGTGTCATTCTTGACCGAGAATGAAGCCGCCGGGATGCTGGAGAACGTCACCTGGGTGGCGCCGGTGAAGCCGGTTCCGGTGATGGTCACCAGCGTGCCGCCGGCGGCCGGACCGGAAGTCGGGCTGAGCGAGGTAACCTCGGGCAATGCGGGAGGCGGCGTGGGCGCGGGAGCCGCAAGCGAGTTGTTGAGGACGGCGGCCAGGTTCTTGATCTTGGCGACGGACGCCTCGATCGCCGGCGAGTTGTTGACGCCCTGTGCGTTCATGGCGGCCTGGAGGGCTACGATTTCGGCGGCAACGGCGGTGCCGACGTCGGTAATGGCGGACTGGAGATCGGCGAGGGCTTGGGCTTCGGTGGCGGCCATGAGCTGGAATCCTTCCTTGATGGCGGTTGAGATACGGTGCGCAGCGTGGCCGATCGCTTCGATCAGGTCGTCGTTATGGCGTTCGGCCGGCTCTTTCCACGGCATAAGCGACGTTTCCGGGGGAGTACGGAGAACGACATAGCACGGGTTTAGTTCCGTGGCTAGGGCTATCGGCCCTTGAGCCACGGCGGCGAGATCCGCCAGATCAGCCATCCGGCGGCGGCACCGAGGGCCAGGTGGGCGAGAAGGGCGGTCATTCAACCGCGACCCGCGCCTGTGTGAATGCGTCTGATATCACCGCGGCGGCCTCGTCGCGGGTAGCGAACTCCTTTGTGCCCCATTGCCCGAGGGCGCCTACCAGCCAGCACCGGCCGTTATACCCGAGCCAGGCGCCGTTGTAGCCGTACAGGCTGGGGCTGTGGGCGAGGAACGGGAGGCCGGCGATTTGGCGGGTGGTCATAGCGTTGTGTCCTTCCCCGGTAATGGCCGCCACACCGTTTAGAAGTGTGGCGGCCGGTTAAGTCTAATCCTTCTCGGGCGCGATGCGATAGCGCTTGATCGACTGGGCCTGAATATTCTCGCCCCTGGTGCGCAGGCGCGTTATCAGCGAGTGGACGCGGTTGGCAGACCAGCCGCTTGCCGCGCACAGTTGCGCGATTTCCTGCCATCCCGATCGCAGCAAGTCCGTGATCTTGACGGTTTCCGGCGAGGTCGCGCGGGCCGGGACCGCCGGCAGCTGGTCCTCGGCCATGATGTCAAGCGCGGCCTTGAGATAGCGGCGGGCCGCCTCGGTGTCGCCTTGCTGGCGAGCATGATCGGCTCGCAACAGCAAATCGCGGGCCACGGTGTACAGGTCGTCGGAGACAGGCGCTTCCTGCACCATTTCCACTTCTGGGGTACTCAACATTGCATTCCCCTTCCATGTTGCCGGGGACAGGATTGTCCCCGGACGCTGTTGTATACATTGTATAGTTGCCGGGGGCAAGCCGTTTATTTGCAGACGACAATGCCGCGATTGTAGCAGGAGTCGAGGGTGGCCCCTTCCGGAATGTCGCCGGGGCGCAGGATGTACAGCGCGGCGCCGCGGGGATCTCCCTGCACGTAGGACTCGAAGCCGGGATAGCGGACCATGATCGCAGCCAGGCGCTTGAGGGCGCCGCGCTCGCGGTCGGCGATTTTGGTGCGACCGCGCGGGCCTTTGTTACCCGGCCAGTCCCAAGTAAGATAGGGGACGGCGGTCTCGTCCTCGCGTTCGATGCACCCCGCAGCCGTGCCACATTCCAGTTTGTGCCAGCGGTGCAGCGTCATCGAGATGCGGCGCAAGGCCGTGGCGTCCTCATAAGAGAAGCCGGCGTTTTCCAGTGTGTGGACGCAGTCATATTTCATTTTGGTTCCCCTTTGAGGTTTGGCGGTTAGGCGGACAGTGATTTGACTTTGGCGATCGCCGCGCCAGGCGAGCTGATGCCGTCGACATAGGCGCAGAAGTCCCCGCCCCGCGTCCAAACGGCGTAGACGTCACCGTGACCCCAATAAGCCCCGCCACGGTCATAGTAGCCGTCACCACCGCAATGGCGCGCATAGAGCTTGCCTTCGCGGTCCCACATGCTGGCGTCATGGCCGTGGCGTCCCATGGGGGCGCCGTAGGCGCAATTTACTTTTTTGAACGGGTTGAAACGCGGCATTTGATTCGCTCCGGTTGGGGGTGAGGGGTTAATCTTCGAAGTCGTCTTGCGGGCACCAATCGTCACCGTCGGGATGCAAACAATCCGCGACCGATGGGAAGTGCGAAAGCGGGAAAGAGCGAATGACGCGGCGATTGCCGGCGCGGCGTTCCACTACCAGCTCGGCCTGAGCCAGGGTAGCAGACTGGAAATCGCCATCGTTTGTCGCTGCCAGGACATGATCCCGCAACGTGCCGGGCTCGGACCAACGCACCCTTTCGTCCGTGATGCTGTACGAAAGCGGTTTGTAGCATTCGGCGCCAGCCGGCCACCAAATCGGGCCAACGATGAAACCGCGCAAACTGATATTTGTGATCATGGTAGTTCCCCTTTCTACTGCCCTAAGCCCGGTATCCTTTCGGAGCCGGGCGTAAAGCGGTGTTTAGTTTGCACTAGTAACGCGTCTGTACGAACATGACGGTGCATGAGCGATAGGGTACAAACCGGAACCCGTCACCATAGCTGTCCAAACGCCCGCGCACACCGCTTAACCCCATCGCCGCTTTCGCACGGCGCATAATGGCGCGGTCCGAAATGCCGACCGGCAATTCGAGCGATTCGCGCTTCACCCAACAGTAATTAGCTTCGCCGGCAAATGTGTCGGTATACTCAACATCCATTGTGAATGTTTCGGGTTTGGACATTGTGGTTCCCCTTCCGTTGTTCGGTCCCCACAAGATACATTGTATAGCCGGGCTTGCAAGGGGTTTATTATCACGAAAGCGTGATTATTACTTTCCACATTATTGCCTATGATTGTTGCACACCATAATGGAGGTTTTTATGCCATACGAGATACACACCGGGGATTACCAGGCTAGTCCGGTGCGGGAAACGCGGGGGAGGAAGGCGAACTACCCGTTGCGAGAAATGCATGTTGGGCAATGGATACGCTTTCCTTTCGAGGAACAGTTCCGCTTTGCGCGGGCGGCGCGATGGGCACGGAAGTGCGGGATCAAGGTCCAGGTTATGGAGGACCACGAGACCGACGGCTTCATTGCCATCCGAATCGAATAGTCACCACTGGCGAGCTAGTGGTGACAGTAGCGGTGACTCAAAAAACCCTTGCGCCGCAGTCACTGGCACCAGTCACCACTAGTACCCACTTTAGTGTATGGTACAACTGGAGAAGGGGAGAATAGGTGACATAATAGTATTATGTCGTTTATTATATAGGTGAGGGGGAATAGTAGGAAAAAAGGGGTGCCAGTGGTGGTGACAGTGACAGCGTTGATATTGCTAGAGAAAATGCGTTTTTGAGCTGGTGACGGAAGTGGTGCCGGTGACGCTAAAGTGGTGTTGACAAGGCTTTTTATACAATGTATAAGGTTCGGACGGGCTTTTAGGGGGATGACAATGACTAAAATGTTCGAGTTGACCCATGGCGAGTTTATCAACTCGCACAATGGTGTGACCTATCCAGCTAACGCTTTAGTGGTGCGGGAGGACCGCACTGCGGAGTTGCTGGCGTGGTTCGCTGGGGCGGGCTGTACGGACGCAGCGATTCGTGAGATGCCGACGGCGGATTATCGCGAGCGAGTGTTGCGTGCGTTTCCGCAATTGGCGAAGTGATTCGGACTAGGCGCTTAGTGCGCGGGATTTAACGGGAGGACTAAGCTATGTTGGTACAGCACAAGATTCACGGCACGGGCAAATGGTACACCGTAGACACGGCGCGCGATTTGGAAACGGCGGAAAACGCGGCGCGGAACTATATGCTCAACAATGGCGGTTCCGTTCGCGTGCTCGACAAGCCAGACGGGCAGGTCGTTGCGAGTGTCAATACGCTATTCGCGAAGGTTTAGCGCCTAGCGTTCCACGCCATGATATTGCGGGTTCCGGCTTTTCGGCCGGGGCCTGTTGACAGGTGGCTTTATACATTGTATAAGAGGGGTGTTGTTTCAAATCGAAGGGGAATCAAATGAATCACTGTAACCATGTTGCGGATTACTACCTTGAACGTTTCCTCGGTTGTTGCACCTCGTTTTTCCGGAGGATGTGTAATTACTACACCCGACTTGCATGGGGTTATTCGCGCTAACGACTCGCCAGCCACCGCGTTAGATTGATCGCCCCTGCTTTCTTGCCGGGGCGATCTTTCGTTTGTTCGGCGATCTCCGCGACCGTGGCCAGCTCGGCTATTCGTTCGCGGATCTGACTTGCCAAGAACTGCAGTGCCCACCGCGGCGCATGACGCCGGCCGGCAAGCCAGTGGTTCGCTACTTCGCGCGACACTCGGTTAGCGAGTAACGCCGCGGCTTGGCTTCCACTGGCGCCAGGCTTCAAAGCATCGACAGCTTGCCGGAACGGCGGAACGTCTGCCAAGTCGAAATTCTCCGCGTAGCCTAGAGGGGCTTTCTATACTGCTTCGCACATAATGCATACTACCACGCCCACTCACCCCTAACCACCATCCAACCCGCGATCCCAGCTCGCCAGGAACCTCAATCCCCTCACCATCCACATATCTCACTCAAGAGTAAGATACGAAAACTGGGTCAAATATTTTTGTTTGTTAGTTATATCAATAGCTTAGGAGGATCTTCGCACGTGACTACGTGCAAAACGCCAGCTCGGCCAGGTGTTGGCTCGGCGATCGGCCGGCTGCCATAGTCACGCTTTCGTGATAATTCCCGCAGCGCGTGCGCGAGGTCGGCGGCCCAACTGGAAGTATATATTAGGGTAGGCCTAACCGTCCGTCCCCCAAAAATTTCCAAAAAAATTATTGCTATCTGCAACTAATTAAATTACCGTCCCCCACGCCGTGTAAAACACGCACCGCCGACCCCCCGGACCTCACCCGTTCGATAAAACCCCAAGGGGCTAAAAAATGACCGCTGAACAAACGCCTCCACCCGCTTCCTACAAGCCCGACATTTGCATCTATCACGGCGGTTGCGACGATGGGTTTGCCGCGGCGTGGGCGGTTTGGAAGCGTTGGCCCAACACCACTTTCGTCCCGGGTCTGTATGGTAAGGAGCCATCGCCCGAACAACTCAGCGACAAGCGCGTGCTGATGGTTGATTTCAGTTACAAGCGCGAAGTGCTCGATGCGCTCGACTGCATCGTTAAAGACATGACGATCATTGACCATCACAAAACCGCGCAGGCCGATCTCGAGACTTTTGCTATCTTCAATCCGGTCGACGCCGACAACATCGACGAAGTCCTGACCGCCACGCAACCGGGCCTCGGCCCAATTCGCGCGTGGTTCGACATGAGTCAGTCGGGCGCGATGATGACGTGGAAGTTCACGCATCCCGGCGCACTCGTTCCGCACTTCATCGAGCTTATCCAGGATCGCGACCTGTGGAAGTTCGAGTTCGGCGAAGCCACCAAGCAATTCTCCGCGTCGCTGCGCACCTACCCCATGGAATTCGAGGTTTGGGACAAGCTGATCCACAAACCGACGACGTTGATCAACGATGGCGAAGCGATCTTGCGGGCGCACAACGCCAACATCGCGAAGTTCATCAAGGAAGTTTACGATGAACGTATCGGTGAGCACGTCGTGCCGGTCGTCAATGTTCCCTATCACTATGCGAGTGACGCCGCGCACGCGATGCTGCAGGTTTACCCCCACGCACCGTTCGCCGCCTGCTGGTTTCATCGCGGTGACGGCATGCTCCAGTACAGTCTGCGCTCGGAAGATAGCCGGGTCGATGTCAGCGAGGTGGCAAAGCAGTTCGGAGGCGGCGGCCATCGCAACGCGGCCGGCTACCAAGTGAAAGCATAAGCATAAAAAAGGAAAGCCCCGAATGCCCCCTCCCACCCCCGAACATGTCATCCACCAGCTCCGCGCCCCGCTCGAGCCCTCGCATGGTATCTGGGAGATTTACCGGCGCACCTGCGACGCGCTTGCCACACTGATCGAACAGAACGAGGCGATCCTGGTCGAACTCAGGCCGCAGCTGAAGGAGACAAAATGACCTTGTACTGGCACCCGGCCGGCTTGATGATTCGCTACGAGCGCGATGCGTTCAGCGAGACGCTGCTGATCGACGACCTCAATCCGGAGAACCACATCACTTTCCGGATGACTCCGTGGGAGCTTTTGAAGTTTGGCTTCAAGTGCGTCTGGGCGGCGGTGTGCCCGTGAAACCAACCCCGTGGAAGCGCACCGGCGACTGCCGCATCGTCCCCTGGATGTTCGGCCTGATGCGCGCCGAGTTCATGGAGCGTCGTGACTTTCCGGACCCTTATGCCGTCGAGGGCGGGGATATAGCCGGCACCTTCCAGACTCGCTGGGTTTCCGCCGGCCGCTTCCCATGGGAGTTCGACATCACCTCGCCGTTCGGCTTCTGGAGCACGATGGCGACGCCGGCCGGCGATACCAAGCGGTTTGGAGATCGCGCGCTGTGGAAGGGGTTCATCACTTATTTCAAGGGCAACGGCGATGAAGTCTGATCTCGTCGACATCGCCTGCATCATCCGGCACGAGACGCCGAGGGCGTGGCTGGTCGACTGCGGCGGCAAGGAGCCGGTGTGGATTCCGAAAAGTCAGGCCGAGGTTGACACTGATCGCGGCACGATCATCACCATGCCGGAATGGCTCGCGACGGAGAAGGGGCTGATTTGATGCCAGACCGCTGCCCCCGCAACCATCTCTACACGCCCGCTACCGAGAAGTGGTACACCCATTCCAACGGCAAGGTGTACCGGACCTGCGGCACCTGCCACGCGCTGCGAGCCAGATTGAAGTATCGGCATGACGAAGCCCATCGGGAAAGAGAGAAAGCGCGTGGTCTCGCCCGCTACCATGCGGAAGATCGCCGACGGGAAACTGCCGCCGGCCAAAATCAAACCGAACCCTCCTTCGCTAAAGCTTCGGCGGGCGAGCCGCAACACGATCGCCACGCGCCCGCATAAGCACGTTGAGAGGACCAAGGCCGAGATGTACGAGGATCTGCGCAAGGCAGTGGAGAATACCAAATGAGCAAAATTATCCAAAAGAATCGGGTAAAGGTCCAAGTTCGCGATCCCGACACCGACGAACTTCTGGAAGAAAAGATCGTCGATAACGACTACGTTGTGGTGTGCGCGGGTAATCGCTACATCAAGTCGATGCAGGTTTGGGGTTCAACGCACCAACTCAATATTGCGAGAGAGAAGTGACCCCCTCCCAACTCGAAACCGCCGCCCACAAAATCTACGGCCGCAAGAAGTGGAAGCCGAGCCTCGCTCGCGACCTCGGAGTGGATACCAGCACGATCTTCCGGATCATGCACCGCGAGCAGGTGCCGGGTCCGGTGGAGGTGGCGGTCAAGGGTCTGCTGCAGAACCGGCTGGCGCAGATTAAAATAGATAAGGAGGCCCGCCGGCTGCTGTCGCGGAAACTGAAGCGGAAAAAAATCAAGCCGCCTAAACGCCAGCGCTTGCCCCAGGAGAGCGCTGGGTCATGAATCTGGCGCTTGACCTTTTTTGTTGCGCCGGCGGGGTAGCTAAGGGCCTGACGAATGCCGGCTGGTATGTCGTGGGCATCGATATTAATCCGCAGCCGCGCTACCCCTACGCCTTCATTCAGGCCGACGTGATGAACATCTCGTTCGCCAACTTCGGCTTGGTGTGGGCTTCCCCTCCATGCCAAGGCTACAGCGACATGCAGCACGCTCCGGGTGCCAAGGAGCATCCGCGGCTGATTGAGCAAATCCGGAATAAGCTGATCCGCGCCGGCACGAAGTACGTCATCGAAAACGTCGAGGGCGCACCGCTGATTGACCCGATTGTGCTTTGCGGATCGCATTTCGGGCTCGGGGCTGATGGCTGGCAGTTGCGTCGGCACCGCCTATTTGAATGCAACTTCCCGGTTGAGCAGCCCCAATGCCAGCACGGGGGTCCGGTGATCGGCGTCTATGGCGGTCACGTCCGCTGCCGGTCGGGCAAGTTCTGGCGTCAAGGCGGTGCTGACTTCCCGAACCATGACAAACCAGCACTCGCAAAGCGAGCCATGGGCATCGACTGGATGACCATGAACGAGATGTCCCAGGCGATTCCGCCGGCATTCGCCGAATATATCGGCACCGCCGCTCAAGGCAGGCCGATCCGAAAGAACCTTATTCGCGAGGCAGCCGAATGAAACAGCAGTTTCCCCAGGCGACGGAACATGAGTAAGTGTCCGGACTGCGGTCGAGAGACTGTAAGCGAGCCAATGGGATATACCACTCACTGCGGTCGTCGCGTTCAGGCCAACGATTCCCCCGCGCTGGCTTATCCCAACTCGTGGCGCGAACAGGTGATCTTGGTCCAGCGATGCATACGGGCTGCTGAGTCCAGCCGTCACGTGGGAGAATCGCAGTGACCCGCCCCAACATCAGCTTCGAAAAAATAGCCGCCCAGATCGAGCGTGATGTCGCGCAGATCGCCCGCAACCAGGCCGCCATCGACAAGATGAAATCTCTCACACTAAAAGGAAAACTCATGGTCTTCGCCCGTCGCTTCCCGCTCACTCTTGCCGCCGCCGTCCTGCTGATCCTTGCGCTGGTGACGCGGCATGCGCGTGCCGACGACCTTCCCCACGCTCAGTGCCCGACCGCCGGCGAGCCCTGCAAGATACTGGTCCTGACCGCGCAGGAGGAACGGATGCTGATGGGACCGAACGGGATACTGGACACCGCGGCGCAGGCGCGCAGCCTCGACCTCGGCCAGTTCGTGGTGTACCTCAAGACCCGGATCGCCGGGGCGCCTGCCGGCGCCGTGCAGCCGCTGCCCGAGACGAAGCCGGAAAACACGGCGCCGGTTGACAACACCAAAAAGTAGTGCATACTGACTACATCCCGCGAACCTCCCTGGTTATGCGTCTTCGCGGGTCCGCACCGCCATCCGGCCTGCGGCACCTGCCGGGACGCCGCTCCAGCCCCCATCCACGGCGTCCCGGCTTTTCAGGAGCACAACATGTCACCCGCGGAAATTGCCAAGGTTTGTCACGAGGTAAATCGCGCGTACTGCCATGCCATCGGCGATGACTCCCAGTTGCCGTGGGACCAGGCTCCGGAATGGCAGCGGCAGTCTGCGGTCAGCGGCGTTGAGTTTTCTTTGGCGCATCCGACCGCCAGCCCGAGCGCCAGCCACGACAACTGGATGACCGAGAAGCATCGCGAGGGCTGGAAACACGGCCCGGTCAAGGACGCGGACAAAAAAGAGCATCCGGCTTTCTTGCCCTACGCCGATTTGCCCGCCGAGCAGAAGGTCAAGGACTATTTGTTTCAGGCCGTGGTCCGATCGTTGGCATGATCCTGCTGCGTTCTACCTTCAAGCGCCGGCCGAAGAAGCGCGTGGTATCGCGCAGTTTCCGCGTGCCGCCGGACGTCGACCGCGAGCTTGAACTGGCAGCAAGGGAGAAGCGGTGGACCAAAAGTTTTTTGATTCGCGACATCTTGGTCGGTTGGCTGGAATTTCGGAAAGTGAAGGGGAAGATAGATGCGTCGCAATAATTGGCCGGTCGAAAAACACGGCATTCGCCCTAACGGCCCGCCGGATGAGTGCTTTTATTGCCGGTCTAAGGAAGGTGCGCAGCATCGCATGGGCTGTGTGATCCGCGAGCGCACCGTGGTTATCCGAACGACCGTCGAGCATACCGTCGCGGTACCGGAAGACTGGGAGCGGGAAACGATCGAGTTCACGGAAGGATCGTCGTGCTCCGATAACCATATTGACCGGCTCGCCGAACTTGTTGATCGACTGGATAAGGCTGGCGAATGCACTTGCGGGATGCTGCATATCGAATACGTGCGAGAAGCCAATACGGAAGATGAAAAGCAGTCGCGGCTGTTTATAGAGGGGGCAGAGTCGTGAAGATCGCATGCTGCACCACCACCATCCACGTCCCCCACGTCCTCAAGCTGTTGAGGAAGTGCAGCGCGGACGTGAAATTTTTTATCGCGCTTGACCACAATTCGAATTTCAAAGGCATCGCCGAGCACATGCCGAGCGACGAGATGAACTCGTGGCTGACCCCGGATTATCAGAAAAAATACAAGTGCTCCGAAGCCATCGGGTGGAACACGATCTCCCGCCGCAACACCGCTTTCCTCGAGGCGCTGAAGTGGGGCGCCGACGTCATCTATTCGTGGGACGACGACAACCTTCCAATCGACGCGAATCACTTTGCGCATCTCAGCGTCCTTCAGCGGCCCTTCCACGGCCTCAAAATCGCCGGCGACGATAACTGGTTCGATCCCGGCTTCCTGCTGGTGCCGCGGACAAAGCACCGCGGCTTTCCGCACGACAAGTCGCGCATGGTCACCATGGATCATGTGGCGGACGCCAGGATCGGCGTCGCCGCCGGCCTCGTACTGGGAGATCCCGACATCGACGCCGTCACCCGCATCGCCGACGCCCCTGACATCCAGTCGGTCAGCCTGCTCGGGCAAACCGGCATTGTCGTCGACCCGAGGACGCGCACCGTGTTCAACAGTCAGAACACCGCCGTGATCCGCGAGTTGATACCGGCATGGTTCATGATGCCAGGCGTCGGCCGCTACGACGACATCTATGCCAGCCTGATCGTGCAGCGGGTCGCCCGCGAGCGCGGCCTGCACGTTCATTTCGGACCCCCGTTCACCTACCAGCAGCGCAACAAGCATAATTTGCTCACCGACCTGCGCGCCGAGATCGACGGGATGGAGCACATTGTCGAGATGGCGGACATTATCGATACTGTCGAGTTGCCCGGCAACTCGGTGATCGAAGACACATGGTTTATTTATCGAAAACTCGAACGTCAGGCCAAGTGGATACCGGACGATTCGATCTACGCTGCGTTCACATGGCTCAAGGATTGCGAGGGGGTGTTGTGAAAGTGGAAATTCAAACCAAGATTGAAAACGCCACGCGAAAGCCTGCCGTTTATATTCAAGGAAGCGAGATGATATATTCGGTTGAAGGCGTGGAAGAACGAATCCGCGCCTTACAATGCGCGCGTAACTGGCTCAAGAAGGAACTGGCCAGAAAGTGAATCATTCTCTGTCTTACCGCCTCGGAACATGGTGCCGCACGCTGGCTTTTTTCGCCGGCCTGTTCGTGCCGTTTATCGCAGTCCTGCTGGAGCCGGTGTGCCGATGAAACTAGCGATTGCCTATTCGACGAAGGATCAGGTCGACCTGACCGAGCAGACATTTCCAGTCCTTCGGGACGGTCAGCACGCGCTGTACTGGTGCGACGGATCGACCACGAAAGAAGGTTTGCGATTTGTTAGCGCCAACGCTTCTTACGCTACATATTACGATGTTGATGTCGGCGGCGGTGCCGACGCCGCGATCGCGTGGAAGCTGTCGAAAATGTTGGCGGCGCAGGCTGACTACACCCACATCGGCCTGCTCGAAAATGACGTCCTGCTTGATCCCGACTGGTTCGAACCAACCCTCGCCTTGTTCGAGAAAGGGAAAGCCAATGGTCTTTCCGTCGGAGCTGTCTCTCCTCGCAGCTACGTCGATCGCGTCCTTATCCAACGCGATCAATATGCCATTATGCACAACCTTGGTGCCGGCATCGTCATCTTCACCCGAGAAGCCGCGGAGATCGTGCTGCGATCCTTCCGGACCCATTGGTGGCCCGACAACTGCAAGCTGTTCGCCCAGCTATCCGGCATAGACCTGCGCACCTACGCTGCCTTCCGCGGCCAGGAGCACTTCGTCACCACCGACTGGGGATGGGAGGCCCAGCTCGCCCGCCACGGCCTTGCCAGCCTCGCGCTGACGCCCGCGAAGTGCCAGATGATCGGCCAGGATCCTCCGCTTGAACAGCAGGGCCTGATTCTTACGACACACAGTGAACGCGATCAGCGTTCCGCTATGTTCGATCTCTATCGAGACAACCTGCAAATGCTCCACGAGGGCATTTACAAATTCGAACGGCCCGATATCATCCACCGCGACGGTGCAGGCATGCTGTTTTTTCCGCATCAGGCCAGGGCAATCCCGGGGGCAACATGGCAAGGAACTTTGGAGTTGCAATGGCAGCAAGGCTGGGGGCCGTTCCTCTACCGCGCTGGTCCGGGCGGCGCGTCTCTCTCGGTGCATATTTCTGGTACTTCGTCCTTCCTCGTCACTGGCGGCAGCACCGGCGCACGGGTGGCCATCACGGATACCCGCTCTGGATTTAACTTCGCGCCGGATCTTCCCGGCGGCCAGCAGGAGTTCATCCGGATCGACGTGCCGGGCGGTCCGGTCCCGAGGACGGTGACGTGCGAGCTGGCCGAGGGAGCGGTGTTTCACGGGCTGGCGACCGCCGACCCGCAGCTGCTGGATGATACGTTCAGGTTCGATTGGGAGCAGTTACCGGAGGCGAAATGACCGAAGCACAGGCGCTGGCGAGATTGTACAGGTACTGGTCGACGTGGTTTGCCCTCGCCGGCGCATTGCTTTTTCTGGCTTCGATCGCGGCAAGGAAGACTAAAAAATGAAAAAAGTTCTTGTGCTCGGCGCCGCCGGCTTCCTCGGGGGTCATCTTGAACATCGGCTGAAAGCCGAAGGCCATTACGTCGTCAGTGTCGCGCGAAAACATCCTCCTTATCGAAAGTCGGTGGCCGATGAGTACAACATCCTTGATCTTACGAATGTCGCTGATTTCCACGCTCATTTTCACCGTCACGCTTTTGACGAAGTTTTCCAGCTCGCCGGCGATGTGGGTGGTTTGGGGTATATCGGCGTTGGTAGTCATGACGCTGACATTCTTACGAACTCCCTGAAGATCAATCTGCACACGCTGGAAGCGATCCGGAAAACCGGCAACTGCAACAAGATTTTTTTCGCATCCAGCCAGTGCGTGTATCCGGACAAATTCGAGATCGATCCTTTTTCGGGGGAACGATTGGGTTTCGGGATTCACGAGTCAGAACGAAATGCGGCGCACCGGGAAACCGACGCCCGCTTCGACACCTTCGCCTTCGGCCAGGAGAAATTGTATGCCGAAAAACTCTACGACGCCTACGCCCGCAACTACGGATTCAATATCCGGGTGGGACGAATCGGAAATACTTATGGCCCGTATTGCGCATGGGATGGCGATCGCGCGAAGGCGCCGGCAGCAATTTGTCGCAAGGTTGCGCAGGCATCCTACGCCGGCGTCGTCGATCTCTGGGGGGACGCCCATGCTCGACGATCTTACACCTACGTCGACGACGTGATCGACGGCATCCTGCGCCTGATGACGTCCGGCTACGGCCAGCCGGTCAATATCGCGCATTCGGAAACCGTGACGGTGGAGGAACTGTTCGTGACGGTGTGCCGGGTGGCCAACAAGGTGCTGGCGTGGAAATCGGTGCCGGGTCCGTCCGGGGTGCAGGCGAGGGGATCGGACAACACCTTGTGCCGGACGGTGTTGCAGTGGGAGCCCATGACATCATTGTGGAACGGGCTTGCCATGACGTACCCGTGGGTGCGGGATCAAGCCTTGACGAAGGTGTCGGCGTAGCGCATATTGACTACATAACACAGGAGGGGAGCATGATTCTCGGATATGCGCGTGTAAGCTCGGCGGATCAGGCCAAGGATGATCGCTCGTCCCTGCAGGTCCAGACCGATGTGATCGAGGGCTTCGCCCGCATCCGCGGTGCCCACAGTCTTGACGTCCAGATTTACACCGACGCGGGCGTATCCGGCGCGGTCCGGCTGGCCAAGCGCGAGGCCGGTGCCCGGCTGCTCGCCGACATGAAGCCGGGCGATATCGTCGTGGCCTCGAAGCTCGACCGCATGTTCCGCAGCGCGTCCGACGCCATCGACATGTTCGACGAGTTCAAGAAGCGTGGTGTCGACCTCGTGCTGTTCGACATCTCCCACGAGCCGGTATCCGCCGGGGTCGGCAAGCTGATCATGACGATCCTGGCGGCGGTGGCCGACATGGAGCGCATCCGGATCAAGGAGCGCACCGCTGACGGCCGGCGGGCCAAGAAGGCCAAGGGCGGGCCGGTGGGCAATGTCCCGTTCGGTTACCGGAAGGTGGGAGAGGGGCGGGCAGCGACTCTGGAAGAAGATATGCGCGAACTGGAAGCGAAAGCCGGCATGATTTCTGGCTACAACGCGGGCATGAGTTTGCCGGCCATCAGCACGGCTTTGGTTGAACTGAAATTGCTGTCCCGTTCCGGCAAGCCCTTCACGCCGATGGCGATCCGGCGAGTGGTGATGGAGGCGAGGACGTGAGCGAATTCATTCAGGGTTTGATGTGCGGCATGGTGATCGGGTGGGCAATTTATTTTGTTATCCACAGGATTATTCGGCCATGACCCCCGCTGAATTCAAAATAAACTGTAACAACCTGTGCCCGCACTGCGCGGCCGGCGAAGCCGTGCGGCAGCGGGAAGACACGAACGAGTACGTCCACGATTTCTCGTTCGGTGAGCCCGATGCCAAGATCGGTCGCCGTGTCGGCATCGGCCACGGTATCTGCCGGGCGCACGCGTTTAGGCTTGAGTGGACGGTGAAGCTGGAT